>MKWU01000227.1_pt1 | contig 106002 bp, 90 predicted proteins | sample 809101 | NCBI WGS metagenome assembly MKWU01 (sample SAMN05860141, study PRJNA318959) | sponge metagenome | host: Aplysina aerophoba | place: Slovenia: Piran, Adriatic Sea, Gulf of Piran | collected 2013-05-07
AGGATCAAACGGGCAGCATTCGGGTTCCGCAACTTCTCCAACTACCGAATACGGGCACTCCTATATGCGGGCAAACCCAACTGGCACCTACTCCCCGCGGTCACTCCCCACTGAAATCCGATGAGCCGGAAAACTCTTCCTTCCTGGGGAATTGCACCGAACGGAGGGCTTAAGTCAGGCTAGACAGTCTGGTGAATAGGGTACCCTCGATCATCCCCATCGTAGAGGGCCCAGGTGAGCGGGAGGCCGTTCCGCTGCTCCTACGTCGTTTACTACAGGAAGTACTCGAAAGGTATGATCTCTCGATATTGCAGCCTATTGTCACTAATGGTAAGGGCAATATGGATCGGCAACTCGAGAAATACCTCAGGTACGCACGCATTCAGAAGGCAAATGGGATTATCATTCTAAGAGATGCGGACGACGATTGCCCACATACAATAGCTTCCAATATGGCGGATCAAGTCCGAGAGGTACATCTAGGCGTACCTGTTGTGATCGTTTGCCCTAAGCCAGAGTTCGAGGCGTGGTTCATCGGCAGCCTACTTGGCAGCTATGGGGATTCTATTCGAGATCATCTCGAGCTTATATCGACGATTGCTGTGCCGAGTGATGTCGAGATGCTACGTGATGCGAAAGGTTGGATCAGTAGACGCATGCCGGAGGGCAAGATGTACAAGCCAACCAGACATCAAGTAAACCTGTCTGCACGTATTTGCGTTAGCCAAGCGGCCATAACCTGCCGTTCGTTTCGGCGCCTTCGGGACGCGGTTGAGGAACTAGTGGATGCAATGGACATGCAGACCACCGATAAGGTGACACCCTAATGAAGTGCGATAGTTCAAATGGTGTAGTTGGGCGGTCTGTCATCGAACAATCATCGACTCGTGAGTGCCCTCATAATCGTGCTTGCGGCCAATCCGAGCGTATGGTCGAGGTCGGATCACCCAGTTCGGTCCGGCTAGAGGCCTTGCAGTTCGGGTAGCTGTGACTCACAGCGAACAGTAGCAACTGCCCTGTGGGCAAACCCTTCAGCGCGTCTCCCACACGATCAGCGACGCCCAGTTGTCCACATCGGGGTCCTCGATGTAGTCCTGCAGCACGCCGCGGGCCTCGAAGCCGTTCTCGATCTGGAAACTCAGGGTCCGGTCGTACAGCTCGCCGGCGGCCACCTTCTCCACGTACTCGGCGGCGGACATGCTGTCCTTGTGCTCGGCGTATCCGGGGATCACCCCGCCGGCGATGATGCCCCGCAGGCCGAGGGTCCGGCACACCTCCTTGCGCAGGTCGTACAGGCGGCTGCCGATCCCGCGGCGGCGGTAGTGGGGGTCCACCGAGATGTCGGTGCCGTAGTACCACTCACCGGTGGGATCGTGCCCGGCCTTGTGCTGGCCGGACATGAGGTCCTTCATGCGGTGCTGGGGATTGGAAAGGTCGAAATGGACCCTCACCCCCAAGCCCATGGCGATCGGCGTCTCATCGTCCAGCACCACGAAACACCCCTCGGGGAAGGCCTCGGCCAGCTCCACGAGCTCCTGAGCGTTGTAGAGATCGGCGGGGTTCACGCTGGGAAAGCACCGGAGCTCGATCGCCTCCAGCTCGCCGGCCCATCGGGCCTCCAGGTTCACGTAGCGGAGGTCTTCGGTCACCCCCAAATTATACTTCCGGTGGTGCCTGACTACTCGAACCTGTCGCTATGGATGGCGACTTTCGAAGGCGACCTGACCTCCCGCCCGCCCCTCGACGGGGATACCTCGGTCGATGTGGCCATCGTGGGAGGGGGCTTCACCGGCATGTGGACCGCCTACTACCTCACCGAGCGGGACCCTTCGCTCTCGATCCTGGTGATCGAGCGGGAGATCTGCGGCTTCGGCGCCTCCGGGCGCAACGGTGGATGGGCAGTGGGAGAGTTGGCCGCCGGCTTCGGCGCCTACGCCCGCCGCTCCAGCCCGATGGCGGCTAGGCGCCTCATGGACTACGTGCACGGCTCGGTCGACGAGATCGGTCGGGTGATCGCAACCGAGGCCATCGAGTGCGGGTTCGCCAAGGGTGGGGTGATCCGGTTCGCCCGCAGCCGCGCCCAGGCGGAGCGCCAGGCGGCCGAGATCGAGACCAATCGCTCCAACGGCATCGGCGAGGACGTCATCCGCTTGCTGGACCCCGAAGAGGTGCGGCGCTTCGCCCGGCCCACCGGCCTCCATGGCGGTATTTTCTACGCGCCCTGCGCGGCGCTCGATCCGGCCCGGCTGGTAAGGGGGCTGGCCGGGGTGGTGGAGCGGCGCGGGGTCCGGATCGTGGAGCAGACCGCGGCCATGGCGATAGGGGACGGATCGGTCACCACGACCGGCGGACGGGTCAGCGCCCCGGTGGTGATCCGGGCCACCGAGGCATACACGCGCGACCTTCCCGGAGAGCGGCGGACCCTGGTACCGCTCTACTCGCTGATGATCGCCACCGAGCCGCTGGACGCAGCGACCCTTGCCGAGATCGGGCTCGACACCCGGCCGACCTTCGCCGACGACCGCTACGCGGTCATCTACGGGCAGAGGACGGCCGACGACCGGATCGCCTTCGGAGGAAGGGCTATCCCCTACCTGTACGGCTCCCGGATCCACCCGGCCACCGAGAAGGACCGGCGTTCCCACGATCTCATCAGGAGGGTGCTGGTGGACATCTTCCCGGCGCTCGGCGACGTGTCCATCACCCACGAGTGGGGCGGCGTGCTGGCGGCGCCGCGCAACTGGGTGCCGGCAGTGCGCTACGACCCGCGGACCGGGATGGGTACCGCCGGCGGCTACGTCGGTGAAGGGGTAGCGCCCTCCAACCTGGCCGGCCGCACCTTGGCAGATCTGATCACCGGCGCTGATTCCGAGCTGGCCGAGCTCGCCTGGGTGGGAATCGAGTCCCGTCCGTGGGAACCCGAGCCCCTGCGCTGGCTGGGAATCCGGGGCACCCGGGCCGTCATGGGCTGGGCCGACCGCTTCGAGTTCGGTACCCAACGTACCTCCCGCCTCGGCCGCCTGGCCCACGGACTGCTCCGCCGCTGAAGCCGACGATCCCCACCCCAGGCGACCGGAGGGGTTGTCCGGCGCATCCGCGGGGGCAATGATGCAATACCGGAGAACGGGCGACAGCCAGAAGGCCGTCGCCCGTCACCGTGACTTGGCGGGTATTGCCTGTGGGTACAGGACCGGGCCTCAGAAACTCGGAGCCGGGAGGCGAAATCTCCTCGGTTGCGGTTCGACTCCGCTGCCCGCCGCCGTTTACCGCAACATGGTTGGATGGTAACAGCACCGCGTCCGGGGGACTACCCCCATCAGGTTATTGTCTTGATTCTTGGAAGGGCGGTATCTGATCCTCATGGAGCGGCAGTACCTCATCATGGAGTTATTGGACCACTTGGGCGGGGATGTCCATGTCCACGATCGGCCGGACCGCGCGGTATGAGTAGGTTCGCTCCAGACCCCACCCCACTCATACTTCCGGCACAGATTGCTGACCCCGATCCCGCAACGGGGTGAGATCGGGCCGATGGCTGCTAACCAAGTCCTCGTTGACGAAATCCTCGACACCGGCCGGCGGGCTGGGCTGGCTGCGGTGGGGGTGTGCCGGGCGGAGCCGTTCACAGAGATGGCCGAGACCCTGCGGGAGCGCAGGGAGCGGGGGCTGCACGGCGGGATGCAGTTCACCTACCGCAACCCGGAGCGCTCCACCGACCCGTCGCGCATCCTGCCGGAGGCCGCCTCCCTGGTGGTGGGCGCCCTCGACTTCTGGCGCGGCGAACCGCCCCGCCCCGACGACGGCCTCCCCTACGGGCGGGTGGCGGCCTACTCGCGGGAGGACCATTACGCTGCTCTCCGCTCCGCTCTCGATCAGGTGGCGGAGGCGTTGCGGGCGGAGGACCATCGGGCGGTGGTGGTGGCCGACGAGAACAGCCTGGTCGATCGGGCGGCCGCCTACCGGGCCGCCATCGGCTGGTGGGGGAAGAGCTCCAACATCCTCGTCCCGGGAGCAGGGAGCCTGGTGGTACTGGGCGCGGTGGTGACCGACGCCCTTCTGTGCGACACGGATCCGGCGCCGATGGCCGACGGCTGCGGATCGTGCCGGCAGTGCCTCGACGGATGTCCCACCGGCGCCATAGTCGCTCCCGGTGTGGTCGATGCCCGCCGCTGCCTGGCCTGGCTGGTCCAGGAGGCCGGAGTGTTCCGTCCCGAGTTCCGGGTGGCGCTGGGGGACCGGATCTACGGCTGTGACGATTGCGCCGAGGTGTGCCCTCCCAACCGGGTCCGGGTCCGCCTGGACAGCCGGGCACCGGAGAAACCGAACGAGGCCTGGGTGTCCCTGGTCAACCTGCTCGATGCCTCCGACGAGGACCTACTGGCCCGGTTCGGACGCTGGTACATCCCGCGGCGCCAGCCCCGCTACCTGCGGCGCAACGCTCTGGTGGCACTGGGCAATGTCGGGAATCCGTCCGAACCCCGGGTCCGTTCCGCGGTGGACCAGGCTCTGGCCCACCCCGACCCGCTGGTGCGCGCCCACGCCGTCTGGTGTGCTCGCCGCCTCGGGCTGGGCCTCACCTCTCTACAGGGCCGCGAGGACCAGCTGGTCCGAGACGAACTGGACCGCCGGGTACCGGTTCGTGAAGCCCTCGCGACAGTACAGTTAGCTAGCCCACCGCCTCGATGAACGCGTCGGTGTAGCTGATCTCGAAGTCGCCGGTGTCCTGGATCTCCTCCAGCGAACCCACCCCGCCCGGGATCACCGCCGGGTCGGCCACGAAGTCCAGCAACTCCTGCTCCAGACCGTCAAGGGCCGCCGCGTTGGGAGTGGAGTAGTAGTTGTAGTTGGACAGGGCCGCACCGTTCTCCGCATCGAGAATCCAGTTGATGAAGGTGTGGGCCGTGCAAGGGTTGGGAGCGTCGTGCGGGATCGCCATGTTGTCGATCCAGCGCGTGCCGCCCTCCTCCGGCACGAAGTACACGTAGCGGGAGGGGTCGTCGGTCTCCAGGAACTGCGTGAACATATCACCCGAGTAGCCGTGGGCTATCGCCGTCTCGCCGGTCGTCAGCAACTCGTCGGCCGAGTCCGTGTCGAAGGCTGCCACCCGGCCCCGCGCCTCGGCGACCAGCTGCTTGGCCTCCTCCAGCTCGGCGGCGTCAGTGGTGTTGAGCGAGTACCCGAGGTACTTGAGCGCCGCGCCCAGGGTCTCCCGCGGGTCGTTCAGCAAGGAGATCCGGCCTGCGTACTGGTCCGCGAAGCTCGGGTCGAAGACGATCGACCAGGACCTCGGGAAGTCCGTTCCCACCACCGCCGTATCGACGGCCAGGCCGGTAGTCCCCCACTGGTAGGGCACCGAGTAGTCACCGGCGGGGTCGTAGACCAGGTCGCTGAAGTCAGCCGAGACGTTGGTCAGGTTGGGTATGGCGTCCTTGTTGAGGAGCTGGATGTCCTCGCCCGCGATCAGGATGGCGACCATGTAGTCGGAGGGGACGATCAGGTCGTATCCCGAGTTGCCCGCCGAGATGATCGGCTGCATCGCCTCGTTGGAGTCGTAGACGTCCACGGTCATCTCGATGCCGTGCTCGGCCGCGAAGGCGTCCACCAGGTCAGGATCGATGTACTCGGCCCAGTTGTACAGGTTCAGGTCACCATCGGTCTGGCCCACTTCGCAATCCGCGGCGGCGGACTCTCCGCCGTCTTCCGCGCAGGCGGTGGCCAGGAGCGTCATGGCCGCCACCACGGCGAGCAGGCGGCGTATCGGGGTAGGTCTCATGGCAACCTCTTTCTGTGTTCTCGCTCGTGACTCCGAAGCCCCCGGGCTCACCCCTGATTGGCGGCTCGCGTCGAGAAGGCTCAGGCAGATTGTATCTACGCTCCGGCGACAAAGCGGGCGCCGGCGCCGTAGTTCTGGTGCCCATCCGATTGCCCGGACGGTTGCCGACCCGCCGGCGCGTGACCGGATAGGCTTTGGACGAGACCGTAGGGTGGAAGGCGAACTTCATGCATGATGTGCTCGTTATCGGTGGAGGCATCGCCGGCCTGACAGCCGCCCGCGATCTGGCTCATGGTGGATACCGGGTTCTTTTGCTCGAGGCACGCGACCGGCTCGGAGGGCGGACATGGTGGAAGCCGTTTGCCGACTCGGGCCACCACGCCGAGATGGGCGGCGCGTGGTTCGACGAGGGCACTCAACTCAATATCGCCCGGGAGATCGAACGCTACTCCCTACCCACCGTCCTGAGCCCGGCCGGCCAGGACTTCCGGGTATCGCTGGGCGGTCGCAGCCTGGCGCGTCCCGACCAGCCCGTACCCCCTGACGTTCGCCCCGATCTGGACAAGGCCCTCGATCACATCGTCGATCAGTCCCGTCGGGTGACGTTCGGATCCGATCTCGACAGCCCGGATCTCCACGATCTGGACATTCCTTTCACCGAGTTGATCGAGCCCTACGCCGACCAACCCCTCGTCGCCGAGTACCTCTCGATGTGGGCCGCCTTCGCGTTCGGCTGCGATCCCTCGGTGGTTTCGGCGCTGCAGGTCCTCACCTGGGTGGCCGGATACGACAACACATGCTGGACGCTCGACGACGCCCCGGCGACGAAGTTCGCCAAGGGAACGGCGAGCCTCGTCGAAGCCCTCGCCGAGGATGGGGGCGCGGACATCGGGTTGTCGGCGCCGGTCGCCTCGATCGTTGACGCCGGCGACCATGTCGTGGGGACGACGACCGGTGGCGAGACCCATAAGGCCCGCTTCGCTCTGCTGGCCACTCCCGTCAACACCTGGGAGGACATCGAGTTGCCCATACCGGCCGGTTCCCTCAAGAGGAGGTTTGCCGGGGAAGGGCTGGCAGGTCGTGCGGTCAAGCTGCATGCCCTGGTTGACAACGTGCCCGAATACCTGATGGCTTCGGGCTGGGGTGGCCCGCTCTGCTGGGTCTCGGAGCAGGCCGACTTCGACGGCGGTCGGCTCCTGGTGGGAATAGGTTCGGATGACTCGGCTATCGACGGAACGGATGCGGCGCAGGTGCAGCAGGCAATCCGCCAGTTCGCCCCTGAGGCGACCGTCCGGATGTGCGATGGCCACAACTGGTCGACCGACCCCTATGCCAAGGGGACGTGGACGACCTACCGCCCGGGACAGCTGGCGCGCTACTACTCCGACTTCTCTGTCCCCCACGGGCGGCTCTACTTCGCCGGATCGGACCTCGCCCGAGGCTGGGCCGGGTTCATGGACGGCGCCATCGAAAGCGGCGCCGAAACTGCGGCAGCCCTCGGGCGACGGCTAAGCGAGGACGGCTAGGACCTCGAGCCGGTTCGCCGTGACAGGCAAGACATTCTCGCGGTCCGATCTCCCGGCGAAATAGGATTCTCAGACCGTCGGGTGAGGAGTGGCGGCACCCGCCGGGCATGGGAGGCTCACATGGCCGAGATAACTGTGTTCGTCGCGCGATCGGTGCGGACGATGGAACCGTCCCTGCCGGTGGCGGAAGCGGTCGCGGTGCGGGACGGCCGCATTGTCGAGGTCGGGACACTCGACACCATGCGGCCGTGGCTGGAGTCCCGTCACCACGAGGTTGATGACACCTTCAAAGACCACTGCATCATGCCGGGCTTTATCGATCCCCACCTGCATCCCTCCATGGCCGCCATGCTGCTGCCCATGCAGTTCATGACCGCGGTGGGATGGGATCTCCCCTGGGAGGACATCCGACCCGTGCGTGACGAGGGGCAGTTCCGCAGGCGCTTGGTCGAGATCGACGCCGACCTGGCGCCCGGTGACCCGTTGTTCGCCTTCGGCCATCACCCCATATGGCACGGCGACATCGACCGGCGTGCCCTCAACGAGATATCTACGACCCGTCCCATCGTGGTCTGGCACCGCGGCTACCACTCGCTGGTGGTGAACGATGCCTGCTTGCGGTGGATGGATCTGGACGCGACGGTTGCGTGCCGCCACCCCCAGATCGACCTCGAGACGGGCAGGTTCTTCGAAACGGGCCTGGAAGTGGCGCTGCGCCACCTCCAGAGCTTCATCCTGGAGGCGGAGCGGTTCCGTGGTGGGCTCGACCGGATGCGCCAGGTCATCCACCGGGGTGGACATACGACCATCGGCGACGCCGCGTTCGGTTTCTACGGATTCGAGGAGGAATGGTCCCACCTCGAAGCGGTCATGGAGCAGCCGGACACCCCGTTCCGGATCCAGCTGATGCCCTACACCGCGGGGCCGGACGGCGATGCGCGCACGGACCGGCAGTTCCTAGAAGGCGCATTGGCGCATCCATCGCGGAACACCCACCGCCTGCGGTTCGGCGACCACGTCAAGCTCTTCGCCGACGGCGGGTTCTTCGCGGAGTTGTTGATGCTGAAGCCCCCCGGACACCTCGACGGTCGTCACGGCGAGTGGATCACGCCCCCGGAGAGGTTCGAGGAGATTGCCCGGATCCTCTGGAACGCCGGACTGAAGATCCATGTGCACTGCAGCGGAGACCTCGGCGTCGAGCTGGCGCTGTCCACCCTGGAGAAGCTGCAGCGGGAACGTCCTCGCTTCGACCATCGCTTCACGTTCGAGCACTTCGGCATCTCGAGTTCGCAACAGGTTGACCGCATCGCGGCGGTCGGGGGCGTCGCCTCGGTCAACGCTTACTACGTCTACGAGCTGTCCGAAGCCTTTGCCGCCCACGCGGTCGGATACGAGCGGGCGTCCCAGATGTCGAGGCTCGGCTCACTGGAGCGAGCAGGAGTGCGCTTCGCCGTCCACTCGGATTTCCCGATGGCGCCGGCGCAACCGCTGAACAACGCCTGGGTCGCCGCCAACCGGCTCGCCGAGTCCGGTGCGCTGATGGGCCCGAACGAGCGGGCCTCCCTCGACGCCGCCATCAGGGCCATAACCATCAACGCCGCCTACGTGCTCGGGCTCGAGGACGAGATCGGATCGCTGCGCTGGGGCAAGCGAGCAGACTTCACGATCCTCGAGGCAGACCCCTACACGGTCGGCGTCGAGTCCCTCCGCGACATCCCCATATGGGGAACGGTCTTCGAAGGCAAGAAGTACGAGACCTGACCCACAGAACCGGGAGCCGACCCTGGCCTCGACCGGCCTCGATGCGTCGGCCTGGACCGCCTCTCGTCTAGACGGATGAGTCGGAGCGCCTTCGCAGGCGGTCCCCCAGGCTCCGGCCGGTCTCCCCGGTCCGGAGGCGTTGGGTGACGAGCGACAGGATCACCAGCACGATCGACGCCGCCAGCATGACGACGGAGACGGCGTTGATGAGCGGGGTTACGCCGCGGCGGATCATGCCGAACACGAACACCGGCAGGGTGGTGGAACCCGGTCCGGAGGCGAACTGGGTGACCACCACATCGTCGAGCGACAGGGTGAGGGCGAGAAGCGCCCCGCCGGCTATGCCCGGGGCAATCTGCGGCAGGGTGACGTATCGGAAGCTCCGCCACCGGTTGGCGTAGAGATCGAGGGCGGCTTCCTCCAGTTGCTCGTTCATGCCCGACAGCCGGGCCCGCACCACCACCGACACGAAGCTGATGTTGAAGGCGATGTGGCTGATGGTGATGGTGGTGAAACCCTTGGTGAGGTCGAGGCCGAACAGCAGCTCGGCGATGCGGATCCCTTCGGAGAAGAACAGCAGCATCATCACCGCCATGGTGACGTCGGGGATGATGATCGGCAGGTAGAGGAGGGCGTCGAACACCCGCTGTCCCCGGAACCGGAACCGCTCCAGAGCCAGCGCGGCCAGCGTCCCCAGCACCACCGAGATGGCGGTGGACAGCAGGGCCACCCGGATCGACACCCAGAGGCTGTTCTGGAGCTGGGAATGGTCGATGAACTGCTCGTACCAGGACAGGGTGAAGCCGCCCCAACGCCCCACGTTGCGATCGTCGCTGAACGAGAACACCACCAGCAGGACGATCGGGGCGTAGAAGAAGGCGTACACCAGCCAAGCCGTGCCCGACAGTGCCCACGCGGTGACGCTGCCGGGGCGGGCCGTACCGCCGATCATGGCCGCTTCCCCCGGATCACAGGTTCCGCCCTCCAGCCCGGAAGTAGATCAGCGTGGCGGTCAGCATCACGGTCATCAGCACGAAGGACAGGGATGCCCCGAGAGGCCAGTTACGGGCGGTCAGGAACTGCACCACGATGTAGGACCCGAGCATGGTGGACTTGCCGCCTCCCAGGATCTGGGGGGTGACGTATGCGCCCAGGCTGGGCACGAACACCAGGATCGAACCGGCCAGCACCCCGGGCATAGACAGCGGCAGCAGCACCCGCCGGAAGGTCTGGGCCCCGGACGCGTACAGGTCCCGGCCGGCTTCGATGAGGCTCCCGTCGATCCGCTCGATCGCTGCGTAGAGGGGCAGGACCATGAAGGGCAGGTACCCGTACACCAGGCCCAGGATCACGGCCGAGTGGGTGAAGAGGATCTCCTGGCGCCCCACACCGAGTGCCTCGGTGACGGCGGCGAAGGGGCCGTCCGACCCGAGAATCACCCGCCACGCGTAGTTGCGCACCAAGAAGTTGGTCCAGAACGGGATCATCACGAACACCAGCAGGATGTTGCGGATCATGGGCGTCCGGGTGGCGATGAAGTAGGAGAAGGGATAGGCAACCACCAGGCAGATCAAGGTGGTGAGCATTGCGATCCAGACCGACCGGAACAGGATGTCACGGACGATCGGCTCGGCCAGACGGCGGTAGGAGTCGAGATTCCAGCCGGCCAGATCGGTCCCGCCGATCGTGTTGCGGGTGGCCAGCGAGTAGACCACCACTATCCCGAACGGGATGGTGAAGAACAGCACGAGGTAGACGTAGGCGGGAAGCGACATCAGGAACCCCCGCCGGGAGTCGGCTCGCGCCGCCGCCCGTTCGAACTCCGGAGTGACCTCCGGCAATCCTGTGCCGGCCCCTCCCGGTCCGGGGCCGGTGGGAAGCGGTGGGGCCGTCAGGGTCACCCCGCTAGTCCTGTACCACCGCTACCGAGGAGGGTTCCCAGGACACGGTTACCTCATCGCCCGCGCTGACCGGGTCCCCGCCGGGCCGGTTCTCCGACCGCACGTCGATGTGCATCCATTGGAATGACACCCGGTAGATCAGCGCATTGCCCAGGTAGGTGACCTGCTCCACCTGGCCGTCCACGGAGGTGTGGTGCTCGGGCGCCCCGCCCCGGCGGTGCAGCAAAGCCTGCTCCGGGCGCAGGGTGACCGCCACGTGGCCTCCGGGTTGGATGTTGGAGGGGGCGGCGATGGTGATGCCGTTGGTGAGGGTGACCTGATCCGGTCCGGTGACCATCCCGTCCAGCAGGTTGGCATGCCCGATGAAGTCGGCCACGAAGCGATTGGCCGGGCGGGCATAGATCTCCTCGGGCGTACCGACCTGGAGGAGCCGGCCGCCGTCCATCACCCCGATCCGGTCGCTCATGGCCAGCGCCTCCCCCTGATCATGGGTTACGAACACGAACGTGATCCCCACCTCACGCTGGAGCGCCTTGAGCTCTAGCTGCATGGCTTCGCGAAGCTTGAGGTCGAGCGCTCCCAGGGGCTCGTCGAGGAGAAGGACCTTGGGGCTGTTGACCAGCGCCCTGGCCAGCGCCACCCTTTGCTGCTGGCCGCCCGACAGCTGGTCGGGACGGCGCTGCTCCATCCCTTCCATGTGGACCAGGGCGATAGCGTCCCGCACGCGAGGTTCGATCTCGGCCTTGGATACCTTGCGCATCCGCAATCCGAACGCCACGTTCTCCTCGGCGGTCATGTGGGGAAAGAGGGCGTAGTTCTGGAAGACGGTATTGACAGGACGCCGGTTGGGGGGCAGGGTGCCCACCTCATCGCCGAAGATCCGCAGGCGGCCCGTGGTGGGGAACTCGAGCCCCGCGATCAGGCGGAGCGTGGTGGTCTTCCCGCATCCGGATGGGCCGAGCAGGGCGAAAAACTCGCCGTCGGCGATCTCGAGATCCACGGTGTCCACGGCGACGACGTCACCGAAGCGCTTGGTGATCCGATGGAGCCCTACGGCTGGAACCGATGATGGCATTCCGGCCCTTCCGTGGTCAGAGGAATTCGATGGGTACGTAGTCGTTCATGCTGGGGAGGCCCCACACGGCCCAGAAGTCCCTGGTCCTGGGTCGCATAACGGTAGCCCCCGACGTCTCCAGGTCGTAGGGCGGCGTGGCCACCTGGCACACCCCACCGCGGGTGAGGTCCATCAGGTCCTCTTCGGCGAGGACCTTTCGGTCGAGGTGGTCGGCGGCTACCGACAGCCGCCGATGGGAGCTGTCCGCCAGTTCGGGCGGCCGCTCGCTCTCGACCCCCCGGGTGGCTTCGCCGGTGGTGTGGTTGGTATGGACCAGCGGCTCGGTAGACAGGGTGGTCACCGACCGGGCACTGGGCATGGCTTCGATGTTGAAACCCACCCCGTCCGCGTCGAAGATCATGTAGTTGTGGCCTCCGGCGAGATCCGCTTCCAGGATGACATCTCTGGCCGCCGGGGCGTTTCCGGCCGACAAAGCGTCGCGGACTACGGTCGGCCACGTGACACCGACCTGCCCGTCGGAGGCGGCCAGGTTGGTGATGCCCACGCACAGCCCTTGATCGTTCATCCCGATCTGCCCGAGGCATCCCACGGTGCTGAAGATCAGGGCACGCGGCCCTTCGTCTGGTCTGGTACGCATCATGACGACGTGGTCGGTGGCCGAGGCGTGCATGTCCCAGGTCTGCCCGTAGAATCCGGCGCCACCGGCCCGGCTGTCAGGGACTATGAAGGCCGTGCAGTCATCCTCCGCCATCGGCGCGGCGGGGACGCCACGACCGAGGTGGGCCCGCACGGTATCCACGAAGTCGGTGAAGCCGCCCACCACCACCGCCTCGGCCAAGCTGATCCCGGCAGCGCTGGCCATGGCGGACATCTCTTCATGCAGGACGGCGGACTGGCGCCGGTGGGCCTCGAGACAGGCTTCGGCGAGGTCGAGAACCGTCCCCCTGGGGAGGGGGGCCCCGGTCCACAAGCCGGACATCACCAGCCCGATCCGTTCCTCGGTGTACTCGCGGATCTCCGCCGCATAGGTGCTGCCGTGGATGTGACCCATCTCGGAAGGAGTTCCGCCAACATCCAGCAGGCGAATAGGAGGCCGTCGCATCTGCCCCAAGCGTAATGGTCCGAACCACGCGACTGCATGACGTGTTGACGCCTGCGGGCACTCGTGTGTGCTATCGCGTGGACCGGCCTACAGGTCTAGTCGACAAACGTGTTTTGAGGATCTCGCCTCCACGTGCTGGATCGAACGTCACCCACCAGACATCACCGCGGTCCATCGGCCGCATCACCTATCAGTCCTTCGGACCATGCCAGGGCCTCGGACTCCCGGGCTTCGTCAGCCGCCATCTCGCGGTATGCGGCCTCGAGACGGGTATCTACCAGGCCCGTCGTGGGGTGGTTCGAGGCGCCGACACCGGTTGCTGAGACCCGGCCCGCGCCATAGACCGTCCCATCCCGCCCGGATTGCGTTCGCACGCTGTCGGTCTACTCGCTGCTGTACTTGGCGTACTTCTCCAGCAGCCGGACCGGCTTCTGCAGGGCGTCCCTACGGAAGGGCTCGCCCAACTCCCGGCTCACCTGGATCTCTAGCACGGTGGGCCGCTCCGATTCGACGGCCGCCCGCAGAGCGTCACCGACCTCTGCCGGCTTCGAGACAACCTCGCCCTCGGCCCCCATGGCGCGGGCGATGGCCGCGAAGCTCGGGTTCTCGAGCATGGTCGCCACGTAGCGGTCGTCGTAGAAGTCGATCTGGTTGCGCTTCTCGGCGCCCCACTGCCCGTTGTTGAACACGCAGGCCACCACCGGGATGTTCTCCCGCACGCAGGTCATGACCTCCGCCAAGCTCATCCCCCAGGCGCCGTCCCCCACGTAGGCGATGGCGGGCCGTTCCGGCGCGGCCACTTTCGCCCCCATCGCGGTGGGGAATGCGTAGCCGCAGTTCCCGAACATCATTGCCGCGAACATGCTGTTGGGACGGTCGAAGCTCAGGTACGAATTGGCCACGGAGCAGATGTTCCCGATGTCGGTGGTGACCATGGAGTCGGCCGGCATGGCCAGTTCCAGCTCGCGCAGGGCGGTGCGGGGCGCGATGGGGACATCCTGCGAGGAGGAGATCGAGTCCAGTTCCCGTGACCAGGCCTCCTTCTCTGCCCGGATCCGGGCCATCCGGTGGTCGCGGGTCGCCGCGCACGCCAGATCCACGCCCGCCAGCCTCCGCGCCAACTCGGCGGCAACGGTCGCGGCGTCGCCGTGGATCGCTACCTCGGCCGGCTTCACCAGACCCAGCGTCCGGTGGTCGGCATCGACCTGGATGATCCGGGCGTCCTCGGGCCAGTACTCGATGCCGTACTGGGGCAACGTGCCGAAGGGTCCCAGCCGGGTGCCCAGCGCCAGGATCACGTCGGCCTGCGCAACGAGGCGCATCGCCGCCTTGGAGCCCTGGTAGCCGATCGGCCCGCAGGCCAGATCGTGCCCGGCCGGGAAGGCGTCGTTGTGAAGGTACGAGCAGATCGCGGGCGCGCCCAGCAGTTCTGCCAGGCCCACGGCTTCGGCCTGCCCGCCCCCCATCACGACGCCACCTCCCACCATCAGCACCGGGAAGCGGGCCCCTGCCAGCAGCCGCGTGGCGGCGGCCAGGCCGTCCGACCCGCCCGAGGAGCGCTCTATCACGAGGGGCTCTCTGATGTCGAAGTCGGCTTCCCCGTAGAAGTAGTCGCGCGGGATGTTGATCTGCACCGGGCCCCGCTCCGCCATCGCCAGCGTGAAGGACCGATGCGTGAGCTCCGCGATCCGCTCGAACCTCTTGACCTCCACCTGGTACTTGGTGATCTTCGAGAAGATCGGCATCTGGTCCGTCTCCTGGAAGCCTCCCAAACCTTCCCCCATGGAGCCGGCTTGCGGTGTTATGGCGACCACGGGTGAATGGGCCCAGTACGCAGCGGCGATGGCCGTTACGAAGTTGGTGATGCCCGGACCGTTCTGGCCGATGCAGACCCCGTGCCGGTTCGAGACCCGGCTGTATCCGTCGGCCATGTGGGCGGCGTTCTGCTCGTGGGCCACCGGCCAGAACCTGATCCCGGCCGGCTCGAAGATGTCAAGAGCTTCCATGAAGGCCGACCCGACGATGCCAAACACGTCGGTCACTCCCTGGGCGGCGAGGGTCTCGACAAAGGCCTCGCTAGCGGTCATCCGGACCATCTTCTTTCCTCCTCCGTACGCAGCCGGGAGGTGCCGCGGTCCTCCTCTGACCCGGCTCGAGGCACCAAGGAGCCGCCTCGCCCGCCCCGGCCCCAGAAGAGTACCCCACACCGTAAGTGACAGGTACTCCCGTACCGGCCGAAGACCCCAATCGAAGCCAGGAGAGTCCGGCACGAACCCGGGATCCGCCGCCGGCCAGGCTACGCCGGGCCGGCCTCTGATTCCTTCTCGATCGGACTCCACTTGCTGCGCGCGCGGGTATAGAGTCGCGCCTAACCGGCAGGTATGGAGGTGACAGGATGGCCGGGCTCACGGGGGAACAGCTTGATCGGTTCCGCGAGGACGGATACCTGATCGTCGAAGATGTCCTCACCGAAGAGGATTTGGCCGCGATCGAGGCCGAGTACCGCAAGATCGTCGACCGGGTTTCGACCGACCTGGCCCTTCAAGGAAAGCTGCGGCCCCTCACGGGGACCACCTTCTCGGAGTGCTACATCGAGGCCATGCAGCAACTGGACAACATGTACGACCTCTACCAGCACCTCGACATCTCCCTCCCGCTGCTCGAGGACCTCGACCACAGCCACACCATGAACACCGGGCCGGAGGTGTTCCGCCTGCTCACCAACCCGCGCCTGCTCAACATAGTGGAGTCGGTGATCGGGCCCGAGATCTACTCCAACCCGGTGCAGCACACCCGGATCAAGCCGCCCGTCCGCCATCTGCCGGATGCGGCACTCGACGCCAACATCGCCGCCACCCTGTGGCACCAGGACTCCGCCGTCATCGACACCGAGGCGGACAGCACCGACATGTTGACCATATGGCTCGCCGTTACGGACGCCACCCTCGAGAACGGGTGCCTGATCGTCGAACGCGGCAGCCATCGCGAGGAGATGACCCTTCACTGTCCGGGCAAGGTCTTCCCCGCCGAGATCTACATTCCCGAGTCGATCATCGACGACGGCCTGGTCATTCCCATGGAGGTGCCGGCCGGGGGCGCGATCCTGCTGCACAAGCTGACCGAGCACGGTTCCCTGGACAACCACAGCGACGACATACGGTGGAGCTTCGACCTCCGCTACCAGCCGATCGGCCAACCCACCGGGCGATCCGTCTTCCCCGGCTTCGTCGCCCGCAGCAGGGCCCACCCCGAGCAGGTGGTCACGGAACCCGAAGAATGGGCGAACCTGTGGTGGGACGCCCGGGACCGCATCGCCGCCGGCGTGACGCCCATGCGCCTGAACGCCAGGTGGGAGGCCAACGCCCGCCAGCCGATCTGCGCCTGACCCGTCCCCCGAGCGGTGTGTTCGTTGTCCGGCCGCTCAGCAGATCGTGGTGCGTTCCTCGGGTAGGACCAGGTCGACCAACGCCCGGTGGATTACCTCGTTGGCGCACTCGTTGTGGGGATAGACCCCGTGCGCGAAGTGCTCGGCCTGGACCAGGTAGCCGTTCGACAGCGTGTCCTCCACCAGCTCGCGTGATTCGCTGAGCGGTGTTACCGGATCCCGCGGGTTGGCGATGACCACGATAGGCACATCGCTGCCGTCCAGCGTCCCGCCGAACGATCCCCGGTCCAACAGGTCGTAGAACGGGCACGTGCCCGGCGCCGCGAACTCGAGGTGGGCCAGCAGCGGCAACTCCCGGCGCACCGCCTCCTCCATCGCCGTCTCGTCGGACAGCCGCACATGGCGATCCAGTTGCGAGTTCAGCACCCACGAGTCGAGGCAGTTGACGTGCTCGACGAACGTGGTCCCGCCGCTGCTGTCCCCGAGTTGGAACAGCGCGAACTCGGCAAGGAGGGATGGATCATCGGCCTCGACCAGCAGGGCATAGCCGATCCACAGGTATGGCCAGGTCTCCTCGCTGTACAGCGGGGTGATGATTGACAGCGCTCCAGCCGCCGGGTTCCCGCCCGCGGCCTCGACCACCGCCTCGAGCGCGCCGACGTTCTCCTTGAAGTACCCGCGGGGGTCGCCGTCGTTGTGCATCGGGCACTGCGGCTCATCGCAGGCGTCAAGGGCTTCTCCTAGCAACACCTCGAACTGGCGGAGCTCGTCGATCACGTTGTCGACGCGCGCCTCGACCGTGCTGACATCATCGACCGGGTTGTCCGCTCCGTCGACCACCATGGCTCGGACCGACGCGGGGAACAATGTCGCGTACCATACGCCGAGCGTGGCGCCGTATGACACGCCGTAGTAGCTGATCCGCTCGGCTCCGAGCGCCTTGCGGATCTCGTCGATGTCGCGGGCCACGTAATCGGTATGCAGCAGTCCGGCTGCGGCGCCCATCGACTCGGCGCAGAGCAGCGCCGCCGCCTCGGCCGCGGCGAATTCCTCGGGGGCGTCGAACGGGAGCTCTACCTGCGACAGCAGCGCTAGCTGCGCTCCGGGCTCGCCGCACACGAACAGTGGCTCCGAGCGCCCCACGCCCCGGGGGTCGAAGCCGACGATGTCGAACCGTTCGAGCAGGGGTGCGGTGAAGGCCGCGCCGGGGCCGTCCAGAGCCCATGCGACCATATCGACACCGCTGCCGCCCGGTCCTCCGGGATTCACCATCAGGTAGCCGATGCGCCGGTCCGGATCGGTGGCGCGGTGCACGGCAATGGTGAGCGCGAGTTCTCCCGCGTCGGGATCGCGGTAGTCGAGCGGCACCGTCACGACACCGCAGTCGAGGCCCTCGACATCGCAGTCGACCCAGCGGATGGCGCCCTCCGGGACCACATCGCGCCCATCCGGCACGTCCACGGCGCCCGCCTCCTCACCTGGATCCACCGCGTCCACTTCATCCGCGGCGCCGTCCTCGGGGTCCGCTCCCGCGGCGGTGTTCGTGGTGGAGGCGGTGGTGACGGCGGTGGTCACCGTCCCGCCGACGTCGGCGGACTCTGTCGTCGCCGGCTCGTCCGGGGCGGAAGGAGACGTGGTGGTAGCCGGCTCGCTCGCCGTGGAGGCGGGAGTACGGGTGGCCGTTTCGCCGGCCTCACCGCCCGGGGCGTCGTCCGCTGACGTGCACGCCGCCGCCAGCAATGCGAGCACCATGACCGTCATCCGGATGCGGCGCCGATCGATGAGGGCGCGGCCCCTGCCACCACCACGAGGCTGTGAAGTGGCCCGAGACATTTATTCAGCCCCCGCAGAGTGGTCCGGTGAATGGCGAATCCTATCCATGGCCCGGCCGTACCCGACGACCGGGATGCGGGTATCGACGGAGAGTCCGTGTCCCGGTCTCAGATTCCCTGGTCAGGTATCAAGCAGCCAGGCGAGCATCGCGGTGGGGACGGCCAAAAGTTCCGGCGACTCCAGATCCAGCACCGTGCGGGTAGCTACGATCCCGCGCCACTTGGAGGCTTGGATCGTTCTGGCAGTCGCACGCCACCGGCCATCCACGTATTTCGACTCGATGGCCGCGTCTCCGAAGTCGGGACCGACGAAGTCGATCTCGGTTCTGGAAGGCGTCCGGTGGTACAGAACCCTGTCGGCGTCTAAGTAACTTCCGGGAGATCCGGTTTCGATATTCCGGAGCAAAGCCATGCCCAGCTGCTGTTCGGACAGGACGGAGAATTCAGGCGCCGCGCCCGGTACCAGGCGGGTGTAGACCGGGTCCGTGAAGTAGAACTTCTTCTGCGAACGTAACTGCGGACGGAGACGGTTCTCGCGGTGGCATGGCCACAAGATGAACGCCGCGCAAAGGTCACCTATCCGGCTCTTCACGGTGGGCGGCGCCACGCCGAGGTCACCGGCCGTCGAAGACTGGTTGATAAGCGACGACAGGCTCTTCGTCATCCTGTGTAGGAAGGCGGCGGTTTCGGTCCGCGACCACGACGCCCGCCTCAGGGCGTCCCGGTCGACGATCTCGAACAGGTCGTGCTCGAAGGCCCGATCCTCCTCGCGCGAGGTCATATACGCTGTCACCGCCGGGTGGAACCCGCCCACCCAGAGATAGGTGTCCCAGGCGTCGACCAGGACGTTCAACCAGGGAACGAGTACGTAGGCGGCTTCAATCAGCCGGGCGTAGGTCAGGTCGCCGATCTGCAACCTGCTGGGCGCAGTAGGGGCCTCCGCTCCCCGCGTCAGCTCGACAAAGGTGCGGAACCCCATAGGGAGCAGTATCCGATCGGCGTCCGTGATCCGTCCTCTGCGTCCGGCCAGGATACCGATGGAGTCGGACAGGTCAGAGGAGGACGACCCGGTGAGAACGACGGTGTCTTCGTGGAACCACGGATCGTTGTCGCGTAGCCACTTGATCCGGTGAGGCCATCCGTCCGTGATCGTGGTGATCTCGTCGATGAACCAGTAGCGGCGAACGTGGGCCGGCAGTAGTGAGCGGGTGGCCCGGACGAGCCTGACCAGATCATCTGCCGCCCAGCCGTCCACCGACATGTGGACGATACGTCGCGGGTCAACGCCATCGTCAATCAGGGTCGAGATGGCTTGCTTGACCTGCACCGATTTTCCGGCCCGTCGCGGTCCTCTGAGAACGTAAAGCCCGCCCGGAGCCAGGTTGGAGAGAGCGTCTGAGGTGTAATCGTATGGCGCTTCCCGTGCTCCTCGAAGGTCATGATCCCTGGAGGACCACCCCAGCGAATCACGCCACCAGCCGTTACCCTCGGACAGGGTCTGCTGTATGAATCCCGGTTTCAGCGCCATCAGGTTCTGCCACTCTGTGTCTACGTTTTTGAAACTGCTGCTTTCAATTTCGATACATTTTTGAAAGCCCTACTTTTGATATTGTAGCATTTTGCAAGTCTTTGGTTCTACATCGATGTAGTTCTGCGCCCGGCCGGGCGGCGCCCGAAGGGTGGGGCAGGGGCATCGACAAGCTGTCAGGGTTAACGTGTCCGCCATGATGACGGGCGCCAAGGCCTTGGCGGAAATGCTCCACGGGTATGGCGTGACCCATGTCTTCATGGTGCCGGCCGTCCTCCGGCGAACGCTTGCGGAACTGGAGCGGTTCGGGGTACGGCGCATCCACACCCACGGGGAGAAGCCGGCCGCGTACATGGCCGACGGGTACGCCAGGATGGCGGGCCGGCCCGGGGTTTGCTTGGCCCAGGCGGTGGGGGCACTCAACCTGGCCGCCGGCCTCCGCGATGCCCACCTGGCCAACTCTCCCGTCATCGCCCTCACCGGAGGCCGTACCCCGGACGCGGCCGGCGAGGGCGTCTACCAGGAGGTGGACGATCTGCCCGCCTTCGTCAACGTGACCAAGTTCAGCGCCGTGGTTGACGCGGCGGGGCAGATTCCCGATCTGGTCCGGCAGGCGTTCCGCTCGGCGGTGTCAGGCCGTCCCGGGCCGGCGCACCTCCAATTCGTCGGTAACGAGGGCCAGATCGACCTCGGACAGGCCGATCTCGATCCCTCCGTCGACACCCGCTTCGTCTCGGTGCCACCGGAGCGCCCCCTCCCCGACCCGAACGACGTGGCATCCAATCTGGATCTGCTCGATCGCGCCGAGCGTCCCGTGCTGGTGGCAGGTGGTGGCGTCCGTGCCTCACGGGCCTCGGGCGAACTGGTGGGTGTTGCGGAACGCCTCTCCATCCCGGTGGTGACCTCCCTGAACGGGAAGGACACGATTCCGGGGAGCCATCCCCTATGCGTCGGGGTGGTGGGCACCTACTCGCGGAGTGCTGCCAACCGGGTCGTCAACCAGGCGGACCTGGTGTGCTTCGTCGGGTCGAGCACCGGCAGCATGACCACCCACTTCTGGCAGGCTCCGGCACCCGGTGTTCCTGCTATCCAGATCGACATCGACCCGGCCATGACGGGCCGCAACTACCCGCTGCGGGTGGCCATGAACGCGGATGCCCGGGTAACCCTGGCCGGTCTCCTAGAACAGGCCGGCCCGCGGGATCCTCGCCGCGAGGAATGGATCGCCGCCGCCCGCGGTGAAGTGGCTGCGTGGCGCCGGGAGCATCTCACTCAGTTGGAGTCGGACGGGGTGCCCATCCGACCGGAGCGGGTCTGTTCGGAATTGTCGGCTCTGGTACCCGACGACGCCTGCGTCGTAGTCGACACCGGCCATGCCGGGATGTGGATGGGCGGCATGTTCGACACCCGGACACCCGACCAGCGCTACCTCCACAGCGCCGGACACCTCGGCTGGGCGTTCCCCGCCGCGCTGGGCGCCAAGTGCGCCGCCCCGGACCGCCCCGTGGTCTGCTTCACCGGCGACGCCGGGTTCTGGTACCACATTGCCGAGGTCGAGACCGCCGTCCGATGGGGCATCAACACCGTGACGGTGGTCAACAACAACTCCTCGGGCAACCAGTCCGCCCGCGGGTTCGACCGGGCCTACGGAGGGAAGCAGACCCCGGAAGGACGCCGCCTGTGGACCTTCAACGACGTGGACTTCGCCCGGCTCGCCGAGGGGATGGGTGCGATGGGCATCCGGGTCGAAAAGCCCGGCGAGATCGGCCCTGCCTTGGAACGGGCTCTGGCGGAAGAGCGCCCGGTCGTCATCGACGTAGTCACCGACATCGAAGCCATGGCCCCTCTCGCCGTAGTCTGACGCCTGGGAGTGGTCTCCGAGATCCCGGCCACATCATGATCCGTCGATCATCCCGAGCTCCTGGTGATCTGCGGGGTTACCGCTTGCCGTAGCGAAGATTCGCCTGTCGTATAGTCGGCGGTCGCGTAACTCCATCCGGATCCACCCATTGACTCAGCCGCGAGTAATCGGCTGTGCTCGACGGCGCATCTACAGGTTCGGACCGAACGTGACGGAGATAGCCAATCTTTGCGAGATCCTTCAACGTCACTCTTACCTTCACACTGCCCCGGTGGATGCCCGACGGCCCGCGAGCGAGCAGAGCCGCCTCGTGGCCCCGAGAGTGGTAGCCCTTGTTGGATTCGAAGTCGTAACCGGGGAATTCGACGGACAGGTCGCGCATGATCCGATCCCGTACCACCTTGGCCAGGATGGCTGCCGCTGAAATGGAAACCGAAAAGGCGTCGCCTTTCGGGAGACATTCGGTCTCATATCTGTCACTGCCCACGAAGTCCGTCTTGCCATCCACGAGGATGTAGGGTCCGCGTTCGACTCCTAAGGCGTCGAGTGCCCGGCGTGCCGCCAGGCTCCGCGCCTCCGACAGACCCATCTCATCACACTCTGCGTGGGTGGCGTGGCCCACCACCCAGTGCGTGCACCACTTCCTCACCCGCTCGAAGAGCGCTTCACGTTGCCTCTCCTTCTTGAGGGTCTTGGAGTCTTGCAGGCGCTCCGGAATTAGCCGGTTCGTAGGAACGACTGCAGCCCCCACTGACACGGGCCCGGCCCATGCTCCCCAGCCGACCTCGTCTACCCCCACAACCACCGGGTGGCCCGCCTCCCATAGGCCACGTTCGCACTCCAGGGTGGGGGTACGCGCCGTCGGGGGCGAAGGGAGTTCAGTCACGCGGCGAGCATAGGCCACCAGCTACTGGCCATGATTTTCATGTTCCCCGACAGAACCGCCGCATCCTCGGATCAGCTTGGCTAAACGGTCGACAAACTTGTTGGGGTTCGTGTAACGCCTTTGATGCGGGCGGCATGGGCGCGCTAGCGCGGGCCGTCCACGGTCACCGTGACGACATCCACTCCATGGTACTTCTGGTGGCGTACCGACGATGAGTAGTGCTCCAGCAGGCGGAACGAGATCTCCCGCGCATCGGTTATCTCGGGTGCCTCGCCCAGGTAGGACAGGCGGTCCTCCAGGTTGTCCCTGTCCGACGCGCACACGAACTCCAGCTCCGCCCCATCCGTGCGCGACCGCGCCGCCACCACTAGGCGGCGCTCGCCGTCGGTCTCGCTGTCCGCCGTTTCCAGGCTGGACAGGGTCTCCTCACCGACCAGGACCAGCCTCTCCGCCGAGTCGGAGTCCCACCCGACCTTGGAGGCAAACTTGCGCAGGAAGTCCCCGAGCTTCGGCAGCGTTCCCGAGTCGAGTCCGAGCTCCAGTCGCATGCGCCGGGGGCCCGTGAGCTCCAGGAAGGCCATCATGAGAATGGCGACGATCGCTCCTGAAGTCATGCCGTTTCCGAGCAACACTCCCAAGAACCCGTCTCCAAGCAGATCGGGGTAGATGGCTTGGTTCTGGAAACCCACGCCGATCCAGAACGCCAATCCCGCCACTACGGCCTTGCGATGGTCGACGCCATCCTGGAGGACGATCTTCACACCCTGGATGAACAGGAGACCGAGGAGGACGGCGATGTACGCGGCCGCCACCGGCGCCGGGATTCCGATCAGGAGGGCCGTCGCCTTGGGCAGGAACGCCACGGCCACGAAGATGATGCCGATCACAGCACCCACCCTCCGGGCGGCGATGCCTGTGACCTCGGCCAGGGAGATACTGGATGAGTAGGTCGTGTTGGGAAGGGTTCCCGCAAGGCCCGAGAGCAGGTTGCCCGTTCCGTCGGCGTTCAGTGCTCCTTGCACCACCCGGAAGTCGGTTGCGCGCTGGCGGCGCCGGGAAACCCTCTGGATCGCCACCCCGTCACCCAGGGTTTCTATCGCTCCCACAAGGGTCACGACCACGAAGGCAGGAAGCAGCGCCCAGAACTCGGGGCCGGGGGAGAGCTCCAGCCCCGGCCATCCGACCGAGGGCACACCCACCCAGGCTGCCTCCAACACGGGTCCCGCGTCATACAGTCCGAACGGGGCCGCCACAGCGCAGCCCACGGCGATGCCGATGACCGGCGACCACAGCCGTATCGCCGATGGGGCCCGCAACACCAGACCGGCGACCGTAGCCAGGGTCGCCAGCGCGGCGGCCGGCGCCGCAGCTGAGGATATGCCATCGGGAACATCCGTCAGCGAGTCGAACACGACCGGCATCACTGTGGCTGCGATGAGCATGATCACGGTTCCCGAGACGACCGGAGTGAATATGCGACGCAGCAGCGAGAGCCGGGCTGCCATCAGGTACTGGAAGAGCGACGAGATCACGATCAGGCTGGCCATCGTGGATGGCCCACCCTGCACCAGCGCCGCGACGCACACCGCGATGAACGCCCCTGAGGTTCCCATGATGAGCACGTACCCGGCGCCTATGCGCCCCACCTTCACGGCCTGGAGCACGGTGGTCACGCCGCTTACCACCAGCGCCGCGAACACCGCCCAGGAGATGTAGCTCTCCGGCTGCTCAGCCACCCTGGCGACGATCACGACCGTCAGGACGATCGGCGCCACGATGATCGTGGCCGCCTGCAGGCCCGCCCCGACCGTGACGATTGGAGGGGGGTTCTCGTCCGGTTCGTAACGCACATTCCGGTTCTCGTGTTCGACGGCCGCCATCGACTCTCCTCCTTGTGGTACCCACCAACATCTGCCGTCCGGTCGGACGGATCTCCTGCGCGGTCTCGGCCGCGCTGAGAACGTTCATGATAAAGGCCGAGAAGGCACGGTAACGGTTCCGGCCTGCTCATCAGCGTGGTGGGTACCCTGCGCTCATGCTCGAACGTGTCTACATCGAGAACTACAAGTGTCTGGTTGACTTCGACCTCCGGCTGAAGGACACCACGCTGCTCCTCGGCGCCAACGGCAGCGGGAAGACGGCGATCCTCGACGTGTTGTACGGCCTACGTAAGCTGCTCGCCGGCGAAGTAAAGATCACGGATCCCGTAGCGTTTCCCTCGTCCACGCTCACCCGCCGGCAGACCCATCAGCATCAGGAGTTCAGGCTCCAAGCGCGGGTTGGTGGCGAGTCCTTCCACTATTCGCTCCGTGTCGAGCATGCCGCGGATATCGACGACGCCCGCGTCGTCCGGGAGAAGCTGGTCGGCGAGGACAGGACGGTTTTGTTCGACTGCGAGATGGGCGAGGTCCGCCTATTCCGGGATGACGGCTCCGCCGGCCCTGTGTTCAGGACGGACTGGAGCGAGTCGGCTCTGGCTCGGGTCGTTCCGCAGCCCGCCAATACGCGGCTTACGTCCTTTCTGAACGCGATCCGCGATACCGTGGTCTGCACGATACGCCCGCACGGGATACACGCTGAGGCAGCCCGAGGGAACCCCCGGCTCAGCCGTTACGCCGACAACTTCGTGGGCTGGTACCGCAGCGCTGTCCTGGAGTACCCGGGATCGGCCCACTCTCATGTGGAGGCTCTCCGAGCTGTGATGGAGGGATTAGACGGCCTTCGTCTCAGACAGGTCGGCGCCGATACCCGCGAGTTAAGGCTGCGCTTCATCAGCCCCGGCATCAGGGGGCAAGGGAATAAACACTACGAACTTCGCCTTGACGAGCTCTCCGACGGGCAGCGGGCACTGGTGATCCTGTACGGATTGCTGCATCTCGGTCGGGACGGCGGGGGTATCTGGCTGTTCCTAGACGAACCCGACAATTTCGTGGCGCTACCCGAGATACAGCCCTGGCTGATGGCGCTGGTCGAGTTGTGCGAGGATACCGCCTCCCAAGCCGTACTGTGTTCCCACCATCCGGAGTTGATCGACTACCTTGGGCCGACTCATGGGCAGGTTCTGCGTCGCAATACGTCGGGAGCAACCACCGCGCAACCGATCAGAACGGCTACCGGAGGTCTCAAGCTGTCCGAGCTGGTGGCACGAGGCTGGGACAGTTGAGCAGGAACGTCCGCGTCGTCATACTCTGTGAGGATCAGCAACACGAAGTGTTTCTGCGTCGCTTCTTCAAGAATATGGGCTGGACTTTACGCGATCTACGTCGTGTGCCGTCACCGCCGGGTCAGGGGTCAGCCGAGCAATTCGTACGAGAGCGGTTTCCTCTAGAACTCAAGGGCCTTCGCTCCAAGGGCGGCGAGCAAGTGTATCTCGTTGTCATGGTCGATGGCGACGCCCGCGGTATAGCGGCTCGAAGGGACTCCCTCAACGCCGCATGCGAGCAACAAGGGATTCCTCCACCCCGAGACACCGACCGCGTGCTTATCTGCGTTCCTACCTGGAACATCGAGGCGTGGTTGGCCTACCTCGGCGGCGAAGCTGTCGACGAGACCAAGAGCAACTACCCCCGCTTGGACAGATCGAGGGATTGCGAGTCCTTGGTCAACGAGCTCGCCGAAATGTGCCGGAACGGGATCCTACGCGAACCTGCGCCGCAGTCTCTGGAAGACAGCTGCGTCAGCTACCGTCGCGTGTTCGGATAGCAATCCCTCCCGCCGCCGACAATCCCGGCTGGCGCTTCGGCCCACCGCCGGCGGGTTTGGCTATCCCCGAGGGGCTCTTAGCTGGAGTTGTTCATTCTCCGTGCCGCCGCCAGTGGGCACCGAACAGGGCCGCCTCGGTGGGTCGGTCCTCGGGGATGGCAGTGGACAGGTGGGTCAGGTTGATGAAGTGGCGGTAATTCAGGTTCTCGGTGATGCTGTTGCCCGCCCAGGTTCCGCAGCCCATCGTCAGGGTGAAGGGAAGGCCGTTGGTGAAGCTGCCCCCGTTCCCGATGGCGTGAGCCTGGTTGACAAGCACCCGGACCACGTCCAACTCGGTTGCGAGGAGGCAGGCGTTATCCGTCGAAGCCGTGTAGATGCCGCAGGAGTGACCCCGCCCCCTGACATCGAGGACGGCCCGGACCGTCTCGATCGCCTCCCGGATGCCGCCGGCCCGGTAGACGGTGAGCACCAGCGAAAGCTTCTCGTCGGCGAAGGATCCGGCTTCGGCCGGTAGCTCGTCCTCGACCAGGAACAACCGGGCCTTCGCGGCCTGCCCGCCCAGCCCGGCGCGGCCGGCGAGGACGTCGGCGTCCTGCGCGATCATCTCCCGGTTCAGCTTCCCGTCCACCCACAGAGCCTCCCGGATCGCTCGCTTCTCCTGTTCGTCGACCACGTATGCCCCGGCCTTGTGAAGGGCATCCAGCGCCCGGTCGTAGATGCCATCGAGGATCACGAGCGAGTTCTCCGACGAGCAGGAGGTGGCGTTGTCGAAGGTCTTGGAGGCCAAGATGCCCGCGGCGGCCTGCCCGAGGTCGGCGGTTCTGTCGATGATCACCGGCACGTTCCCGGCGCCCACCCCTATAGCCGGTTTGCCGCTCCGGTAGGCGGAGCGCACGTTGTTCTGCGACCCGGTGACCACGGACAGGTCGCAGGCCTCCATCAAAGTGGTGGTGGAGCGCCGGGTGACCGGTTCCGGGAGGATCTGGACGAGATCGGGCGGTGCGTCCACACCCTCCAGCGCCTCCCGCATGAGTTCAACCGCCCGGGCCGTGGTCGCGTGGGCGAGCGGCGAGGGCGCGATGATGACCGCGTTGCGGCCCTTCGCCGCCATCATCGCCTTGTTCACGGGGGTGGCGGCGGGATTGGTGGACGGCGTGACTGCGGCCACGACCCCGACCGGCTTGGCGTAGATCATCAGGCCTCGGGAGGGATCCTCCTCGATGAGGCCCACCGTCCTGGCGCGGCTCAGGTCCCGGAGGGTGCCGAAGGTCTTGCGGCGGTTCTTGACGATCTTGTCGGCGACGTTCCCGAGGCCGGTCGTGCGGACCGCGAGTTCCGCCAACTCACAGGCGTGCTCGGGCTTGTAGAGCGACCAGGCCAGGGCCGTGACCACCTCGTCCACCCGCTCCTGGTCCGAATCGACGAACTCCGCCATCGCCGACCGCGCTCTGTCCACCACCATGGTGACGATCTTGCCCTCCGGGTCCCCGGCGGCGGGAGTGTTCGTTCGGAGGGTCATGCAGCGAGCCTCACCCGTCGGGTGGCCGGCGCCAGTGCGCGACCGCGACAGTGGCGCTGTCGGTGAGGCCGCGGCTGACTGCCCTCGAGAGGACGCTCTCGGCGATTCCGCGGGCGTCTTCGGCGCGTGGGTCGCAGGCCGACCCGATGCCGGCCGGCGTGTCATCCCACAGCCACTCGTAGCCGCCGTACTGGATGGCAGGCGGCTCCCAGGCGCCGTCACTGGCGATGATCACGGCGTCGGGGATCTCGGAGTCCTCGAGCACGTGCGCCATCTCCACCTCGACCAGGCCGGCTTCGGGGCCCATGCCCTCGGGCGGCTGGCCCAGGCAACGCCTGATGCGCCCGTAGGGGTCTCGATGGGGAGCACCGCAGCAGTTGCCCGTGTAGCCATCCGGCCCCGACCAAACGGCGAAGGGAATCGTGTCTCCCATCCACCCGATCAGCAGGCCACCCTCGGGAGTCCACGCCGCCACGCACAGCGTGCTCATCGGGATCCTGTGGGGCGGGACCCACGGGTTCCCCTCCCGCAAGGCTCGAGACAGCTCGAGCACCCGCTCGTTGGCCTCGACAAACGTCGTCGTCAGGTCCGCCGCGCTCTCGATGCGCTCCGGCAGGCCGAGGATGGCTGCCTGCGACGCCTCATCCCCTCGGGCGTGGCCCCCGAGCCCGTCGGCCACCGCGATCACCCATGCACCATCATCCGACACCGCCGTGAACATGCTGTCCTCGTTCACCTCGCGCGGTCCGGTGTCGGTCACCGCGGCGACCGATGCAGTGCCCGGGGACCAGGTCGGCTCGGCGGGTTCTGGATTCGGCATGGCTGACATGATGCCAGATGCTCGTGATGTGGTCACGGATCGGAGTGTCAATGTCATGGCGGCCACCAGTACGATCCTCGACCATTGACCACCGACCACGGGCCACTGACCATGAACATCCCCGAACACGCAGCCAAGGCCTTGCTGCAGGAGGCGGGTATATCGGTTCCCGCGGGAGCTGTAGCCGACTCACCGCATGGAGCGGCCCAGGTTGCCGCCGATATTGGGACGGTGATGGTCAAAGCGCAGGCGCCGGTGGGAGGCCGGGGAAAGTCGGGGGCCGTCAGGCCCGCCCGCAACCCGACCGAGGCGCATTCCATCGCCGGGGACCTCTTGGGCACCCGTGTCAACCGCCACCGGGTGACCGAAGTCCTGGTCGAGGAACGGTTACCGGTTGCCAAGGAGCTCTACGCGGCGGTCCTCAACCATCCCGCCGGGCCGGCGCGGCGGGTGGTGCTCTCCGAGCGCGGCGGGGTGGACATCGAGGAGACGGCCCGTACCGATCCCGGGTCGATCCAGACGCTCGACCTAGATCCGAGAGCGGGTCTGCAACCGGAGACCGCTCAGCGGTTCGTGGCGAGGGCGGGAGTGGAGACAGCCGCTCCGGCAGTTGCCGACGCCCTAGTCCGGATGGACCGCTTGCACCGTGACTCCGACGCCGAACTCCTCGAGATCAACCCGCTCGCCGTGACGGATGCAGGCGACGTAGTGGCGCTGGACTGCAAGCTCGTCCTGGACAGCGCCGCAGCTGCCCGCCGCCCATCGCTCGCCGCAGCTGCCGCACCGGAGCCGCTGACCCGACTGGAACGGGCGGCCCGGGAACTCGGCCTCCAGTTCGTCGAGCTCGACGGGGAGGTGGGCGTGATCGCCAACGGCGCCGGTCTCACGATGACCACCATGGACGTGATCGTCCACCTGGGGGGCCGGCCCGCCAACTTCATGGAGATAGGCGGCGACGCCTACACCAAGGCGCGGCCCGCGCTGGAAATCGTGCTCGCCCAGCGGGGACTGCGCTCCCTGGTGGTCAACTTCTGCGGGGCCTTCGCCCGGACCGACGTGATGGTCGACGGGCTGACCGAGGCGTGGACAGAACTACGGCCGGACGTGCCCGCCTTCTTCACCATCGACGGCACCGGGGCCGCTGCTGCCCGGAGGATGTTGGAGGAGCGATTGGGCCTCGAACCGTACCCGACCATGGATGATGCGATAACCGCCGCCATCCGTGCCTGTGGACAGGATGCCGCATGATCGTCCGGGGCCACGAGCGAGTGCTGGTTCAGGGAATCACCGGCCGCCAGGCCACCTACTGGACCGCCCGCATGCAGGAGTACGGCACCCGGGTCGTCGCCGGGGTCAGCCCCCGCAAGGCGGGCATCACCCACTGCGGCGTTCCGGTGTTCGGCAGCGTGCGGGAGGCGGCGGAACATGCTCCGCCGGACGTCTCGGTGTTGTTCGTGCCCCCTCTGAGCGTCAAGGCGGCAGCGCTCGATGCTCTGGCCGCCGGTGTGCCCAAGCTGGTGATTCTCACCGAGCACGTCCCGGTCCGGGACACGATGCATGTGATCGCGGCCGCCCAGGAGGCGGGGGCCGAAGTGGTAGGCCCCAACACGGCGGGCCTCGTGACGCCGGGCGAGAGCTCCGTCGGTTTCATGCCCGCCTTTGACCCCTCGATCTTCCGCCCCGGCCGGGTCGGGGTGGTCTCGCGCAGCGGGAGCCTCGGCACCCTGGCCTGCCTGAACATCGTCCGGACCGAACTCGGGCAGTCCGCCTTCATCGGGATCGGCGGCGACCCGGTGATCGGTACCCGCACGCGCCGGGCTCTGGAGCTTCTGGAGCAGGACCGGCGCACCGTCGCGGTCGTCCTGATCGGCGAGATCGGTGGCGACATGGAGGAGGATGCCGCCGATTACCTGCCGGAGATGAGCAAGCCGGTCGTAGCCTTCGTCGCCGGGCGGGCCTCGCCCCCGGACCGGAGGATGGGACACGCCGGAGCGATCTTCCAGGAAGATCGGGGGTCGTACGCATCCAAACGGCAGGCGCTGGAGGGAGCGGGTGCAGTCGTGCTGGACACCCCGTCAGGAATCGGGCCGGCCCTGAAGAGCCTGGTCCGGTGACCCGAGCTGCTCGGTCTCGGCCTGCCGGGCCGATCGCCACCACCGCGGCCTATACGCCAAGCCTGCCCGGCTACCTGGCGCTTCCGATAGTGCAGAGCGATGACATCCCGTAGAAAGTCCTCCGGGTCCCTGTTCGCCTCGGCTCGGGAACGGCGCCTCTGGACCTGGACGCTGGCGGTGGTGGTGGCGATTTACTCGACTCTCGGCCTGGCCCGGACCCTGGCCGGGATACTGCGAGACGAGGGGCTACTCGTGGCCGCCTTCGCCATCGGCATGGCCCTGGTCGGGGCGACCGTTCTGGTTCTGGGGCTGAGGAAACGGCCCGGGGCTGCAGAGATCGGCATCGCGCTGGGCATCGCGACCGCCTACTACATGGTGATGCTCCGGATGGCCCTCCCGGAGGAACGCACCCACCTCATCGAGTACGGCGTGGTGGCCGTCTTCATCCACGAAGCCCTGAAGGAGCGGACCAACCATGGTCGTCACGTCCCGGTACCCGCCCTGGTGGCGGTTGCGGCGGCGTCCGTGGTCGGGGCGATCGACGAGTGCATCCAGGCGTTCCTGCCCAGCCGCGTCTTCGATACCGAGGATATGCTGTTCAACTTCCTGGCAGCCGCAATGGCAGTGACTTCGAGCGTGGCCCTGGCCTGGGCGCGCAGTTGGACGCTGGGCCGGAGCCGGTAGCGACCGTAGGCGCCGGTTACAGGTCGATCCAGCCTTCGGCGATCTGCTCGACGTACTCCAGCACTTCGGCGCGGGGCGCGCTCGGAAAGCACACGACGACCCGGTCGCACCCGACTTCGGCCATCTCGGCGATCCGGTGCGCCGCCGTGTAGTCAAGGTAGACGCTGATCTCCAGAGGTCCCCTGCCGTTGGCCGCCACGGCGGCCTGGACTTCGGCGATCTCGGCGGCTGTCACCCGGTACATCCCCAGGGGTATCCACCCGTCAGCCAATGACGCCAGGTCAGTCTTGGTCCCGGGACCCAGCGCGGCCCCGATGTGGATCGGGGGATGGGGTCGCTGGAGCGGTTTGGGTCCTTGGCGGCTGGGCGGCAGGTGGATGCGCTCCCCACTGAACGCCGTGGTCTCAGTGGTCCATAGGTCCTTGACCAACCGGAGCTTCTCCCGCGTGATCGCCCTCCGCCGGTCGAAAGGGATGCCGTGGCTCTCATACTCGCGCCGGAGCCATCCATAGCCGATCCCGAACAGGAACCGGCCACCCGAGAGGCGGTCGAGGGTGGCGGTGGCCTTGGCCGTCCAGATCGGGTCGCGGATGCCGAGGAGGGTTATCCCGGTGCCGAGCAGGATCCTGGAGGTGGTGGAGGCGGCCGCGGCCAGCGACGTGAAGGCGTCGTAGAGAATTTCGTACTTCTCCGGGAGCCGGCGGTCCCCCAGTTCTCGCTGCTGGGCGAGCGGAATGTGGGAATGCTCGGGTAGCCACAGCGACTCGAAACCGCGCGCCTCGAGTTCTGCGCCGAGGTCCGCGGGCTGGATGGAATCGGCCGTGAAGAAGATGGAAGCGCCTATCCGCATGGGGCCGCTCATGCCCGGCGCAGCCTGGCTCGTCCCTGCTCCACCCCGCGGCGCTCCCGACCGAACAGCTGCTGCAGGTCTTCGCGCAGGTTGAAGTTCACACCCACCCGGACGGCCCAGTCATGCCAATCCGCGGCCATCCGTCTCGCGCGCGGCTTCTCCCGGCCTGCCAGGTCGGTGCTCTCGGTGCGATCCTCATCGATCTGGTACAGCTCCCAGCGTTCTTCCTCCCCACTCACCAGCTTCCACGGGCCCTGCCTGATCGCCCGGTATCCCTCGTGCTCGAAGAACAGCGACCCCGGACGTTCCCATCCGGGATCATGGAAAGTGGGCACCAGGCTGTGGCCTTCGACGGGCGTGATGTCGTTGCCCCGAGAGCGTGCCGGGTACGCGACGCCGGCCACCTCGAGGCAGGTGGGCATGATGTCCACAAGGTGTGCCGGGGTACGTACCACCCCGGGTGCAGGGATGCCGTCCGGCCAGTGCACGATGAGCGGAGTGGAGATGCCGCCCTCGTGCACCCACCCCTTGAAACGGCGGAACGGCGTGTTGGAGGCGTTCGCCCAGCAGATGTCGTAGCTCTGGAAGGTCTCCGGGCCACCCGGCAGGAGGTCCGGGGTGTTGCCGTAGTGCATCGGCCGGCCGTCAGGGGTGGTGTCCGCTATCCATCCGGGCCGGAGAGGACCGTCCTCGGCCAGGAACTCCGCCGCTCCGCCGTTGTCGGACAGGAAGATGATCACGGTGTTGTCCAACTGGTCCCGCTCGCGCAGGACCGCCAGCAACCTGGCCACCCCCTGGTCCATGCGGTCGATCTGGGCGGCGTAGATCGCCATCCGGTACGCCTCCCACTCGGGGTAGGCGGACTCCTCCCACGGGAAGGCCGTCGGGTCGCGGGGGCTGATCGGCCAGCGCGGGTCGACGAGGCCTCGCGCCTTGAGCTCCTCGTGACGGGCGGTTCTGATCGAGTCCCATCCGCCCCGGTAGTGGTCCTCGTAGCGGGCGATGTCCTCACCGTGGGCGTGCAGAGGCCAGTGGGGCGCGGTATAGGAGAGGTACAGGAAGAAGGGCTGGCCGTCGTCCATGGCCTCGGTGGCCATGCGCACCCCGTGGTCGGTTATCTGATCCGTGTAGTACCAGTCGGGCTCGGTCTGGTCGAGTAGCTCCTCGTTGCGCATCAGGTAGGTGGGCTTGTAATAGGAGCCGGCCCCGCCGATGGTCCCGAAGAAGTCGTCGAACCCCCGCTCCCTTGGAAGGGGAAAGCCCGGCCGGTCGTCGGGCCAGCTGTCCCGCTCGGCCATGTTCCGCTGGCGCGCCACATGCCACTTACCCGACATCAGGGTGCGATAACCCGAGGCTTGCAGCACCTCGGCGATGGTGACGGAGGAGTCGTTGAGGTGACCCTGGTAAGCGGGGTTGGTGTCCGACATCGTGTAGGTCATGTGGCCGATGCCGGCCTGATGCGGGTGCAGACCCGTCAGCAGCGCCGCCCTCGACGGGCAGCAGCGGGCCGAGTTGTACATCTGGGTGAAACGCAGCCCGCCCCGGGCCAGCGAATCGAGCGCCGGCGTGGATACCTCCGATCCGTAACATCCGAGATCAGAAAACCCGAGATCGTCGGCCAGGATCACGACGATGTTGGGCCGGCTACTCACGGGTGAGGCAGGGTCTGCCAAGCCACCTCCATCGACTCACTCCAACGCCAACCACCGATCACCGACTACCAACCAGCGACTATGGACTACCGACTACCAACGTGATCACGCCACGAGAATCGGGGTCGGTAGCCGATGAGTTCCTCGGCTGCTCGGATGGACACGAGCGTCTCGTACCCGTCCAGAGGACGGCGGAGCGGGACGCCGGCGAAACCGAGATCGGCTAGCTCCGAGGATGGGATGTCCATGCACGTGTCGGCTGCGCCGATGTTGATGACATGGGCGCCACCGACGGGCGCCTCGATCGCCGCGGCGCACGCCGACGCCACGTCCCGCACGTCGACGTAGACGTACGCGTTGAACCGCCGGGACAGAGGGTTCTCCTGCCACACCGGCACCACTTCCCATCCGCCTTCGTGGATCATCCAGGCGAGCCGTAACCCGACCACCTCCAGGCCCCGAACCTCCGAGAAGTAGGGCCCGATCTGCTCTCCCACATGCTTCGAGAGGGCATAAGTCGCTCGGGGCCGGGCGGCGAGGGACTCGTTGATGGGCAGGTACTCGGGAAGGTTGTCGGGTCCCCAGGGGTTTCCGGTCACGGCCTGCGTCGAAGCCCAGATAACCCGCTTGACGCCCGCGATAGCGGCTGCCTCGAACACGTTGAACGCTGTCCGCACGTTGATCTGGAAAGTGACGGTGGGTGTCCGCACTCCTTGGGCCCAGACCCCCGCCAGATGCAGGACGGCGTCGGCGCCCCGGAAAGCCTCGACCGTCTCTCCGAGGTCGCCGAGGTCGACGAAGAGGTGTGAACCGATGTCCGAACCCGGGTCGCCCCCGCGAGGCGCCACCAGATCCACGGTGAGCACGTCGGCGCCGGCTGACCGCAGATGGGCGGCGATCACGGTTCCTGATCTGCCCGCGCCTCCCGTTACCACAACTCTCAACGCGTCGCCTCCTTAGGTCTGTTCGCTGCCGGTGGACAGGTTCCTGAAGGCTCGTACCGTATTCCGGACGGCCCGCTCCACCGGTATCCGTTCGATACTTGACGCGCCGACGAAACCCACCGCCGTGGTGAGCGGCAGCGCCTCCCGAACGTCGTCGGGCGTGGCCAGCCGCCCGCCGTGCAGCAGCGGGATGACATCCGGGCGCTCCGCGACGGCAGCGTCAATCAGTGATTGCGCGTACGCGCACACCGCTTCGACGGATCGGTCGTCCGAGTATCCGACCCTTCCACCGGTGGTGGGACCGGAATGGGTAACCACACAGTCGGCGCCGGCGGCCGCCATCGCTGCCGCGTCATTCGTGCTGGCGACGTAGGCCATCGTGAACATGCCGCGGCTCCGCGCCAGGCGGACAACCTCGACCTCGCGCCGGAACCCGTAACCCACCATCTGGGCGCGGCGGCGCTGGTCTGGCATGTTCGTGAGGGTGGGGAAGTTGATCACACCGGAGAACCCGGCCGCCTCGAACCGGTCCAGCAAACGGCCAAGGTCCCTGCGGGTGGGATCGTTGGCCTCGATGCCGCCGATGACCGGCGTGGTGAACACCACGTTGAGTATCTCGGGCGCCATCTCCAGGGTGCCCTGGTTCGAGTCCCCGAACCGCCAGGTGGGGAGGCCCATCAGGCGGGACCGCCCCGTGCTGTAGACCACTATCAGATCGGCGCCGCCCTCCTCGGCGGACCGAGCGACTATCCCGGCACTGCATCCGGCCACCAGCACCGCTTGGCCGGTGGCAATCCGCCGGCGTAGGGCCTCCAGGATGGCTTGTCGTCTCAAAACGGTTCCTTCACGCGGGGCCCGGTCCCGGCAAGCTTATCCCCGCCGGCACATCCGGTTCCCTTCACGGCGGTGCCGGCCGCCTTTCCATCGGCAACCGGCACCGGGTGGGTTAGAAACCGATCAGTCCTAGGAATCGAAGAGGTTCGCGTAGTACTCGCCGAGCAGTGTGGCGCCGTCCTCCACGAGCTTCTGCTGCGCCTCCTCACGGGTCATGTTGCCGGTGAGGAGTTCCGCCTGCACGTCCTGCTGGAGAACCCGGAAGGAGAACGGGGGTGGCCCCAGGTTGCCCACGTCCGTCATCGGCAGCTCCGACAGAGCGTAGGGAAGGATCTCCCAGGCAGCCGCCATCGGAGGCGAAGTCTCCAGGAAGGCTGCGTACTCGGCCGAGTCACCGACGCTCAACCTGCTGGGCAGGTTGCCCGAAGTAGCCGCCCAGTAGGCCTGGCTCTCCGCACTCGACAGGAACTTGATGAACTCCCATGTGGCCAGGTTCTCGGTCTCGGTCGTGTTGAAGGCAACCGCGTTGGGACCGAACAGGACCGTGACCGGGTCGGCGCCCTCGAACTCCTGGGGAATCGCCCCAGCGCTCCAGTTGAAGGCGCCGGCTACCCCCTCCTCTACGAAGGGGACCCACCGGCTGGAGGTCATGATGTAGGCCACCTGCTGGGAGGCGAAGTCGCTCAGGTTGGCTGTCGCTTCGTCAGCCCGGCCGACCGTCGGGAAACCGTATCCCTCCTCGATCAGGGTGGCGAACAGGTCGAGGGCCTTCGTCCACGGTTCCTCACCGTATCTCGTGGCCCTGGTCTCTACGTCGATCGTCGGGAAGCCGCCGTAGGTGAAGCCGGTGGCATTCCACATGGAGGCGTCGACCTGTATAGAGTAACAGCTCTTGTTCAGGTCGTTGAGGATCACCTCGCACTGGGCCAGGAACTCGTCCCACGTCTCGGCCGGACCGTCGAAACCCAGGCCGTTCAGCATGTCCAGGTTGTAGAACATCACGGCAATGGCCACCGTCCACGGGAAGCTGAGCATCTGCCCACCCTCGGACAGGTAGGTGTTCCTGGCGATCTCCACCGGCAGGAAGTCGGCCACGTCGACGCCGATAACCGGATCGTTGACATAGCTGGTCAGGTCGAGCAGGACACCGGCCCTACCCCAGTTGACCGATGCGTCCTCGAAGGCGACGGTCAGGTTCGGGAGGTCGTTGGCTTCAATGGCACCGGCGATCTTCTGGCCGGTCGGGTAGTAGCCGCCCGTGAACTGGGCCTCGACATCGATCTGGGGGTACTTGGCCTCGAACCGGGCCACCAGCTCGTTCATCGCCTCCTCCAGGGGCCCGCTATAGACGTGCCAGAACTGGATCGTGGCGGGCTCGAGCTGCGCGACGGTGGTGGTTGTCTCCGCCATCGCCTCGGTGGTCGCAGGCGCCGCCTCGGTGGTCGCTGTCTCCTCCGCCATCGCCTCGGTCGTCGCGGGCGCGGCCTCGGTCGTCGTAGGCGCGACAGTCGTCGCGGGTGGAGCGGCCGTAGTGGCAGCCGGCTCGTCGTCGCCGCAAGCTGCGGCAACCAGCGCAAGGACTACGAACAGCGCTCCTAGAGTCACACCCTTTGGTCGGGAAAACCTCAACTTCATATCCGCTCCCTTGTATTCCCTTGTTTCTGTGCGGTTGGTTCCACCGGTCCGCAGATCACCATCCGGCGCTATTTCACGCCTCCCTGGGTGACTCCCTCTATGACAAACCTTTGACCGATGAAAAACAGGATACCCACAGGGAGTATCCCGATGACGGCCGCGGCCATCAACATATTGACGAAAACGGCCCCCTCTGTCTGGAACGAGACAAGTCCCAGCTGAACGACCCGTAATTCCGCGTCGGCCGTGACGAATAGTGGCCACAGGAGGGCGTTCCAGGACCAGATGAACGTGATGAGAAAGACGGTTACGGCCGCCGCCCTTACGAGGGGAAGCCCGATCGACCAGAAAGCCCTGGCCTCCGAGCTGCCGTCCACGTAGGCCGAGTCGAACAGGTCATCGGGGATACCGAGGAACTCTTGGCGGAACATGAACACCGCGAACGCTCCGGCCACCCAGGGCACGATCAGAGCCGTGTAGGTGTTGTACCAGCCGAGATCGTTGATAAGCACGTAGTTGGCGATGAAAGTGGCCTCGAAGGGGATCATGAAGCTGGCCAGGACCAGCATCAGGATCACCTTGCGTCCCCGGAACCGGATCCTCACCAGGGCATAGCCCGCCAATGCGCCGAACAGCACGTTCCCACTAGCCGCGAGAGTCGCCACGAACAGGGAGTTCAGTATCCAGCGCGCCATCATCGTCTCGCGGAAGATGTCGATGTAGGTGGTGATGGAGGCCGAGTCGGGAATGATGGTCGGAGGCACCAGAAGGGCCTCGTCAAGCGGCTTCAGGGAGGTGGTCACCATCCAGTACAGAGGCGCCAAGGCGAACGCGCAGAGCAGGAACAGGACGAAGTGGGCGAACATCCTGGTCTGGGGAGAGTGGCCAGCAGCCATCAGACCGTCCCCGCCGTGTAGTGGACCCACCGCCGGCTCAACCAGAACTGGAGCCAGGTGACCAGGAGGATGATCAGGAAGAGGGCAGTGGCCGTGGTCGCTCCCAGCGCGAACAGGTTGTCGCCCCAGAACTGCCGGTACATGAGCATCGACAGGGTTTCGGTGGTGCGGGCCGGGCCCCCCTGGGTCAGGACGAAGATCGTGTTGAACTCGCGCAGAGCGAACACCAAGGAGACGACCACCACGAACAGGATCGTCGGGGAGAGCACCGGGACCACCACGCGCCGGAGGATCTTCGGTTCGCTGGCGCCGTCCACCCGGGCCGCGTCCAGGAGGTCGGGGTCGATGCGGGTCATTCCCGCGTACAGGATGAGAACGGTGAACCCGAGCATCTGCCAGAACCTGACCAGTACCAGGATGGCCATGGCGATGCTCGGGCCTTCCGCCCAGCCGGGAACGGTGGCGCCGAACCAGCCCCCCACGAGTTCGATCACACCGGTCGAGTCGAGGATCCAGGACTGGCGCCTCACCCCGAAGGGCTGGAGCGATGCGTTGAGTACTCCGGTCGGGCTCGGGGCGAAGACGAGTCCCCAGACGAGGCTCGTGGCGACAGTGGGAACGATGAAGGGGACGAACAGCAGGAGCCGGTAGAGGTAGCTCTTGCGGATCACGTAGTGGAGAAGGTAGGCCACCGGGATGGCCACGATGACAGTGGCCGGCACCACGAAGGCGAAGAAGAAGGTCACCTTCACCGAGTTCCAGAAGTCACCACCCTGGATGAGGTTGATGTAGTTCGTGAGGCCTACGAAGTCGGCGCCGGCGAGGGTCCAGTTGGTGAGCGAGAGGTAGATGTTGCGACCGGTCCCGTAGAGGTGGAACACCCCGATCACCAGCAAGGCGGGCAGCAGGAAAAGGACGGCGGTGCCCAGGGAACTCGTGCGGGAGGACTGCCGCCAACGCCATCGACGGCCGGAAGTCAAGCGCGAGCTTCCTGAGACCATGCGCGACACCCGTCCATCTAGGCTGCTCCCAGATTATGGCCCAATCCGAACCGGCCCGCGGAAACCTCCGGGAACTGCCGAAGGCCCACCTGCATCTCCATCTGGTAGGTTCGATGCGGCCGGAGACCCTCACCGCACTGGCCGAGGAGACCGGGATGGCCATGGCTCTCCCGGAGAGTTTCGTCGACTTCCAACACTTCTACACCACCTATACCCTGGCGAACCGGGCGATTCGCGATCCGGAACACCTCCGCCGGCTGGTCTTCGAGGTGGTCGAGGATGCCGCCATCGACGGTGCCGTGTGGGTGGAACCGACCCTGTACCTTGACAGCTTCACGGAGGTGATCGGGCCGGGCGAACTGATCCTCGACATCGTGGCAGATGCCATACGAAACGCCCGCGACGAGGTCGGCATCGGGGCAAGGCTGATAGTGTCCGCCGACCGCGATCTGGGTCCCGCCGACGCGTTACGCCAGGCGCGCCTCGCCGCCGGCGGGGATCCTGACATCATCGGCGCGTTCGGCTTGGTGAACGACGAGTTGGCACACCCGATCGAAGACTTCGCGGAAGCCCTCGCCGTTGCCTCAGATGCCGGACTGGCGCTGGTCCCCCATGCAGGCGAGTTCGGCGGTCCCGACCACGTATCCGCCGCCCTGGGCCTGGGAGCGGCGCGCATCCAGCACGGTATCGGCGCGGCCGCGGATAGGGCCCTCCTCCGGCGTCTCGCCGGCAGCGACGTCTGCCTCGATGTGTGCCCGACCAGCAACGTCGCGGTCGGCGCAGTCCAGAGCCTGGATCTACACCCGCTACCGGCTCTGGTGGACAGCGGAGTGCGGGTTAGCCTCAACGCCGACGATTCTCTCCTGTTCGGGTGCTCCCTGCTCAGCGAGTACGAGCTGGCCCGCGATGCGTTCGGATTCTCCGACCGGCGGATCGCCGGCATCGCCGAAGCCTCGATCGCCCACAGCACCGCACCGGAGGCCCTCAAGTCGACGGCCGAGGCCGGTATCCGCCGATGGCTAGTTGCTAGTTGCTAGTTTATGTTGGCTTACAGTGACCACCGACCACCGACCACCGACCACCGACCACCGACCACCGACCACCGACCACCGAGGAGTACTCGCATGACGGATGCGCTAACGAAGCGAACGCTCGGGCGTACAGGTATCCGCGTCTCGCCGATCGGGATCGGAACCGGCTCCCTGGGGGCCCACCCGACGGTCACCGATCCGGCAGCTGCCGACGAGCTCGCCGTGGCGACCCTTCGGACCGCATTCCGGGCGGGCCTCAACTACATCGACACGGCGCCCGGCTATCGGGGCGGTGATAGCGACCGGCGCGTGGGCATGGCCCTGAGCGAGGTTTCCCGTGATCAAGTGGTGCTGGCCACCAAGGTCGGGACCCATCCCGCTCGACCGGGAGACGTGACCGGCGAGACAGCCGCGTGGATCATCGAGCAGAGCCTGGAGGTCATCGGAACCGACCGCATCGACATCGCCCTGGTCCACGACCCGTCCACCATGGGTCCCGTCCTGGAGAGGGGTGGGGCCGTAGAAGCTCTTGAGCGGCTGAAGGAGGTGGGCAAGGTCCGCGCCATCGGCCTGGGAGTCCAGAATCACGAGTATCTCAGGATCGGGATCGAATCGGGACGGTTCGACGTTATCCAGAGCCCCTACGACTACAACCTCCTGCGGACCACCGCCGGGAACCTCATCGATCTGGCCTCCGAGCGAGAGTTGGGGTTCATCAACGCCGCACCGTTTCTGGCCGGATTGCTCTCGGGCGTCGACCCCGAGGAGATAGTGGCCATCCGGGCCGCAACCGGCATGTGGAAACTCAGAGACCGCGACGTACGGCGGGCGCGCCGGATCTGGGAATGGGCGAGAGACCGGGATGCGGACTTACGGGCGTTGGCGATGCAATTCTGCTTGCGGGAACAGCGTATAGCCACAACCCTCATCGGACCCCGGCGGCCCTCGGACGTAGTGGAGGACATCGCCGCCGCCACCCAGCCGGTAGCCGACGACGACTGGGAGGAACTGGTCGGTGCCCTTTCGACCTTCCCGGCTCCCGCTCCCGGAGGAGAAGCGGCAGTGGGTCCCTACCCCCCGAACGACTGAGCGGCTAGTGGCTGGTGGCAGTACCCCAATAGATGACGTGCGTTTACACTAGCAACCAGCAACTAACGGCTCGCAACTAGCTTACGTCAGGCCTCGAATGCCTCCGGCACCGGAGGGAGCGGCCTGGTCAGCCACCGGGGCCGCCGCAAGCCCCCCGGCCCCGGTCCGGGACGTGTCCGGTCCATCCACTCCCGGTAGATGTCGTGCGACCTGGCCGTGTCGACGAAGACATCGCCGTAGCGGTCTTCGGGGCTTGCGTGGCCGAGGGTGACCCGCTGGTGCCAGGCGTGCATGCCGGACACGGGGTCGGGATGTACTGGGAAGGCCAGGTTCTGGTGTACGCCGGGGTCACGCCACCAGATCCGCTCGCTGTCGGGATCCTCTGATCGGAAGGGCTCGATGCCGGTCTTGTGCCGGAGCAGCCAACCACCGTCGTGGCGGCGGAGGTCCACCAGAGCGGACGACCACCGTTCGTTGCCCATGCCGGCTTCGAGACGCCACCGGCCCATGTGGTGGGATGCGGCCACCACGCCCGGCCTGATCCCCTCGGTGCGCCACGCCCGCATCACGAAGTAGCCGATGTCGGTGGTTATGCGCACCAGGTCCCCGGTGTCGAACCCGAGCTGGTCGGCGTCGATGGAGTTCATCCAGAGCGGATGGCCGTGGCTGATCTCGTACAGGTACTTGGCGTTGCCGGACCGGGTGTGGATGAGGGTGGGCAGCCGGAAGATCGGGAGCAGGATGCGCTCGTCGCCTTCGAGGTCAAGATCTCGCCAGTACACGTGGGACTTGAGGTACGTGGGTATGGCCGCATCCGCCCACTTCCAGGATTCGAGCGTCTCGGAATGCCATTCGAGCAGGCGGGAGGGGGAGACGAACCCGCTCTTACGCTCCCCGTCGACCTCCACACCGGGCTGATCGGCGCCCGCGGCCTCCTCGTTCAGCAGGTAGCGGTCGCGGTCGATCTCGAAGGCCCCGTACTTGCGCATGTACTCGAGCGGGGTTAGCCCTTCCTGTCCGGCCTGCTCGGGGAGTCCGGGCACCGAGTTGTCGAACATCCAGCTGTAGTACTCGTCGACGCTGACCGGGCGGGACGGGTCGGTGGGCGACTCGTACCACTGCCTCACCCCGAGGGAGCCGTCGGGGTCGATGCGCCAGGAGAGGTCGATCCAGAACTCGTTCTCCTCCCACACCTCACCCGGGTTGGCCTCGTAGGTGCGCTCGTACCGCTCGCCGGCCCGCTCCCCTGCCACGCGCAGCACGGGCTGGCGGAAACCGAGCCAGCGGGCCGCATGGGTCTCGTAGGAGTGGGTGTCGTGACGCTCCGCGCCGACCCCCATCGGCAGCACGTAGTCGGCGAACCAGGCCGTCTCCGACCAGGTGGGGCTCAGCGCCACGTGGAGACCGACCTTGTCCTCGTCGGTGAGCGCCTCGAGCCAGGTGAAGCCGTCCGGGTTGGTCCAGACGGGGTTGTAGACGCGGGTGAAGTAGACCTCTAGCCGGCCCCTCCCCTCCTTGAGGAAGTGCGGCAGGAGGTAGCTCATCTCGTAGTGGCTGAGCGGGAACTCTGCCGGCCAGATCAGCTCGTTCCAGCGGTTCGCCGGGGGCGGCATGTTCCAGTGGTCGGGCTTGAACTTGTCCCACGCGCTGGGCGAGGTGCCACCCTCCGTTCCCACCGATCCCGTGAGGACGTGCAGGAAGAAGAGGCAGCGGGCGACCTGCCAGCCACCGAGGTTCCCCGATCCGGCGGCCCGCCACGTGTGGGAGGCGAAGCGGCTTCCGGCCCCGGCGATGCCCCGGGCGACGGCCTCGATGCGCTCGGCATCCACCCCCGTCTCGGCGGCGGCGGACTCGATCGTGTAGTCGGCATAGGTCTCGCGCAGCAGTTCGAGGAAGCTCTCGTAGGTGCGGGGCCGCTCGGGCGCGCGTGCTGCCAGCGATGCCTCCCAGTTGACCCACCTGCGCATGAACTCGTGGTCTACGGCGTCCCACTCGATCAGCCGGGTGGCGATGGCCAGGAGCATGGCCGCCTCGGTACCCGGCCAGGGTGACAGCCAGTGGTCGGACATGGACGCCGTGTTCGAGAGGCGCGGGTCGATGGTGGCCACCTGCGCTCCCGCCTGGCGCGCCTCGATGATGCGCTGCGCATGCGGGTTGAAGTAGTGCCCGGACTCGAGCTGGGCCGACAGCAGGAGGATGAAGCGGGCGTTGGCGAAGTCGGCCGAGGGCCGGTCGTACCCCATCCACATCGCGTAGCCGGTGCGGGCTCCCGACGAGCAGATGTTGGTGTGGCTGTTGTGCCCGTCCACCCCCCAGGACCGGAGGATGCGGTCGATGAAGCCGTCCTCGCCGGGCCGTCCCACGTGGTAGATGATCTCGTCGTGCCGATCCTCTTGCAGAGCTGTGCGGATCCGGGACGCGATGTCCTGCAGCGCATCCTCCCAAGAGACACGTTCCCATTCGCCTCCACCGCGGGGTCCGGCCCTCCGCAGCGGGTGGAGGATCCGCTCCGGGTCGTACATCTGGTTGAGGGTCGCCGGTCCCTTGGCGCAGTTGCGGCCCCTCGATCCGGGATGCTCGGGGTTGCCCTCGAAGCGCCGTACGCGGCCGCTGTCCTTGTCTACGTAGGCGAGCAGCCCGCAGCCGGCCTCGCAGTTGAAGCAGGTGGTCGGCACCAGCCGGTAGCGCCGCTTGACGCGCTCGGGCCATGCCTTGGCGTCATACTCCTCCCAGTCGTCCCAGGACTCGGTCGGCGGGAAGGGAACCAGACCCGTCCCGGGGACCAGCCGAGGCAGGCGATCCGAAGCGGGCTTGTCCCTATCCACCGTCACCTCCGCGTCCGCTCACGACAGCGGCACGCTCTGGCCCGCTCTCACGAACGCATCGTCCGCGAACCAGATCCCGATCAGAGCCGCCAGGCCGCCCAACTCGGCCACCCAGAGCGGAACGCCGGTCCCGGCCAGGAAGACCGCTCCCAGCACCAGGGGTATTACCACCCCGATCACCTGGCCCCCGAGCCACCACTCTCTCGCATGGGCGCCCCTGGTCAGGTGGTGTATGGCGGCGGCATGATTACGGGTCGGGTGCCGCGAGACGAGTTCCACCACCGCTACAAGCGCCAGCGCCGCCGCGCCGCCGACAAGGGCCCAGGCGAACGCCCGCTGGACCGTCGGCGCCAGATCGAACACCGGCGCGGCCAGCAGCCCCGCACCACCACCGGCCGCGAAAGCGCCGGCCAGCATGTGCCACAGCAGCGTCGGGCTCTGCCAGAGATCCCGGCCCTCGGCCTGGCCGAACAGGAAGGCGGTGTAGCCGGCAACGCCCAGACCGACCACCGCCCCCGCCCAGACAAGCACCGGGAGGAAGCCGGCGCCGACGAGCCCGAACACGAACCAGAGGCCGAGGATCGCCGCCTGAGCGGCCAGGATCCAGGACCCCTTGCCCAGCCACGATCCAGGGTTGCCCTTGGTCAGGAGGTAATAGAACCGGTCGGGCCGCTTGAGATCCGCCACCAGCAGGACACCGGTGAGGGCCAGGAAGATGCCGGCGATCAAGGGAGCTCCCCACCGAGCGAAGGTGCTGTCCGTGCCGGCGCCCGCCAGCAACGAGAGCGCCAGGACCATGACGATGCCCGCCGAGATGCCCTTCGTAAGGAAGTAACTCGACACCCTCCACCCCCACGGCATCGGGTGGTCGGTGTTATAGACGACGCGCGGGGGGATGTCCTCCTTGCTACGGCGTGAGGTCGGTCGGCCCCCCATCCCGCCGTTGCCGCTCCGCCCGGCCGGGGGCGTCAGGTCGACGGTCATGAACGACGGCGCCGGATCGCGCCAGATACCCCCGTCGCCCGGGTCGACGGCGCCCAGCGGGTCGATAGCGGCCGGCTCGACTCCCCGGTACCACAGGTTGGGCGCGGTGCCCTGCTCCGGGGACCGCTGCAGCATCCGCTCGGCATGGACCATCTGGGAGATGGGCGTGGTCGGGTCTTCGAGGTCCCCCGAGATGATCGCTCCCTCGGGACAGACCACCACGCAGGCCGGCTCCAGCCCGACCTCGACCCTATGCACGCAGTAGTTGCACTTCTGGGCGGTGCGATCGTGGGGGTCGATGTAGAGAGCGTCGTAGGGACAGGCCTGCATGCAGCTCTTGCAACCGATACAGAGGCTGGTGTCGAAGTCGACTATCCCGTCGTCCCGCCGGAACAGCGCATTAGTGGGACAGATCGACACGCAGGGGGCGTCGGTGCAGTGGTTGCACCGCATGACCGAGAAGGACCGCTTGGTGTCGGGCCAGGTCCCCCTCTCGATGTACTTGACCCAGGTGCGGTCCACTCCCAGCGGGACGTCATGCTCCGTCTTGCACGCCACGGTGCAGGCATGGCAACCGATACACGCCGTCTGGTCGATGACGAAGCCGAACTGCAAGGCACTCCCTCTATACGTGGACCGCGGGCGTCTCCTCGACGGATGCCCCCGCGGTGTGGCTGAACACTACCGCCGGAATCCCCCAATAGCCCGCAAACGAACCAGTCGGCTCCCTGATAGGCAGCCGGTGGCACCGCGAACCTCCGGTGACCTTGTCCCCGGCCCTTGAGGACAATCCGTCTTATAGTGTCGAGCACGCCCTTATCGGTCGATGTCCGGCACCGGACGCAGGGGACACGATGGACGCATTAAGGCAGCTGCAGGCGATAGAGGACATCAAACGCCTCAAGGCCCGCTACTGCCGCTTCGTGGACCTGAACCGGCGGGAAGAACTGCGCCGCCTGTTCACCGACGACATCGTCTACGAGTTCCAGGGCTGGAAGAAGGGCCAGGGTGCGGACAGCTTTGCCGGCTCCGCCCAGGACTTCGCCGACCGCCACTCCTTCCACCGGGTCTTCATGCCCGACCTCGAGATCCTCTCGGAGACCACCGCGCGGGGCATCTGGGCGATGGTGGACATCATCGAATACCCGGAATCCTCGGGGAAGGCCGGCTCTCGAGGGTACGGCTACTACCACGAGGAATACCGCAAGGTCGATGGCGCCTGGCGGATCTCCTCTCTCCTGCTGGTCCGCCACCGCGTCGAGGAACTGGGCTCGCGCCACACCGGCGGGTGAGGTCACCATGGCAGTGAAGTCGATCATCGGCGGTGCGGTGATCACCATGGATCCGGAGCGCCGGATCATCGAGGACGGCGTGGTCGTGGTCGAGGACCAGCACATCTCCGAGGTCGGCCCGGCATCCGAGGTCCGCCCACCCGGTGGCTCCCGGATCATCGACGCATCGGGGATGGCGGTGCTTCCCGGGCTGATCAACTGCCATACCCACGTCCCGCAGATCCTCCTGCGCGGGTATGCGGCCAACGAGGGTCGCCGGGTATGGGATTGGTTGACCAACGTCGTGCATCCGGGGCTGGCGGCGTACGGACCGAGTGACATCCGCACGGCCGCCCTGCTCTACTCCGTCGAGGCGATCCGGTCCGGAATGACCTGCTTCGTCGACAACGAGGACGCCTGGCCCGATGACACCATGGGCACGCTCGGACAGGCGATCACCGCGTACTCCAAGGCCGGGGCCCGGATGAGTTTCGACGAGCAGCCCGACCACCTCGGTGAGATGATCCGCTCCTTGCGGCAGAAGGAGCCGCAGGTCGTCCATGTCGACAACTGGCGTCCCACCGACCAGCTGCTGTCGGACCTCGACCGCTTGATCAGGACCTACAACGGCACGGCCGGAGGGAGGATCCAGGTGTGGCCTTCCCCCGTGGGCACGATTTGCTCCGATGCCATGTTCGAGACCAGCCGCCGCCTGGCCCGCGACAACGGGACGATGTGGACCATCCACCTGGTACAGGGACCGGCCGGGGTCGAGAACCCGGGTCCGAGCAGCACCGAGGGCCTCCTCGCCCGGGGACATCTCGACCGCCGTCTCCTCGCCGGACACTGCGTCGGCCTCAGCCCGGAGGACATCCGGATCCTCAGGGACGCCGACGTGAAGGGCTGCACCCAGGTGGTATCCAATTGCTTCCTGGCCATGGGAATGGCCCCGGTCCCGGATCTGTTGCGGGCCGGAGTGACGCTCGCCGTGGGCACCGACGACGTGAACTGCAACGGATCGGTGAACCTCCTGTCGGATATGAAGACCCTCGTCCTGGTGCATCGCGCCCTGGCGGACGACCCGTCGGCCCTTACGGCCGACCAGGCGCTGGAGATGGCGACCGTCAACGGCGCCCGCGCGGTGGGGTTGGAGAAAGAGATCGGCTCGATCGAGACCGGGAAGCGCGCCGACATCATCCTCGTCGATCTCGGCCACGCCCAGACGACGCCCACCCATCACCTGCCCTCGGCGATCGTCTTCCAGACCTACGGAAACGAGGTCAACACCGTGCTCATCGACGGCAACATCGTGATGAGGAACAGGCGGCTCAGCTGGCTGACGGCCGCCGAGGAACGCGCTCTGTACCGGGACGCCGCCGAGCGGTCCACGGCGATCAGCGCCCGTGCCGGAATTCGTAGTTGGTAGTTGGTAGTTGGTAGTCGGTAGTCGGATCGCCCACCGGCTTACCGGCACGTGGTCGGATAAGGCGTGTAGCGTTCTGCGACCATGCAACCCCTGGTAGAAGCCTCCGGCCTGACCAAGAAGTTCGGCAACTTCACCGCTGTCGACGCGATCGGCTTCTCCGTCGCCTCCGGAGAGGTGTTCGGCTTCCTCGGTCCCAACGGTGCGGGCAAGAGCTCCACCATGCGGATGATCGGCGCGGTTTCGCCCGTGACGTCCGGACGGCTGCGCGTGTTCGGTCTCGATCCGGCCACCGACGGCCGGCGCATCCGGTTCCGGCTCGGGGTGGTACCCCAGGACGACTCGCTCGATATGGAACTGAGCGTGGAGGAGAACCTATACATCTATGGCCGGTATTACGACCTCCCCCGCCGCGAGATCCGGGCCCGGATCGAGGAGCTGATCGACTTCGCCCAGCTCGGAGAGCACCGTACCTCGCGGGTGGATCCGCTCTCGGGTGGGATGAAGCGACGCCTCACCATCGCCAGGGGCCTGATCAACCGTCCCGACCTCCTGCTCCTCGACGAGCCGACGACGGGACTCGACCCCCAAGCCCGCCACGTCTTGTGGGATCGTCTCTACCGGCTCAAGCAGGACGGGGTCACCCAGATCATCACCACCCACTACATGGATGAGGCTGAGCAGTTGTGTGATCGGCTGGTGATAATGGACCGGGGCCGTATCGTCGCCGAGGGGTCACCCCGCGGTCTCATCGAGACCCATTCAACCCGCGAGGTGTTGGAGGTACGGTTCCCCGTCGGAGAGTTGGAACCGGCCGGACCTGCACTCCACGAAATGGCCGACCGGGTCGAGTTGCTGGCCGATCGGGCGCTTCTCTACACCTCCAATGCCGACTCGGCTCTAGGGGAGGTCCATCAGCTCGGCCTCCAGCCGGAGAGCGCTCTGGTGCGCCGGAGCACCCTTGAGGACGTCTTCCTCAAGCTGACCGGACGCACCCTGGTCGACTGACGAGTGCCGGTTATGCAGGTACCTGGAGCGCTGCGGGTGGTCGAGGCGAACGCCATCGCATACCGGAGGGTCTGGAAGGGGTCGGCGTTCTCCTCCTTCGCCACCCCCGCCCTGTTCCTGGTGGCAATGGGCCTGGGCCTCGGATCGCTCGTGGACCGTGGAACGGGCCCTCCCGGTTTCGAGGGCCTCAGCTACCTGGCCTTCCTCGCTCCCGGACTCCTCGTCGCCAGCGCCATGCAGTCCGGGGCGGCCGAGGGATCGTTTCCGGTGATCGCCGGGATGAAGTGGGCCCGCACCTACCACTCGGTGGTCGCCTCGCCGGCCGGCACCCGTGGCCTGATCGGGGGTCACTTCATCTGGGCGGGCATCCGGGTGCTGATGGTCTCGGTGATCTTCGGTGGAGTAGCAGCCGCCCTCGGGGCCATCTCGCCGATCTCCGTACTGGCCCTGGCACCCATCGGGATACTCATCGGCCTGGCCATCGTCGCGCCGATGACCGCCTTCACCGCCAACAGGGAGAACACCGAAGCCCTCACTGCTGTTTTCCGTTTTGGCATCACGCCTATGTACCTCTTCTCGGGCACCTTCTTCCCGATCGCCCAGCTACCCGACTGGCTCCGGTCCGTGGCAACCGTGACGCCGTTGTGGCACGCGGTCGAACTGGCCAGGCGAGTGGCCCTAGGCCATCACTCGGCTCTTCCGGCCTGGCAACACGTCGGATACCTGGTCCTGGTATTCGTCGTGGGGGCTGCCCTCACCTACCGCTTCTTCGCCCGGCGGCTGAACGTATGACCACCCGCATCCTGGCACTCCGGGTCTTGCCGCCTCCGTTGGTAGGGCTGCGCGCGCAGCGCCTGATCGAGCGCAACATGCTCGTGTCCAGACGGGCATGGATGATCGTCGTGTCGGGCTTCTTCGAGCCGGTCTTCTATCTGCTTTCGCTAGGGATCGGAATGAGCCGCCTGGTCGGAGAAGTAGCCGGTCCGGGAGGTACCACCCTCAGCTACGCGGCCTTCGTAGCACCGGCTCTCTTGGCGGCGTCTGCCATGAACGGAGCGGTGTTCGAGTCGACCATCACCATCTTCGTCAAGCTCCGGTACGGCAAGATCTACGACGCCATCCTCGCCACCCCCCTCCGCCCGTGGGACATCGCCATCGGGGAGATAACCTGGTCGTTGATCCGCGGCATCCTCTACTCGACCGGGTTCGTCGTGGTCATGGCGGTGATGGGCCTGGTTACTTCACCCCTGGCGATCCTGGCGATACCGGCGGCGACCCTGATCGGCTTTGCCTTCGGAGCGGTCGGCATGGCGGCCACCACCTACATGCGTAGCTGGCAGGACTTCGACCTGGTCATGCTGTTCATGCTGCCTCTGTTCCTGTTCAGCGCCACGTTCTACCCGCTCGACGTCTACCCGCCGGCCCTCCGGGCGATCGTCCAACTTTCCCCGCTGTATCACGGGGTTGAGCTGATCCGGGCAATCACCCTCCGCTCTTTCGACCTGGGGATCTTCGGCCACATGGCCTACCTGATCGCGATCGGATCGGTCGGACTCATGGTGGCCGGACGGCGGCTCGGGGCCCTACTCAACCCGTAAGGACCGGCTCCCGACCGGCCGGCCCTTCTCGCAAGGCGGCGGTTCGACCCGCCCGGGTGACCGGGATAGCGCCGGTCCCTGCCATCGGTGCCCCGGGTAATGGGGCCACCATTTGATCTCCGCCGATCAGGAGGGCTCGCCGGGAGAGGGTGGGATCGGCTCGGCCCACGTCTCTTCCGAGGATCGGGCTGAGCCCCGCTGCCGGTCGGGCAGCACGTCGCGGAGGGGAAGTCCCCGCAGCATCAGACCGGCGATGGTCGCCGCGACCGCCACCGGAATAGCCAACCGGAACATCTGCGCGGAGCTGAGCGCCACCGCCTCCCGGATGACGTTGCGCACGGCCGGCTCCATCGTGGCGACCACGGCCGGGCTCGCGACCAGTTCGCTGACTTCCAGACCCGACACGGGCGAGTCCTGTGGCAGCCTGGCGGCGAGGATCCCGGCGAGACGCGCGTTGAATAACGCCCCGAACACAGCTACCCCGGTACTCCCGCCGAGCTGGCGGAACACCTGAACGGACGATGTCGCCACCCCAAGATCCCGCGGATGGACCGCGTTCTGTATCACCAGGATCAGCACCGGGATCAGGATTCCCATGCTGAGGCCGAAGACCACGAGGTAGGCGGCCGCGGCCGCCGGACTGGTTGACACGGTCATGGTGCTGAGCAGTGCCATTCCCACCCCGAGGAGAACGGACCCTGCCGCGACCACCGACCGGTAGCGGCCCCATCGCGCCACGATCCGTCCCGACACGAGGCTGGCCACCAGGGAGGAAGTGAGCATCGGGGCCAGGAGGAGCCCGGAATGGGTTGCGGACAGGGCCAAAGAGATCTGCAGGAAGACAGGGAGGTAGGCGAGCGGCAGGAAGAGGCCGAAGCCGGCGATGAAGCTGGTTACGTTCGAAGCGGAGAACTCTCGGTTCCGGAACAGGAACAGCGGCAGGATGGGAGAAGGAGATCTTCCCTCCTGCCTCACGAACCACACCAGGGCAAACACCCCGATGGCGGCCGTCGAGACGATCACGGGTGAGTTCCACGCATGCTCATGGACTCCCAAGCTCGCCACGAGCAGGATCGCTGCCAGCCCGAGTGCCAGGAGAGTCGCACCGAGCCAGTCCACCACGATCCCCCTGGTCACCGGAGGATCAACGAGGTTCCGACGGATCACGGTCAAGGTGATCATGGCCAGAAGAACGCTGGGATAGAACGCGAGACGCCACGAGACGTGATCGACGGCCAAGCCTCCCAGCAAGGGTCCGCCGACGCTGGCCACCGCGAAAACCGCGCTTATGTATGCCTGGTAGCGGCCGCGCTGTCGCGGCGGGATCATGTCACCGACGATCATGTAGCTGAGGGAGATCAGGCCGGCCGATCCGGCTCCCTGTACTGCCCGGCAAGCGATGAGTTGCCCGACGCCCTGGCTGAGGCCTGCTGCTGACGATCCCAGGACGAACAGAAGGATGGCGACCTGCATCAGCCTCCGGCGACCATAGAGATCCGACAGCTTGCCGTAGAGGGGAACGGTGACCGTCGACGCGAGCACGTTGGCCGTCAGCACCCAGGGAAGCATTGTGAGCGCGCCCATCTCGCCGACGATGGTCGGCAGGGCCGCGGACACGATCGTGTAGTCCATGGCGGCGATGGCCATGGCCAGCAGCAACGCGATAAACGTTCTTCGCGCCTTCGGCGTCAGCCTCGATGCCCTCCTACTTGCGCGGACATGAGCTCTGCGTCGCCGGATCATCGACGAGCTGATGACGGAATCTCACGCGTGCGCAGCCCGGAACCGGGCTACGCGATCGACGATGGCTGACTCCGTGGGAAGGCGCTCGATACTGGATGCGCCAACGAAACCGTTGAGCCTCGGAACCAGCCGCAGGGCCTCCTCCAGGTCGGCCGGTTCGGAGATGGGACCGCCATGGCATAGGACCGGGATGAACCTTCCGGCCGCGTCGGCCACCCGGCAGATCTCTTCGAGCACGGGAACCAGGGACTCTACGGTGCGCCGGTCGGAGGCGCCGATCATGCCCCCGGTGGTCAGCCCTACGTGAGCGACCAGGACGTCGGCGCCGGCCTCGGCCATGGCGCTCGCCTCCGCGGCGTCGAATACGTAGGGCATGGTGAACATCCCCATGCGGGCGGCCTGCCCGACCATCGCCACCTCAGCCGAGTAGGACATGCCGGTCGCTTCCAACGCGCGCCGGAACCCGCCGTCTATCAGGCCCACGGTCGGGAAGTTCTGGACCCCGGCAATCCCGCATCCCGCCAACTCGTCCAGAAACCTCCCCATGTCGCGGAACGGATCGGTTCCGCACACCCCGGCGACCACGGGCATCCTTTCGACCACGGTGACGATCTCCCTGGCCATCTCCAGGACGATCCGGTTGGCGTCCCCGTAGGGCATGAGCCCGGCCAGCGATCCCCGACCCGCCATCCGGTACTTGCCCGAGTTGTAGATCACGACGGCGTCCGCACCTCCGGCCTCCGCGCACTTGGCGGACAGACCGGTGCCCGCTCCGGCCACCACGATCGTCTCGTTCCTTCGTGCCTTAGCTGCCAGGGTCTCCGCCAGGTCATTGCTATAGGGCACGGTCACTTCCTTCCGAGATAGCCAGGAGTGTGGCGGATGCTGCCTGCGAGAAGGCCGGATCGTTGATGTGGGTGTCGACCCGGACGATTCTCGCGTCCGAGCCGGTGAGCGACTCCCGGAGCCCCTCGGCCAGAGCCGAGTCGGCTGCCGGGTCGTGGAAAGGGCCCCCGTCCGCGGCGATCGCGGACGATCCGCGCGCCGGAACCATCAGGACCGCCGGACCCTTCGCCGACGCCAACCGGGCGCCGATCACGCGGCCGATCTCCAGGCACTCCTCCGGGGAGGTCCGCATCAGCGTGACGAGATCGTTGTGAACGTGGAACACCCGGTCACCGAAGCGCTCGGGAACCGAGTCCCGCGGTCCGAAACGCACCATGTCGGTACCCCCGGTGGACACCACCTGAGGAACGCCGAGGCGGCCGGCCGTCCGCAGCCGGTCACCTCCCGCCGACTTCGTCCCGCCCACCACTTCGTCGGATATCTCCACGGTGGTCAGGTCGAGCATGGCCCTCACCCCCATGGGCCCGATCAGCTTCTCCATCGCCCGCCCGCCCTCTCCGGTGGCATGGAAGGTCACCACCTCGTAGCCGGCCTCCTGGAGCCGCGCCCCGGCTGCGGTGACGCCGGTGGTGGTAAGGCCGAGCATGGTCGCGAAGGCGAGGCGCCGGTCGCCGCCGGGCACGGGCGGGGCCCTGACCGCGCCCACGATTGCCGCCGCCGCGTTCGAGAGGACCCGTCGAGTGAGACGATTCAAGCCCGCGATGTCGGCGACGGACGACATGAGCAGAACGTCCGAGCCGCCGGCGAGGGCTTCGCCGGCGGACGCCACCTGTGTGGACACGATCATCTTGGGGAATCCGAAGGGAAGCCTCGAGAAGGCTCGGACCGCTACGGAAGTGCCCCCGGAACCGCCGACCGCCAACACGCCTGAGCAACTTCCCGATTCGACCAGATCCGCGAGGATGGCCCCGGTCCCGCGACCCATGACTCCCAAGGCCACGGCCCGGTCCCCGGCCGCCGCCAGGTCTGCGATCCTTCGGCCTGCCGCTTCCGCCACTGCTTGGCGGGTGATGTCGGGGGTCACACCGGGACGGCCCAGTACCCCCGCGTCGATCAGGAGCGCGGACGCTCCCGCCTCGCGTATCCGGTCGCGAAGGTACGCGTACTCGTCACCCTTGGTGTCGAGCGTGCCGACGAGCGCTATGACTGGAGATGTCACCCCATGGGTGAGAAGTCCGTGGGCACCCAGATCTCGTTGGTCATTCCCTCGAGCAACGGACCGTTCTCCTCACTCTTCTTGCGAGCGGCCGCCCACTCGGGATTCACCCGGAAGGCTTCCCAGATCTCCTCGCGACGCCCGAGATCGTCCCACTTGAGCAGGTAGTGGAGAACGTTGGGATCCCCGATTCTGGGCTCGAAGAAGGCCACCGGCTCGATCCCGGCCTTCTCCCACATGGGAATCGTGGCTTCGGCGAAGCGATCTTTGAGTTCCTCCATCCGCCCATGAACCACCTGATAGCGGCGGTATTCGTAAAACGCCATCTACTCTCCTTTTCCTGTCGACACGAACTCGCCCGTGCTGTCGCGCCGCATCTTCGCCACACCCGCGACGGCCTCGGGGACGATGGGACCGTAGATATGGGGAAACAGTTCGCCCACAGCATTCGGTTCCCACTTCACTTCGCCGCCAAGCCGGGCGGGGTCGATAGTCACCACCATCACGCTGTCCAGGGCGCTGTACCACTTGGCCAGGGTCCCGGGAACCTGTTCCGCCGACGAGCAGTGGAGGTATCCGTCCCTCAGGTCGGCCTCGGAAACAGCCACGTACGCCTTGCCGGCGCCGATCGACTCGTCCCACTCTTCTTGAGGCATGATCTTGCACACCTGCGCCATATGCACCTTCCTTGTCTCCTCGAGGGTCCCGCGAACGGCCTCTCCCTGGCAGCGGTACGTCAGCTGAGCACGGTCGGTCCGAGACGTCCGGGGGGCGCTCCACGCGTTGGCTCAGTCAGCGTAGCGAGACCCCGGCCTCGGTAGCTTCCGCACCCGGGCATCCGGAGGTCTCCTAACGCCCGGGGATCGGCGCTGTCCTGGAGACGTGGGCTGGTAGGTCGGGTGCCGTCAGGCGGTAGGCCGGGAGAGTTGCTCCGCCACGTCGGGCACGCCGCCCGGCGTCACCACGACCACTCGCAGGCCCGCCGCTTCCAGCAAGGCGCTGGCTACGAAGGCCCGGTAGCCGCTCCCGCAGGTCACCCACACCGTTCTCGACCGGTCCAACCCATCGGGTGCGCCGTCCTTGAGGTACGGCACGTACCGGTGGACGGATCCCTCGAGGTGGCCCGCCTCCCATTCTCCAGGAGAACGGACGTCTAGCACCTGGAGGTCGTCGCGCGCCGCCAGGGCCGCGGCCAACTCGCCCGTGGTCCTGGTCTCGAACGATGCCAGGGAGCCACCGGCCTTCGCCCAGCCCGAGACTCCGTACACCACGCCCAGCACGTCGTCGAAGCCGATCCGTCCGAACTGGAGGGCCACTTCCTCCGCATCCTGGCCGGGATCGGCCACGAGGACCACCGGCGTGTCGAAGGGCAGCAACCAGCCGGCCCAAACCGCCACCTGATCGCTCATCTCCAGCCCCAACGATCCCGGAATGTGCCCGGCCGCGTAAGCGGCGCGGGGCCGTATGTCGACCAGCCCGGCATTGTCCGGCAGGCCGGACGGGTCCAACACGGTGAGTTCCGGAACCATCAGGGGTTCGGGTCCCATGAGGTTGATCGGCCCCATGTGCGCGTAGTAGGCGGGGAAGGGTTGGAGTCCGGCCAACTGCCCCGCAACGAAGGCGTCACCGTCCGGGTATGCCAGCACCGGATTGGTCCGCCGCTCCATCCCGATGGTCGAGACGGACCGCCCGGCTCCCGACGCGGTACAGAACGATCCCTCACCGTGGGTGGGATACAGGCCGGTCTCGTCGGGAAGGTCGGCCAGCCGGTGGACCGACAGGTACTGGAGCCGGGCAAGTTGGCATGCCCGGTCGTCCCCGAGCAGGTCTGTCCGCCCTGCGGAACCCACCAGGAGGCTCCCACCGGAGAACACCGCCACCATCTCCCCTTCCACCAGGATGACGTAGCTCATGTGCTCGGGCGTGTGGCCGGGCGTATGCAACGGCCGGATCGCCACCGGGCCACCGGGGAGATCCTCCTTGTGGAAAGCAGGAAGGTGGTCGAAGGCTACGCCCGCCGCCGCCGGCAGCACGAGCCTGGCACCGGTACGGCGGGCGAGGTCGCGCCCGCCCGACACGTAGTCGTTGTGGATATGGGTCTCGAGGACATGGGTGACATGTATGCCCGCATCGAGGATGGCTCGCTCGAACCGCTCCACGTCCCGCTGCGGGTCTACGACCAGGCCGCCGCCGTCATGGGTCAGCAGGTAGGTGCTGTCCCCCAATCCGTCGGTCCGAAACGTCCTGATTTGCATACCCCTCCCCGGAGTGCGGTACACGGGCCGGACCCCACCCTATCCGAGCCCCGCCAGGCATGACTGCCAGTATGGCCCTGACCAGATGGTGGAGGTGGTACCAGGAGTCCGCCTCGACATAGGCGGGCGTCTGGGCTTGCCGACTAGAGCTGGTAGAGGAACATGAGGCAGCAGTGGTAATTGCAGCAGGTTGATTCCCTGCTGACCGTGCGATCCTGGTCGAATGTTCGATTGAAGGAAGGGCGGGTGATCTGAGGTGGGAGGCCGGAGGCGCAAGGCCAGATTGCTCGTAACCGTTGTGGCTGCGGTTGTGACTTTCGGGGTTGTTGTAACGGTCCTAATGGTGCGGGACGACGATCCGGTTGGGCTTGAGCGCTGCGAGGACGTGCCGACCCTCGCGTCGCGCCTAGAGGGGAGCCTGGGCGCCCGCGAGAACCCTCATCCAGTTGTGATGGACTTGATCGGCGCTTACAGGGACGAGCATGCCGACACCTACGGCGGAAGGTGGATCGACCGGGAGAACGGTGTGGTGGTGGTGGCGTTCACTGACGACCCCGTGGTCCACCGGGAGGCGATTCTGGCGCTGGCTCCGCCCTCCGACAAGACATCGAATGGTGATCCGAGGCCTCTTGGCGAGCGTGTCGACGTGGTGCAGGTGCGCTACACCCAAGCCCATCTGGAGGCCATACAGCAGCAGATCATGGACGCCGTGTCCGGTCTGGACTTTGACCGGTCAGTGGGATCAGCCCTCTCAATCACCCAGAACCGGGTGAGCCTCGACTTGTTTAACCCGCCCGAGGGAACCCTCGACCAACTCGCCCGGATCGTCCCTGACCTTACGGCTGTCTGCGTTTCGGTCTACTACACACCCGAGCCGCCCACCGGGCCGCTGGATGTGATCCCCGACCTGGACACCGAGGACCCTCTGGTGACCTGTCGGGGCACTCCACCGGTGCGCTACTCGCAGTTCGTCGATCCACCCTCCATCGACGAAGTCGACCATCCGGCGGTCGACGCCCTGCGCGCCGAGCTCGGGTCTCAGGGCGGCGAGCCGATGCCGCAGGGACGGTGGGTGGTCATCAGCATTGAAGAAGACCTGGCCGCCTTCGCGGCTCTCTCGCCGGACAGCTTCGGCTACGCCGACTTCGAACGCCACGGCGACAAGTGGATACTTGGCGGGATGGGCTCAGGCCGTCCCTGCGAACCCATCGTGGCGCTCCCCGACGGCCTCAACCGGGTCGAGGTACGTCTCGACCCGGACTCCCTGCTCGGTCCCGACAGCATCACCCTCGACCTTTTGGTCACCGAGGCCGCCTGCGCCAGCGGCCGCGAGATGGGCGACGCGCTGCAAGGCCCCCAGGTGGTGGAAACCGACACCGCGGTGATCGTCGCTTTCGCGGCCATCCCCCTTTACGAACAGCTCGTCACGTGCCAAGGCAACCCATCCACACCGGTAACCCTCGAACTATCCCAACCACTCGGCAACCGTACGGTCTACGACGGACTGTACGTTCCGCCCAAACCTCTTGACCCGGATGGCGGAGACGCGTAGAAACCACTGTCGCCGAACCAGGTCCGGGGGGCGAACCGGGACCGCAACGTGGTAGCCGCTACTCGCGGCTCGGGACCATGCCCTTGGATACTGTACGAACCCAACGCCTGTCCCCGCCGAGAAAGGGGGAGCGACGTTTCATAGCCCTCATCCCCGGGGTTGATGGATGTGTCGCAGCTCTTGGACCTTCATCGTCGCCGCCGACCATGCAGACCGTATCCAAGCGGTCGTGGCCGGATCCGTCTGGTTCTCGTCCTTCAGTTTCTTCGAGCCCACGACCCTCCACACGATCCCACCTGCTTGAAGATGGGCCGGAAGCCAAGGGTCGCTAACCGACCCCCCGTGGCGGATCCGCGAGGGACTTGAGCTCCAGGGCCAGGCCGGCCACCATCAGGTAAGCCTTGTCCGCGACCAGCTGGTTCACGCGGCCGAGCACGTCCCGGTACTCCCTTCCGAGCGATGACGCGGGCACGATGCCCTGGCCGACCTCGTTGCTGACCAGGATCCACCTGCCGCTCGTGGCGTCAATCAGGTCGAGCAGGCGCCCTACCGTCTCGAGGACCATGCCCTCGGCATCGGCCGCTCCCTCGTCCCCGAGGAGGAGGTTGCTCACCCACAGGGTCAGGCAGTCGAGGACGAAGGTGTCGTAGCGATCGACGAGCGGCCGGACGGCTCTGCTGAGATGGATCGGCTCCTCGAGGGTGTCCCAGTGCTCCGGCCGGTACCGACGATGATCGGCAATGCGGCGCTGCATCGCCTCGTCGAGGGCTTCGGCTGTGGCGATGAAGAGCACCCTTTCCCCGTCCCGTACCATGCGTTCCGCGAGCGTGCTCTTTCCGGAACGCGCTCCGCCGAGAACGAGTACGAGTTCGTCGGAGCGACCCACGGCCCGGTTCGCGCCGTCAGTCATCGAAACCCGGCCCCAGATGGCTGGTGTCGTTGAGCAGGTCGATGGTTGCCCCGCCCTCGGCGAACACGGTAATGACAGACAGCCCGGCGTTCGATAACCGGAGCCTCCACATCGATTCGATCGGCAGCCCGAGCATCGAAGCCATCATGGCGCGCAGGGTGCCTCCATGCGAGACCACCAGGATGTTCCCATCGGTTTCGGCGTGCCGTCCCGCGATTCCGGCCACGGCGCCGGCTGCCCGGGCAAACAGGTCCAAGTCGCTCTCCCCTCCCGGGGGAGCGAATGCCGGCCTCTCGGAGAACAACTCCTCGAGCATGGCGGGGTACCGGCGCCGCACCTTCTCGTATGTCATGCCCTCCCACTCGCCAAAGCTCTTCTCCCTCAGGTCGCGCCGATAAACGATCGGGGTGTCCCGGCCGCGCATGACGGGTACGGCCGTATCCGCCGCCCGGCGCAGGTCGCTGGAGTAGGCCACCTCGAAGGAGACCGGGGATAATCGGACCGCTACCGCTTCCGCCTGCTCCTCGCCCTCCTGGTTCAGGGGTGGGTCGGATTGGCCCTGCGCCCGCCCGACCCGGTTCCACTCCGTCTGACCGTGGCGCACGAGAAACCACCTATGTGCGCGCGTCATCGAGGATCGTTTCCGAGCCGACGGCTGGTCGGTTGCCGGCAGCCCTCCCTGCCAAGAATGGCCGGCCCCATGTCTAGCGGGGGGCCAAGGATGTGCGGAACAGCGCGTCGACGTCGATTGCGTCCTCTAGGGCGGAAGCCACATCGTCGAGAGCATCCTCAACGATGGCGCCGTAATCGAGGTCGGGGTCGGCGGAGGCGCCGAGGCGAGCCAGCCAGGCCCGCCGGTATTCGTCGCTCGCTAGGAGTCCGTGCAGGTGGACCCCGCCGACCCGCCCGTTGTGGATCTCGTAGCCGTGGACGGACGCACCGGACAGCGCGCAGCGCCCCGAGGCCTCCCGCATGATCTTCGTGTCCGCCATGGTGGTCTCGATGTCGAGCAGCCCGAAGCCTGCCACGCTGCGGGCCGGCCCGTCCACACCGTTCGGGTCGTGCACCGCCCGTCCCAGCATCTGCATCCCGCCGCAAATGCCGAAGACCCGTCCGCCCCCGCGGGCATGGGCGATTATGTCGTGGTCCCACCCCTGTTGCCTGCAGAGGTCGAGATCGCCGATCGTCGACTTGGTCCCCGGCAGCAGGATGAGGTCGACATCCCTCGGGATCGGTCGGCCGGGCCGGATGAGCAGGCACTCCACGCCGGGCTCCGAGAGAAGCGGATCGAGGTCGTCGTGATTGGCGATGCGACCGAGCAGGGGAACGGCCACCCGCAGCGGGCCCGGATCACCGGACGGCCGAGCCGCTGAGCCAACCAATTCGGGCAGGCCAACCGCGTCCTCCGAGGGCAAACGGGCCGCCGCGGCTATCCACGGGACGACACCGAAGCACTTCCAGCCGGTGCGCCGCTCGATCAACTCGATACCGGGTTCGAATATGCGTCGGGCCCCCCGGAACTTGTTGACCACGAACCCGATCACCATCGCCGCATCGGCCGGGTCCAGTACCGCGTGGGTGCCCACGAGCGAGGCGATCACACCACCCCGGTCGATGTCGCCGATGATGCAGACGGGGACGCCGGCCCGGCGGGCGAAGCCCATGTTGGCGATGTCACGGTTACGGAGGTTGGTCTCGGCCGGGCTCCCCGCGAACGATCAACTGGGCGGTGCGATCGGACTGCGGCTTGATCAGGACCGGGTTGAGATCGGGGCGCGCGAGGACCCCGGCGGCGCGGGCCTGCAGGGCCTGGGCCCGGCCGATCTCGCCACCACCTGCACACGCCGCGGCGTTGTTGGACATGTTCTGCGGCTTGAAGGGTGACACGGTCATGCCGCGCCGGACGGCAAGGCGGCAGAGCCCTGCCACGACTAGGGACTTCCCTGCGCTCGAGGCGGTCCCCTGGATCATGATGGCGCGCATGGGTTGACAGGTTATCGGTCAGTGGGCACCGACCACTATTGCCCGAGAACGTCGGCCAAGGTTTCAACCAAGCGGTGGCTGTCGTCCATACTTCTCACTCCTATCCGGATGTGGCCGGGCATACCGAACGAGGTGAAGTCGCGGACGCAGACTCGATGGCGCCTGAGCAACTCGAGGCGTACACCTGTGGCGTTACCCACCTGCACCAGCAGGAAGTTGGCGCTCGCGGGCGCACACGCCAGGCCGAGACCACGAATCTCTCGCACCAGGTACTCCTTGGCGGCATTCACGACCCGTCGGCCTTCCTCCACGTGGTCCGGGTTGTCCAGAGCGGCCATGCCGGCCGCCTGGGCGACCGCGCTCACGCTCCACGTGTACTGGAAACGCTGCGCCTCCCGTACCCTCCGGGTCGGCGCCACCATGTACCCCAGCCGCAGGCCGGGAAGCCCGTGGTCCTTGGTCATGGAGCGAACCAGCGCCACGTTGCCGACCTCCAGCAGGGGTGCCGGGTCCCAGCGCTTGTCCACGAAGGATGCGTAGGCCTCGTCCACCACGATACGCCAATCGCCCGACCACATGCGGCGTTCCTCAGGCAGCGATATCCAGCAGGGCGAGAAGCGGCGAAGCGAGCGCCCCCGGATCAACAAGGGTGATGACCACGGCAAGCACGAGCACCGCGGCCTCGCTTGTCTCGCAGGCGGCGCCATAGATGTCACCGGTCACGCCGCCGATGCGTCGCTTCGCCCACGCCCCGACAGCGCCGGCTACAAGGCCGGACGCTGCTATGAGCAGGAGACCCACGGGACCGGTCAGCACCACGGTCGCCAGCACGGCCACAGCCGAGCCGACCGCGAGGCTCCGCCGGCTCCCGCCGCGCAGGAACGGCGTGCCGAGGCCATCCCGGCGCACGTACGGGAACCGGTCCATCACGACCAGGATGGCCCAGCGCGACAGGCAGGGAACCAGCACGATCGTCCAGAGACGGCTCTCCACGGGGAGAGCGGCCAGCGACGAGCACTTGACCACCAGGAGGAGGACGACGCCTATGACCGAGAAGGCTCCCACATGCGGATCCCGGAACAGTTCGAGCCGCCGCTCCCGGTCGTGCCCGCCCGCCAACGCATCGCAGGTGTCCATGAAGCCGTCCAGGTGCAGGCCGCGCGTCAGCAAGGCCAGCAGGGCCACCAGCAGCACCCCCTCGAAAAGGAATGGAACCCCGTCCACCAACCCGAGCCAGGTGACTGTCGTGCTCCCGGTGCCGGTGGTGGTCGTCATGTGGAACGGAACCCCGTCCAGAAACCCGTGCCAGATACCCGCGGAGTCGGTGGCGGTCGCCGGGAGGAACGGAAGCTCGCGGACCCCGATGACCAGGGATTGGAGTTCGCCGGCATCCGGCACAGACCGGGTCCGGAGTACCAAGTGTCCGAGACGGAACAGCCCGTCCGGCAGGGCGATGATCATCCCCAGCAACAGGCCTACAACCGGGAACCAGCCGGGTGCTTTCGACAGGCCGGAGTTAGGGGTCCGTGGTGCGCCCGGAAGGATGGTAAGGAAGCCGATGGCGGCGCGTAGCCCCCTCATCCCCCAGCCCCTTCCTCCACCGCACCTTCGGTCGGACGGTCCGAGACGCCCGCCTCGTCGAAGGTGGCCATCTGGCTGAGGCACGCTGCGGCGGCTTCGATGATGCCCATGGCCAGTACCGCTCCGGTTCCCTCCCCGAGCCGCATCCCGAAGTCCACGAGCGGGTCGAGCCGCATATGGGCCAGCACCGCCCGGTGGCCCTTCTCGGCGGAGCGGTGGGAGGCGATCAGGTAGTCACGGACCGCCGGGTTCAGGCCGTAGGCGATGAGAGCGGCCGCGCCCGAGATGAACCCGTCGAGCACGACCGCCCTCCGCTCCGAAGCCGCCCCCAGTACCACTCCGGCGAGCACGCCGATCTCGAACCCCCCGACCTTGGCCAGGACGTCGATCGGGTCAAGCCCGTCAGGAGCGTTGGCCTCCAGCGCCTTTGCTACAACCGCTGTCTTGCGGCGCAACTCCTCAGAACTTCGGCCGGTTCCTTCTCCTGTTGTCTCGGTGGGAGGCCTGCCGGTAATCGCCGCTGCGATGGCGCTGGACGCGGTGGTGTTGCCGATGCCCATGTCCCCGGCCGCTATCAGGTCCACGCCCGACGCCGCTACATCTCTCGCCAGAGTCATGCCTGCCTCGAGGCAACGGACCGCCTGCTCCCTGGACATCGCCGGGCCTCGACTCATGTCTGCCGTTCCGCGCCCGATCCGCAGGCTCCGGAGTCCGGGATGGTCGGGGAACCTGGCCGACGCGATCCCGGCATCCACAACTATCTGGCGCACGCCGCCCAAGCGCGCCATGACGCTGATCGCCGCCCCGCCCTCCAGGAAGTTCCACACCATCTGGGAGGTCACCGCTTGGGGGTAGCCCGTGACTCCCTGAGCGACCACGCCGTGGTCGCCGGCTGCCACGATCACCGCCTTGTCCCGGATGACCGGCCTCGGGTTCGCGAAGATCCCCGCCAGTTGCACCGAGATATCCTCCAGACGACCGAGGCTGCCCGGAGGCTTGGTCAGGACCATCTGCCTCGCCATAGCCCTTCGCATCGCCCCGGCATCGGCAGGCTCGATCCCCTCAAGGACCTGGGAGAGGGCTGAAGACCCACTCACGGCACGCACATCCCCGAAACTACCCTTCTCTCCTTCGAACCCCCATCCATGGATGATCGGGGCTAATTCACTGCAAGTTCTCGTAGCTGCCTTTTCAGTACCTTGCCCTGCGTGTCCCTTGGAAGCGCCGGCAGGTAGTGAATGCGTTTCGGCAGCTTGAATGCCGCGAGTTCCCGTCGCGCCACGGCCATCAACTCGGTCTCGTCCGTGGGTTTGCCGTCCTCTCGCACGATGAAGGCGGTGACAGCCTCGGACCACACAGGGTCGGGAGTGCCAACCACCGCCACTTCCCGGATGCCCGGAATCCTCGAGAGAACACCTTCGACCTCCAGCGAGGACACGTTCAATCCGCCGGACTTGATGACGTCCTTCTTGCGGTCATGGAAAAAGAGGTTCATGTCCTGGTCGATCCGGACGATGTCGCCGGTTCGCAACCAACCGCCTCTGGTGACCGCAGCAGTCAGGTCAGGCCGGCCGTGGTAGCCCTCCATCACGGCCGGGGATCGACAAATCAGCTCGCCGACCTCGGTCGGTCGATCATCTTCGTCAACCACCCGGACCTCTACTTGTGGCACAGCACGACCGATCCAGCGCTGATCGTGCCCGGGAATCTCGGCCTGGCTGCCGTAGTAGCCGATCGCGCCGAGTTGGCTCAACTCCGTCTGCCCCCAGTACGTTGCCCAACGCAGTCTCGGGACTCGGGACGACATCGTGTCGGTGACGTGACGAGGGATTGCTCCGCCGTAAGTATGGGCTTGCCGGAGGGATGAAATGTCGGCTCGGTCGAAGTTTTCGTGTTCGGTCAGCCGGACATAGAAGGTCGGCGTTTGCGACATGTTGGTGATCCGCTCCGACTCGATCAGTTCCAGAGAGTGCACCGCCTTCGTGCTCCCGCCGAGCACGATCGTGGCTCCCACCGAGATCAGGTTGGTGACGGTGCCGACACCAGCCATTGTGTGCATCGGGGCCAGAAGCAGGAACCGATCATCATGCTCGACATACCGTTCTCCGGTCCACGCGGGAGATGTTGCGATCAAAAAGTTGCGATGGGGTATGCGAACGCCCTTTGGCTCGCTCTCCGTTCCTGAGGTATAGATGATCATTGCGAGATCGTGCTCGCTGACATGCCAATCGTCCGCGATCGGCTCCTCTTCCTGCAGCATGACGGCCAGTTCGCTCCCGGGAATCACGCTGTCACTCGCCGTCCTCGTGGGGACAATCGACTGGACAGCGCCGGTGACCACCTGGGCCAATCGTTCTTCGGCCACGATCAGGCGCGGTCGAGCGCTTTCGAGCTGTCGCGTTATCTCGAACTCGGTCAGGTTCGGGTTGAGCGTTGTGAAGACAGCGCCGATCTTGAGGGCGGCGTAGTAGGTCACGATGTGGTCGAGTCCGTTACCGGCCATCATCGCCACGACATCTCCATTCCCGACGCCCTGCCGCTGAAGTGAGCGGCTCATCCGGTTGACAAGACCGTCCAACTGCCCATAGGTGAGGTTGAGGCGTCCCTGATCGCCCGTATGGACGACCACGGCCGGCGAGTCGCTGTCGCGAATAGCCCTGCGTTCCAGGACGTCACCGAGCGTTGCGCGTCTCAGGCGACTGGTGAAGAACTCGGAAGGCAGTCCGTTCGCCATCCGGTCACCCGACCCTGCCGAGAAGCCGGTTCGCTGCATCGACGATCTCGTTGAGCGGGCTTCCGGGGGGATGAACGGAGACACCGCGGGAGGCGAGTTCGTCGATCGCCTGTGGTGGAATGGTTCCTCCTGCCAGGACCGGGATGTCCGCGAGTCCGGCTTGGTCCAGCGTGTCCAGGATCCGATGTACGACCTCGATCCTTCCCCCTACGTTCAGACCGATGATCTGTACGTCTTCGTCGCCGGCCATTCGAGCGATGTCGCCGGCTCGGAGCATTCCCCCGAGCACCACATCGAAACCGGCGTCCCTGAACGCTCGGGCGACGACCATAACCCCTCGCCAATGCCCATCGAGGCTCGTCTTCGCGATCAGAATCCTGGTGTGCGTCATTGCCGCTCAGAACCGCATCGGAACGTCCCAGACGCCGAATGCGCTCCGGAATACGTCCCCTATCTCTCCGATGGTTGCGTCGGCTTGCACTGCCCGCATCACCCGGGGGATGACGTTCTCGGTTGTGCGGCACGCCGCTTCGAGATCCCGAAGCCTCCGTGTCACCTCTCGTCCGTGTCGCTCTCGTCGTAACGAGGTAAGGCGTTGCATGGCCCTCTCCCAGGTCTCCTCCCCGGAGCGACCCTCGAAACCATCTATTGGCATCGGTTCTTCGTGTGCGCGATGCACGTTGGTGCCGACGATTCGCTTTCGGCCGTCCTCGATTGCCGCCATTTCCTCGATCTGGCCGCGAGCAGCCTGGTCGAGGAGCCAGCCACTATCGATCACCGAGAGGAACCCTCCCTCCTTCTCGATGTCGCTCATGAAGGCGAGCGCCCGGCGCTCGAGCTCTTGGCTGAGGTGCTCGATGTAGAAGGACCCCCCGAGCGGATCGGCCACCGCGGTGATGTTCGTCTCCTCCTGGAGGATCTGCTGGATCCGGATCGACATCAAGTGCGCGTGGTCAGAGGGGATGGACATGGCTTCGTCATAGCCCGAGACTCCCAGCGATTGGGTGCCGCCCAGCGCTGCCGCCAGAGCCATCACCGTCCCTCTGACGATGTTGTTGAGTGGTTCCTGGTAGGCCATGTTGCTGCCGGCCGTCACGACGTGGATGCGGAGGCGAAGAGCCCGTTCGTCCGTGACGCCGTATCGGTTGGTCAGCAGGTCGTGCCACATCTTCCGCGCCGTTCTCAGCTTCGCTGCATCCTCGAACAGATCCATGGAGGTGCGGAAGTTCATGCCGCCGATCATCCGGGCAAAGTTGTCGTAGTTGCCGTCCACTCGATCAGACACCGCCTCCAGGTATTCGACGGCATTGGCGAAGACGGCCCCAAGCTCTTGCCAGGCGTTGAGCCCCGAGTCCGCTCCGTTGTATCCGGCAATCGAGACCGGCACCCAATGAGGCATCCGTTCCATACACCAATCGATGATGTCCAGGTTGAGCCGCATCGCAGCACCCGGAGGGATCTGTTCTTTGGGTGGGCATCCGATGTAGGTGAGGAAGAAGTCGCTCTGGCCGGTGCCCCTCAACTTCTCGAGCGGGATCCCGCGACGGCTGGCTGTGGACCAGTAGCACGCCAGTGTGTACGGGGCGCTCTGTGCGACCCCTCCGCCCGGCTTGACGTAGATGGATTCGAGCGGGATTCCATCCATGATGGTCTCGTAGTCCCTGAGCCCGACCGTGACCGTGCCCGTCAAGCCGACGTCTTCTCGACGCTCGACGATGTCCGGGTGGTCGACGTCATACAGGTGGTCGTCCGTCATCCGATCGTGCTTGACGATGACGCCCGTCTCCCCGGCGTCCAGCAGGAACCGGATTCGCTTGTTCATGTCGGAAGGGTTACCGAATCCACTCAGCTGGAAGATCCGCCAGTCCTTGGCGCGGTACATCTCGGGGTATGCGCCACGCAGAAAGGGAGCTGAGCCAGGGAGAGACCCGGCAGCGAGGCGCTGCCCATCAGCAACATGATGCGAGCGGTAAACCGGCTCCAACTCGACCCCGGACGCCGATACCCACGTCCGATCTCGCTCGTTCTCGTGTTGACTACCCACAGTCGTTGCTCACCTCGATCGAAGCGCGACGTCCGGGTCCGTCAGCCACTCGTGCGGAGATGCCACGAACCGCTCGACCATCCTCGTCAAGACGCCTGCGGCCCGATGCATCGACGCGACCGCGCCCTCTGAACCGGCGGCGTCATGCAGTTCGCGCGAGTGCCATGTTACGGGGGACCAACCGACTTCGGTCACGCACACCGTCGGGATCGCCTGGCTGACGTCACCAAGATCACTCGAGCCCGAGATGTCGTAGGTAGTGCCGGCAGGGATCCCCAGAACATCCCAGGCGAGTCGAGCGAGCCCCTCATGCATCAGATAGGGACGCGCTTTGCTCAGGAGACTCACGCTGACCGCGGTCGCGGTGGCGTGGGCCGATCCTTCGGCAATGCGCTGCACGCTCTCGATCAGACCTTGGAGGAGATCGTCTTTGGGAGCTCGAACGTTCACCCTGAGGCTCGTCATATCGGGCAGAACATTGTGGCTTCCGGACACAGACTCCACCTTCGCGTGGATACGGCAGCCGTCACGTTGATACTGGCGTTCCATAGCGAGAGCGTGCGCCGCGAGAGTCGCTGCATCGAGAGCGCTCCGGCCGTCCCACGGTCGGCTGGCCGCGTGTGACGCTTGTCCATGAAAGGCCAAGTCGAACAAAGCGGCGCCGTTCAGCGTCCCGAATACCGCGACCACGTCAGACGGGTGATAGGTGAATGCAGCGTCGACACCGTCGAAGGCGCCAGCCTCGAGCATGGGTGCCTTGCCGGCGAAGAGTTCCTCGGCCGGAGTGCCGATCACCTTGAGAGTGCCCGCCAGATCCGACCGGTCGGCCAGTTCCAGCGCTGCTTCCATGACCCCGCCGCAGATCAGATTGTGTCCACAACCGTGTCCGACTTCGGGGAGAGCGTCGTACTCGACCACAAGCCCGACCGTCGGACCGTCCCCACCGAGCGTCTTTTCAGCGACGAAGGAAGTATCGAGCGCGGCTATGCCGCGTTCGACGCGGAATCCCCACTCACTCAGTAGGCGTACACAGCGCTCCGAAGCATCGACCTCGGCGAGCCCCGTCTCGGGGTTGGCATGGAGGTGGCGGGCAAGTTGCTCGCCTCGTTCGGCTGCTGTCGAGCGTTTCTCCATATCACGCAGAGTATCGGCGAATCTGGACGATCTCTCTATGTTGGGGATGTTGGTCCATGACGCGAGTCCCTCCAAACTTGTATCACGTCATCACCCATCCGCCGTTCATATCGATGGTCGCGCCGGTGATGTACCCGGCGTCGTTCCCGGCGAGATACACGACGAGCGCCGCGAATTCCTCGGGTGTCGAGAAGCGACCGACCGGCACCAGATCGATGATCCTCTGCCGCCCCGCTTCGTCGAGAAACGCGTTGAGTTCGGTGTCGATAGCTGCGGGCGCCACGGCATTGCAGGTGACGCCCCTGCTCGAGTACACGGTCGCGAACGACTTCGTGAGCGCGATGACGCCGGCCTTCGCTGCGGCGTAGGGCGCGGACATTATCCCCCCGGTCCGGGCGACGACGCTGGAGAAATTGATGATGCGCCCCCATCCCGCCGAGGCCATGGACGGTGCGGTCCCTTGACACAGAAGGAACACAGAACGAAGGTTCACGCTCACCGCTCGATCGAAGTCTTCCACAGTTGTGGACTCGATCGTTCGCGGCTCGAGCAGGCCGTGAGCGGTCACGAGGACGTCGATCCTCCCAGCCTCAGCGATCACCTTGTCGCAGTCCGATGGATCGCTCAGGTCGGCGCTGATAGTGGCCGTAGCTCCGTTCAAACGTTGTTCGCGGATGTCGACGCCCACAACCTCGTAGCCTCGCTCAGCCAGTGCCAGGCAGGTTGCGTGCCCAACGCCTCGCGCGGCTCCGGTGACGAGCGCACTTCGAACATTTCTCGTCATGGCAAGTCGGCCTTTCCTCGTGCTTCGCGCTGCCGGTAGTGGGGCTGGTTATAACATATGAGATATTATTTGAGGTAATGCAAGCCCCGTTCAGCCGCATCGTCCCTGGCAGCGTCGTGCCACCGACCTTGAGAGTCGAGAGCGAGTTGGACGATCTCAGGCTGGGCCTTCGCCAATGGTTCGAGAAAAACGATCCCGGCCCGCAGCCATTGGAATACGCCGCTCGCATGGCGGCACTCACTCGATGGCAGCGTCAACTCCACCGGGCGGGCTTCATCGGACTCTCATGGCCGACCGAATTCGGTGGCGGAGGGATGGGTCTATCCGCGGAGGCCGTGCTGTGCCAGGAACTCGCCACAACCAGCATGCCGCAGCTCATCAACCGCCTTGCTCTCTATACCTGGGGGCCCACGATTCTCAGCCGCGGTACCCAGGAGCAAAAGGCTCGGTTTCTCCCCGGCATGCTCGACGCCGGCGAAATCTGGTGTCAGGGCTTCTCTGAACCAGACGCCGGTTCGGACCTCGCCGCAGTCCGCACGAGGGCGCAGGTCTCCGGCGACGTTCTCGTGGTCGACGGCCAGAAGGTTTGGACCAGTCGCGCAGAACTATCGAAGTGGAATGCCATGCTCGTGCGGACCGACCCCGAAGGGGTCAGGCACTCCGGTCTCTCTGTCCTGATCGTCGATATGGGGTCACCTGGCGTAACGGTTCGGCCGTTGTTGCAGATGCTCGGTGAGCCCCACTTCAGCGAGGTCTTCTTCGACGGGGTCGAAGTGCCTCTGGAGAACGTCCTGGGCGGGCTCGGTAATGGCTGGGACGTGGCCATGGAGGCGATGGCCTACGAGCGCGGCCTGTTCGTATTGGAACGGACCACCGGCCTTCGACGTCGGCTCGCCGATCTCGTCGACCGGCTAGACGCGCTCGGCAAGATCGAAGACGCCATCGAGTCGCTGGGAGTTCTGGAATCGAAGCTCGACCTGCTCGACGCGCAAGTGTTCAGGACCTTGGGTCATCAGGAGAATGGAACGCTGGTGCCGGGTTCGAGTTCCGTGGACAAGCTGTTCCTGGCTGACGTATACCAGGACATCTTCGCCACAGCCTTCGACCAACTGTCCGACGAGGGCCTCGACGACGGGTGGATCAACGACCTCCTGGAGTCTCGGTCGGTCAGCATCTACTCCGGTACATCGGAGATCCAACGGAACGTGATCGCCCGCCTGCTGCTGGGCCTCTGATGAATGGCATCACGGCCATAGAAGTCGCGTCCACGCTGGATCACCTGCTCGCAGAACTCGCCTCGACCGATCGGCTGCTCCATACAGCTGCTTCAGAGGCTCCTGACTCGACCCTGCTCACGGCGTTGGACGAGATCGGCCTCGCCGAGCTAGCCGTTCCCGAAGAGATGGGAGGCCTGGGACTCGACCTTGACCAACTGTGTGTGGTGGGCTGGGTGGGCGGTCGCCGCTTGATGCCGACCCTCTCACGCCTCAAGATGAGCCTCGTGGGCCCACTGGTGATGGGCGGACTCCCCGGCGCACCCTCAACCAGCGCTCGTTGGGGATGCGGATTCCCTGCAATCGGCTCCCCTCCCGCCGGCGCCGGGCCGGCCGAGGTCTGGGTCGAAGAGGGGGCAAGGGTTGCGCTGGTGGTGGGAGAGAGCGCGTCACGAGTCGTCGACCTCGGCCGTCCGGACAGTGTTGTCGAACCCTCGCCCGGAGTGGACCCCGGGCAGGGTCGCGGCCGGCTCAGGTTCGACCCCGATGCTGCAACTGTTCTGGCCGAGGCCGACCATGCTCGAATAGTGGATCGCTCTCGGGTGCTCGTAATCGCCGAGCTCTCCGGAATCGCGGACCGAGTCATGGAGGTGTCGGTGGACTATGCCCGGCAACGATCCCAGTTCGGGCGGCCGCTGGCCGGTTTCCAGGCGATCCAACACAAGCTTGCCGATATGCGCGCGGGATGTGAACTCATTCGCTCCGCGGTCAGCCGGCTGGCATGGCTTGAGGAACCGCGCCCAGAACTCACTGCGAGCCTCAGCGCGGCGACCGCTTCCGTGGCTAGGCAGGTGGCAGAGGACGCAATACAGGTGCACGGCGGGATGGGCTTCGCATGGGAGTATGGAATCCACCTGTACTACCGACGGTGCCTGGCGCTGCAGCAACAACTCGGGGGCACGGCGAGTCTTCGCCGTTTCGTCGGTCGCTCGATCATCGCACGGAGGAAGACCAAATGAACGATAACTCACCGTTGCTGGTGGAAGACCGTGGACCGGCGAGGTGGATCTGGTTCAACCGACCCCGCGTGCACAACGCCCAGAACACCGAAATGCTCGAAGCCTTCGACAACGCGCTCGAGTTGGTCCGCCACGATGCAGGTGTACGCGTCGTCGTGCTCGCAGGCAAGGGAAGATCGTTCTGTTCGGGACATGATCTCAAGGAGATCGTGGCGCATGCCGACTACGCCCGAGCGGTCGAGACGGTAGAGGGCCGGATGCGATGGGAGCAACGGCTGTTCGTGGATCCGGTTAATAGGTTTCGCGAGCTTCCCGTGCCGACGGTGGTGCTCGCCCATGGCCACTGCCTGGCGGCCGGCTTGATGTTCGTCTCCGTCGCGGATTTTGTCTATGCGACGCCTGACGCCGTCTTCGGTTCACCCATCATCCCGGCCATGGGCATCAACGACGCCGAGGTTCCCGCATTCGCCTGGGCCGTGGGTTCGCGGCGCGCCAAGCAGACCCTCTGGCTCGACCAGCGGATGGACGCGCAGACCGCCCGCGAGGTGGGTCTGGTATCCGAAGTCCTGGCGCCCGATGAGATCGAGGAACGGATCGAATCGGTCGTCCATTCGCTGGCAGCGATTCCGGCCGAGACGCTCATGCTGTCGAAACTCTCGCTCCAGCAGATGGAGGATCAGGCCGGCTACCAGGCGGTCAGTGGCTTCCACTTCCTCTCGCACTCGCTGAGCCATCACACGACGGGCGCAATGGCCGCACTCGCGGAACGCCAGCAGCGTCTTTCCGGTTCGGACGAGTCACGATGACTGATCCGCGGCACCTTGAGGAAGGTATGAGGGACATGCTTCCGAACATATATCTTGCGCGAATGGATGTCGCTCCGGAGGGCTTGGCGGCATTCATGAACTGGTACGAACACAAGCATGCGCCTGACTTGATCTCGGTCGGGTTCCACAGCGCCCACGGATATCAATCCCGGACAGGTTCGCCGTTCATCCTCAATGTGTACGAGATTGATAGTTCAGAGATCTTCTACTCGGAGGCTTACAACACGAAGCGAACCCCGGAGTCGGACCCGGAACGCCCGGCGATTCTCGCCGACGTCACGAATCGATCGAATACCGTCTACCGGCAGGTCCACACACTCGGTGTAGAGATACCCGACCGGCCCTGGTCGGAAGGCAGCCGGTCTGGCGCGGTTGCCGCCCCGGTTGTGACTTCGGTCCGCTTCGACCTGGTGGAAGGTTCGAGTGAGGGAGCCGTCATCGACTGGTTTCACGATGTTGATTTCCCCGAGACTGCGAGCCGGCCCGGATTCTTGGCTGCTCGACTCCTGAACCGGACCGGACGTCCGCACCACGCCAACCCGTGGCTGTCCTCATGGGCGACGCTTATCGAGTGGGAGGATCAGGCGTCGGCGGAAGCCGCCGGGGGCGAAGTGCACACGCTGGAGCGGCTCGCCGGATCCGGCCTGGGAGTCACCGACGCTGCCTTCCACCTGGCTGTCCGTGTCTTGTCCATGACGGCCGGTTGAGGGGCACCTCAATACAGTGGACAGTGGACAGTGGACAGTGGACAGTGGACAGTGGACAGTGGACAGTGGACAGTGGACAGTGGACAGTGGACAGTGGACAGTGGACAGTGGACAGTGGACAGTGGACAGTGGACGCCCAACCATCCGAGAGGGCTCACGAACAGAGGGGGCTAACGACTTCCGAAATAACCCCAGCCCCAACTGGCCACTAGCCACTGACTACACGGCGAAGTGGGGCATCACCTCGGAGGCGACCATCTGCTGGCCCTCGAGTGCGGTGTCGAGGCCGGGGCCGTGGAAGTATCGGAGGCGGACGATGATCTCTTCCGGATCGAGGATCTCCTTCCACTCCTCCAGCATCTCTATCCACGTGGCTGGAGAGCCGACCAGGGCCCTGTTGCGGAGAACGTGGTCGAGGGTGATGTCGTCCGCCGAACCGATGTCTTCTATCCAGGGCTCCCATCTCGGCTTGTAGTAAGCGTTGCCACGCCTGTAGTAGATCCGGTGATATTCCAGGATGTACTGGCCAAGGAGACCTCGTGCGGCTTCGTCGCTGGGGGCGATCGCCGCTTCGCGGAGGATGGCGATCCGCGGAGTCTTTCCCAGCTTCGCGCACTCCTCCCTGTACAGCCCGGCGAGGTGCGAGAGGTGAGCGGTCGAGCTGATCGGCCCGGTCTCCCAACCATCGCCAAGCGCGGCGATCTTGACGCCGACATCACTCCAGGCACCGACCCAGACCTCTGGAACGAGATCACCCATCGCCGGATCACGAGGAGGAACCATGCCCCGCCACGGGTCATCTTCGGCGAAGTGGAAGGGCTCGCCGGAGCGGAATGCGTTGATGGCTTCTAGGCCTCTGCGCATCCTCCGGGGTCGCTCCGACAGGTCCAGCCCGTAGACGTCGAAGTCGTCCTGCAGGTAACCCGCGCCGACGGTCAGCCGGTACCGACCCGGATACATGGTGTTGATCATCGCCGCATCCTGGATCACGGTCACCGGGTGATAGAGGGGGAGCAGCACCACACCGCTTGCGAACTTGAGGCGCTCCGTTTCTGCCAGTCCGAACTGAGCGATTAGTTGTGCGTTGTTCACGACCCCATGTGTTCCGGAGTGGGGGCCGTGCCCGCGCCGCTCGCCCTTATACGCATACTCGAAACCGAGCGCGTCGGCCGATTCGCACTCCGCTAGGTAGCCGTCGAGGTCCCATCTGCGCTCACCATCCTGAACGCCGACAACGGTTGTGGAAATCGAGAATTTCATGGGGGACTCCCGGAGTGGGCGCAACGTACAGTAGTCGATCTCACCATTGGGAAGGCAGTTTGGTTAACGCTCGACAGAGCACCGACTCCCGATGAGCAGTGAGCGGAGAGGGGGTCTCACGGCCATCAGCGCCCGATCCCGGGCGACCGCTGCGGGGTGGGCGGTGGCGGATCCTGACCGGGGTCGACGATCGGGTCGTTTGGCAGAGTGCTCAGAATACGGCCAGCGGATTGACGGCCGAACCCGTTCCGCCCGGAAGCCGGAGAGGAGAGATGATGTAGAGGAACTCCCATCTGGATTCCTCCGCACACACAGTCGCAAGAGCCTCAAGATCGACGTTGTCCAGCAGGATCAAGCCCATCGAAGCCTGGGCGATCTGATGAAAGGCCCAGGGATGCTCGGTATACGGGAGGGGCAGGCGTTCGAAACAGTCGCCTCCGTAGACCGCCACATCTCGCTCGTGGAGCCACCGAACGCAGGCGGGGGAAAGTCCGGCCCGTCGACTGACATCCTCCACGCCGGATTCAGCCTCTCGGGCTCCTAGACGAGTAGTTCCAAGGGGTTGCGACCGACCGTCAGTTGCTAGTTAATAGTTGATAGTTGATAGTCGTTGTTTGGATGCTAGTTGAGGCTGCCGAGGTTCTCCTCGCCTCTTGTTTGACAAAATCCTTGCCTCCGCTTGATACGAAACTTCAGAGAGCCTACGAACACTGGAACCATCTAATCCAAGGCAATCTATCTCAGACAACTAGCAACTAGCAACTACCGGCTAGGAACTAATCATCTAGGCCTGACCGGACAAGCACGACATCGCCCGTGCCGACCTCGAGGCCCGCCCACTCGGCGGCAGCGTCCAGGTCAACCTCGGTGATGTACTCGTCAGGTTCCAACCAACGTCGTCCGAGAGACGCGGGGATGTCGAGCAGCACGCCTCGAGTCACGATGCCATCCTTGGCGGCCAGGACGGAGCCGGACTGCAGGCCGGTGCGCTGCACGATGGCTTCAGCGGCGCGACCGTTGTACAGGGCGCCGCCGTAGTTGGAGTGTGACACCGCATCGATGTGCGTGACGGTGAACGAGTGCGGCACGATGGTCACTTGGTCCACCGCCGTGGGCGGTCGTTCGAAGCCTTTGAACAGCATCATGTGGACCGTGGGGAAGTAGTTCTTGGCGGAGGGCTCGGTGTCGAGGTCGAAGGAGGTGGAGACGACTCGTCCGGTGCGAACCAGGCTGATGGCTCTGAGCGTGTGGGCCGGCGTCGCGTGGTTCAGCGTTCCTTTCTCGTCATCCCATCCCCAGCGTCCCCAGTTCTTCACCTCCTCGAACAGGGCATCGAGTTCTCCCTCCCTCGGGACGCCGCCGGAGTCGTCCGAGGTCGTCGTCAAGGTCTGGCCTGATTGAAGGACTGATCCACGGCGTTGTAGCCGGCCAAACGACCGAAGACGAGTCCGCGGAGGACCGACGTCGCGCCCACATATTTGTCGCGGTAGATGCCCGTCATCTCACCGGCAGCGTAGAGGCCGGGAATAGGGATTCCGTCCACGTCGATGACGCGGGCCGTGTGATCGGTGCCGATGCCTCCCATGGTGAACACGTTCGAACAGGTCACCGGGTAGCAGTAGAAGGGCGGGGTGTCGAGCGAGCGCGCCCAATTCGACTTCGGCGGAGTCAGGCCATCCGTAGACAGCCCATCGAGCCTCATCGCGTCGAACTGTGCGTCGTCTTGAGGGACAGCGGCGTTGTAGGAAGCGACCGTGGCAGTCAACGCCTCGCCATCGACTCCTATCAGCGTCGCCAACCCCTTGACCGTATCCGCCTGATAGGGCTCAAAGACCTTGTCTCGCAAGACTGCCTTTCGGTAGTGCGGCAATGTCATGGCCTTCGAGTCGAAGACGGCGTATCCGGTTTGGCTCGGTTGTCGTTGGACGGAGCGCCCGACCAGGTCGTAGAGGTAATCCATGGATGTGGCGCCTTCGTCCATGAAACGGTCCCCTGATTTGTTGACCATGAGACTGTAGGGCACAGTTTCCATGACGGCCGCAAAGGTCATCAGCCCGGACGCTGCTCCTGCTGTGCGCGGGTCGGCAGGAAGCGGGTGGAACTGGTTCCACTGCCCGGTGGGCCTCGCTCCGACGTCGAGCGCCATCTGGATTCCTTCTCCACGGTTGTGGGCGCCTCCCCGTGAGACCGTGGGGAGATCGAAGCCGATGTAGCGAGCCATCATCTCGGAGTCCCCCTCGAAGCCGCCACTGGCGAGGACCACCGCCGGCGCATCCAGGCGCGAGAGCATCCCTGCCCGGTCGCGTGCCTCGATACCGGCTACGGCACCTTCCTCGTCAAGCACGAGGCGGACGGCGGTCGTCTCGTAGAGGACTTCGACGGCGAGCGCCCGGTCGTTGTCCGGTCCGAAGAACCGGCCCCGGGAAGCGTCCTCCACCCGCGAGAAGAAATGCCGGACGATGGCCGCTCCGGCGCCTTCGGGTTGGATCCGGGTATCGCTCGAGGTGAGGAATACCCGTGGCCCCGGAGCGAACTCGAGTCCCTGACCCTGGGCCCACAGGACTGCTTCCGACGCCTGGCGGGCGAGCACCTGGATGTACTCCTCCGAGGCGTCCGTCTTGGCGCGGAGCCTGTCGATGAAATCGTCGTTGATCGTGTGGACATCCTTCATCCGGAAGGTGGCGGTGCTGTACCGGGTGTTGCCGCCCCGATCAAGGCGCGAGGCGCGTTCGAGCACCGCAATCCGCGCGTCGTCGGCGCCGCGCTCCACGATTCGCTCGATCGACGCGAGCGATGCGGAAAGTCCAGCTACACCGGCGCCAACGATGATCACGTCGTATCGCTCGGCTATGACTCCGCTCCTTGGTCTTGTGAGTGGTGGAGCCACGCCTCGGCACCGGGCAGCCGGCCGGTCGTAATCTGCTTCTCCGACCTTGGTGTCATGACGCTCCGGGGACCTCGACCTCGTCATGGGGGAACCCGACCATGAAAGCGAAATCGCCAGGGTTGACGATCGTCGGCGTGGTCACCGCCATCAAGAGGATGCCGGGCCGGTCGATCTCGAACTCCTCCCACACCTCCCCGGTAGCGGGGCTGGTGATCCATCCCAGACGGCCCGCGGGGATCTCACTGCCGACCGAATCGGTCGACACGCTGCTCTGGAGGACGCCACTCGTGGAAGCGAGGAACAGCGGCCGTTCGCGGATGACGGGCAATCGCGGTGGGCCGGTGGGACTACCGCCGAGATGGCCCCGATAGCGCAGCGTGTTCAGGCTGCCCTCGACGCCGGCGGCCGGGGAGGGCAGGCTCGCCCCACCGAACTCGGGGAGGAAGCCCGAGAGCCCGCGCTCTACGGCTGTCGCGCTGACCTGGCCTCCCGGCCGGAAGCCAACGACGACCGGAAGGTAGCCGAACGAGGACGTGAGCTCGAGATCTCCGGCATCATAGGAATACCACAGCGCCATGTTGGGCGTCCCCGAGTGCAGGTCGATGATGCATTCCGAATGCTCGTAGACGACGGTTGCGACGGCGTGAGCGACCTGGTCGGTGAGAAAGCCGCTCGGTGTCCCTGGGAAGCGCCGGTTCAAGTACAGGTGGTCGGGCGAGACTCGGGTTCCTACCTGGAGGGCGGGGAGGTTCACGGCTGGAGCCAGGAGAACCGTGCCCTTCAGTTGCTCCTGCATCAATTGTTGCTCCAGATTGTGCACCGCGATCGACCCGAGCGGTTTGTCGCCGTACAGCCCTGCGACAATCGCCGTCGCCGGTCCCGGGGCGGTACCACGGAGCTCGACGAATCGGATGTGCCATGGTGCGCCGTCGATCCGGCGTCCGACAGGAACGCTCCACTCTCGCCGTGCTGTGGCAGACGTCATGCGTCTCTCGAGTCAATTGCCTTCATCAATGGGATGGACCTTCTGCGGGCGCTTGGTTCGTCAGTGGAAGATATCGGATGTTAAGGGCTCCCCAGGTCGGAATGTCGGGTTTGCCGAATCAAGGTCGGGTTTCCCGAGACGATCTCGAGCGGGTGTCCTCCCAGATCCGGTGGGCGATGGGATGCTCTGCTTCCTCGATGACGTGTGCGAGGAGGCCCGCTGAGCGAGCGACGATTGAAAGGCCCCGGGCGAACCGCGGCGGCAGTCCCATGTCGGACACGATGGCGCCGATCGCTCCGGCGGCATTCATAGGTACGGTCCTGCCCTTGGCATCGCTCAGAGCATTTTCTACCAGGACCGCGGTGAGGAAGTGCTCTTCCGGGAGACGTTGATCGACTTGGACACGTCTGAGTGCTGCAACCCGCTTGTCGCCGTCTCGATGGATCGGGTGGCCGAAGCCGGGGATCACCACCCCATCCCTCAGCCAGGTGGCCACGCTTTCCGCCACGAGTTGCTCTCGCGTCTCAGTTGTGGAGTCGCGTACCAACCGCGCCAGCATTTCGGCAGCCTGCTCTGTCGTGCCGAGGAACGCAGGACCGGCCCCGAGGAGACCGGCGGCCACCGCACCCTGGAGGCTGTCAGGCGCACCGTGATAGGTGAGACGCGCCGTGATGGCGGACGGAGTGAGGCCGTGCTCCGCGAGGGTCACCAACATGGCGTCAATCATCGATTCGACGGGTCGCTCGGGCATCGTTCCGATCGTGAGGAGGTGGAGCATCGCAGCGAAGCTGGTGCCGCCGATCAACTCCTCGGTCAGGTCGAACCCCTGGATGTTGATCCGGTCTCCACTCGCATCGGCCAGCCCTGGCATTCAGATCTCTCTCTGGATCTTCACGGGTACCTCAGTTCACCTGGCGGGATTGTTGATCCCAGTGTCGACTTCTGAGCGCCGACTTGAGAATCTTGCCGGTCGAGCCCTTCGGTAGCTCCTTCACGATCCACACGTCTCGTGGCTTCTTGTAGCCGGCCAGCCTGCCGGCCACCTCCGCAGTGACCTCCTCGGGGCTCACGGTGTGCCCGGGCTTCGCAACCACATACGCGACGACGCGTTCACCCCATCGCTCGTCGGGCACTCCGATCACGGCTGATTCGAGAACGCCGGTGTGGTTGGCGATCGCCGCCTCGACTTCCGCCGGGTATACGTTCAACCCTCCGCTGATGACCATGTCCTTCAGCCGGTCGACGATTGTCAGGTAACCCTCATCGTCCAAGTACCCGATGTCTCCGGTCCGGTAGAACCCGTCGACAAATGCCTCTCGAGTCGACTCTTCGTCATTCCAGTATCCGATCATCACGCTCTCCGCTCGAGCCTGGATCTCGCCCACCCGTGGGTCGAGAGCACCTGTCGAGACAAGTCTGAGCTCGACCGATCGCGCCGGTTTGCCCGCTGACGCGAGACGCCGATCGGACGCATCGACGTGATCGGAGCGGGGGAGCACGGTGAGCGGATGCGGCGCCTCCGCCGTCCCGTAGACCTGCACGAATACCGGGCCGAAGATGTCGACGGCTCTCCTGATAGTGCTCGGCGCGATCGGGGAGCCTCCGTACGAGACGTGTCGCAGGTTGAGTGCCGGTCTCTCCCGCGCCTCGGCTTCCTCGGTGAGCATCGTGATCATTGTGGGCACGACGAACGTGGCGGTTGCCCGTCGACGCAGAGCTTCATCCAGGAAGCGGCCGGGATCGAATGACGGCGCCACGATGTTGCGCGCTCCGCTGAGGGCATACGCAATCACTTTCGAGCCACTGCCGTGTGACAGCGACCCTGCGTGCAGCATGCCGTCTCCAGGCGCGACGTCGATCAACTCATCGAGCAACATATTCCAGGTTGCGGCCATCCGACTTCGAAAGGTGGCTGTTGCGCCCTTTGGACGGCCGGTCGTACCGGAGGTGTAGAGGATCACGCTCGGGTCATCCGGTCGCCACGGGCGGGAGGGGGGCCGGTTTGCAGCTCCGAGAACATCTTCGTAGTCGTGGGTTCCGCCACCGCCGACGGACACGACGGTATCGAGTGCTTCAGCCTCGTCGACCAAGCTCAGGGCAGAATCGGTCGATGTAACTTCAGTGATCAGCATTGCGGCCCCGGAGTCGCTCACCACATGCAGGCGTTCGGACTGGCTCAAGCGCATGTTGATCGGGACTTTGGGATGGCCCGCCTTCACCAGGGCAATGTCGGCTTCGATGTACTCCATGCGATTGGAGGCGAGAATGGCGACCGGTCTCCCCGTGGGATTCAGTTCGAGAAGAGCCGACGCGAGGCGGTCAGACCGGTCGGCAAGCTGGGAGAAGGTTTCCGCTCGGTCCCCGTCTTCCACGGCGACTCGTGACGCGTGCTGTCGAAATGACCGGTCCAGCAAGGTGCCGAGATCAGCCACCGTAGATGTCATCGGTAGGTTCCCCACTCGTCCCGCAGTACGGAGGTGATCTCGCCGACGGTCGCATAGGAATTGGCTGCATGGAGTTGCAGCCTGTGGCCGCCGCGTCCCTGACCTCGGCGAGCGAGGCGTCTACGTCCGCTTTGTTGCGATCGGCTCGAAGCCTCCGCAGGTTCTCGACCTGCTCATCCTCACCATCATTTGCGATCGCAAAGGCGGCGGTGGGTGTGGGAACGCCATCAGCGAAACGGTTCACGCCGATACGCGGCCGTGTGCCATCGTCGATGCCGCGTTGGAGCGCATAGGCCTCCCGCTCGATCTCCGCCCCGATCCAGCCACTTTCCAGGGCCGCGATCGCTCCTCCCTGATCGGCGATCCGGCTCATGTATTCGAGAATCTTGCTGTGGAGTTGGTCGGTCAGCCATTCGACGAAATACGATCCGCCCAAGGGATCGGCGGTACGCGGGACGCCTGTCTCCAATGCAATGATCTGCTGGGCGCGGAGAGACAGATGGGCTGCCTCCGCTGATGGCAGGCCGATTCCCTCGTCGTACGAGGATGTGGCCAGCGTCTGGACACCTCCCAATACCGCGGCGAGGGCCTCGAACGCCACCCGTGAGACGTTGTTCAGAGGCTCCTGCGCCGTTAGAGATCCGCCAAGCGTGTACACGAAGATGTTGAGAGCGTGGCTATTCGGGTCTGCGGCTCCGTAACGATCGCGCATGAGATGAGCCCACATCCGGCGAGTCGCTCGATACTTCGCCACCTCTTCAAAGATATCGAGGTCGGCAGAGAGGAACATGAAGAGATTGGGGGCGAAGTCGTCCACCGAGAGCCCCCTCCTGAGGGCAGCTTCGATGTATTCGATGCCGTTGGCGGAGGCAATGGCCACCTCCTGGATGGCATTGGCGCCCGAATCGCGAATGTGATACCCACAGAATTCGATGGGTTCCCAGTGGGGGAGATGTCTCGCGCAGTACTCGACGAGGTCGACCGAGAATTCCAGGCCGCGCCGGGGTGGGAAGATCTGCGTGCCCCGTGCCACATACTCCTTCAACACGTCGTTTTGGAACATCACTCGGAAGTCGCCGGGTGCGCCCCCCAGCCTCTCCGATGCGGCGATGATGAGCGACGCAGCGATCGGACCGATCGAGTTCGCAGTCGTACGGATCTGATGGAGTTGATGGAGCGGTATCCCGTCAAGCAACTCTTCCATGTCGGCCAGGGAGTCGATCGGTACCCCGACTTTGCCGACTTCGCCCATGGCCAACGGGTCGTCGGAATCGAGGCCGTTCTGTGTCGGCAGGTCGAGAGCGATGGAGAAGCCCTTCTGACCTTGGGCTAAGAGCGACTTGATCCGAGCGTTCGTCTCCCGGGGGGTCGCGTAGCCGGAGTACTGGCCCATGACCCATAGCCCCTCGCGGTACATGTCCTGCCGGATCCCTCTGGTGAATGGGAACCGGCCGGGCGCACCGATGTCGGTCGCCGGCTCGATCTCCTCGAGCGCTTCCGCTCCGTACCATGACTCGAGTGGTATGCCGGACTGGGTGACGGTCGGGAAATCTGGCGGCGGGTGGGGAGACTTGTCCTCTGGGCTTTTGTTCCTCACTTCTTGGGAGCATAATCCGCGATGTGGAAGACAATCAGTCGATCTCGAACCCGGGAACGGCACCCGGCGCGACCCTTTTCGGAGGGGATCGACGAGCGCTCGCACAAGCGATCAGCCGCTGCGAGCGTGAGCCTGATTCAGTGGGTCAGTTGCTTGAGCGCGCCCACGCCCACGCCACCGGCGCGCTTCGAATCGGGATCACCGGCCCGCCCGGATCGGGCAAGAGCACGCTCACCGACAAGTTGCTCGGCGCCTACCGGCGGGACGGGCGCCGGGTGGCCGTTGTCGCCACAGACCCGTCCAGTCCCTACTCCGGTGGTTCTCTCCTCGGGGATCGTGTCCGGATGGGATCTCACTCAGGCGACCCAGGTGTTTTCATCCGTTCGATGTCCACGCGTGGCCGTCTCGGAGGGTTGAACGCGTCGGCCGAGATGGTGGCTGTCCTTCTCGACGCGGAGGGCTACGGACCGATCCTCTTCGAGACGGTCGGAGTCGGCCAATCCGAGGTAGAAGTGATCGATCGGACCGATACTGTGGTCGTTGTCATCGCACCGGGCTTCGGCGATGACATCCAGGCGGAGAAGGCAGGCCTCATGGAGGTCGGGGACGTCTTCGTCGTGAACAAGGCTGACCACCCCGGAGCGATCAAGGCCGCGAGAACGTTGGAGACCATGGTGTCGATGGGCCCTAGCCACGACTGGCGGCCACCGGTGCTGCTCACCGTGGCCAAGACCGGCGAGGGAGTCGATGAGGTGGTCGACGCCATCCGGTCACACAACGAGAGCATGGCCGGCTCGGGCGCGCTGCGAGCCAGGCGCCGGGCGCGGGCGGAAGCGGAGATCTCCCGAATGATCGAGAGGCTGGTGGTGCAGGTTTCCGAACCGGCAATCGCTCAGTATTCGGAGGCTGTGATGGCGGGCGCTACTGATCCGTGGAGTGCCGCCAAGCAGATATTCGACTCGTTCCAGATCGAGGACACCGGTAATAGTTGCTAGTTGCTAGTTATATCAATAAATGATAATGGCTACCAACTAGCACTATGCCAGATACGCGTCGACCATCTCCTGCGAGTTCCGCAGCGTCGCCGACGGACCCTCGATTGCGATCGATCCTCTGTGGAGCAAGTAGGTGTGGTCCGAGAGAGCCAGTGCGAGTTCGGCGTTCTGTTCGATGAAGAGGATCGAAAGTCCCTCAGAGTGCAGCCGGGTTATCGAGGCATAGACCTCGTCCACAATGGCCGGAGCGAGCCCGATCGTCGGACTGTCTATGAGCAGCAAATCCGGGTCTGTCATCAAGACCCGCCCGATAGCGACCATCTGCTGTTCTCCGCCGCTGAGAGTCCCCGCATACTGCCCGCGCCGTTCCTCGAGGCGTGGGAACAGTTCGAACACTCGGGTGAGCATCTCTGGGACGTTGGAACGTCTCGCGGCGGAACCCAGTGCCAGGTTCTCCTCCACGGTAAGTGGCGCAACCACGGAGGTCGGTCGTTCCATCAGGAACGCGAGTCCATGATGCGCGAGTCGATGAGTCGGCCAGCCGGTGATGTCACGATCGCCGAACTTCACGGTCCCACTATCCGGACTATGCATGCCGGCGATCGTCTTCAGCGTCGTGGACTTGCCTGACCCATTCGAACCGATGAGGGATACCATCGCCCCTCGGTTGACTCGCAGGTCAACGTTGTTGACCGCCCTTATGTTGCCGTAGCTTGACGAGAGATTCGATACGCACAGCATCAGCCTTCCTTCCGAAGTAAGCCTCGATCACCGTGGGGTCGGACAGACAGGCGGCCGGCGTACCCTGCGCCAACAACTTGCCAAAGTCCATCACGATTGCTCGTTCGCAGTAGTTGAGCACGAGCTCGAGGTTGTGCTCGATGACTATCACCGTGAGGCCGCGGTCCGTCAGGCTGAGCATGAGCTCGCCGATCGCCTGTGAACCGAGCTTGTGCATGCCCGCCGTCGGCTCATCCAGCAGCAGGACGGATGGCTCCATCGCCAGAGCTCGAGCGATTTCGACCCTGCGTTGGTTAGCGTAGGACAAGGTGGCGGCATACTGGTCGGGTTGGCCGATCACACCGACCAGATCCATCAAGGCTCTCGCTCGCTCGGCCAGGTCCGTGCGTTCGCGCCGGTCGCGAGGCGTCATGAACACAGGATCCCAGAAGTTGGTCACACGTTCGCGATCGAAGCCTACGATGATGTTTTCCAGCACCGTCAGATCCTCGAACAGCTGCACAGTCTGGTAGGTACGTGCCACGCCTTGGCGAGCGATGTCAGTTTGCTTCCATCCCGTCATGTCCTGTCCGAGAATCCGGATGTTTCCGCGATCCGGTTCGTCTCCCCCGCCCATTACCGCGAGCAAAGTCGATTTCCCGGCCCCGTTCGGCCCTACGATCCCGAACACGGACCCTTCTGGAACGGTAAAGGTGAGATCGCTGATCGCCACCAAACCGCCGTATGTCTTGCGCAGGCCCTCGACGCTCAGGGCAATAGGCCGATCCTGCGTCGGGTCGGCTTCGGGCGCCGTGCGACCTGTCAGGTTGACACTCCACAGCTCGGACTCTCCTTCTTGCCCTCCGTCCACTGACGACTCGCCATGACTCGAGTGGATGTTGGTCGCCTGACTCTTGAGTTCTCTTCGTACCTTGCGCGTGGGATCGACCAGGCCGCGCGGGAGGTAGATCATGATGAGGATCAAGAGCACACCGTTCACGATGGTCTCGCCCTGGGTGAGGAACCGACGGAGGATTTCAGGAAGGACGGTGAAGACGAATGCTCCGACAATCCCCCCGAACCAGTGGCGGTTCCCTCCCAACACCACCGCGGCGAGCATCACAAAGGCGATGTTCACGTAGAACGTGTCGGGCGACAGGAACTGCACCAGACTTGCGTAGACGACCCCTGCCAATCCTGCGATCGCGCCACTCAACATCCACAAGGATCGCCGTGTGCCGTGAACATCGATTGCGAGCGATGCGGCTACGTCAGGGTGGCTGCGAATGGCTTCGGCGGCAAGTCCGAGCCGCGACCTGCTGTGACGAGCCATCACCCACATCACCGCGCCCAGGGCGGTGATCAGATGCCATGGCTCGATCAGCCGGGTAATCGGCGCGCCGTCCACGCCGCCCGTGACGGAGTCGAGATTCAGCACGACCACCCGCGCCATCAACACGAGAGCGATCGTCGCCAACGCCACCCAGTGGCTCTCGAGCCTCGCCAGGGGGATGCTGACCAGGAGGCCCGACAGAAGGCCGACCACAACTCCCACGACGAGTACCACCTCGATTGGGAGGTTGTGGTCCTCCACGAGAACGAGGCTCACGAATCCCGTGACAGCCGCCATCGGCGTGCCGGCGAGGCTGAGGATCCCGCCTCGGAGCGCTGCATAGGTGGCGATGGCGAAGAGCGCGAAGGCGACAGAGAACTCGACCGTGGACGCGTACTGGCCCAGGAACGCCATCAGGCCCTGAGGCCTACGATGCGGTCGCCCATCAGGCCCTTTGGTCGAACCAGGAGGACGATGACGAGCAGCCCGAAGGTGATGAAGTCGCGAAACGAGTTACTGATGTACTGGGCTCCGAGAACCTCGGCCAGTCCGATGAGGATTCCACCGATGTATGCACCTCTCAGATCCCCGAATCCACCGATGATCACCGCCGCGAATCCCTTGAGAAGGAGTCCTTCGCCCACTGTGAAACTCACGTTGTTCGTAGATATCGAGCTCAGAATCCCTGCAATCGCGGCAGTCCCGGCGGCGATGAAGGAAATGACGATCACCACACGTCGCGGATTCACACCAGAGATCTTGGCGGAGTCGGGATCCCAGCCAACCGCTCGCATTTGCGCCCCGGCGTTGGTCCTCATGATGAACAAGTAGAGGATCAGGAGAAGCACCAAGGCAACGCCGAAGGTGATGATCTGGTGATACGGGATCACCAGATCAGCGGCCCTGACGAAGCCGCGTGGAAGTGCTTCACGAGGAAAGGTCTTGATCCGGGCGCCGGTAGCAATGATCGCGAGTTGGCCGAGGATGATCCAGAAGCCGATGCTGGTGATGATCGGGCCGAGCAAGCCGCCTCCACGCCGCCGGATCGGCTCGAATCCCAGTTGATCCACCAGCACGCCGATCAGGCCGCCGCCTGCCATCCCGATTGCGATCGACGGCACGAGGCCGACCCCCAGGCTGTCGAACGCGGCGAGCGCGAGGATTGCCCCCCATGTCGCGTAGGTCCCGTGAGCGACATTGAGTATTCCCATGGTGGCAAAGACCAAGCCGAAGCCCATGGAGAAAATGGCATAGGAGGAACCTACAGCCAGACCATTGATCGTCTGTTGCAGGAACAGCGTCATCGCGCGGAAACCACTCCTGACTCAAGCCGGATCTGGTGCCGCCTGAATGTGTGGCGGCACCAGATCCTAAGGTCTAGCAGCACCCGTTGCCGGAGGCTCCTACTGATTGATGTTCGGGAGCAATCCCTCCGCTGAGCCGTCCCAGATGACGAGTTCGCCGTCAGGACTCCATTGCACGAACGTCCACGCGTCAATGGCGGCTTCGCCGCGGGCATCCCATGTGAGCGTGCCAAAGACGGTCTCCATGGATTCGATCTGTCGGACACCTTCCAACACGGCCTCTCGAGTACCTTCGCCCCCATTCTTGAGCGCTTGCGCCATGAACCACGCGACCTGCCAACCCTGCGCCGCGAAGATGTCAGGTGTGGTGTCGTACTCGGCTTGGTACTTGGCTGCGAAGTCTTGCACCATCGGAACGTCCTTCCCGGCGAAGAAGGCGATCGGTAGGACCGTACCCAAAAGGGTCTCCCCGGCCTGTTCCCACGTCTCCGCCGTCGCTATCGCGAGGTTCCCGATGATCGGACCGGCGTAACCACGATCACGGAGTTCCTGCACCATAAGGACCTCGGTATTGCCCAACTGAGCCAGGAAGATGACGTCGGCGCCCAATGAGATCACTTCGGTCGCGGGACCGCTCATATCGGTGTCATCAGCGAACGTGTCGATGACGCCCAGGACTTCGATGCCGGAACTATCAAGGACTCCGAGGGTCGCATCCCGGTCGCTCACGAGTCCGTCATTGTCTGCTGTGACAACTACGGCTGCGTTCTCAGGAGCGAAAGCAGCCACAGCGGCCGCTGCGATTGCGGCCGTACTCGGCTGAGACAGCGGGAATGACCTGAACGCATTGTCCGGATCCGTGATCGTCGGAGCGATCGCAGCGTGATCCACCCAGGCGAGGCCGGCTTCCACGATGTTGGGCTGGATCGCTCCGGCAACACTCGACAGGGCACAGCAGACCAAAGCGAGGACGTCGTCGTTGGCGATGTAACCGTCGTTGATGGCGATGGCGGTCGCCTGGTCTCCCCCGGCGTCCTCAACGAGGAACTCGATGGTCACGCCGTCGCCGAGGAACCCGCTCTCGTTGATTTCTCGCTCTGCGAGCTGGAGACCCTGAACATGGGGAACACCCGCGAAGGCGACCGCGCCCGAGGTAACAGCCGTGAAACCGAACTGGTAGTTCCCCGGAGCAAGGCCGGCCACGGGCTCTTCCATGGCCTCGGTTGTGGTCGTGGCCTGCGCCGCCGTCGTCGTGGCCTGCGCCGCCGTCGTGGTTGTCTGTGCCGCCGTTGTTGCGGTGGTCGCCGGCGCTGCCGTCGTCGCGGTCGTCTCTTCGCTGTCACCGTCGCCGCATGCAGCCGCGACCAGCGCCAGCGCGAGAGCGAGCACCAGGAGTCTGATTCTGGTCATACGTGTCCTTCCTCGGTAGCCATCAGGTCTTTTGGGTAAACTGCCGGGAGAATCCGCCCACCACGGACCCCGGTCAGCAGCCCGGGTGACCATAACAGACACTTGGAGGCGGGTTATCCACGGAGTCGTAGCATCGGCTGGGGAGGGGAATCGGATGGTGCGCCGAGTCGGCACGATCGGTGGGGGCATCTTCGGCGAGATGCACATTCGGGCGCTGACTCAGCGGGCCAGGCTCGGAGACATCGAGTACGTGGGTCTCGCGGACATCAACAGTGAGTTGCGCAGTTCTCGAGCGGCTGAGTACGGCATCGACGTCTTCGCCGACTTCAACGACTTGCTCGACGTGGCATCGCCGGACGCCGTGACCATCGCCACCCCCGACCACCTCCATCGAGAAATGGTCGTGGCATGTCTCGAGCGGGGTATTCATGTGCTCGTAGAGAAGCCGATGGACACGGATGTCGATGGGTGCAGGGAGATGGTCGCCGCCGCCGACGAGTCCGGTGTGCTGCTCCAGGTGGATTTCATGAAACGCCATGACGTGTATCACGCTGAACTCAAGCGGATCGTGGAGTCCGGGAGCATCGGTGACATCCAGTACGGATATGCCTGGATGGAAGACCGCATCGAAGTTCCAATCGACTGGCTCCCGTCGTGGGCATCCAACTCGTCGCCGGCATGGTTCGTCGGCGTTCACTACTTCGACCTCATTCGCTGGCTGGTCGGCCAGGACGCTCTAGCTGTTTCTGCCACCGGCATTGCTCAGCGGCTGAAATCGCTCGGGCTCGACACGTACGATTCGATCCAAGCGAAGATCATTTTTCCCGGTGGCGTCAGCTTCACGGTCGATTCCGCTTGGCATATACCCGCCGGCAACGAGGCGATCGTCAACCAGGGGATCAAGGTGGTCGGATCCGACGGATGGATGACGGTCGACAGTCAGGATCGTGGAGCGCGCGGTCTTGTGAGCAGCGTTCCCGGTGCGCCCGCTTCGATGCTGACTCCCAACCTGGGACTCTTCAAGGAGAGCACCGAGGCCGGCGTCTCGCGGTATTCGGGATATGCCATCGACTCCATCGAGAGTTTCGTCACCAACGTGACGATGCTCGAGCGCGGAGTCGCCGACTTGGATTCATTGAATGGCGCATACCCGTCGGGGAAGGACGGTCTTGAAGTCACCAAGATCGCCGTAGCAGTGCACCGGAGCGTGGAGAAAGGTGGGGATCTCGTCTCTCTCGACTCATTATGAGCCGCTACCGGTAGGGCGTCCGGCGTAGCGATCCGGCTGACGTCGGCCTCTCTGCCTAGTCGAGTTAGTTACTAGTCGATAGTCGTTCGTCGATAATTAGCCTGCGATTTCGTAGTTCCCGATCTTGTCAACACTGTGCGAGTCCGCTTCGCCATGGGTACCAACCGCCCGCCGACTACGAAACGAGACCCCGGTGGAGTTCGCCCTGGTGATAACCCATCGCGAAGTGTCGGGAAAGCGGGCAACTCCCACCAGCAGCCAACCCGGCTAGAGTGGGCAGCGGCCCGGAGAGACAACCGGGCGCCATGGGGAACAGCGAAGTCCGGTGGAAGCCCGGCGCTGTCCCGCAACTGTCATGCCTCTCCGCTCGGGGAGGACGAGCCAGGCCGCCTGACCTCATGGTCACGAATCAGCTCTCGGAGGAAGGGTTGGTCGTGCAGGGGCTCGGTAACGAGAACCCGGACGATCTCTCTTCATCCTCCGATCAAGGAGGATGTTTTCTATGCGGCGGACACAGCTCCTAGTCGTAATCCTGCTGCTCGCCGCGGCGTGCGGCGGGCAGGAAACGGCAACCACCCAGGCGAGCACGACCCTGGACACGACGACCACCACGGGCGTGGCCACCACTACCACCGTGGCGCCCACCACCATCGCGGTCCCGGCCACCAGCCCGCCCACGACGGCGGACTCGACCACGACAACTCCGCCGCCGGAGGTGGCGCCGGAGTCGGGCTTCCCGGTGACGGTCGCGGGCGCCGAGATAGCGACGCGTCCGGAGGCGATCGTTTCCCTGTCCCCTACCGCCACCGAGACGCTTTTCGCCATCGGCGCCGGTGACCAGATCATTGCGGTGGACTGGACTTCGGACTATCCGGAGGAAGCCCCGGTCACGGACCTGGACGGCTTCAACCCCAACCTGGAGGCCATCGCCTCCTACAACGCGGACCTGGTGGTGATCGCATTCGATCCCGGCGAGCTGGTCTCCGGGCTCAGCGCTCTCGGTATTCCGGTGATCCTGCATCCGGCCGCACCCGACATCGCCACGGCCTTCTCGCAGATGGCCGAGTTGGGCATGGCTACCGGACAAACCAGCGCTGCCGCGGAACTGGCGGCGGAACTGCGGGCGGAGGTCGACCAGGCGATCACCGTGTTCGAGAACGGCGCCGAGGGCGTCACCTATTACCACGAGGTGGACGACACTTTCTATACGGCTACCTCGGCCACGTTCATCGGCCAGGTCTACTCCCTGTTCGGCCTCGAGAACATCGCTGACCCGGCCGACACCGAGGGCTGGGGCTACCCGCAGTTGTCGGTCGAGTACATCCTGGAATCGGATCCGGACATCATCTTCTTCGGGTGCGCTATCTGGTGCGGCACCACTGCCGAGAGCATGTCCGGACGCCCCGGATGGAGCGGCCTCACAGCCGTTAAGAACGGGCTGCTTATCGAGGTGGATGACGACATCAGCAGCCGGTGGGGTCCCCGCCTGATCGAGTTCGTCCGCCTGATCGGGGAGACGCTGGCCACCATGTTCGAGAACGGTTGAGCAGCTTGCCGGCCGCACCGTCCCTCCTGCGCGATCCCACCCGGCTCCGGTGGGGCTGGTTCCTGGTCGCCTGCGCGGTGTTGCTCGCATCGGCTGTGGCCGGTATCACCGTCGGGCCTGCCGGGCTGACGCCCGGGCAGGTGATCGGCGAGCTGGCCGGCGGCGGATCGGGATTGTCCGGCACCCAGCAGGCGATCATCTGGGACATCCGGCTTCCCCGGGTGGTCCTGGGCGGGTTGGTGGGAAGCCTGCTCTCCCTGGCCGGGGCCTCTTACCAGGGCGTTTTCCGCAATCCCCTGGCCGATCCCTACCTCCTGGGAGTTGCGGCCGGCGGAGGCCTCGGCGCCACCGCCGTCATCGTCCTGTGGCCCTCCGCCGACTCCCGGCTCCTTCCCTTGGCAGCATTTGCCGGCGCTCTGGCCGCGGCGGGGCTGACCTATGCTGTCGGACGCTCCGTGGGCGGGCGGAGCGCGGTGTCGCTCATCCTCGCCGGTGTGGCGGTGGCCGCTTTCTTCACCGCCCTCCAGACCTTCGTACTGCAGCGGAACTCCGAAACCATCCGCCAGGTCTACTCGTGGATCCTCGGACGGCTGGCCACCACCGGCTGGCAGGAGGTTCTCGTAATGGTCCCGTACGCGCTGGTGTGCGGCGCCGGGCTGATGCTGCACCGGCGGCTGCTCGACGTGCTGAGCGTCGGCGATGAGGAGGCCGAGAGCCTCGGCGTCTCCTCTGCCCGGGTGCGTACCACCGTGGTCGTACTGGCCACGCTGGCCACCGCCGCGGCGGTCGCGGTCAGCGGCCTGATCGCGTTCGTCGGCCTCGTGGTTCCCCATACCGTGCGGTTGCTGGTGGGAACGAGTTACCGGTCCTTGATCCCGATCTCCGCCGTGACCGGCGGGGCGTTTCTCATCCTGGCCGACATGGCCGCCAGAACGGTGCTGAGCCCGCTGGAGCTGCCCATCGGGGTGATCACCGCCTTCATCGGCGCCCCCTTCTTCATGATGGTCCTCCGCACCAGCCGGCGGTACGTCACATGATCTCCGTGGAGGCACTCTCCATCGCCTACCAGGCCGGACAGCCGGTGCTGCGGGAAGTAGGACTCACGGTGGAGGAAGGGGAATGGTTGGGCCTGCTGGGGCCGAACGGCGCAGGGAAGTCCACCCTCCTGCGGGCGATCGCCGGACTCCTCCCCCATCGGGGCGCCATCCGGTTGGGTGGCGCCGACTCCGGTTCGTTCCGCCGCCGGGATCGCGCCCGGTCGGTGGCGATGGTGCCGCAGGAACCGGTAATGCCCGGTGGGATGACGGTGATCGAGTACGTATTGCTGGGACGCACCCCTCATCTCCCCTATCTCGGGTCCGAGGGCGCGGCCGATCTGGCGCAGGCTCGGCTGGCCATGGAGATGCTCGACCTCGAGCGCCTGGCGAGCCGCATGCTCTCGGAGCTGAGCGGCGGCGAGCGGCGGCGCGTCGCCCTGGCCCGTGCCATCTGCCAGCAGGCCGACATCCTGCTCCTGGACGAACCGACCGGCGCGCTGGATATAGGCCAGGGCCAGAAGGCCCTGGAGCTGATAGCCCACCTGCGCAGCCGCCGACCTATGACCATCATCACCGCCATGCATGACCTCACTCTGGCCGGGCAGTTCCCGGACCGCCTGATCCTGCTGGCGGGGGGTCGGGTCGTTGCGGACGGGCCTCCGGCCCAGGTGCTCACCCCGGAACATATCCGGGCCATCTACCGGGCTAGCGTGGAAGTAGTGAACGTCAACGGGGGACTCGCCGTGGTCCCCATGAGGACAGGTACTCGATGACCAGCGAACCACTCGCCGACGACCCTCGTCGCCCGGACACCCGCCGGGCCCGCTCCGTATTGATCGTCAACACCGGGGACGGTAAGGGGAAGAGCACCGCAGCCATGGGCATGGTGATGCGATCGGTGGCGCGCGGATGGAAGGTCGCCGTGGTCCAGTTCATCAAGTCGGGCGATTGGAAGGTGGGCGAGGAGAAGATGGGTCGGCGTTTGGGCGTCGACTGGGACGTCGGAGGCGACGGGTTCTCATGGGACAGCGAAGACCTCGACCGGTCCGCCGAACTGAACCGTGATGTCTGGCGCCTCGCCAAGCTGCGTATAGAGGAAGGGAAGCACCGCCTCGTGGTCCTCGACGAGATCACCTACCCCATCAACTGGGGCTGGATAGAGATCGAGGATGTGGTCGAAGCGCTCACCAACCGGCCCTCCGGCGTGAACGTGGTAGTCACGGGCAGGGATGCTCCGGCGCCGCTGATCGAAATAGCCGACACCGCTACCGAGATGCGCCCCGTCAAGCACGCCTACGACCAAGGCATCCGAGCAATACGCGGCATCGATTTCTAGCAGTGTCCAGGAGCCAGTGGCCGGTCACCGCTGGTTCGGTGGATTGGTGGTAGCCATGACCTTGCCGATACCCAGAGCGCTCTCGTCGAAGAAGAACCGGATAGGCTCGTCTCGCCGCGCCCGTTGGGGCAGCTCCAGCAGTCCCTTCACGCAGCCCTGAGATACCTTGTCTCAAAGTCGAGTGCCGTGCTGATGTCCTGCTCGGTAACGCCGTAGTCCGTGTAGATGTCGACAATCGCCGAGCGTGGCTCGCGGCTAGCGACAGCTCTGTTATGACTTCCGTGCGAATCCCCCTCACGGTCGGGATACCGAACGAGTGGCGGGGATCCACATATACAGGCTCCTCCGCCGGCATCACGATGTAGCGCATGGCTTCTTCTGTTGCCGGATCGAACTGGACGCGGCCACAGAAGGTCTGTGCCGCTGTGCTCAGCATCAGCTGCCCGGAACCTACGACCATCCACAGTTCTTCAGGAATCTTGAGTTTCACCTGCATGTCGGATACGAGATCGCGGCCGGCGATCAGGGGCTTGGAGACTGCGAACGGGAACCGCGTCTTGAACTCCCGGCTCAGGACTTCCCTCAACGGACGAAGCCTCTGCAGAGGTAGGTGAGCACGGTACTCCCGCAGGTATGCCGCCTCGATGAACTCCCCCCACGAGACCTGCGAGTTGCCGGTGGGCTCACCACGGAGGACGGGTGGATACCGTTTCTCGCCTCGAACTGCGCCCTCCAGCCACCAACGGAGCCGTGAAGGCGATACTCGGAGAAGCCTTGCTGCCTCGGCGAGGCTGTAGGTGGGGCGCTCCAGCAGAGAGACCATCGTTTCTCGTTCCTCCTTGACGCGGGTGAGCCTACCCCTCCCCGCCATCAGATTGAAGACATCAAATCGGTGGCACTGGGCAGGGGTACCTACTCGTAGTTGCCCTCAGGCCGGCGCGAACCAGTTCCGAGTCCACCCCGCCCATCAACGCGAGGGTTCGCGCTCGCTCTCGAACCGAGCCGGTCGCCAGTGTGGTTACCACCAACCAATGGCTAGAACTAGCAACCACTAGCAAACGTTAGTTTGCCCACTGCCCACTACTCTCCGGCAGAGGGGGCGGGGACCATCGACGCCGCCACGGGTACCTCGATCTCGCTGCTGCGGAACCAGACTCCCACCGGGAGGGTGGCCGGCAGGTAGCGAATGCCGGGGATGATCGCTTCGCCATCGGCGCCGACGAATCCCAGTTCGGTCCGGCCATCGGCGAAGCGACGCGCCCGGATCCTCCCGATCGGGTCTCCGTCCACTTCGACTTCGCCGCTCACCTGCCATCTACCGGCGGGTACGTCTTCGCTCAGGAAGCGCTCCGGCGGCAGGACCTGCTCGCCTCCCGCTAACTCGACGCCGTGCTCCAAGCGGCCGTCCTCACCCATCCGGGCGATGATGCGCAGTTGGTGAGGATCGGGGCTCGATACCGGCTCCAGAGACGTCTCGAGACCCAGCATCCTTCGAAGTTCGGGACTGTGATTGATCGACAGGCGTTGCAGGAAACGGAGGTTCGTTGCGCGAGCCTCCGCCACCGCGCACAATACGCTGTCGACGGACACCCCATGGATGGGCCGGAGCGCCCGCATCTCGGCGTCGAGAGCGAGCAACCCGTCGATGTTGGCGATGTCAGATGCCTCGAGCGCGTCGCGTAGGGCATTCGTGCCGGGGTTACAGCGCGCCTCTGCCATCATCTCCTGAACGCCGGGATCGCTCCATCCCTCTTCGGCGGCCCGCGCCGCGGTGACGATCTCTGCAGCCGTCACCGCCGCGGCGGCGACGATCTCGGCATAGGCGACCTGTGAATGGACCTCGAGCCCGTCCTCGAACGACAGCTTTGCGCCGTTCTCGATCCGCCCCAGGAGCGAGCGCCAGGCCGACGCCATCCACGCGAACTCGGCGGATGCCGCATCGGCCATCTGCAACACCGACTCCTCGATCGCGATCGGGTTGAGCGCCTCTCCGGCTGCCAGGGAATCGATCATTCCGGACGCGCCGACAACGGAAGCGTATCTCTGTGCGAACGTCTCGAGCAGCGTGGCAGTCGACAGGTTCGCCACGGTGACCGGGGCCGGGTGAGCCTCCTCCGACAGCGCTTCGATGCCCGGCCGCTCGAACAAGCCGTCCAATAGCTGGGTCAGCACACCCGCCGCGTAGATCGCTCTCAGCCGAACCTGCGGATCAACCTCTTCGGCCGGGTCGGTGGTAGAGCTCACTTCGCTCGTGACCTTCCCTTCGCTGCCGGCTTCGGCGACCACCGTGTACCTGGCGCCGTCTACGTCTACGACCACGGGTTCGAACGTCGGGCCGCTCAGGACACTCAAGTTCTGCCACAGGCCGTGAAACCCGATCTCATTACCGTCGGCGCCGTAGGTGACCACCGCCACGAACAGCCACGAGGGACCGGACCGTTCGAGGCTGACCTCGAACGGAGCCACATCGTCGCTCAGGGCGCTGGCCGCATTCGCCGCCTCGGACCCGGAGTGGTACGCCACCCCGGCCTGCCATCCGTCCGCGATCGGGCCGCGGAGCTCGAATACACCGGGACCGACCACGTACATCAGGGCAAAGCCGGCGGCGGCGAGATCTTTCCCAACGTTCCCGACCCGGTAGTGGACGGGGAACGGATCGCCCGCGACGACCTCCGCGGGCACCCGCACTTCCTCGATCTTCAGCCGGGACCTGTTCTGCTCGGCCTCCTCGTCCACGAAGTGGACCGTGAGGTCGAAGTCAGCTCGGAGGGGTTGGTAGTCGCGTTCCAGGTAGGTGGTCGCCTCGATGAAGTAGACCCCTGCCTGCAGGTATCGGACGATGCGGGAATCGCGACGCTCCCCACCATCGTCGTTGGCGCCGATGATGGCGCCCGCGACCGACACCAACGACATGACAGGATCACCGTCCTCCGATGTCAGGTCGATGCGCACGCGACCGGCCTGCTCTAGGCTGAACGTGTATCCACGAGCGGGATGCTCGACCACGAAGCGCGACCCGCACGTGTCGAGCGTCCATGATCCCGATGCGGTCAGATCGGTGCCCGGTTCCAGCGTGCCGAGATGCACCGGCTCGCAACCGGCGACCTGGCTCACGGAGATGGCGAAGTCCGCAGCTCCCCGGCTCCGGCCCCCGGCCGTAGTTGCCTCTATCAGGTACACGCCGGGCAGCAGGTCTCTCTCGACGCGGGCGTCCAGCTCGGCGCCGCCGTCGTCATTGTCATCGATGCGGGTGCCGTCCTCCGCGAGCAGGTAGAGATAGGGGTCCGCGCCCGTCGACGTCAGATCGACCCTGACCCGTACTGCCGTCGCGACCCGGAACCTGTAGGTGTGGGCGTCGCTGCCGGCGCGGAAGCGTGAATCGCAGTCCTCGGTCGTCCAGCGCCCGACCGCCTCCAACGCGTCGTCGCCCAGCGTCCCGAGGTCTGTCACCTCGCAGCCCGCCGACTCCTGCCCCAACACGGTTCCCGACCCCGGCAGGGCAAGCACGCCCGCTATGAGGGTGAGGACGATGAACACCCGCCCCAGCCGGTGCGCTCCGGGCCTGCCAACCAGTACGCGTGCCATCTCGAACCCCCTTGTTTCGGACAACTGCCGGATGGGTGCCTCGTGGCGACCGGACACCTCGAAAACCGGGCGTCGATGGTAGCCAGGGAACCAATGGCCGCTACAACCGCGGGTTGATCCGTTCTTCCAGGGAGAAAGCGATCAGGGCGAACCCGAGCGAGGCCAGCATGATCAGCAGGCCGGGGGGCATCACCCACCACTTCCAAGCCGGAGTCAGGAAGGCGCCCCGGGCTTGCGCCCAGAACAGGGTCGAGCCCCAGCTCTTCTGGATGGGATCCCCGAGACCGAGGAAGCTGAGGGCGGCCTCCAGCAGGATCGCGTTCGAGACTGCCCGCACGAACGATCCCGTGGCCAGCAACCCCGTCCGGGGAACGATGTGCCGCAGGATCGTCCAGCGGTCCGGCGCCCCCATCGAACGGGCCGCCAGCACGTACTCCCGCGACCGCAGGGACAGGACCTGCGAACGGATGATCCGGGCAGGCTCGGCCCAGATGAGCACCCCGATCACCACGATCGTGTTGAGAAGGCTCCGTCCGAGATAGGCGGCCAGCACGATCAGAAGGGGCAGGAACGGCAGGATCAGGATTACGTCGACGCCCCGCATCATGGCCGAGCCCAGACGCCTCGGGTAATAGCCCGCCACGACCCCCACCGTGGTCCCGATCAGGAGGGCGACGGTGGCGGCGACCAGTCCGACCGCAAGCGATACGCGTGCTCCGAAGATCATTTCCGAGAGTAGGTCCTGGCCTATGTCGTTCGTGCCGAGCAGGTGGTCCGCGCTGGGAGGCAGGAAGGGCGTCGCCACGCGCACGGTCGGGTCGTAGGGCGCCAGCCAGGGGGCGAACACCGCTCCGCAGATGAGGACCCCCACGATGAGTCCACCAGTCAGCCCGAACAAGGTGGGGATACGGGATTGCCGCCGTGCGGCGCGCCTCGCAGCCCGCTCACCGCGGTCGGCAACCGTCACGAGGTCCTGGTCCTCGGATCGATCAGCGGATAAAGCAGGTCGGCCACCAGGTTCGCCGCCAGCACCGCCGCCGTGAACACCAGGAAGGCTGCTTGCATCACCGGGTAATCACGCCCTGACACCGCTTCGAAAACGAGCCGTCCCAGTCCGGGGTAGGTGAACACCGTCTCGACTATCACCGTACCCCCGAAGGCAAATCCGAGCCGGATGGCGAGCACGGTGACCACCGGGGCGATGGTGTTCCGGGCGACGTGCCCGAACAGCACCCGCCGTTCGCCGGCGCCCTTGGCCCGCGCGGTGCGGATGTAGTCCTCCCCCAGCGTTTCCAGCATCGAATACCGCATCGTCATGTACACGCCGGGCGTCGCCAGGATCGACAGGGTGACCACCGGCAGGATGGCATGGCTGATTATGTCCCACGCGTGAGCCCACCCGACAAGATCGGACGCCTGGGTCACCGCGCCGAACGACGGCAGGACGCCCCACTGGATGGCGAAGACCGAAATAAGCACCATGCCCAGCCAGAAGGACGGCAGGGACTCGATGGAGATCATCCCCGTGAGCATGCCCAGGTCGGTCTTCGTGCGCCTCCGCCACGCTGAGATAGCACCCAGGATCACCCCCACCACCGCCGACACGATCAGCGACAACCCCGTGATCAGCAAGGTCCACGGGAGGCGAGACCAGATCATGTCGACGATGGGCCGTTTCGCCCGGAACGAGTACCCGAAGTCGCCGGTGAATATGTCTCCCCAGTAGCGGAGGTACTGCTTCCAGAGGGGCGCGTCCAAGCCCACGCGGGCCACGATCTCCGCCCGGTCCTCAGGACTCAGCAGGCCGACGTCCACCCCCGCGATGAGGACCAGAGGGTTGCCGGGCATGAGCCTGGGCAGCAGGAAGTTAAGGGTCACCGCCACCACGACGACCACCCCGTACTGGGTGAGTCGACGGACGTCGATACGCCGTCTCAACCCGTCAACTCACCCCACTACGCGGAGTCGCGCGCCTAGGGGCGCGCGGATGGTGGCAGCAACGACAGCTTGCTGACGATGCCTTGCCCGGCGATGAACTCCCAGTCCGAGTAGACGCTCGAGTCGTAGACGTAGGCGCCGTCGGGATAGAGGAGAAGCACGAAGGGCAGGTCCTCGGCGATTATCTCCTGCATGCGGCCCAGGATCCGGTTGCGTTCCGCCGGGTCGGGCTCTGTGCCGAGCACCGCGGAGAGGGCGTCCATCTCCGCGTTGACGTAACCGGTCAGGTTCAGGAACCCACCGGTCGGCACGCTGGCGACCAGCTGCGGGAGGCGCAACGGGTCCGCCTGCACGGGCGCCGACCAACCCCACATGGCGATGTGGTAGTTGCGCCCGTTGTTCACGTCGAACCCCGGCCAGACAGCATTTTCCCAGGTTGCGGTCTCGACCGCCGCAACCGACGTCTCGATCCCGATCGCGGCCAGCATCTCCACCGTCAGCTCGGCTATCCGCAGCCGGAGCGAATCGGAGGCGTTGGTGATGATCTCGAACGACATCGGCTGGCCGTCGTACTCTCTGACACCGTCACCGTCGCTGTCGAGGTAACCGTTCGCGTCGAGCAGCGCATTGGCGGCTGCCGGGTCATAGACGGTGGCGATATCCGCGTTGTAGGACGGATGGCCGGGATGGATCCAGCCCGGGCTGCCGATCGTGGCCGCCCCCAGGAAGACCGTATCGACGATGTCCTGGCGGTTCATGGCCAGGTTGATGGCCTGGCGGACCGCCACATCGTCGAACGGGCGAATCGAGGCGTCGTAGTTGATCATCTGGGTGGTGAACTCCGGTCCGAGGACGACGTCCAGCGGATCCTGGGCGTCGAGCAGATCGATCTGCTCGGGCGGAATCCGCTCGAAGATCACGTCCACCGCATCGGTGCGGATCGCGGCCTGGGCGCCGGCGTCGTCGGCGAAGACGATCACTACCAGCTCGTCAACCGCGGGCGCTCCCCGGAAGTAGTCGGGATTGGCCTCGAAGCGGTAACTCTGCCCCTCCGTATACTCGACCAGCTTGTACGGACCGGTCCCGATGTTGGTATCGCCGAAGTCGTGCTCGGACGGGAGTTCGACTCCTTCCCAGATGTGGCGCGGGATGATGGGAACGTCGGCGAGCGCGGCCAGCTCGAAGCCGGCGTTCGGGCCGGCTAGAACGAAGGTCGCGTTGTGGTCGTCCGTCACGACGAGATCCTCGACGCCCCTGAGGTCCCGGGCGAACCGGCTCGCCTCTACGTTGTTGATGTAGTAGTTGACGCTGAAGGCCACGTCGTCGGCTGTTAAGGGCTCCCCGTCGTGCCAGGTGACGCCCTCGACCAGGGTGACGGAGTACTGCGTCAGGTCCTCGTTGACCGAGATGCTGGACGCCAGCCAGGGCCGCGGGACCCCGTTGCGGTCGAGCTGCATCAGCGAGTCGTACTGGAGCATGAGCAGGTTCCAGCCCGGGAAGCCGCTGATGTACGTGTACGGGTTGAGGGACGCCTCATCATCGGTGATAGCCGCCCGTATCGTCACGGGCTCTGCCGTCGGCTCCGGAGGCGCTGCGGTTGTGGTCGTGACCTCGGCCTCTGTGGTGGTGGGAGCCTCGTCCGTCTCGGTCATGTCCTCCGTTACGGTCGTCGGCGGGGCGGCCGGCTGCGTGGTGGCCGGTGCGCCTGTCGCGACGGTTGTCGGGTCGGGCTCGGGTTCGGCCTCGTCGCCGCCGCAGGCGAACGCCGCCAGCGCGAGCACGACCGCAAGAAGTAGCCCCTTCGATGATGCCAGTCTCTTCATGGTGTGGCTCCTTTTCTCCCCCCGCTTGAGAGACCGGGCCGTTCAGAGGTTCCTAACCGGCCGGGTCCTTCGGCCTCAGTCAGGGTACCGCAACTTTGAGCGCCCGGGTGGGCCAAATGCCGGCGATCGACACCGGCGGATCAGGAAGCAGGCCCGGCCTCCACCGGCACTGCATGCCCGCCGGGCGCATTTACGAGGTGGCAGGACACCCACCGGCCCGCGGTGACCTGCCGGAGCTCCGGCTTGACGGTCGAGCACAGGCCTTCCACCGCCACCGGACACCGGGTGTGGAAGCGGCAACCGGCCGGGGGGTCTGTCGGGCTCGGTAGGTCCCCCACGAGCCGGGTGCGGGTTCCTGTTCGGGAGACTCGCGGTTCCGCCGCCGGGACCGCGGCGAGGAGTGCCTTCGTGTAGGGGTGAAGCGGTTCGCGGTAAAGCTGGTCGCGCGGGGCGCGCTCGACGATCTCGCCGAGGTACATAACCGCCACCTCGTGGGAGACATGACGCACGACCGCCAGGTCATGGGCGATGAAGACAAGGGCCATGCCCGTTGCCGCCTGTATATCGGCCAGGAGATTCACTACTTGGGCTTGGACCGAGACGTCCAGGGACGAGACCGGTTCGTCGCAGACGATCACCTCGGGGTCGGCGGCCAGGGCGCGGGCAACGGCGATCCGCTGTCGCTGCCCGCCGCTGAACTCGTGGGGGTGCCTCTTGCCGGCGTCGGATGGAAGCTCTACCTGGGAGAGCAGTTCGGAAACGCGTTCCCGTATTTCGTCCGCGGTCCCGAGCCGATGGATACGCAGGGGCTCCGCAATCACGTCCCCCACCCGCATACCCGGGTTCATTGCCGAGAACGGATCCTGGAAGATCATCTGCACCACCCTCCGATGCCTCCCGCTCCGGTGGTCGATCGGCTCTCCGTTGATCTCGATCGTCCCCGCGGTTGGCCGGACGAGCGCCACGAGAGCCCGACCCAGCGTGGTCTTGCCACAACCGCTCTCGCCGACCACACCGACAGTCTGCCCCCGGCGTACGTCGAGGTCGACCCCATCCACGGCCCGTACAACGGTCGAGCGGGACCGGCCCAGTCCCCGGAACACCGGGAAATGCACCCTGAGCCCCCTGACAGAGACGACCGCATCCCCGTCCTGCGCCGACACCGTGCGTTCTTCGGGCACGGACCCCTCCGACCAAAGGTCAGGGGTCTCGCCCATCTGGTGGTGGTGTATGCAAGCCGAGCCGTGCCGGTCGGGGCCCACCTCCTCTAGCTCGGGAAGCGCCTCATCGCACCCCTCCCCCACGAGGGGACACCTGGCGTCGAACGGGCATCCTCGCAGCTGCTCGGCCACGCGGAGGGGCGAACCCGGAATCTCCGCTAGGCGGGTGGTCACGGGCCGGTCCAACCGCGGGATCGAGCGGAGCAGTCCGGACGTGTACGGATGACGGGTCGACCGGTAGATCTCGTGGGCCGGACCGATCTCGGCTATACGACCCGCATACATGACCGCCACCCGATCGGCTATCTCGGCCACGACGCCGAGGTCATGGGTGATCCACACGACCGCCAGCCGGTACTCGTCCTGGACCTCGCGCACCAGATCGACGATCTGGGCCTGGACGGTCACATCAAGGGCCGTGGTCGGTTCGTCGGCGATGAGCAACTTGGGCTCGCACACAAGGGCCATGGCGATCATGGCGCGCTGGCGCATGCCTCCCGAGAACTCGTGCGGATAGTCGTCGACCCGCGCCGCAGCGGACGGTATGCCGACCCGGTCGAGGAGCTCGATCGCTCGTCGCCGGGCCTCGGCCTTCGTGAAGCCCCGATGGATTCGAAGGCTCTCGCCGATCTGCCGACCAACCCGATGGACAGGGTTCAGCGAGGACATCGGCTCCTGGAAGACCATCGCCACGTCCCGGCCGCGGAATTGCCGCAACTCCCTCGCCGGCATACCGATGACCTCGCGACCCTCAAGCCGGATGGACCCTGACACGGTCGCGGGGGGTGAGGGCAACAGGCCCATTACGGAGAGCATGGACACGCTCTTCCCGGAACCGGACTCCCCGACCAGGGCGAAAGTCTCGCTGGGAGCGACCGTCAGGCTCACGCCGCTGACCGCGCGGATCGTCTCGGTGGGCAGGTCGAAGCGGACCGCCAGGTTCTCTATGTCGAGCAGGTTCGCGCCGGTGGCAGCGGCACCGAGCGACGGCTTACGAGCTCCCGCAGCGGTCGCTGTGGTCATCCGCCCCACCCCTCGCGGGCGGATTCGCGTAACCCGTCAGCTCCCGGCGGGCAGTCGGGAGACCGCCCGAGCGGTACGAGAGCGTGGCCCGACGTAGGATGGCGCCGAAGCTCCCGCGTACAGGAATGATGACACCCATGTCCGTTCATGGCGGCCAACTTACACAGACTGGGCACAGCGCGGGGGACCGATCCGGGTGGGGGATCCCGGTTCCGCTCGACTTGGAGTCCTTGAACGCCGACCTGGAAGACGGCCAGGCCACCGTCGACATAGGCATCTTCCATCCGTCGAACCTGGAACCGGCTCACCGGCAGAGAGTGGAACTCGAAACAGTGATCGATGGCGTGCTCGAGGCCCGACGGATCTTCGGGTTGGTCGGCCTCCAGTTGGCCGTCGTCTCGGTCCGGACCGGGCTTGTAGACCCGGAGCTGCTCGTCTTCCATGCCGAGGCGCCGGGCTCAGAACTGCCCCGTGGTCGCTACGCCAACCTGTACAAGGAAAGCCAGAAGCGGCCATCCAGGCTGTCGTCCACCGCTCTGGCGGCGTTGGAGAGCGTGATCGGCAACGGACCGGACCACGATCGCCGGATACATCTCGTGGTCCTCGAGGACGTCTTCATCTCTTTCCATGACCGGATCGACGAACGCACCTGGCAGTTGAAGACCATTGCCACGAACGCCCTGTCCTTCCCGGCCTACACGCACCGGGACACGATCCCGCGCCACCTGCGAGGTGTCATCACCCTCACCAACCTGGGGAGACCTCAGTCCTGGAAGACCGTCGCCCATGAACTCGGGCACAAGCTGATCAACGCCAGCCACGAGTACCGCGATAGCGACCCCCAACACGAGGCCTACGGCGACGAAGGCCTCCTCCAGTACGGAAGCGGAACCGACATCCCCTCCGGTCGCGATGGCCGCTTCCACCGGGAGCGGCTGCATCGATCACCCTTCATCTACCGGAGGGACGCGTCCGGATCCAAGACATGGAACCCCGACTACCTGGACGGCGGCGGCTATTACGACCCCATCTACGAGGGTCTTACGGTCGAATTCGACCCGTCTTAGTGGGACGGTGAACCCTCGGAGGTACGGCGCCTCGATGCCAGCGCCTTCATGGCCTCTCGCCTGCTGAGCGGGGAGAGCCGGCGGCGGTTGGCCTCCACGTAACGGGTCACCGCCTCCGGGCGGGTCTTGGAGTATTCCCGCAGCGCCCATCCGATCGCCTTGCGCAGGAAGAACTCCTTGCGGGCGATGGAAGGTTCGATCACGGCGAACAGCAGGCCCGGGTCGGTGCGGTCCTTGAACCGGAGCTGGGCCAGGATCGCGGTCCGGCGCCGCCAGATGTCGTCGTCCTCCGCCCAGGAGAGCAGCACCGGGCGGACGTCCTCCGGGTACGTGGCGAGCAGGTGACCCATGTGTTTGCCGGCCAGCTGATCCACATAGTCCCACCAGGCGCCCGTGACGACCATCTCCTCCACCATCGCCAGGCGGTCGGGCCGCAGCCACCCACGGTAGGGCCGGGCGTAGGCCAATTCGATGGCTCCGTAGCGCTGCTCCCGATGGGTGGCCGCCCGCCATATTCCGAGGACGGTCCCCTCCCAGGCGTCGGGGTCGGTCAGAGGATGGTCTCTGATGACCGCCCCGGCCAGGCGTCGCACCTCGGGTACCCGTACCCCGTGAAACGGAAGCTCCGATTTCATGTACCGCTGCTGGCCCTCCGCCCGGTCGGGATCTCCCGCAGCGGCAAGGCGGGCGACGAGATCGACCCTCAGAGATGCGTCCATGCGGCGGGATTGTGCCAGGCCGCGTGCCGGATGATGACGGAAGCCCGGTTTCGGTACCCCCGGCACGCAAGAACGCGAAAAACGCCCCGCGTCGGCCCCCGCACCGGGCCCTCCCCCGCCGCCACCACCGTGCCTCGGAGCGTGGTCGGCCATGCCCGGCCGGCTGCCGGGATTCGGCGGCTCGCTCCATGAAGCCTTGTATGTTCCCTCCGGGCCGGCCGAGCCGATCGACAGAAGCCTTCGGCCGGGCGGTGGTGCTTGGCAATACCCAACGTATGGCGAGGCTATGACATTTTCGACCCTCTCGTCCGAGCCCGGTCGACAGCTGACAACATTGGAAACCGCGACTCGTAGACTCTCGGGCCATGAAGTTCCGGACGCTCCTGGCAGTGGCCCTGCTGGCGACAGCCGCCGCGGCGATCACCTCCTGGAGGTTGCGCGCCTCGACCTACACGAAGCCCCCCACCACACCCGGTACCTGGCATCCGATCGTGCGCCATCAGTGACCCATCGAATCGCTCTCCATTCAGAAGGCGATCGGAGCAACCGGGTGATCCGGGTGCTCCAGGCCGCCCCGGGCGTCGAGATCGGCCGGTTACCAACAGGCCCGGACGCCGACGGGCCGCCGGGCTCCGTCGAGGGCTGGGACGTGCTCGCCGTTGACACAGTTGACGTAGCCTCCCGCCCGCTGGTGGAGGAGGCATGTGCTCTGGGCCTTCCGATAGTGGTTGGCGCCGACCTACCCGTCCGCTTTACCCCTGCCCGGGATGCCACCATCGTCAGCGGAGCCGCGAGCGGGGCGGGTCTGGCAGCCGCTCTGGCCATCTCGATGCTTCCCCCGTCGGCGGAGCCGCTCAAGGCTCGCCTGGCGTGGACCGTGGCGGGCGGGGCGCCCCCGGCCGGGGGGCCCGCTCAGGGCTCGCGGGGCGGGGCCGGGGGGGGGCCGGCCGCTCCGGGCCGGTCGGGCGGTGACCTTTCCCGAGCCGGTCGGATCCCTGTGGGCCGGCTGGGGGGAGAACCCCCTTCCCTGGCCGGATGTGGCCTGCTGCCCGGCCCCCACCGACTCGCCATGGAAGGCGGTCCGGGTCGACCTAGAGTTCCATGGCGCCGAGGGCGGCGGGTCCCTGGTCCACGGTGTCTCGGACGAGGGGAGATTCCTCGATGCGGTGTGCTTCGGATCGGCCATTCTGGCCGCCGCGCGGGGCGCCTACCCGCGGGGCGCAGGCGGGCCCGGTGATCCGGACGGGGTCTTCGTGCGGCTGGCCCAAGACGCCGGCATGCAGGTGGCCCGGTTCGTCGCCGCTTAGATGATTCGTTCCTAGTCGGTAGTCGCTAGTCGTTCATCGCTGATAAGAACTGGAAACTAGGGCGTGTTGACACTTCTGAGCCAGTCGTGTACGAGGGCGAGGGTGATGAATGCTATGAAGATGACGTCCAATTTGTCGTAGCGGGTGTAGACACGGCG
>MKWU01000228.1_pt1 | contig 105696 bp, 78 predicted proteins | sample 809101 | NCBI WGS metagenome assembly MKWU01 (sample SAMN05860141, study PRJNA318959) | sponge metagenome | host: Aplysina aerophoba | place: Slovenia: Piran, Adriatic Sea, Gulf of Piran | collected 2013-05-07
CGGGGGCGCAGCCCCTGCACAAGGGAGGGCCGAAGGCCCGACCGCCCAGAACTGCAGTGGTCAGTGGTTAGTAGTCAGTGGTCAGTGAATGGGCGATATTTCGGGATGAGTGTGAGGAGTTGACACGGTCTAGTCGATACCTGAGGCATAAGAGAGGTCAACTCCACTGTGGGAAGCACCCATTGAGCGGGCGGGTTTGACAATTTGGCAGGGGGCTCTATGATTCTGGCAGAGATTCGCAATTTGCAGAAAAAGGAGAGACGAGATGAATGACGCCTGGCTTGAGCACTTGATTACGGAAGAGGAAGAACGGACTTTTGCCGAACAGGGCTATATGATTGTCGAGAACGCCATACCGCAGGAATTGGTGGAGCGGGCTACGCAGGCAGCGGACCGGGTTACGGCAGAGGAGAAGGAAAAGCGAGGGTTGGGACCTTCTGACGGCCTTCTGATGTTGGACTTCGTCGGCAAGGATGATGTCTTCCTGGAGCTGCTCGACTATCCGACGACCTTTCCCCTTGTGTGGGGAATTCTAGGCTGGAACATACAGTTGTACCATTCGCACATGATCATCACGCCGCCGAATGCAGTTTCAGGGCCGGGACAGAAGGGGTTGAACTGGCACAAAGATAGCGGCCGGCTCAACAACGAGCTTGAGACGGACCCCCAGCCGCGCATTTCGCTGAAAGTGGCGTTTTTCCTGAGCGACGCATCGGAGTTGGGGCGGGCCAACCTGTATGTAATTCCGGGCAGCCATTTATTGAACAAGCTACCGGTAGATGAAGACAAGAAGCCGAAGGGTGGAATCGCAATCCTCGCCAAGCCGGGCGACGCTGTATTTTTCGACCGCCGCATCTGGCACGCGTCCAGCCCGAACACGTCCGAAGTAACGCGAAAAGCCCTCTTCTACGGTTATAGCTACCGGTGGCTGCGCCCACGGGACGATATGACGGTTGATCACATTATCGGAGATCTTGATCCGATCCGACAGCAACTGCTGGGAGCGTCGGCCACGGGAGGGCACGGGTATACTTCGCCGAAGCCGGAGGACGTGCCGCTGCGGGCGTGGATGCAGGAGAAGGCGGGCTACAACGGTGCGGATTGAGCATGTAGAAGCGATCAATCTGCTTCACCGTTATCCAGACGAGCACCGATTTCAGTACGGCGGCGGAATCTGCGATGCGCGACTGACGACGCTGATCCTGGTGCATACGGAATGCGGCGCGGTCGGCGTCGGTTCGGTGTACTCGTATCCTGCCCTGGTGTATCTGGTGGTGCGGGAACAGCTGGCTTCCGTACTGATTGGAGAAGACCCGACGGAGGTCGAGGCTTTGTGGGAGAAGATGTACGCGTTGACGCGCTGGTACGGGCGCAAGGGGGCCGCGTTCTCGGCAATTGGGGGTGTAGACACGGCGCTCTGGGACCTGCGGGGGCAGGCGGAGGGCAAGCCGGTTTGGGCTCTTCTGGGCGGGGAGACAGATTGCTGCCCGGCCTATGCGAGCGGGCTGCTTTGGAAGGACGACGTGAAGGAGTTGGCGGACGAGGCCAGCGGCTACATTGATGCTGGATTCCGCCGCGTCAAGATGCGCCTGGCCCGCAGCGAAGCGTACGATAGGGCCGCGGTGGCGGCGGTGCGGGGGGCAGTTGGCGCGGAGAATGACGTAATCGTTGACGCGTCGATGCGGTATCACCTGGACTTGGCGCGGCGGATGGGAGATTTTCTGGCCGAACAGGGGGTCTTCTGGTATGAGGAACCGTTTGCGCCGGAGAATATTGACGATTTTGTATCGCTGCGTGGGACCGTGGGCGTGCCTTTAGCTGCCGGGGAGAATGAGTTCGGCCTTCAGGGATTCCGGGAGTTGGTCCGGGCAGGGGCGGTGGATATTGTGCAGCCTGACGCGTGCCGCTGCGGAGGGATCAGCGAGGTGTGGAAGGTGGCCAGGCTGGCGTCGGAGCACGGGCTTAGATTCGCGACGCATAGCTGGAGCGATGCAGTTGCCATTTTGGCCAACGCACACGTTGTCAGCGCGATGCCGAACGGCTTGACTGTTGAGATCGACCGGATGAATAATCCGTTTGTGGACGAGTTGTTGGGGCGGCCGCTGGAGGTGGTTGACGGCGAGATTGCTCTTGGTGACGCGCCGGGGCTGGGAATCGAGTTGAACGGAGAAATTGTCGAAAAGTGCCGTCTGGCCAACCCGCTACACATTCCGGACGGCGTGTATTCGGACATGATGTTTGGGAGGGAAAATTTGCCGCGGGCGCTGCCTTATTTGGAAGGGGAAGGGAGGGTCTGAAGCGCGGAAGGCGCGTGGAGAGAGGTGGGCTTCAGGTTCCGTTGACATTTTGGGAAGGCTGTTCAGATTTCAACAAGAGGGGACAGCCTGCAGGCCTGCCAGGGATGTTTCTTGCTTGAATGTTGAAACAGACAAAACCATTTGATCCGCGAAGTCACGCGAAGGGTCGCGAAGAACACCCTTTTGGTACGCGGAGGACGCCGAGGGACGCGGAGAACACCCTTTTTGTCCGCGAAGGCACGCGAAGGGTCGCGAAGAACATCCTTTTTGACCGTGGAGGACGCGGAGAACCCCAAAGGCGTATCGGATTTTTTTCTTGACTGCGCCGCCCTCCAACGATCAGCCGCAATTTGCACCCGGAAGTCGGTGTTCAGACAAACGTCAACGAGCCTTAACAACTTCAATTTCGAATGCAATTTGCAATCTCTCTCGTTAATTTTCGGTGTACCGTCTCGAAATTTGGACTTGATCGTTTACTTTTCTTAAGCCTGAGACTTCCATCCACGCTTTGGCCTTTGCTTTCCCTCAAACACTTTCATCCCTTGGCCACCAGGTATTCCGGCAAGGCTGCAACATTGCCGCTCTTTAGGCTGGCAGACTTGCAAGGTGAACTCCTCGAAACAGGCAACAGGATCTCACTTGAACGACAATCTTCATGTTGCGCGACTCACGTCCGGCTAAGTCGTAGCCACCGCATTAGATGGTTCGTGAATGAAACCCCTTTTTAGATGCCCCTAAGGCTTTTCGCCGATTCGCTCTTCCCATTGATCAATCCCCTTGACTGATATAGGGGAAGCAGGCAGGTCAAATTTCGCACTTGACAATAGTTAGACAAAATAGTACATTCGGCTGCAACTTAACATTATACTAGAGCATTTTAGTTTCATATTTGGTGCCGATATGAAATCTTTGCCTGGAACTGTGCCCCATCGGGCGCGGTCGCCTCTTCTGCTGATTGCAGTTCTTGCGGCAATTCCCGCCTTCATTTTCCTTATTTACAGTGAGACGTATGCGCAGACCGATTCGTCGGAAGGTTTAGCCGCGCCGTCGCTGACGGCGGAGGCCGGCGAAGGTCAGGTTGCTCTCTCCTGGAATGAAGTGACTGAGGCGGACTCCTACGAGCTGATCTTCTGGGATAACGACTTCGGCGACTGGGTACAGATTGGGGGTGAGCTGAAGGGTACTTCTTACACGCATAGCGGGCTAACTGGCGGCACGACCTATTTCTTCTCGATAAGGGCTGTGACCGACAGCGGTACGGTGGGTCCATGGGTGGCGACGGTGTCAGTTGCTGTGCCCGCGAGTGGTTCAGAAACGCAAACCCCTACGCTTACTGCCACTCTCACGCCGGTAGAGACTTCAACCGGCACATCCACTTTGACTCCCACACTTACTTCAATAGTCACGTCTACTGCCACCGCAACTTCGACTCCCACACTGATGGTGATAGTCACATCTACTGCCACGGCAACTTCTACTCCCACCCTGTCGTCGATTGTCACGTCAACTGCCACGGCAACTTCGACCCCGACCCTGACACCGGACCCTATTGACGTGGAGAGGGCGGCATTGATCGCGCTCTACAATGCGACTGGCGGCGACAGCTGGACGCGAACGGGCAATTGGCTGAGTGACGGGCCGGTATCAGAATGGCATGGTATTACCACTGACGAGAATGGGCGCGTGACTGAGTTGCGCCTTTCTACCAATAATCTTAGCGGGACTGTCCCGGACCTGAGCGTGCTAAAACAGCTGCTGACGCTTGATCTGGGCGCGAACGGGTTGACGGGGCCTTTTCCAGATGTGAGTGCGCTCACCAACCTGGGTGCGCTGGACCTCACGTCCAATGAGATTAGTGGGTCGATCCCTGATATGGGGGCCCTGACGAAGTTGCAGCGTTTGTACCTTGGCAACAACAGTTTGACGGGGACGATTCCGGCTTGTCTTGGGGATATCCCCATCCTGGGGTCGCTCTTTCTTGCGGGGAACAGTTTGAGCGGCTGTATTCCCGAGACTTTGCGGGACGTGGAGGAGAATGACCTGGATAGCCTGAACCTGCTTTATTGCGATGAGGCAACGGCGACGCCCACGTTTACTCCCACGCCTGCGCCTGTGGCCACTGGTACACCTACTGGCACGCCTACTGCGACGCTAGCGCCTACTGGCACGCCCACGGCCGAGGCGACAGCTACCTCCACCGCCACCATTACGCCTTCAGCGACTCCGAGTGCCACGCCGACCGCTACGGCTACACGAGAGGATCCGACTGCGGATAGGGCGGCCCTGGTCGCGCTCTACAATGCGACTGACGGTGACAACTGGAAGATTAATGATAACTGGGTAAGCGAACTGCCATTAGGCAGTTGGTATGGCGTTTCCACGAACTCTGACGGGCGTGTTGAACACCTGAGTCTCGCTTGGAATGATTTGAACGGTCAGATTCCAAGTCTGAGCGCTCTCACAGAGCTGAGGAGCCTGAACCTCAGAATAAATGCATTGAGTGGGCCGATTCCGGACCTGAGCGCCCTCTCAAAGTTGGCAGAGTTGGACCTTCAATACAATGCGTTGAGTGGGGCGATTCCAAGTCTGGGCACACTAACAGAACTGCTATACCTAGACCTTTCATTTAACGAACTGAGTGGCTCCATTCCCAGTCTCAGTGCCCAGGAAAAGCTTAGAGAGCTAGACTTGAAATTGAACAATCTGAGCGGATCGATTCCCAGTCTGGAGACATTAACAGAACTGGTACAGCTGGAATTAAGTAGGAACGAACTTAGCGGGTCGATTCCCAGTCTTAGCTCGCTAACAAAGTTAGAGCTCTTGGACCTCGACACTAATCAGCTAGAGGGTTCAGCCCCGGAACTGGATGCCCTGACTAACCTGGAGAGCATATCAATCTCTGGAAATAAACTGAGTGGTACGATTCCAAGTTTGGCCGCTCTTTCAAAGTTGGAGAAACTGGACTACTCAAGGAACGAGTTGAGCGGGTCGATTCCCAGTCTGTCCGGGCTGACCAAGTTGGAGAAACTAGACCTAGGAGGGAACGAGCTGAGTGGGTCGATCCCGAGTCTGTCCGCGCTAACAGAATTGGACGCAATCTATCTGGAAGGAAATGCGTTGACCGGGGCCATTCCTGATGTCAGCGCACTCACGAAACTGAAGGGGCTGAATCTTGCGTTTAATCTTTTGAGTGGACCTATTGCAGGAGATAGATTCCCGGCGAGTCTCAAAGCACTTTATTTGCATAGTAACCGGTTGACAGGATCGATTCCCGACCTAAGTGCACTCGTTGAGCTTGGGCAGTTGTACCTCGTAAACAACCAGTTGACCGGGGAGATCCCGAGTTCTCTTGGTACCCTTCCCAGCCTGTATCGGCTCTATGTATCGGGAAATCAGTGGAGCGGTTGCATTCCAACATCTTTATTCAGCCTGCGGGAATCTGATTTAGACGATCTGGGTCTGGCGTATTGCGCCACACCTTCGGTGACTCCTACTCCGACGGCAACGCCAACGCCGACCGTCACTGCCGCGCTGCCCGCAGGAGCCACAGCTACGCCGACTGCCACAGCTACGCCAACGCCCACGGCCACAGTCACACCGATGATCACGCCCACGCCTACTGCCACCGGCACGCCTGCATCTGCGTCAGCGAACCGGGCAGCACTTGTGGCTCTTTACAATGCAACTGACGGCGCAGATTGGAAACGAAACGACAACTGGCTGAGCGAGGAGCCTCTTGGAAACTGGTACGGCGTTACAACGGACGAAAACGGGCGAGTTTCCGCGCTTCGGCTCAATGGAAACTGGATGAGCGGTTCGATTTCGGATTTAAGCGCTCTTTCGGAGATAAGAACTCTAGACCTGTCCGCAAACGACTTGAGCGGCTCGATTCCCAGTCTGCGCGCACTTACAAAGCTGGAAAGATTGATCATCAACTTTAACGATTTGGACGGCCCTATTCCCAGCCTATCTTCACTAGCAAACTTGAAAGAAGTGAGTCTTGTCGGCAACGACCTCAGCGGCGCTATTCCCAGCCTGGACGCCAACACTAAACTGGAGAAAGTCCATCTTGGGGGAAACGACTTGAGCGGCCCCGTTCCCAGCCTGAGCAGTCTCAAGGACTTGAATTATTTCGATGTCTCCATAAACGATTTGAGCGGTACCATACCTAGTTTGAGCTCCCTTACCAAACTAGAGTACTTCGACCTGGACTACAATCGTTTGAGCGGGACTATTCCCAGCCTGAGCGCCCTAACCAACCTGACTGAGTTAGGACTTGGTTCCAATGAATTAAGCGGATCAGTTCCCAGTTTGAACGCCCTCACGAAACTTAAGATTCTGTCCTTAGGAGGAAACGACTTGAGCGGCCCGATCCCGAGCCTGGACGCCCTCACGGAATTGGAAGAACTGCGGCTCGCTGACAACCGACTTAGTGGGACTGTTCCGAGTCTGGACGCTCTGACAGAACTGAGGAACCTTGCTTTGGATGGTAACCAATTGAGTGGGTCGATTCCTGATTTGAGCGCCCTTACGAAAGTGACGATATTGCAGCTCCAAAACAACCGGTTGAGCGGGAGTATTCCAGATCTAAGTTCGCTTACCAGCCTGAATTGGCTGGTTCTAAACGACAACCAGTTGTCAGGTCCGTTTCCGAGCGAACTTGGCGGCATTTCTGGCCTTACTCTTCTGAGACTGGGGGGAAATCAACTGACAGGTTGCATTCCCGAAACATTGCGGGACTTGGCTTCTCAAGACTTCAACAAATTAGGTCTGCTCTTTTGCGATGAGCCAACCCCGACGGTTACGGCGACGCCTGATGCCGCGGTGGGGTCACGTTCGTTATTGGTTGAAGGTGCGGAGGAGGCGGCCACTTCCACGCCTACCGGCACGCCAACCCCGGAGGCCACGGCCACGCCCACGCCTTCGATGACACCTACGGCCACTCTTGCGGCTATACCTACAGCCACGTTTACGGCTACACCTACCGCCACTCCCACACCCACGAATACACCAGGGTCTTCCGCAGGTGACAGGGCGGCGCTCATCGCGCTCTACAACGCCACGGATGGCGCTAACTGGACGAACAACGCCAGCTGGTTGACCACCGGGCCGCTTAACAGTTGGTATGGTGTAACGACCAGTGGCGATGGACGCGTTACGAGGATAAACCTGAATTCCAACGAGTTGAATGGCACAGTTCCAAGTCTCAGCGCCCTCACTGAACTTGAGTATCTGAACTTGCGCAATAATCAGGTGAGCGGATCAGTTCCAGAGTTAGGTGCCCTTACGGCTTTGCGCACATTGAACCTCTCAGCCAACCAGTTGAGCGGGGAGATTCCAAGCCTTAGCGCCCTCACTGATCTGGCAAGGATACGACTGCACAACAATCGGTTGAGCGGGTCGATTCCCAGTCTTGGCTCGCTCACCAACCTCAGGATTCTGTATGTGCACAATAACAGGTTGACCGGCTCGATTCCAGATTCACTGGGGACGTTATCCAACCTGCTCGGTCTGTTTGTTTCGGGGAATCAGTTGAGTGGTTGTATTCCGGCATCGCTCGGTAGCGTGCGCTCGAATGACCTGGACGAGACCGGGCTGGCGTTCTGCGCTACTCCCACGCCTACATTTACCCCAACGGTCACTCCGACGGCCACCGTGACTCCCGGTTAAGGAGTTGAACGAAGGCACAGGCAGCAGGAAAGGGGGTAGCAAGAGCGAATCATCGGTTTTTTCCGGGCACTGATTTCTTTGAGGGCAGGCTCGGCCGGGGAGAGCGGGCCAGTTATCCATTGGCCACGCGTCTGGACTTCTGGAGAATCGGAGGCTGGATGGGGCAACCTTCGGTTAACAAAGGTAGAATCGTAATTGCTAAGCCACAGCAGTTGACCAGCCAGTCGTCCCTGGAACCATTCAGGCTCTTGTTGCCGCAACTGGTGTGCAGCCGCCGCCATGCTCGCCAGCAGACACGTTGCGAAGAATGCACACGGTCGGTGAGGGATGGTTTTGTAGGGGGGCGTTGCGGGGGCGCAGCCCCTGCACAAGGGAGGGCCGCAGGCCCGACCGCCCAGAACTGCAGTGATCAGTGGTCAGAGACTGCGGCGATTGATTGAGGATTGGTGTGAAGAGAAATGAGGAGTGAGTCACCTTTGCTCGCCTCATGCAGGACTGCAGATTAGTTGTGGCTGAGTAGTTTCGAAGGGCCTAAGAGGCACGAATGCGCGCCAGAGCCAGGCGCGCATTTTCGCGTACGTACAGATCACTATCTGCCAGCGCCGCTTGCAGTGAAGTGGACGCTGCTCTCGCGTCGGGCCCGATTTTGGTCAGTGACAGGGCGGCGTTGTGACGAACGAAGTGGAAGCTGTCGTTTATCAATAGTTGGGAGAGCCGGGGAACTGCTTCAGGGGAGGCGATATTGCCGAGGGCCTCGACGGCGTTGCGCCGCACCCATTCGGAATTATCCTCAAGACAGTTAATCAGAGAGGGAACAGCGGTCCGGGCGGAGAGGCCGATATCGCCGAGGATATCGGCAGCCGCCGCGCGCAGCGGCCAGTCCTCTGCAGATAACGCGCTGACAAGACGGGGAACAGGTGCAGCTCCCTGCGCGGTAAGTCCGAAACAAGAGACGAGTTGACTCGGATTCGTGTGCGGGGCGGCCAGGTTTTTCTGGTGGAGGGCTGCGACTTCCTCAGCCAGGTTGGCCATCAGCGCGGTTGACCCATGCTCACCTTGACCTGATAGGCGGTAGGCCTCTCTCAGCCGGTCGGCTTCGGGAAGGCTGTCAACTTCCTTGCGGGCCAAGCGTTTTGGACCGGGGACAGCGGTGCTATCGGGTAGTGACCCATTCCCAGCCTCATTTAAGTTTTCGCTTCCCAAATGCCAGTTCCATACGCTTTGCCAAAGCTGGGACAGTTCGCAACCAGCTACCGGACCGCGCCACAGGGGATTGGAATAGTTCCAGGCGGGGGCTGCCGGCTCTGTCATGCGGCAGAAGAGAAACTTCATCATATAGCGGTTGCGGTCGCTGTGGTTGGTGGTTGCCCGGTGCCAGAGGTCGTAGTGGACGATTGTGACGGTGCCGGCCTCTCCGGACAGCAGGGCCTCGTCCTTTCTTTCTGCCTGGATAGGGCTCGTGTAGTATTGAGAGGCTGGAAGAACAGATGTTGGGCCCATTTCTTCTGTCACGTGCTGAGGATAGTAGAAGGCCATTGCCCAGCGGGTGCGGTGATGGCGTACGTTTTGATCAGCTTCGTAGCTGTCCTGGTGGTGGCGCTGCGCGGACTGCTGGGGCGGGGTCAGATGGCAGTGGCGGTGCGGGTGCATGGCGTAGCCGGGGCCGAGGATACTGGTCAGTGCGCCGGTTACGGCCGGGTGCGAAAAGAGTTCTTTCAGTTGGGGGATTGCGGGCAGGATGTCATTGCCGGGATTCCCTTTGGAAGAGAAGATGGCTTCGGCCTGGGCACGCACGGATTCGTGGAAGGCGGCTGGAAAGTCGGCCTTCAGGGTCACGTAGCCGTTGACGATGAACTGCTGCATTTGGGAATCGCTGAGAAGAATCATTCTCTACAACTCCTAGTCCTGATACAGGCGGCTTTATGGTTGTTTTTCTGCAGAAAATGAAACGGTTCGAAAGGCGCAGCGTATAGCCAAGTATATCATGCCAGTTGTTTTGTTCCAGATACGAGCGAGCAGCCCTGCCTGCCCGCACCATACGAATCGAGACTGAAAGCAATGAGCCAGACCTGGACACATACATCGCCGGCCGAGCCCGAGGAGCAGGTAGTTGAGAGCGGGCAGACAGATGGCGAGGGGCCCGGAGAGCGGACACCAATCGTGGTCGCCGAGCAGATTCACAAGACCTTTCGCAATGGGGAAATAGAGGTGCACGCGCTGCGCGGGGTGGACCTGACGATCCAGACCGGGGAAATGGTGGCGATTATGGGGCCGTCAGGCTGCGGCAAGACGACCTTGTTGAACACACTTTCGGGCCTGGACAGCTTTGACGGCGGCGAGGTAACGATAGAGGGCACATCGCTAGCCGACATGAATGACCGCAGACGCACTGATTACCGCGCGCGGCGAATGGGGTTCGTGTTTCAGTCATTCAATCTGCTACCGGTTATTTCTGCGGTTGAGAATGTAGAGATGCCCCTGTTGGTGAGCGGCGTGCGCCCGGCGCAGGCACGGAAGCAGGCGCTTGAGAGCCTGGAGAGTGTCGGCCTGGGAGACCGGGCCTCCCACCGTCCGATGCAACTCTCTGGCGGACAGATTCAGAGGGTGACGATTGCACGGGCGCTGGTGAATCGGCCGGCGCTGGTGTGGGCTGACGAGCCGACCGGCAATCTGGACGTTGGCAGCTCGACCGATGTTCTTGCGTTGATGCAGCGATTAAACAAGGAGCAGGGGCAGACCTTCGTGATCGTTACTCATGACCCGCAGGTGGCTGCGCTGTGCGAGCGCATCGTGCGCATGAAAGACGGGGAGATTGTCGAGAATGGGTAGCTTTCTCAATTCCGTCGCCATCTATTTTGCGGTTGCATTAGGGTTGATTCTGGCCGGGGCAGCGCTTATATCGCTGCGCAATCCGATCATCGGGAAGCTGGGGGTCCGAAATATACCCAGGCGGCCAACGCAGTCGGCGTTGATCGTCTTCGGACTCACGCTCAGCACGATGATAATCGTATCGGCTCTCAGCCTGGGCGATACGTTGGACAACACGGTGCGACGGCAGACGATCGATGCTTACGGGCAGATCGATCAGGTGGTTTCGCCGCCTTTTCTGATGGACCTGACGCAGTTGGCAGACGGAGGAATCATCGACCCGGAGCAGGCGAGTAGTCCGCAGAGCGCGGCTCTGTTAAACGCGCTCACGGAAGGGGACCTCACCTCTTTGATCGCGGTCCTCGACGAGGGGCTGCCAGGAATAACCGAGGAGCGGCAAGCACAGTTGGAGGAGCAGGCGGCGGCGTATCCTCTGATTGACGGCATAGCAGGCTCGATTCTTTTTCCGACCATAATACGCAACGTGAATACCGGGCAGGGCGAGCCCTTGGGATTCCTGTTTGCGGTGGACGAAGGATATGACACCGGGTTCGGACTGCATGACGTTGACGGCGAGCCGGTGCGGACGGTTGATTTGCGGCCGGGGATAGGCGATGTCTTTGTCGACCTGGTCGGGCTGTGGGAGCAGTCAGGAGAGACTGCGGGTGTGATTGGGACCGCGCTGGGGATGGAGGAGGTGGGACTGGTTGAAACTGCCCTGGCAATCGGCGCGGTTGGGGCGGTGTTGTTGCAGGAGGAAGGCCCAAGTTTCACGCTGCGGCAGCTGGAGATTCCGGTGGAGACTCTTCGCAACCTGGGATTTCCCGGCGCAGTACTTGACGAGATAGACGCAGATGTCATCAGCCTGGAGGGGTTGGGAATCAGCGACGATGATCTGGCAGAACTCAATTTGGATCCTGATGCGCCGATTATGGTCCCAACGCTGCCGATGCTTGGGCTTGATGTGCCGAACCAGCAGGAACTGATTGTAGCGGCGACGGAGGCGCTTAGCTCGATAAACCTGAACACGTTGGGGCAGGATGTTGACGCGCGGCTTGGGGATTTTGGACTGCAGCTCCGTCAGGGAGAAGTGTATCTGAACGAAGTGGGGGCGCGGCAGCTCGACGCACGGGCGGGCGATTTGCTGGAGATCTTCATAGGGCCGATTCCGGTACCTTACCGTGTGCGGGCGGTTGTGGCCGAGTCCGGCCCGTTGGGGGCAGTTCTGCCGGTTGTGATGATGCACACGGATGAGGCGCAGAAACTGCTCTTTATGCCGGGCAGGGTCAACAACATTTTGATCTCGAACGCAGGTGACGAGGTCGACGGCATGGTTCATACGGCGGAGGTGAGTGACCAGTTGCGGGCGCTGTCTTTGAACGAGCCGCGAATGGCCGCGCTGCTGGTAGTTTTGCGCAGACCGGAGTTCGCTGATGTCGTGCGGAGGGAGGGAGCGGCGCCGGAGAATCCGCTGTTCGAGGACAATGACGCGCCCGAATTTATTATGCAGATAGCCGGACTGTGGACGCAAGCGACGAGCTTCGAGTCGGACATCGACGTCTTGGTTGGCTACGTAAGCGGTCCAGCCGACGCCGAAATCACGACGGAGTTGCGGGCGGCGCTGAGCAGCGGTGCAGTGCAGGACTGGCTAAGAGATTTGCCGCTGGGGAACGAAGATCGTCTGGCGTTGGAGGGGGGACTGGCCGATATACGCGACTTCGAGGTTCTTGCGCCGCTGAGCAAACAGTTTGTCACGGATGTAGCGGAAGTTGGAGGCATCGCATTGGGAACCGTTTTCTCCAGCTTTGGAATCCTTTCTATCTTTGCGGGCGTACTGCTGATCTTTCTGATTTTTGTGATGCTGGCTGCTGAACGGCGCAGTGAATTGGGTATCGCGCGGGCGGTGGGGATGAGACGTATCCACCTGGTGCAGATGTTTGTCACTGAAGGTCTGATTTACGACCTGGCCGCGGCGCTGGTGGGACTAGGCCTGGGACTGCTGGTCTCGTACGGCATGATCGGTTTCATTAGCGGTCTTCTGAACAGTATCGCGCAGCAGGTGCAGGGTGCAACAGTGCCGATCCGATTCTATTGGAGTGCGGCGCCATCTTCACTGATTATCGCCTATTGCCTGGGCGTCATACTTACATTCGTGGTCGTGACGGTAGCTTCGTGGAACGTAAGCCGGCTCAATATCATCGCCGCAATCCGCAATTTGCCTGACACATCGAACGGGAAGAAGCAGGGTTGGCTGCGGCGCGTGCTACGCGGGCTGGGGCTGATGGTTTTGCTGGGGGGAGGGGGTTATCTGGTCTGGCTGGGCCGCGAGAGCGGACAGACGGTTGCGTTTATTGGGGGAACGTTGCTGCTGGCAGGGGTTGGCTGGACCGGCGGGCTCTTGAGCCGCAGATGGAGCCCAGGGCAGTATGACCTACATAAACGTCTTGTTTATACAGTCATCGGGCTTGGCCTGTTGGCAATGTGGGGCGTTCCCTGGAGCACGATTTTCGACACAGACCTGCCCTGGTTCAACCAGAATCCCGGATTCACGCTGCTCTCCTTTGCGTTGAGCGGACCGTTTATCATCATTGGCGCGATCATGGTGGTGATGTTCAACGCCGACAGTATTGCGGGCCTGTTTGTGCGGATTGTGGGTGGAATCGGGCCGCTGACCCCTGTGCTCAAGACGGCGGTGGCTTACCCGCTCAGCAATCGCTTCCGAACGGGAACAGCGATTCTGTTGTTCGCGATGGTGATCACGACTGTGACCGTGATGAGCGTGGTCATACGGGCGACGGAGGTCGTCACGGAGCCTAGCGAGGAGCGGACGGCGGGATTCGACATTGTCATGTCGCCGAGCCTGCTCAGTTTCTTTGATCCGGTTACGGATATACACGAGGAGGCGGACATAAGATCGGACTTTCCAAGCGAAAGGCTTGCGGTCCTGGGCACGGTCGCCCGTTTGAGGTTGACCGCGCGGCAGCTCGAACCGGAATCGGGGGTCGACAACACGGTGACGGTCGAAATGACTGGAATCGATGAGGGCTATACGAAGCAGGCCGCGCAGCATTATGGGTTCCAGATGCGGGCTGAGGGCTTCAGCAGCGACGAGGAGGTCTGGCAGGCGCTGGCTGAAAGGGATGACGTGGCGGTAGTCACTCCATGGTGGGTTGAAGATCCTCCTGAAGAGGATACCGAAGGTTCAGGGGCATCTTTCGATCGCGGCAGGCGGGATGGGGGGCCTCCCTGGCAAAGGGGCCTCCAGTTAGAGGGATTCTACCTGGAGGAGGGCGGCAAGCTGCCGCACGTGCTCGTCGAGCTCAGCAATACCGTTGCAGTCGCTACCACAGGGGCGGGTTTCTCATTTGGAGGTGTTGAGGCCGAGGTTTCAACCAGCAGCCCAACGGGCTTTGAAGGCGGTGAGGAGATTACGCACACTGTTCAGATTATCGGCGTGTTGGCGAGCGAGGATACACTGGCACAGGGCAGTATTCAGATGAACCGCCGCATTCTAGACAAGCTCAATGGCGAGCCTGTCCGCCCAAGCGCCTTCTATGCCAAGGTCGCGGAGGGCGAGAGCTTGGCAGAAACTGCGCGGGCACTGGAGAAATCGATGCTGAGCAGCGGTTTGAATGCGGCTCCTCTATCCGAGTTGTTTGCGGCCGGCCAGGCCGTGTTGCGTGGGATACTGGGACTGTTCCAGGGATTCCTGGCCTTGGGGCTGGTTGTGGGTATAGCCGGGCTTGGCGTGATAAGCAGCCGGACGGTTGTAGAACGCCGGCAGCAGATCGGCGTGTTGCGGGCGATCGGCTACCCGTCGAGCACCGTTGCATTGCTGTTTGTGTTGGAGGCAAACTTCATCGCGCTGACGGGAATACTTCTTGGGGGTATCACCGGTCTGATATTGGGTGACAAGACGATTGGACAGGCCTATGACTTGGCGACGCAGCAGAGTTTTCCGACGCCATGGTTGACCATTGCGGCGATGCTGTTTGCGGCCTGGTTTTTCTCGCTGCTCACTACGATTCTGCCGGCGTGGCAGGCGTCGCGTATTTATCCGGCGGAGGCGCTGCGATATGAGTGAGCGCATTCCATCTGGCTGGGACTGCCAGGAGTTGGGCACGGCATCGCCATCGTCTTGGTAGCGGAGAAATTACCATTCGTAATGTTTATACTTCTCAGCCCAGCCGCCGCTTGAAGATAGCATTTCGCCTGCAGCTTCAATAAAGAACAGCCAGCGCGGCTCCTGCATGGTTGTTTCGAGATATTTCAAGCCGCTTGCGCCCCCATAGCGTTCGGCCATCTCCTGGCCGATGGCGACCCACTTTCCGCCCACGTTCGGTTCTTCGACCACGCTAGCATTCCCCTTCACCAGCACGCGACGCCCGTCCTCGGCATCGATACAGAGAAAAACACGCCCGTCGTTTTTCAGATAGCGGGCCCAGGCCGAACGGGCGCGGGGCACGACGTAGAAGCCGCCGTCGGCATAGGTGAACCAGCAGGGCACGACGTAGGGCGCGCCTTCTTCGTCAACGCAGGCCAGTCGGCAAATCGTGTTGCTGTGCAGTAGTTCGTCAATCTGAGATTGGGTCATTACAGGCATTATTTGCTCCTGTCATGTTGATCGGACCTGTTGAAAGGCCTTACCGGAATCGCAGCCCGTTCTGTGGGCAGCGGACCGATTTTTCCCCATCCTAGTCTTAACCTGGTGGCGGCAGAGAGCTCTTTACCCCGTGCCTCCAAGTAGGCTACCCTATACCAAGTTTACCGATATTTCAAACGCGGTTTCGACAATGGAATCTCTTTCTGGTATGATCTGCGGTTAACGCGTTCAGAGTCGGACTCCATCCGGAGCGAAGGCTTATGCCAGCCTGGTGTGGAATATCCGCTCTTTCAAACCTTACTCTTGCGAAAGAAAAATGACATGGAAGCCGAAGTCTTGGAGTTTTTGCAGGCAGACCGCCACGCGATACTGGCGACAAACGGAAGGAATGGTTCCCCTCAGTTGACGCCGGTCTGGTACGTGTTTGAGGATGGTGTGCTGTATGTGAGCGCGCAGACTAAGACCGTGAAGGTAAAGAATCTGCGGCGGGACGCGACAGTATCTGTCTGTATCGATGGCGGACGGGGCGACGCCCGCTATGTGGTTTTGAGCGGCAAGGCTGAATTGATCGAGCCCGGCGAGAGTCAAAAGGCTCTGCGCTGGCAGATCGTGAGGCACTATTACGCTGAGGAAGCGGAAGCCAAGCGCTATTATGAGACTGTTCAGGACACAATCGGGGCAATTATTTCGTTGCGGGCCGAGCGGATGGTGTTGAGCGGATTTTGAGAAACAGAAGGTTTGACGGGGAAACGCCTCTGAAAGTTTGCGTTTGTCACCTCCGCCAAGAGACCAAGACTTTGGGGACCAGACGAAGAGGAGTGGATTGTGTGTCGTAACATCAAGAAGCTTCGCCAGCCGGAGAGGTTGCCGACGGAGCAGGAGCTAAACGATGCCGCCCTGCAATTTGTTCGCAAAGTGAGCGGCTATCGAAAGCCGTCCAGGGTCAATGAGAAGGCATTTAACAACGCTGTCAGCGAGATTGCAGGGGTAACTCGGCGACTGTTCGAAGACTTTGAGACTCGGTAGATTTGTAAGCCTTTGCAAGCAAGAAGGCAGCGGATTGAACTCGGGTCGACGTAGGCAGAATTTGAGACTAACAGGAGCAGGAATATGAGCAGAAGTGCTGTGCCATCCGACCTCGATATTGCCCAGGCCGCGGAACTGATACCCATTTGGGAAATTGCGGAAAAGATGGGGTTGGGCAGGTCGGACATTGAGCTGTATGGCGACAATATGGCGAAAGTGCGGCTGGAGGCGATTGAAAAACTGGCTGATCGCCCGAACGCACGCTACGTATTGGTTACCGCGATTACGCCAACCCCTTTGGGCGAAGGCAAGTCGACAACTACGGTCGGCCTGGGACAGGGTATGCACCACATTGGCAAGAAGGCGACGGTGGCGATACGCCAGCCGAGCCAAGGCCCGACCTTTGGGATCAAAGGCGGGGCGGCCGGCGGGGGATACAGCCAGGTTGTGCCGATGGAGCAGTTCAATCTGCATATGACCGGCGACATGCATGCGGTGACGGCTGCAAACAACCTGCTGGCTGCGATGATTGACGCGCACATCTACCAGGGGAACGCGCTGGAGATTGACCCATACAGTATTATGTGGCGCCGTGTGATGGATGTGAATGACCGGGGACTTCGCAATATCGTGAGCGGACTGGGCGCAAAGTCGGACGGGCCGCAGCGGCAGACCGGTTTTGACATTACCGCGGCTTCGGAAGTGATGGCGATTCTGGCATTGACAACAGATCTGGCCGATATGCGGGCGCGCTTCGGGCGTGTGACGGTTGGCAGAGATCGGAAGCGCCAGCCGGTTACAGCGGAGCAGATTCAGGCAGCGGGCTCGATGACAGTCCTGATGAAGGAGGCGATCAAACCGAACATTTTCCAGACGCTGGAGAACACGCCGGCGTTGGTCCACGCCGGGCCGTTCGCCAACATTGCGCACGGCAACAGTTCTGTGCTGGCCGATCTGATCGGGATCAAGACGGGGGACTACCTGATAACAGAGGCAGGGTTTGGGGCCGATATCGGCGCGGAGAAGTTCTTTAACATCAAGTGCCGCTATAGCGGGTTGCGGCCTGACGCGGCAGTGCTGGTAGCGACGGTGCGGGCGTTGAAGTCACATACCGGGCGTTATCGGGTAGTGCCCGGAAGGCCATTGCCAGAGGCGATGCTGCAGGAGAATCCCGATGATGTGAGTGAGGGCGCGGCGAATCTTCGCAGACAGATTAAGAACGTGCGGGCACACGGCGTCAGCCCGGTTGTGTGCGTCAACTGTTTTGCCAGCGACTTTCAAAGCGAAATCGATGTGATAGGGCGTGTTGCCGAAGAGGAAGGGGCGCGGTGGGCGGTCTCCACCCACTGGGCGGAAGGCGGCGGCGGCGCAAAAGAGTTGGCGCAGGCTGTGGTCGAGGCGGCTGAAGAACCGAGCGATTTCCGCTTCCTCTACGACCTTGAACAGCCGTTGAAGGCGAAAATAGAAAAGATTGCGACTACGATTTATGGCGCTGACGGGGTTGAGTACGCTGCGCTGGCCAATAGGCAGATCCGTCAATATGAAGAAAGTGGATTCGGCGATCTGCCGATTTGCATGGCAAAGACGCACTTGAGCCTAAGCCACGATCCCAGGCTAAAGGGCGCGCCGTCCGGATTCACTGTGCCGGTTCGTGAAGTTCGCGCCAGCGTAGGGGCCGGTTTTATCTATCCGCTCCTGGGAGAAATGCGAACAATGCCCGGCCTCGGCAGCGCCCCTGCTGCCCAGAATGTAGACATCGATCTGGAAACGGGACAGGTTACCGGGTTGTTCTAGAGTGTGTGTGAAAGGAAACTCCACACTTCTGAAACGCCTCGAATCGCATCTCTATGCTTAGCTGTGAGGCAGCAAGAACAGCTGCAGGTCCTTTGCGTTGGGTCAGCATGAATTCCAGGCAGAATATAGGATTCGATGTTGAATTGCCCATGCAGGGCCCAGTTTAGAGGACTGCTGGGCAATGGAGGAAAACCGTTCCCTCTTAGCCATATGATAACTGCTAAGCCATATGTTGTGCCTGTCTTGACGAGCCCTCTATCAATGCCGCCATTGAGGCAATCTGATAGCGTATTTGGTTGGCGTCAGCCGGGTTGGTGCAGCGGCGCTGCTGGAATGAGCACACACGGTCGATGAGCAGTGGTTTTGGAGGGGGGCGTTGCGGGGGCGCAGCCCCTGCACAAGGGAGGGCGCTTGCGCCCGACCGCCAAGAAACAGAGAGAAATGCGTAAGCAAGGGCGCTGGCTCGCCACCTTCAAGGCTGCGAGATACTTGCGGCTCAGTGGTTACGAAGTTACTTCGAGGTAGGGGCGCCCTGTCAATACGATGTGAGAAAGAAGAGTGTCCTTTTTGTGCTATAAGGAATTCGATGCCGAATTTGGACTGATCACGGCGAATCAGGGTACAATGTAGGTTATGCCTTTCACCTTTCACGCTGCTTGGCTCACATCTGGGAAGCCATCAATAGATGAAAATGAGCAAGATGCCTACGGTCTGGCTCATATGTCACTTGCACCTGGGCAGGCGGATTCGACGGCCACGCAGGGGCAACTGTCTTCCGGCCTTGCCGACGGTAGCGGCGTTCCATTCGTTGCGGGACAAGAAAGACCTCCTGTTCAGTCTGAATCCACCGGTGCTACCTCTCTTGAGGGGGGGCCACGCCTGTTCCTGTGGGGAGAAAACCATGATCCTCCCAGCGTCTGGGAGAACGGCGGTCCCGGTGAAAACGGAGGGTCGTCGGTTGACCGGGCGGTAACCGACTCCGGGGCGGCGATGCCGGCGCCTTCTCCTAACGGCCGAACAGAATCCCGTTCGCAAGGCGCAAGAGGCAGCGGCAAGATTCCGTCTCACCCAGGGCAGATGCCGGTGGGAGGTCTGCGCCAAACATTGAAGCAGCTGGCGACTGCTAGTGAGCTGACCAGCTTCATGGGAAGTCCCGCCACTGCCCGTGTGTGGCTGCCAAGCCAGAATGGACTCCCTCAGACACGACTTGGTTCCTTTCAGAAAGGCGTCAACGCTCTTTCAGGGGACCAAACGCCATACAGGTTGGAACCTTGGCAGGTCACTGGATTGACGTTGGACCCCTTCAACACGCTGGCATTTCTCAGTCGGTTTACCAATCAGAGGCTGATTGAAGTTCCCTCACCTACTTCGTTATTTCGCCACGCTCGTTTGGGCAACGACCTGTTGTTTTGGAGCCATGCAGCCAAATTCGTCCTGGAGCTTCTTGCCGGGCAGCACTTTTTGCCAGGGTTGATCCCGGATAAGAGAGGTCGATTCTGGGCCGCCTGGCAGCCATTTCTGCTTGAGGCAAGTCTACGTGAGCGCCTCGAGCTTCTGGTGGCAGCGATGCCTCCGATATGCAGGGCCTACGAGTTGGATTCGCTGGACGAAGCGCCGGCGCCGGGCGCGATACTTGAACACTTCATTGGTGTCTTGATTAATCGTGCCATCAGGGAGTGGACCCCTGGGGGTGCAGGCCTAAACGGTGACGGCCAAATCGCCGATTCGTTACACCATCCGACCAGCAGGCAGCAGGCCGCTGTCCCGTCTTCGGGCTCATTGTGGATGGACGGGCTCACTGGCGAGGATCCGTTACTGCAACTTCCTCCCCAGCCGGCCCATCAGCTGTACAAACGATGGATCGAGTGGATGGAGCAGCTCCACGCCTCGGTAGCGGATTCCAACTTTCAGGTGGCATTCGCGCTTGAGCTGCAACCGGATGAACATGGATTTTCGACAACAGAGGCGGACGATGACGAAGTCTCGCCTGTTCCGGTTACGCTTAACACATGGCACCTGCATTTCTATTTGCAGGACAAAGACGATCCTGATCTGCTAATACCTGCGCAGAAGGTTTGGAACGAGAATGGTCAAAGCATCCGCATAGAGGGTCGGCGTTTTGACCAGCCTCAGGAGCGCCTGCTTACTGGTTTGGGCATAGCGAGCCGCCTGTTTGCGCCCATACGTGAAAGCTTAAGGGCCCCGCGGCCTGAACGCGCAATACTGTCGCTGGAGGAGACGTACCTCTTTTTGAAGGAGATTGGCCCGCTCCTGCAGAGCAGTGGTTTTGGTGTAATTATGCCGGACTGGTGGATGGGGCGCAGCCGGTCCCGCCTCGGTCTGCGCCTGCGATTGGGCAGTCCTGCCGATTCCGGCGGGGAAGGTGACGTTCGGATTGGCGGGAACCGCGGGGTACGGCGCGGAAGTGCAGGGGAAGGACTTGACGGTGGGGCCTCGCTGGACTTGAGCGGCTTGATCCGTTTCCGCTGGGAGCTGACTCTTGGCGAGCAGACGCTGAGCAGAGAGGAGTTTGAGCGCCTTGCAAACCTGGGGTCTCCGCTGGTACGGATAGGTGAAGAGTGGCTGGAGTTGGACCCGGAGCAGGTTCAGGCGGCAAGGCAGTTCATAGACCGCAACGAATCGGCCGGCAGCATGCCTCTTCTGCAGGCTGTGGGACTGGCGCAGGCCTTTTCTCGCACGGAAGGAGAAGGCACTGAGCCAGAGCTAGAGCCATGGCCATCGTCGAGACTCGACTGGCACCAACCAATCGGCACGCCTGAAAATCAGGAAGGGACACTACTGACGAGGTCTGCGCTGCCAACCGGGCGAGCCAATGACTGGGACATGGTGGAAGGGCTGGAAGGGCCGGAAGGCCCGGAACTCCCTTTGGAGGCGGTAGTCGCGGACGGATGGCTCGGCGCGGCACTGGAGCGTTTGCGCGGTGCGGAACCGATAGAGGATATACGAGAGCCTGAAGGCTTCGTGGGTACACTGCGTCCCTATCAGCGCCGCGGCGTAGGTTGGCTGTCCTTTTTGCGGCAGATGGGGCTGGGGGCTTGCCTGGCCGACGACATGGGATTGGGTAAGACGATTCAGGCGATTGCATTGCTGCTTCACTCTCGCCAAAAGGCTCGAGAACAGAGCAAACTTGCTGGTGGCCAGGGGTTGGAGACGTTCCGGCCGGCGCTTCTCATTTGCCCTACGAGTGTCGTTGCAAATTGGCGGCACGAAATCGAAAAGTTTGCTCCGAGTCTGCGATTACTGCTTCACCACGGCAGCGGCAGGCTTAGCGGCGAGGCATTCAGCTCCGCGCTCGCCGAGCAAGACATGGTGATTACCAGTTTCGGGATCGCGCGCCGGGATATTGACATGTTGGAGGCGCAGGAGTGGAGTGAGCTGATATTGGACGAGGCGCAGAATATTAAGAATCCGTCGGCCAAGCAGACGCAGGCGATTCGACGTTTGACCGGACAGTCTCGCGCCGCGAGCGAGAGTACGCGCGCACAGCCATTTCGCGTGGCGCTGACCGGGACGCCTGTAGAAAACCGGCTCCTTGAATTGTGGAGCATAATGGAGTTTCTCAATCCGAGCTATTTGGGGAAGCGAGAGCATTTCCGGCAGCAGTTTGTCCTTCCGGTCGAGCGCTATAACGACGAGTATGCGGCTGCCGATCTTCGGCGCATGGTGCAACCGTTCCTGCTGCGCCGATTGAAGACTGATCCGACAATCATTTCAGATTTGCCCGAGAAGAATGAAATGGTCGTTTACTGCTCCCTTTCCAAGGAGCAGGAGGATCTCTACACCCGGGTAATCGACGAGACTATGGCCCGCGTGGAACGAAGCGAAGGCGTGCAGCGGAGGGGGCTGGTACTAAGTCTGTTGCTGAAACTGAAACAGGTGACGAACCATCCGGCCCACTACCTGGGGGAGAAGGAGCCCCTCGAAGGGCGCAGTGGCAAGCTCAGCAGGCTGACCGAGATGCTTGAAGAGGCGCTTGCCGTCGGCGACCGCGCTCTGGTGTTCACTCAATTTGTAGAGATGGGCCACCTGCTGCGCCGGCATTTGGTGGAGAGCCTGGGTCATGAGGCGCTGTTTCTGCACGGGGGCACGCCGGCATCGAAACGCGAGCAGATGGTGCGCTCATTCCAGGAAGACAGTAACGGCGCGCCGATATTTGTACTCAGTTTGCGTGCAGGGGGCGTTGGCGTGAATCTGACCAGGGCGAATCATGTCTTTCACTTCGATCGTTGGTGGAATCCGGCGGTCGAGAATCAGGCCACAGATCGGGCGTTCAGAATTGGCCAGCAGCGTTCGGTGCAGGTCTATAAGTTTGTGGTAGCCGGCACCTTGGAAGAACAGATTAACAAGATGATCGAAAGCAAGCAGGACCTGGCGGAATCGATCGTCAACAGCGGTGAAGACTGGCTGGCTGATATAGATACGGAAGGGCTGCGCCAGTTAATTGCGCTGCGTAGCGGGGCCTGAGAGTGCCGGCATCAGGCTAAGAAATCCAGGGAATGCGACAAGAAATGACTCAGTTGCGCGGGCTTGCAATCGATAAGGCAGGTTACACTGACGTTGACAGCGTCTCAAATCAACTGTCGAAAATTCAGGTCTCCAAGAGGTCAGCTGACCTATGACTGAAGCTACCGACAGTAAGGGTTCGTGGGCGGGACGATGGTATGCGTTTCTGAATGGGCAGGGATTCGACCTGAACAGAGGACGGGCGCTGGCGCGCCGGATGCAGGTTAGCTCAATTGAAGTCCAGTTCGGCCGCATAATGGCGGAGGTGGACGAGGACCAACGCGGCGGCTGCCAGGTTGAGATTGAAATTCTTCCCTTGCGCGACGATGAATGGTCGGCCGTGCTCGATGCGTTGGCAGGCGAGGCACTCTATGCGGCACAGTTGCTGGCTGGGGGAAACGAATGGGACGTGTTTCTGACCGTTCTGGATACGGTATTCACTGACGCCAATGTATCGCTGCTTTCGTCGACAACTGAGGCTGGGGAGCTAACCGCCCGCTGTAATGTGTGCGAGAACCAGCACTCGGCATGTAAACACGCTTTGGTTGTGCTGTATCGGTTCGGGCAGATGATTACCGACGATCCCTGGCAGCTTCTTATGCTGCGGGGACGGGACCGGCAGCAGGTTCTTGCCGGGCTGCGCTTGCGCCGCAGCGATGGGAGTGAGGAGCAGCCGGACGGCGACAGTGCCTCGCCGAACATGATTTCCGACCCAGTTTTGGCCGGTTACGATGGCTTTCGGGCGCTGGAGGATTCGGAAGACCAACGAGTTGAGGGTCCTGCTCTGGCCGCGCAGATCGACTCATTTTGGGGAGGCCGACAGTTGGGCCCGGGCAGCACACGCCACGATCTGCGTGCATTGCACTACAATATTGCGCCGCCTCTCATTCGGCTCGCGCTTTTGCGCAGGCTGGGGCCGCCCCCCTTCCATCAGGACAGCCCTGAGACATTCGACAGGCTCTCGAGAATCTATTTTGAGGTGTCGGCGAAGGCGCTGGAATTAGCCTTTGCGCCCGAACCGGACGAGGAAGAAGTTCGTTGACTCGGACACAGGCAGGTAGGAGAGGCGTGTGATAAGTCAATTGTTGGCACAACGTGCGGCGGAGGCAAACCCAATCAGAGTCGGTATTATTGGCACTGGCAAGTTTGGCGCGGGCCTGGTAGCCCAGATTTCGCAAATGGAAGGGATGGAAGTCGCGGCCATCGCTGACATCAATGCCCACAATGCCCGCTACGCTTACCAGTCAAGCGGGGCGGGGTCGGAAGAGATTCGCACCGCGGAGATGGCGGATGAATTGGAAGACGCCGTCCGTGCTGGCCGACCGGTGATTGTCGAGGACGGCCTTGCCCTGACCGACTGTGAATCGATCGAAGTGATTGTGGAGTCGACGGGTCTGGCCGAGGTGGGCGCCCGCCATGCATTCCAGGCTCTGAGCAACCACAAGCACGTCGTGATGGTGAATGTAGAAGCGGATGTGACAGTCGGCCCGTTTCTGCGGCGCACAGCCGATGCCGCCAGCGTCGTCTACACGATGGTGGACGGCGATCAACCAGCGGTTACCTGGAATATAGTTGAATGGGCGCGCAGTCTGGGCCTGGAGATTGTCGCGGCAGGTCGCGGAACAATTTACTATGCCGACGATTTCGAGGGCACGCCGGAGACGGCGGCGGACCGGTTTGGATTTACTGAAGAGCATATTGAACGGCGTACGATCAACTTGAAGATGTTCAACTCCTTTCGCGACGGCACGAAGGCACAGGTGGAGATGACGGCCCTTGCCAATGCTGCCGGTCTCGAACCGGATGTACGGGGAATGCACGAACCTGCGGTGAACCTGGAGGAGATTCCCGTTCGCTTCAGTCTAAAAGAAGAGGGCGGGCTGCTGAGCAGGCATGGCGTGGTGGAGCTGGCGAATTCGGTCGCGGATGACGGAGAAACCATGCTGCCGAACGCGCTCAAGATGGGCGTGTTTGCGGTCGTACGGTCGGACCATCCATTTACCAGGGAAGACCTGGCCTCTCACGGTTGTCACGTTGGAGGCGACGGCAAGAATTTCCTGCTTTATCGCCCATATCACCTGGTGGCGGTACCGGCGCCCCTCAGTATTGCCCGGGCGGTCTTTTTCGGCGCGGCAAATGGTTCGTGCGCGCCGACAGCGACGGCGGATTGCATTACAGTGGCAAAGCGGGCCCTGCAGGCTGGCGAGGTGTTGGATGGGGGAGGGGGATATACGGTCGTAGGTCAGTGCGAGAAGGCGCACGTCGCGAGACAGGAGGGGTTACTTCCGCTGGGTCTTGCGGAACGCGCAGTTCTCAAGCGCGGCGTCGCCAAGGGCGAGGCGATTGGCTACGGGGACGTAGACCTGAACGAGGATTCCTTTGTTCTGAAGATGCGGCGGTTGCAGGACGAGCTGACAGAGTAGGTGTAACGGGAGATTCCTGTGAAGTCCGATCGAACGCGAGCAAGAATTGGCCTGTTGCCTACCGGGCACCACTACTATTGGGAACAGTACCCCAGGCTCAAGTCGATGGGCTTGGGCATGTACGGCAAGCTGAGAGAACTGCTGGATCCGCTCGGAGAGATCATTGCGCCGGAACTGGTAGATACTCCGCAGAAGGCGGCAGAGGCGGGTGAAATGTTTCGGCGCGCCGAGGTCGATCTGCTGCTGATCTTTCCATTTGGCTACACACCGAGCATGGACATGTTGCCGGCGGTACAGGGATTGGAAGTGCCGATCCGGCTGCTCAACGCGCACGAGGACAGCGCATATGACTATGCCGCGGCGGATACTACCGACTACCTCCATCATGAAGGAGTCTGCTGCATTCCCGAGTTTGCCGGCGCGCTCACGAGCCAAGGGCGCCGTTTTGCGGTGCGTACCGGGCCGTTTGACGACGAGCGTCTGCAGCAAGAGTTGCAATCGGACTTTGCCGGCGCGGGCGCGGCCCGCAGTTTTCGTTGTTTGAACGTTGGGCTGATTGGTCAGGTATACCCTGGCATGACTGATATGCCTATTGACGAACACCGGCTACTGCGTGTGACTGGGCGAATGCTGGCGCGACCGGAAGTTGAGGAGTTTGAAGAGGCTTACCTGCGAGTAACTGAGGACCAGCTGGAGGAGATGTACACAGAGCTGCGCCGCGTATATGCGGTAGATGCAACGGTGACCAACGAGCACATGCGTTTTTCGGCGCAACTGGCTGTTGCCTACGACGAAGTTATTCGACGGCACGAAATCGACGCGTTTGGCTATTATTGGTGGGGCGAGAAGGCGTTGATCACACAGTTGCGGGCGCAGTCGGGACTGGCAGTGTCGCGTCTGGCGGCGCAAGGGTGTCCCGGCGTCACCGAGGGAGACGTCAAGACGGCGCTGGCAATGAAGCTGTTGGATCTGTTGGGGGCAGGGGGAATGTTCGTCGAGTTCTTCGCGATGGACTTTGAAGAGAACTCCTTCTTGATGGGTCATGACGGCCCGGCCAACATTGGGATGGCAGACGGCCAGCCGCGCCTGATGCATTTGGACACCCACCACGGGAAATCCGGGCATGGATTGGGCATCGACTTTGACCTGAAAGAAGGGCCCACAACGTTGCTGAACCTGACGCAGTTCGATGCCGGGGATACTTTCAAGTTGATCTATACGGTCGGCGAGATCGTAGACGGACCCATTCTCAATATCGGCAATCCAAACGCCAGGGTGAAGGTTGCCCGTCCGCTGCATGAGGTGATGGAGGACTGGTGCCAGGAAGGGCCGTCCCACCATATTGCGATGGGATATGGCGATCAGAGCCAGGCACTGGAGACCTTCGCCGAGGCGATGGGATTTGATATTGTGCGAATTTAGCATTTGGTCATATGGCTTGCATTGGACTGCATAAGGCCTGATTTCTTGCTCAAGGACAGCCAATTGCGTTTTGTATTTGGGAAGAAGTTCAAGGAAGACGCAATTCACCAGGGTTCATGATTGGAGAGATGGATGGAATATCGACAGCTAGGGCGGACGGGGCTTAAGGTATCGGAAATCTGCCTTGGAACGATGACCTTTGGTCACGGGACAGAGGAACAAGAGGCTGTGCGTATCGTCGACCTGGCGTTTGACGCTGGCGTCAACTTCTTTGATACGGCCAACGCCTATGCTGACAGCGCCTCAGAAACGATCCTAGGCAATGCACTAAAGGGGCGGCGACGCAATGCAGTCGTGGCCACCAAGTTTTTCAACCCGATGGGCACAGATGTCAACAGTTCCGGTACAAGCCGATTTCATATAATGCACACGGTTGAGGACAGTCTGCGCCGATTGCAGATGGACTACATTGACGTTCTCTATATTCACCATGTGGATACGCAGACGCCGCTGGATGAGACATTGCGGGCGCTTGATGACCTGGTGCGGCAGGGCAAGGTACGCTACACGGCTTGCAGCAATTTTGAGGCGTGGCGTCTGATGGAGGCAATGTGGCTCAGCGACCATAACGGCTGGGAGCGATTTGCCGCCTATCAGCCCCAGTACAGCCTCGTGGTGCGCGATATCGAGCAGGAGATCATCCCTGTTTGCGAATTGAAGGGTATTGGCGTGGTTGTGTGGAGCCCGTTGGGCGGGGGATTCCTGACGGGCAAGTACAAGCCAGGCGAACGCACACATGGCGGGACGCGCTCGGAGGAGGGCTGGGCCTTCCCTCAATCATATTTTGCGGCGAATGCAGATCAGACGCTGGCGACGTTACTGGAAGTGGCTGCAGAGCTGGATCGAACGCCAGCCCAAGTGGCAACACGGTGGGTATTGGAGCAGCCTGTCATAACCAGCGCTATCGTTGGCGCGCGTACATTAGGCCATGCACAAGACAATTTTATGGCAGGCGGCTGGACTCTGCCGGCGGAGGCACTCAGGAGGCTTAACGAAGTTTCTCACCTGCCGGATCGCTATCCCAAGTCGATGGAAGCCAATATGCACGAGCGGCGCAACGCCGCGGTTGAGATGGGGTCTTTGCAGGCGTGAGGGAGGTAAGTTGCACTCTAGCCTTTTGCTCTAGTCAAAATGCGAAGTGTGGTTATATTGGGGGAAGGGTGGAAATTAAGTAAAGGTCAAGGACAGGTCGGTTAGAGATGTACAGTGTTCTGGAATTTCAGGGAAGCAGAGAGGAATACGAAGCGATTTTGGCTTTGAACAGAATGGTATCTCCCGATAGCCGAGGCGAGACTGTTGATGAGCTAATGGAGGAGGAAGCAAATTGGCCGGCAGACAAGCTTTTTAAGCGATTTGTCGTTCAGACAGATGGCGAGGTCGTTGCGGCAGGGGTCTGTTTCGAGGCCTATTGGGAGTTCAAGGCTGGCACAGTACATCTTCATTTTGAGATCAATCCGGAGCATTCAGCTGAGCAGATACTGCCCGCTCTGTACGCTTCTATCATTGAGTTTCTCAAGAGGAGAGATGAGACGGTTCTTTGCCTGGCATGCGGAATGAGCGAGGAAGACGGCGCCCGCGTGCAGTTCCTGAAGGAAAGAGGCTACGAGAAGGTGATGGGTTGGGTTTCTTCGGAGCTGCCGGTCGCCGAGCTTGACCTGGGCGGCTTTGGGCCAGTTACAGAGCAGGTTGCCTTAGCTGGGATACGGATCGTCACTTTGAGGCAACTAAAGGAATTGGAACCTGATTGGAAGCGAAAGTTGCGTGACTTGCGATACGCGTTGCATTGCGATGTGCCTTCGCCTGACCCTGCGACGAAGCCATCGCTTTCCGAGTTTGAAGAGATGGTCTTGCGAGACCCGGCGCTGGTTGAGGATGCGTTTTTCGTGGCGCTTGCCAAGGACAGTTTCCTTGTAGGAATGAGCAACGTTTGGCGGAACGATGTAACTGGAAAGAGACTGGACGCGGGTTTGACCGGTGTAGAACGAAGTTTCCGGCGGAAAAAGATTGCCACTGCATTGAAGATTCATACAATCCGGTACGCTCAGGCCGCGGGGGCCGAGACTATTTCGACCAGGAACGAGGAAAAGAGCGTGATGTTAAAGCTCAATCTAGCGTTGGGATTTGAGCCTGGGCCGGCATGGCTGAGCCTTCGCAAGACAATAGATACCCACATTGGATGTTGATGCGAGGAAATCCAGCCCCCTTCGAAGGGATTTCACCTAGTAGGCGCGGGGAACGTTCCAACAAACCATTTGGCGAGGCAAGTTTGCTCTCGTCGCCAGAAGGGACAAATCGGTTCGATTTGTCCGGGAGAGAGTATTAGAATGAGTAACAACAAGACCTGGGCCGCGCAACTTGAGGAATCGCTGCAACTCTCACTTCCGCCGGTGGCGCTCGCCTTCGCAGATGAGGTGCCGGCAGGAATTCGGCCCTATGAGGAAGCGGCGCCGGCTGGCTGTTACTTCTGGCAAGAGGCAGCGCAACGGGTCTTTTCAACTTCCGCCAAGGATCATGAACTGTGTGCCATTGGCGTTCACACGCACAACCTTGCAGGCGCGTCTGCGTCTCAGCCGGTCGAACTGATGACGGCTCTGGAGGCGATGCAGGGGTTGGACTATGTGCGGGAGGAGGAGGTGGCTGGTATTCCGGTCCTGGCGGATTCAGTTCAGCACACCATTTACGGTCCGCTGGCGGACCTTCCGATGGCTGCCGATGTGGTTCTGTTGTTTGCCCAAGCGCAACAGAGTTTAATTCTTACCGAGGCAGTGGCGCGGGTCGACGAGGGGATCCCTCTTGCGATGGGCAGGCCGGCCTGCGCAGTTGTGCCGCAGGTCGTAAACGGCGGTCGGGCGGCGATGAGCCTTGGTTGTTGCGGCGCCAGGGTTTACCTGGATGCGCTGTCTGATGAGGTCGCGCTGTGGGCGATCCCTGGAGACAGGCTGGACGGGTATTGTAAAGAGATCAGTGGACTTGCCGAATCCAACGGGATTCTGACTGTTTTCCACCAGCGTCGGCGGGAGGATGTCGCCGCGGGCGGACGTCCCACGGTACAGGATTCGCTTGAGCGGCTGGCCGGTTAGAGCCAGGGATGAGCTGGGGAGAGTAGGGCGATGCGCAGTAGATGGAATGAAGCAGAGGCTGCCAGATTTGCGGGCGACCCGTTAGCGTTGCGCGTGTATACGTCGCGGCTGCTGGGCAGTGATCCCTCGCTTGTTCTGCATGGCGGCGGCAATACCTCGGTGAAAGCCACGGCGCCCGACATTTTCGGTGACGAAGAAGAGGTGCTGTACGTCAAAGGAAGCGGCTGGGATCTAGCGACGATAGAGGCGCCGGGTTTCGCGCCGGTGCGGCTGGATGCGCTGCGGCGCATGGCTACGTTGGAGGACCTGAGCGACAGCGCAATGGTTACCGCCCAAAGGGCTGCATTGACAGATCCCTACGCGCCTAATCCTTCAGTAGAGGCGATTCTGCATGCCATTATCCCGTTTCGCTTTGTTGAACATTCCCACGCGGATGCAGTGGTAGCTCTAACCAACACGCCGGACGGCGAAGCCCTTGTACGCGACCTGTATGGCCCTCAGATGCTGATCGTACCTTATGTTATGCCTGGTTTCATTCTCGCCCGTAAGATTTACGAGATGACGCTGGACACGGATTGGGATGCGTTGTCGGGCATGATACTGCTCAACCACGGCGTTTTTACCTTCGACGACGACGCTCGCAAGAGCTACGAGCGTCATATCGAGATCGTCACCGCAGCCGAGGATTATATTGGGACAAGACTCGAGGACTTGGAGAAGGGAGGCGACGGGCATTCTGGCGGAAGCGTTCGCCTGCAGGATTTGGCGCGGTTGCGCAAGGCGGTTTCAGAAGCCCGAGGACATGCCACCCTGGCTTCGCTTGACGACAGCGCGCCGGTGAGGGATTTCTCGGCGTTGTCGGGGGCACCTGCGTTAGCGACGCGCGGTCTGCTTACGCCCGATCATGTGATTCGGACTAAGCGCGTTCCGCTGGTCGTATCCGGAGAAGGGGCGGAGAAGGACGCGGCTGACTATGCCAGCGCCTATTGCGATTATTTTGCCCGGCACACAGATGGCAGCCTGGCACGACTCGACGCCGCGCCGCGCTGGGCGTTATGGCCAGGTCAAGGAAGCGTGGCTTTCGGGGCCAGCCCCAAAGAGATTGGCGTTATCGACGACATCAAACAGCATACATTGAGGGCAATCGGATGGGCGGAGGCACTGGGGGGATGGCAGCCGCTTGGCGAGGAGGAGATCTTTGCGATCGAGTACTGGGAGCTCGAACAGGCAAAGCTGAAAAGTGCGGGGCAAGCGCCGCCTCTTCAGGGAAAGATTGCCCTGGTTACGGGCGGGGCCAGCGGGATTGGCAAGGCATGCGTAGAAGCGTTTCTAGGTCTGGGCGCTGTCGTCGCAGCTTTGGATATCAACCCTGCGGTTTCTGACCTGTTCGACGGGCAGAACGTACTTGGGATATGTTGCGACCTCGCGGATGACGAATCTCTGGAAGAGGCCGTTGAAACGTTGGTGCGGCACTGGGGAGGGTTGGACATAGTCGTCTGCAACGCTGGCGTTTTTCCAGCCAGCCAGTCGCTGGCAGAGATGGACTCCGAGCACTGGGACAGGAGTATCCGCGTCAACCTGACCAGCCAGCAGCGTCTTCTACAGGCATGTGTGCCGTTTCTCGAGTTGGGCTGCAACCCAGCAGTTGTCATCATCGGCTCGAAGAATGCGCCGGCGCCGGGGCCGGGAGCGGGGGCATATTCGGTCGCGAAGGCCGGACTGACACAGTTGGCCCGCGTTGCCGCCCTGGAGTTAGCGGAAGCGGGCATTCGGGTAAACGTGCTACATCCCAATGCGGTCTTTGATACTGCGCTTTGGTCGGAGCAGCTGTTGCAAGAACGGGCTGCCAGCTATGGGATCAGCGTAGAAGAGTATAAGGCGAATAACCTGCTGGGGGTGGAGATCACATCGGCTGATGTTGCTGAAATGGCCTGCGCTTTGGCGGGGCCGTTATTTTTCAAGACAACCGGCGCGCAGATTCCGATTGACGGCGGCAACGAACGAGTGATATAGACTTGCTTGTTTAAGGCGCTGTGCGGGTCGGGTTGCGAAGGCCCCTTGTTTCCTACGGTGCTTACAAATTGCCTTGCTGGAACGGGACTTTTTCCCTATTCCACATTTAGAGTTGCATTTAACGGTGACAGAGGCAACTTTGCGCTGATCTTGGTGGATTGGTATACTGTTCAGGTTGCGCGGAGGAGCGGCAACCGGCCTTAGCGGCTGAAGCGACATTGTTGCGGCCGGCGTAACAGAAAGCAATATTCGGTTCTGTTCTTCCCCCCACCGTAAAGATGAAGTTAGGCTCCGGAGAATCTGGATTCTTCAGAGGAGGCCATTATGTTAAGAACCTTTAGTCGAGTTGCGCCTTTTTTGCTCCTGATCGCCCTGATAGCAAGCGGCGTTGTACTGTTTCGTAGTGGGCAACTCACGGCCAATTTGGCGGCGAACGATGGGTCGGAGCCTTCCACCGGGGCGCAGCCGGGGGCGGTCGATGCCCAGGCAACTATTCCAACCTATTTCGGTTCTTTGGAGGTCACGAAGTCACGCGCCGTTACACCTGGGGTGGGCGGAGAGGTCTTGGAAGTGTTTGTCGAGGTGGGCGACCTGGTTGAGGAGGGGCAGGAGCTTTTCCAGGTAGATTCGACTCGATTGGAATGGAATGTTCAGCGAGCCGAGATTGGTTTGGAGCTGGCCCGGATCGCATTGCTGGAGATTAATGAGCAGTCTTCGGAAGCCGATCTTGCGGTTGCAATGGCGAGTCTGGAACTGGAGAAAACCAACTTGGCTAAGCTTGAAGGCGGAGGTGCGACCGAAGACGAAATCGCAGCGACGCGTGCAAGCGCAACTGCGGCTTGGGCTCGATACAATGAATTGCAAGCCGGCCCCACCGCGGCCCGCCTTCAGCAACTGGGGGCCAACGTGGAGCGAGCCCAGCTGGCCGTAACGCAGGCGCAAAGGGCCTATAACGAGATCTCCTGGCGTGATGATGTTGGACGCACGCCGCAGGCTGCGAACTTGCAGCGCGTCACGATCGATCTCAATGTTGCGCAGGCGAGCTACAGTGAAGCTACGCAACCGCCGCGTGCTTCGGAATTACAGTCGGCGCTTGCCGCGGCACATAGAGCTCAGCACGCTTTAAACGAGTTGGAAAAGGGCGTATCTGAGGTGGAGTTGGCAGTTGGCAGAGCGAGGGTCGCGTCTGCGGAGGCAACCGTCCAGCGGATTATGGAGCTTACTGACAGCCAGAAGTCGGCCGAGCTCAGGGTGAGCCAGGCTTTGCTCAACCTGGAAGAATCGCAACAGATGCGAGACAAGGCCAGTGTACAGGCGCCGGTTACTGGAGTCGTGCTAGCTCTCAACGCCGAAGAAGGAGAGGTGATTGGGGCTACTTCGTCTGCGGTGGTCATTGGCGACCCTTCGGCATTAGAACTGATTGTCGGGATTCCTCAGGACCAAGTGCTGACAATGTCAGTCGGCGATCCGGTTCGGATCACCCGATACGGTAGCGAAGACATCTCGGTTCTTTCGACGATCGCCAAGATTTCGCCAATTAGCGTACCGGGCAAGGGCAACTCAACTTTCCCGGTGACAATCCGGCTGCCGGAGGAAGGTACTGCGCAGTTCAATCCTGGCATATTTGTATCGGCAACATTTGAGTAGTCTTTTTTGGTCTTTGACAGCTTGTGCCCGCTTTGCAGGGGTGGTTGTCAAACATTCCCGGGTCATTTGCAGACAGCAGGCATGGTTTCGGCGTTGAAATTATAACGTGGCCCGGGCGGTAATGGAGGGCGGCATGGGGGCGTCCTGATTGCCTCGGTGCCTTTTTCCTTTTGAGACTTCGTCCTATGCACCCAAAGGAGAGCGCAATGACGAACCACATTCGAGTGTTCGGGAGAGAACGATGAAGATTCGACTCGTATTGGGGTTCGCATTGCTATTTTTTGTTGCCACTGTCCAGCCTGGTTTAGTTCAAGGCGGGGAACTTGCAGAAGTGCTTGCGCAGTCAACGCGCAATACTCCAACCGTCCTGGCAGTCGTCCGCAACCAAGGGGCGACACTTCACGACCGACCTGATGGCGAGCCGATGCGGACGCTCGTAGGGGGTTCACTCGTAACGGCCCGGTTGCGCTCAACCGACCTGCAATGGGTGCTGGTCGAGACGCGAGATAAAACCGAGGGGTGGGTCGAAGTAGGGACACTGTTGGCGGCGGGACTAAGTCGTCTGCCGGTCGAAGTGCCGACGCCAACGCCGACATTATCGCCGACGCCGACGCTTACGCCCACACCAACACTTTCGCCAACACCAACATCGGACATAGCTGCACAGGAGTCGATGGAAGTTACTGGGACGCCGACGCCAGTACCGGAAGAAGAAAGCACGCCAATGGCGGCAGCCGAGGGAACGCCGGACTCAAGCATGGCGGAGGCCACTTCAGCGCCGACGGAAGAGGCGATGCAGGGGCAGTCAACGCCAGAGCCATCTGAAGAAGCGATGCCAGAAGCAACTCCGACGCCTTTTGTGCCGCCGGAGGGTCAGACGGCTTTGACCTTGGCCAGGATAGGCGGAGCAGTCTTGTGGGATGGCGAAGACGGGGCCTTTGTCGCTCATTTCAGGGCCGGCTCTCGCCTGACGGCCGCTTATCGCACTGAGGACAGCAGCTGGTATTTCGTTTACGACGACAACAATATTCACGGCTGGGCGATGGCGGAAGAGCTTCTTGTCGTGATGGGCGATTCATTGACTGTCGAACAATTCACCATTCCAGGGGAAGAAATCATTCCCATAGGAGAGGAAGAGACACCAACGCCCACACCTACGCCTACCGGTCCACCGGAGAAGGTTGTTGTGACTGTCAACAGTTTCGGCCAACGGTTGAACGTGCGCGGCGGCCCAGGAACCACGTACGACATCGTTGCCAAAGCGGTCGCAGGCGTGACCTTCAACGGGATTGGTCGGACGGAAGCGGGCGACTGGGTAAAGGTAGCCATCGCTGATCTTCCCAGCGGCTATGGTTGGGTTTCCGCTGCCTACGTTACAATCACCGGGTCGTTTGAGGAGTTGCCGGTGGAGGAGGCAATGGAGGAGAGTGACCGGTGATTTGTGGGAGAAGAATGTTGCATAACATAACCTCTTAACCTTGCCAATTTGCAAGAAATCTCATTTGTCGCTTCTCCCGCGTATAGCTGAATAAGGTTCTGAAAAAAGCCAAGCGATCCTGTTCACGACCTAAGTCTTGAACAGGATCGCTTTTTCTTGTCTTTCGTTCGCCGAGTTGGAGCTCACGGGCGCCGTGGAGTGCCTTCACAGGCGGAGCCAGGAAAAGCGCTTGCCCCCGCGTCCATTGATTTTTTCGCCACAGAGTGTCACCGAACTGCCGTCTGGAAAAAGGAGTGAGGGCTTGCTCGGCTGGGTGTTTTCGCCGAGCATCTCCAAAATCGATTGGGGCCCTCCCCCATTTTGCTGCATCACCCAAGTCTGGTTACAACCTCTTCCGGAACCAGGAACTTCAGGAATTGAGGCTGGAAAAGTCGGCAGCGGTAGTTTCGTTTTCAGTGGCACTTATCGGCGGAGAGAGCCAACGGCGGTGGCGATAGTTGAGAGGCGCAGATTCCTGGTTTTTCCTGCGATTGACACCGCCAATATGATCTTTTATAGTTGAAGCCCCGCCTTACTGCACTGGAAAAAGATGACGCCGCGGCCTTTCAAGTCGCATTCGCAGCCCTCTTCCATTGCCTTTCTGCACGCTACCTTTCCGAAAGATATGCACAGACAAGGAGAAGGGAAGAAGTGACGAAAAGCACATCGCTATCGAGCCGGCTGCATGGGCGGGTTCGTAACAGTGTGGCCGCTGGGAGCGACATTCCAGAACTATATTGAGATCCTGGAGGCGGGGACAGTTTAGAAAGCGTTTCTTGTCTCGGTCACGCGGACGGTGCTGGGAACGTCAATCAACATGGGGATGACGATATTGGCAGCATATCGGCTTTCAACGTCGTCGGAAGAGCTGAAAGGGCGTTCATTTTCTTGTGTGGCCCGTCCTGATCGCCATGCTGTTCAATGGGGGTCTGATCCCATGGTGGATGGCGATCCAAAACCTGGGACCGCTCAACAGCCTTTAGGCGCTGAAATTGCCGGGCGCGCTGCCGATCTGGAACGTGATCCTGCTGATGAACTTTTCCCGAGGGATCCCGAAGGAGTCGGAAGAGGCAGCGATCATCGATGGGGCATCCTATTGGGGTAAGCTTTACTACGGCTTTCTGCCTCTGTCGGTGCCGGCTCTGGCGACGCTCACTCTCTTCGCCGCAGTTTTCCACTGGAACGCCTGGTTTGACGGCATGGTCCTGATTATGGACAACGCAAAGTACCCGATTATGACCTTCCTGATAACGGTGGTGGTCGACATGAATTTGCAGATCCTGACAGTCAACTTGGAAGACATTTACAATTTGTCAGACCGGTCAATTCGGGCCGCCAACATCGTCGTCGCCACAGTGCCGATTCTGATCGTATACCCGTTCTTGCAACGCTATTTCATTCACGGAATCCGCCTGGGTGCTGTCAAGGGATAGCCGCCGCGGGGAAGCAGGAAATTGCTTCCTGCCCTTCTTGACGTAGGCACGTGCCAGCGCCCCTCGGCGACATCAAATTGCCAAACCATTGGACGCACATATTGCAGTACATCCATCACAGGAGCACATAAAATGGGAACCGCAGTCAAAATCGGCGTTATTGGCGCTGGGAGCGCGACTTTCTCCCTGGGGCTAGTGAAGGATCTGTGCCTGACTGAGAGCCTGAGCGGCAGCCATGTAAGTTTTATGGATGTAGACGCCGAACGGTTGGAGATGATCCATAGGCTGGCCGAACGGTATGCTGACGAGTTAGGGGCGGATATAACATTTAGCCAGACCCTGGACCGACGCGAGGCAATGCAGGACGCCGACTTCGTGATAAACACAGCTTCGGTCGTAACATACCGTTCTGGACTGGAGACTCGGGAGCTTATTAAGAAATTCGGCTACGATTGGGATGGTCCAAGTACGCTTGAGTATTCCTTTTACAATTCCTCCTTCATTTTGGAGGTGGCGAGAGAGATTGAAGAGACTTGCCCCGACGCATGGCTGATCCAGTCAGGAAACCCAGTCTACGACGGTTGCACAGCGATTGGCCGTGAGACGGATGTAAAGGTTTGCGGGCTGTGCCATGGCTATTATGGTTACCGGGACATTTGCAATATGCTCGAAATCGACCACACACAGGTCACATGGCAAGCGCCGGGGCTGAATCACAATATCTGGCTGACGCAATTTGAATATGAGGGCAAGGACGCGTATCCGCTGATCGATGAATGGATTGCGTCGAAGGGTGAGGAATATTGGGCAGAGACTGCCGCCAGCAGGGGTTTGCCTAGCGGGAAAACGGGCTGGTCGGGCGAGTTGACGCGGGCGTGGGAGATCGACCTGTCGCGGGCCGCGGTGCATATGTACAGACTATACGGGTTGATGCCGCTGGGCGACACGACCTGGATGAAGTATATCGGATGGTGGTACCACAAAGATTTCGATGCCAAGCGTTTTTGGTTCGGAGAGCCCTGGGGGGGTCAGCGCTCGCATCTTTCGTGGCCGATGTATGTAGACAACCAGGAGCGGAGAGTGGCACAGATTGCCCGTCTTGCCCAGGACCCTGCGGCGAGCCTGGTGGAAAATCTAGGCAGAAACATGACGATCGAGCAGCAGGTGCCAATTATCGATGCTCTGGTCAATGATAAAGAAGGCCAGTTCCAGGTGAATGTTCCCAATCAGGGGGCTCTGCCCGGTGTACCGGACGACATTGTTGTCGAGATTCCCGCGGTTGTGAACAAGGAGGGCATACACCGCATCCAGGTGGATCCGTTGCCGCCGAAAATCATGCTCACGCAGATTCTTCCACTGGTTCTCTCGCTGGAGCGCACGCTTTTGGCGATAGAGACGGGTGATCGATCCCTGCTACTGTGGGAGCTGCTTGACGCCAATGACACGCGTTCATATGCGCAGGCGGAAGAGGCGCTGGAGGCGATTCTAGGGCAGGATTTCCACAGGGAGATGGACGAGTATTTCCGCTGGCCCAAGGGATGGGATTCCAATGGTATCAGCAGGACGCCTGTTCGGGATGATCCTGTGATTCGGGCTGAGGAGGCCGTAGCGGCGGACTGAATGCAAATGACCGCTGAGTAACAGGGATTCTTCTATTGGGAGAGCCGTGTTAGAAATAGAGGGACTGCGGGGGGCGCGTCTGAGAACCGATTGAGCGTCCCCCGCATTTGTGTATGAATGTGGGAAGCTGGAGTTCAGGCGGATCAGTTGCACTAAAGAATCGATTGGAGCTGAGGAATGAAGATCGTCGAAGTAGAGACCATTGTGTTGAGGAACACCCCCCCTTATCGCGGCGGGAGTCTGTGGCTGCTAGTGCTTCTGAAAACGGATGATGGCATTGTCGGATTGGGGGAGAGGCCCTCGGGAAATGCGAAGAAACTGGATGCACAGATCAGCTTGATCAAAGACCTGGGTGACCAGTTTGTCGTCGGCGCCAACCCATTTGACGTCGAAAAGCTGTGGCAAAAAATGTTCGCCTCTCGTCACGACTATCGCAACCCCGGTTTGGACATGACGCCGGCGATAAGCGCAATTGAAATGGCCTGTTGGGACATTATTGGCAAGGCACTGGGGCAGCCCATCTACAACCTGCTGGGCGGGCGCTTCCATGAGAAGCTGCGCGCCTACGCCTATATGCCGACCGAGGGAATCTGGGAGAACCCAGAAAAGGCTGGCGAAATTGCCATCAAACTGGTTGAAGAGGGAAACACGGCGTGCAAGTTTGATCCCTTCCAGCCAATCTTCCCCCATCCGCAGGACTATCCTTTGAAGATGATTCGGCATGTTGCCAAGATCTTTCAATGCATACGGGACGCGGTGGGCGATGAACTGGAAATAGGAATCGGTACGCACGGACAGTTCAGCACGGCCGGGGCAATCCGCGTTGCTAAGATACTGGAGGAGTTCGACCCGTTCTGGTTTGAGGAGCCGGTGCCTCCGGAAAACATTGACGAGATGGCGCGCGTTGCAGCGCATACCAGTATTCCGATCGCGACGGGCGAGCGGCTGGTCACGAAGTTTGAGTTTGCTGAGCTGTTGAGGAAGCAAGCGGCGCAGATTATTCAGTTGGACGTTGGGCAATGTGGAGGCATCCTGGAATCGAAGAAGATCGCCGGCATAGCCGAGGCGCATTATGCCATGATCGCCCCCCACATGTATTGCGGGCCGGTTGCGGCGGCGGCGGCCGTGCAACTTGATACCTGTTCGCCTAATTTCCTGATCCAGGAGTACAACGGCGGCGGTCTGCACCAGGAGCTGTTCAAGGAGCCGATTGTCTTTGAGAATGGTTACATCGTCCCGCCGAGCGGGCCTGGGCTGGGGATGGAATTGGACGAGGCGGTTGTGAAGAGGCAATCCTAGAGCAGGAAACGAAAGGGAGCTATTTTCGATGGGAAGATTAGAGGGAAAGGTTGCCCTGGTCACGGGTGCGGGTCGGGGGCATGGAGAGGCAGTTGCGGTACGTTTTGCCGAGGAGGGCGCCGCAGTTGCGGTCTGTGACATACTTCCCGAAGAGGAATTGGATAATGGTGTAGGCGCCCGCATTCGTGCGCAGGGCGGGGAGGCGCTCTGCTGTCAGACTGACGTCTCGCAGGAAGAGCAGGTCCGGCAGTTGGTGCAACGGACTCTTGACCGCTTTGGCACAATCGACATTTTGGCCAATGTGGTGGGCATTGCCGGTCCCACGAAAGATGTTTGGCAGATGAGCCTGACCGAGTGGCGGGAGACACTGGCAGTCAACCTGGACTCGGCGTTTCTTGGCTGCAAGTATGCTCTGCCCGAGATGATCCGCAAGCGTTATGGCCGCGTCATCAACTTCAGTTCCGGCACTGGTAAACAGCCGCTCTCTCACCGCGCGCCCTACGCTACCTCGAAGATGGGCATCATTGGATTTACGCGTACGCTTGCAGCCGACGTAGGACGTTACAACATTACAGTTAATGCCATCTGCCCAGGTTCGCACGAGGAGCGAGGTGTTGAGCTGGCAAGGGCGCGCGCCGAGTACCGCGGCGAACCTTTCGATGAGGAAGCTGTGCGAAGGATATACAGTGAGCCGCGTCCCAACGCTTTTCTGGCGGGAAGGTGGTGCGCGGATGAGGGCTTTGTCGACAGAGGCGCTGGTTCGGAGGACGCGGCGACGATTGCCGTCTTTCTTGCATCGGAAGAGGCGGGCAATATGACTGGCCAGGACATCAACTCCGGGGGCGCAGTGATGTGGTGAAAGGCTGTGCGGAATTGGGGTCTAGACTTGCGTAGAGAAGGCCGCCCGGACTCCCATATGGGAATTACGATTGAGGTGATTTGAGAATAATCGGAACTGCTTAGCCACAGTGCTTGACCATCCAGTCATCCTTGGAACCATCGAGGCGCATGGTGACGCATTTGGAGTGCGGCCGCCGCCATGCCCGCCAGCCGACACGCTGAAATGAGCACACGAGGTCGGTGAGCGATGGTTTTGGAGGGGGGCGTTGCGGGGGCGCAGCCCCTGCACAAGGGAGGGCCGAAGGCCCGACCGCCCATATGATATTCGACAAGGGAAAGTGTTAAGGAGATAGTGGCCGCAAACGCTTTGGGATGCGGCCGCGACGCTTGGTGGGTAACTTAGAACAGCCGGGTCGCCGCGATTATTCCAGATGGAGGACTGCTGAGAATAGTCTTATGCACCGCAAGTCGGCACTTAAACATAGGAATGCCGGAATCTGGAAGTGGGCGGCAGGGAATGGGTTTTCCAAGGTGTACAGGCAGTGAAAGGTCGAGATAAAGCAGTCATGACATCCAATTCCGGACAAGCCGAGCGGAAGTTCGTATTGCAGTGGAACCGCGGCGGTATCAGCAGTCTCAAACTGCAGGACGATGTCTACGATACTGAATACATAACGCCGGGCGAGACGCTGGGCGAGGTCTTGATCGGACTTCGCGTTGGCAGCGAAGACTGGAGATCGACGACAACTTTTGCCTCGGGCGACATACGCACTGTTGAGGACGATGGGCGCGGAACACGCGCATTTGTATACAGCGGAGATGGACAGTTGCTGCACGGTTTGCGCGGGCTGGGACTGGTTGAGCGGTTCAGTCTGGAGGGAGACAGTCTCGTGTGGAAGCTGGAGTTTCGCAACGAAACGGATCAGGCGGTGGAGATAGGCGACATCGGCCTGCCGCTGCCATTCAACAAGCGTTTTGTGCGGGACAATCTGGCCAACTACACACAGGTTGTTGCCCGCCACAGCTTCATTTCCGGTCATGGGTCGTTTCTTTTCTGGCAGCGTCCTAATGGCGTAGGTCCTTACCTAGTAATGACGCCCATGAAAGGAACGAAGCTGGAGTATTATGAGGAGATAGACCCCCACCCTTCTACGACAAGCGTTCCTTACAGGGCCTATATTAATTCAGCCCTAAGCGGCGGCAGTGAGACACGGGGCACGTGGAGGCAGCCGCACACGTCTGTCACACTTGCGCCGAAAGGCTCGGAGGGCGATCAGATTGTCTATGGTTTTCGCTTGCAGTGGGCGGAAGACTATGACGGTGTGCGCGAAGCGCTTTACGAGCAAGGACTTTTCGATGTACATGTAGTGCCGGGAATGACAGTTCCGGTGGACTTGAGCGCGAATTTCTCAATTCGAACGCGCCATCATGATTACACGCTCAAAGCAGAATATCCTGACGAGACCAGGATTGAGCAAGTGGGCAAACCGGATGAAGATTCGCGTTGCTATCAGGTCCAATTTGCCCGTCTTGGCGAGAATCTCCTGACAGTAAATTATGGCGACGGCGGATACTTGAATCTTGAGTTCTTTGTCACCGAACCGCTGGAGACATTGATCAAGAAACGGACCGCGTTCCTGGTGGACAAGCAGCAGCATCGGGGCACGGGAAAGTGGTACGAGGGGCTGTTTTCTGTGTGGGACATGCGCGAGGCAGTTCTGCGCGGCCCGGAGAATACGGGCGGATTCGATGGCTGGTATGGATACACGTTGACCTGCGACGACACGGCTCTGCCGAAGGCACCGTTTATTGCTGCCAAGAACGTGCACTTTCCTGAGCAGAAGGAGATCGATGCGGTCGAGTACTATATCGACAAGTTTGTATGGGGCGGTCTGCAGCGCACGGACGAGGAGGAGCCATACCCTTACTTCATCTATGGCGTCCCTAACTGGTATGAGAACCGGCACAGCGAACACGGCTTTGGTTCCAAAGGTGAAGGGCTGGAACACATTTGGCGCGGCTATGATTATCCTCACGTAATCATGCTCTATTTCCACATGTACCAGATCGCCAAGCTATACCCTGGTTCAACCCACTACCTAGACAGTATGGGTTATCTGGAGAGGGCGTTCGGGACTGCGGAGGCACACTTCCGGCTGGCCGGGATCGGTGATATCCCACACGGCGGGCAAGGGTACTGGGCTTATCGACTTGGCCTGTACAATGAGATGCTCATTATCGATTTGATCGATGCCCTGGCTGACGAGGGATGGCAGGAGCGATCTGACTGGCTGCGAGGTGAGTGGGAGAAGAAGGTCAAGTATTTCGTGTACGACGATCCCTATCCTTTTGATTCTGAATACCCATTTGACACGACGGCCTTCGAGACCACCCATGCGGTCGCCAAATACGGTCTGACGCGAACTGTGGAGCCAGATTCGAAACTTTGGTACGACAAGTATAGGGAGAAATGGTACGAACATCCCGAGGTCAAGCGTTCCGACTTTGAGGAGTTTCTCGAGAAGCAGTTGCAGGCCAATATCGCGCTGCGCGGCTGGCTTGAGCCGTCATACACGCTTTTGGGAGGAGATAATCGCGGCGGCGATTCGTCGCGTTACGGTCTGAGCTATATGTCGCAGCTGGGCGGCTGGGCAATAGTGGATTATGCGCTGTATTTCGCAGAGGATCCTTTCCCTTACCTGCGGTTAGGATATGCCTCTTACCTCAGCTCCTGGTGTCTGATGAATACCGGCACGGCCGACTCTGACTACGGGTACTGGTTTCCGGGCAAGGAGAACGACGGCGCGTCTGGCTGGGCAATTACGCCTGAGAAGTACAGCGGCATGTGGATCAGGCAGGACAATGGTAGAGGCAGCTGGCCCTACGACGGCGAGATAGAGCTGGGGTACGGCGCCGGTCTGCGCACTGCGGCTACAATCGTTGCTGAAGATCCCCTCTTCGGCTGGTTTGCCTATGGCGGGCGTCTCAGAGTAGCCGAGGACGTGTTTGAAGTGTTTGCGCAGGACGGGCTGAGGCAGCGATTACATGTTGTCAGCCGAGAGCAGCGATTACACATGCTGCTGGAGCGGGACGGCTTTGCCGCCAATCAGCCAGTCGTTTTGGGTAACAGCTTTTCGCGCCCGGTTGAAGCTGCAGAGCAGGGCCCGGCGATCAGGTTTGCCCTGGAGAACCGGAGCGGTGACCGGCACCATACGACTCTGAAGCTGTTTGGATTGGAGCCTGGAAAGTACGAGGTGCGGATAGAAGGGGAACCGGCCGGCAACTTCGAAGTGAATGCAATGGAGTGGTGCTACGTTCCCCTTGTCGTGGGGCGCCAGGATTTCGTCGCAGTGGAAGTTGAGCGTGGTTGAGGCCTTAGAGGCGGTCCAGGAGGAGCAGGCCTGCGGTGTCCGGGCGCTCGCTAGTCACTCTGTTCGGCCTCGTCGCTCTTGAACAGGTCTGACCAGTGGCAGGCAGCCCACATGTCATACACATTTTTCAGCGATTTTACCACTGTGTCGCGTGTCTGGTCTTCGTCATAGAACTTTCCCTTCTCCATAAACGACGTCAGCGTCTTCAGCCTCTTGAGGCAGTGCCGCCTGGCCTGCTCTCCGATTTCTTCGGCCGACTTGTCGCGTCCCAAAGTCAATGAAGGGATACCTTGCGGCGAAGAGCCGGGTGAGGAATCATCTGCTGCTCCCTCGATTCGCTTACGGAACTGCTCGACCCAAGCGTCCGGTGGAAGCCCCTGATCCATAATCGAATTGGCGTCGTCGAGTCTCTCCTTGTACTGCTCAATAACGCGGCCGCTGATTCTCTGGAGGGAGAGGGTAATGAGCGCGAGGACGATGCCGATTACACAAGCGAATAATATGACGGCGAGCAGTAAAGGCACTTCAGTTTCCTTGGATGGATAAGGGTTTAATCCAGTCTCATTGACTATACCACGAAACGCTAGACACTACCGGATGCAGGAACGCATAATGATAAATATTAGGCCATTTTTTGGGCAGTTTGACAGCGAGGGGGGAAAGATTTAACATGTTAGCATTATACACATGATGCGCGTATTATTCACGCGTTCAACTCTCAGCTTTCCGGGGTAGTGACTGGCGAATAGGTGAGAGCCCCCTGGCTCAATTAGGCCAGCAACCTGCCCAACGAAAACAAAGGAGGCCGATGCGAACCCTTTCCGGAGTGAGGTCTGCAAGAGTTTTTCTTCCACACGATCAGTCCAAAGGAGTGACCCGATGAGGAAAACACTGTATTATCTGCTCATTGCGATCGCTGCGATCGCGTTGCTTGCCGCGTGTGGTTCGCCGCAGCCGGCGGCCGAGGAAGCAATGGAGGAGGCGCCCGCAGCCGCGGACACATCGGAAGAGGCAATGCCCTCGTCTTCCTATGAGAGCTGTCTCGAGTCCCAGGCCGCAGGGATGAATTTCTGCGAGGCGCCGATGTTGGCGGAGCGAGTTGCAGCGGGCGAGCTGCCTCCTGTTGATGAGCGTCTGCCTGTCAATCCGGTGGTCGGAAACAATCGTATTCCGGACTGGCAAGCGGTAATGGAGCGGGGCGAGTACGGCGGCACGTTGCGTCTGCTGGACTTCGACGCCGGCACGATCGGCCATGACGCCGGCTGGATTTCCAACGAGCCCTGGGTGGAGACAGAGGACATTGCGCATGACTTTGCCACGATGACTGGCAATATCTTCGACCTGGAGATCAGTGACGACGATATGGAATTCACTTTCCACATGCGCAAAGGCATGAAGTTTTCGAACGGCGCTGATTTTGACACCGAGGACGTTCAGTTCTTCTGGGACAATATCTTGCATAACGAGACTCTCACGCCAATCATAGGTAGCTCCTGGCGTGCGGGCAACACACCGACCGGCAATGTCGGGGAGCTCGAGGTGATCGACCGGTACACTTTCAGGATCACATACGACGCGCCCTATGGCGGCTGGCCCGGTCTATTCACATACGGAGGCGGACCACACCGCTTTACAGACAGCGATTACTTGAAGAAGTTCCATGGCGACTTCGCCGATGCGGATGAGCTGGCGGCGTTGCTAGACGAGCATGGATTCGAAGCCGGTGAGTGGAACCGCCTGTACGGCATATTCAACAGTGGCAACCGGCAGCATGAGACGGGCCTGCCTTCTCTTGGACCTTACGTCTTAACGGAGATGGGGGAAACGCAGGCAGTAATGGAGCGAAATCCCTATTACTGGAAGGTAGACGAGTGGGGCCAGCAGCTGCCGTATATCGACCGCTTGCAGATCTCGATTGTGCCGGACGTTAATGCCGCCACGCTGAAGATCATTGCGGGCGAAGCCGATATGGTGCGCCGCGGCGTCAACCCGGCCGACATGGCTCTTTATGTGCAGAATGCGGAAGACAAGGGTTATGAGGTCGTAGTGCTAGACATGCATGCGTCAACAGGTGAAATCTACCTGAATATGACTTACGCTGACGAAGCGTGGCAGGAGGTCGTGAACGATATAGAGTTCCGCAAGGCGCTCTCCTATGCGGTCGACCGCGCCACCCTAATTGACGCTGTCTACTCGGGTCTGGCAGAACCGCCACAGACGATGGACCCGACCACGGACGTAGAGCAGGCAGAGGCGATCCTTGATTCGCTGGGTTTGGATCAGCGCGACGCGGACGGCTGCCGTCTGACGCCGAGTGGTCTGCCGATCACGATCCAGTTCAATTTCACCCCGTTCACGGGCGAATCTCTGCCGACGGCAGAAATCGTGGCGGAGAACTGGAATGACATTGGCATCTGCACGACCGTCAAACAGCTGGAGCAGAATCTCTTCCTGACCCAAGCCGGCGCCAATGAGACGCAGGCAATGGTCTGGTGGGCACACTATCCCCGCTGGCCGTGGCATGAGGCCAACGACTATATCGGCCAGGCCTGGCAGCGCCATTACGCCCCCTTGTGGATGGCGTGGTATGAGTGGAATCTGGGCGGAGGCAAGGCGGCGTCGGATAATGCTGATGAGACCGATCCCTTGATCGTTGGTGTTGAGCCGCCGCAAGCCTACAAGGACCTGCGCAGATTGCAGGCCGAGCTCTTCGCGACCTCGAAGGCTGCTGAGCACGAAGTGATCTGGGCGGAGATGATAGCGATTTTCCGCGATAACTACTACTGGATTTCAGGTGCTGACCCGCTCAAGAATCCTCTGATTGTGAATGACGGTCTTGGCAACGTGGCCAAGAGGGGCTTCCATATCCAGTCGGCCAATGAGGCTGAGTTCTACTACTGGGTGGATGAGACCCGACGCTGATTTAGGAGTTCGAAGGACGGGGGGCGAGCACCACTCGCTCCTCGTTCTTCTTCGATCCATTTGCAATTGTCGAAGCGGCAGCACATATCAAGACATCTCCCCACTGCGTTCTGACAGGACACGGCGTCCATGCTTACACAGTACATAGGCAGGCGGCTACTGTTGCTGGGTCCGTTACTCTTCATAATTTCCATAATCTCATTTGTATTGATCCAGTTGCCGCCAGGGGATATCCTGAATATGGAAGTCCTGCGTTTGCGCTCGGCGGGAACGCAGGTTTCTGAGGAGCAGGTTGAAGCCCTGCGGCAACTTTACGGGCTGGACAAGTCGCTGCCGGAGCAGTACTGGCTGTGGATAACCAATATCCTATTTGAGGGTAATTTCGGAACGTCGTTCACTTACGTCAAGCCTGTCAGCGAAATTTTGGCAGCGCGCGTTCCCTTGACGGCGGCAGTGTCGATCTTCACGGCGGTCTTTGTATGGATCATGGCGGTGCCGATTGGCGTCTACTCTGCCACACACCAGTACTCCCTGGTCGATTACTTCTGGACATTTGTGTCGTTTATCGGCGTGGCGACGCCCGGCTTTTTGCTGGCGCTCGTCTTCCTTTGGATGGCGTTCGTCATGTTCGACATATCCGCAATCGGCCTATTCTCTCAGGAGTATGAGTCCGCGCCCTGGAGTTGGGCCAAAATCATTAATATGCTCCAGCATATCTGGATCCCGATTGTTATTATTGGCATGGCCCACACTGCGGGAATGATGCGGACAATGCGGGGCATGATGTTGGACGAGCTGAACAAGCAATATGTGATTACGGCGCGTTCCAAGGGGCTGACCGAGACGCGGCTGCTGGTGAAGTATCCGGTTCGTACTTCCATGAACCCGGTATTCAGTACGATAGGCTGGATGTTGCCCGGCATAATATCGGGCGAAGTGCTGGTATCGATGGTGTTGAATATCCCTACAACCGGTCCCGTTCTTCTACAGGCGCTTTTGAACCAGGACATGTTTCTGGCAGGCAGCATCGTATTTATCCTCAGTGTCCTGACCGTAATTGGCACGCTAATTTCGGACATTTTGCTGGTCTGGCTGGACCCGCGCATTCGTTATGAAGGGGTAGCTTGATGACCGAGAGCGTCCGGCATGAAGCTGGGCCAGCGGTCGAGGCGGCCGAATCTGCGGACGTTGCAGACCGCGAGAAACAGGAACTCTACACGGCTTCGCAGCGGCAGCTGATCTGGCGCCGATTCAGAAGGCACCGCATGGCGCAGGTTTCGATCGTCATGTTGGCTCTGCTGTATGTGTTGGCCGCGTTTGCAGAGTTCATTGCCCCTTACGAGACCAGCCACGACTTCAAGGGATTCGTCTATGCCCCCCCGGCCAAGATCCATTTGTTTGACGAAGACGGCTTCGTCGGACCTTTTGTGTACGGGCTAAAGGGCGGCCGCGATGAGAGCTACCAACGAGTTTTCGAGGAAGTGAAGGAGGAGCGGTACCCGGTGCGCCTCTTTGTACGCGGCGATTCCTACGAGTTTTGGGGTTTGTTCGAAACCGACCTCCATCTTTTCGGCGTGGGTGAAGAAGGCCAGATATTTCTCTTTGGGACCGATCGCCTTGGCCGGGATCTGTTTTCGCGCGTAGTTTACGGTACTCGTATATCACTGACGATCGGGCTGGTAGGCGTCTTCCTCAGTTTTGTGTTAGGCCTGATCATTGGGGGCATTTCAGGCTACTTCGGCGGCGTTGTCGACGAAGTCATACAACGGCTAATCGACCTGCTGGTTTCGATCCCGCAGCTACCGCTATGGATGGCGCTGGCAGCAGCCGTGCCCAGAGACTGGGATTCGATTCAGACATATTTTGCGATTACGGTGGTACTCTCGATCGTGGGGTGGGCCGGGCTGGCGAGGACGGTGCGAGGTCGCTTGCTGTCGCTACGCGAAGAGGACTTCACGGTTGCTGCTCGCGTTTCCGGTGTGAGCGAATGGCGAATCATTACAAAGCATCTGCTGCCACTCTTTGCGAGCTATATCGTCGTTGCGATAACGCTGTCGGTACCTGGCATGATTATCGGCGAGACAAGTTTGAGCTTTATTGGGCTGGGAATTCAGCCGCCGGCGGTCAGCTGGGGAACGCTGCTGCAGGATTCGCAGATGATCGCTAACGTCGCCCTCCATCCCTGGCTGCTTATTCCGGCACTGTTTGTCATTGTAACGGTTCTCATGTTCAATTTCATGGGGGATGGATTGAGGGACGCAGCTGATCCGTATTCGATAAACTGACAGGCTTCCAAGGGTGGAGAGATCCATCCAGTCTTCAAGAGACAGAATGGCCCACGACTCGCTGCTTGAAATCAAGAATCTGATGACCTATTTCCATCTGCATGAAGGAATTGTGCGGGCGGTTGACGGCGTGTCGTTCGAGGTGCGACGCGGCCAGACATTGGGCATCATTGGAGAGAGCGGTTGCGGCAAATCGGTGACGGCGCATTCGATTCTGCGGCTGGTGCCTTCCCCGCCTGGCAACATAGTGAACGGCGAGATCCTGTTGCATCGGGGCGAGAATGGCAACGAGGACGGATTTGTCGATTTGGCCCAGTTGGATCCGCGCGGTGCGGATATCCGGGCGATCCGCGGCGCCGAGATCAGCATGGTTTTTCAGGAACCGATGACTTCGTTCGGACCGATGCATACGATCGGCAACCAGATCATCGAGAGCATCCTGCTCCATCAAGAGGGCGTGGACGGTTCAGAGGCCAGAGAGTTGGCGATCGAGAATCTGCGAAGAGTGGGCATACCGCGGGCCGAACAGATTGTTGACGCCTATCCCCACCAGCTGAGCGGCGGGATGAGGCAGCGGGCGATGATCGCGATGGCGCTCTCCTGCTCGCCCCGTCTTCTGATCGCTGACGAGCCGACTACTGCTCTGGACGTAACGATTCAGGCGCAGATACTGGAACTCATGACGGCCTTGCAGGAGGAGTACGGTATGGCGGTCATTTTCATTACGCACAATTTGGGCGTGATAGCCGAGGTTGCGGATGAAGTGGCGGTCATGTATCTGGGGCGAATCGTGGAGCAGGCAGGCGTAAATGAACTTTTCGACAATCCGCAACATCCTTACACGCAGGGGCTGCTGAATTCGATTCCCCACATCGACGAAGCGAAGTTAGCGCGCTTGCGCGCAATCGAGGGCGTTGTGCCCGATCCGTATGATATACCAAGCGGCTGTGCATTCAGTGACCGCTGTCCCAGCTTCATGCCGGGAAAGTGCGACAGTGCTATGCCGGACCTGGCCGCGACGGGCCCTGAGCATCGGGTCCGCTGCTTCCTTTATTCTGAAGCTGAGGAGATAGTGACCGAGGTTGCCGATGGCTGATGACAGCGATCTTCTGCTCGAAGTCAATGACCTGAAGATGTATTTTCCGATCCAGAAAGGTCTTTTGCGGCGGACGACAGGCTATGTGAAGGCTGTTGACGGGGTGAGCCTCTCGATCAAGAAGGGCGAGACGCTGGGCCTGGTCGGTGAGAGCGGGTGCGGCAAGACAACGACAGGTCGTTGTATCGTGCGCGTTTACCAGCCGACAGAAGGGGAAATTGTTTTCCATGACGAGGGTGAAGCGGTCAATCTCAATCTGCTGGCACGACAGGAGCTGAAGGCATTTCGCAGAAACATGCAGATGATTTTTCAGGACCCTTTTTCGTCATTGAACCCGCGCATGACGGTTCTGGAGCTGGTGGGTGAACCGCTTCTGGCGCATGGGATTGCCCGCGGCCAGGAGTTGGAGGACCGGGTCGCGGAAATGGTGAATGCGGTGGGACTGAAGGTCGAACATTTGCCGCGCTATCCACACAGCTTCAGCGGCGGCCAGCGCCAACGTATTGGCATCGCGCGCGCGCTGGTGCAGCGCCCTAGGCTTGTAGTCTGTGACGAACCTGTTTCCGCACTTGATGTGTCGGTGCAGTCCCAGGTGGTCAACCTACTGCAGGATCTTCAGTCGGAATTGGATCTGACTTACTTGTTCGTCGCGCACGATATGAGTGTTGTCCGGCAGGTGAGCAACCGGATAGCGGTGATGTACGTCGGCAAGCTGGTGGAAGTGGCGGAGTCCGAGGAGTTGCTGCGTAACCCCAAGCATCCATACAGCGAGACTTTGCTATCGGCCGTGCCGCGCCCCAATCCCCATCACGCCATGCAGCGCTTGAGCCTGGAAGGCGAGCCGGCCGATCCGGCCAATGCGCCGCCCGGCTGCGTATTCCACCCGCGCTGCCGGTATATGGAAGACATATGTCAGACCGAAGTGCCCGAGCTGACCGAATTGACACCTGGCCGCCACGTTGCATGTCATTTCGCCGATCAGTTGCAGCTACAAGGAATTGACTACTCTGCTTCAATGGAGTCCTGAAAGTGACACGAAGGTCCTAGAATTTTTCAACGAGAGGGAAATCATGGAAAAACTCGTCATTACCGTGACCACTGATTCAGCGGGGTCGTATCCTCGCAACCCCTATCTTACGCACTGTGACGACACAAAGGGGGTCGCGGAAGAGTATATTCGCGCGATGAACGCGGGCGCTACGATTGTTCACACGCATGGCCAATACAAATCCGACCCCGTTATCCAGCCAGACGGCAAGCAGTTATCGATTCCCAACGTTGAAGGATGGCGGGACATCACCGACCGCGTCCGAGCGGCGGGGGAGCCGATTGTGCAGTTCGGGCTGGCCAGTATGCGCCTGGAACAGAAATTGGAGTTGTGGAGGGAGCTCAGGCCTGACATGAGTTCGATCAACTTCAATTCGCACGACGAGTATTTCCAGCCGGACGCAGATCACCCGCCCACGCCAATCTACTCAATTCACCCGATTCCGGAATTGAGGATGTACTCGAGCCTGGCTAAGAAACATGGTGTTAAGCAGGAGATCGAGTGTTTCAATACCGGGGCGTACTGGGCGATTGGCAAGATTCGCGGCGGCGATTTTTGGACCGAAGATGGTGTGCGCGAGTTCGAAAAGGACCTGTTGCCGGAACCGCTGTGGCTGACTCTGTTTTTCGGCTGGGCCGGCCAGGGATGGACACCGCCGACGCCCAAGGCGCTCCAATACATGGTGGACAATCTGCCGCCGCGGGCCAACTTCAGCATGAGTTGCATGGATCCGCCCAACTACTGGGCGATGGTGGCCCATACTATTGCGATAGGGGGCCACGTGCGCATCGGCATGGAGGACTGCCCGTTCATCGAGGATGGCGTGTACGCCAAGACTAACGGTGAGCTCGTGGAGAAGGCGGTTCGAATCGCTCGCGAAATTGGCAGGGAAATTGCCTCGGCAACGGAAGCGAGAGAGATCACAGGGCTTACGCAGGGCCAGTGACCAGACAGGTGAAACTGCACTGTTGGAGGAGCAATGAAAGGGCTGAGCTGCAATTCCGGTCTTCTGCACACATACAGTGTCGAAGAGTCGATCGATATTCTTGCGGACCAGGGATACCAGGCGATCGACATCAGCCTGGAGCTCGCGCCGCCATTTATCCCTCCTCCCAAGCCGCATATGGATTCGAGCGCGGACGCGGGGCGTCGGCGCGCTGTTCGTGACTACGCGCAAAGTGCTGGGATCGCCATCGGCGCATTGAACGCACATACTAATGTGATTCACGGAGACCCGGAAGTTCGGAGGCAGAATACAGAGTTTGTCCGCGGCGGGTTGCAGCTGGCCTCGGACATGGAGGTTCCCTACGTGATCAGCGGGTGCGGCGTCAAGTTGTTTTACGGCTGGGAGAGTACTTACTGGGAGTGGTGCATCGAGGCGATGCGCGAACTGACGGCGGATGCTGAGCGACTGGGTGTGATGATCCTGATTGAAGCGGCCAGCCCTTACGGCTCGCTCGTTCATAACCTGGCTCGTCTGCAACGGCTGTTGGACACTGATGGCCTTGGAGGCCTGGGCGTGCTCTTTGACCCGGCCCACTATCATGTGCGGGGGGACTCGGTACTAGACGCCTACCTCGCGCTGGGCGATCGAGTGAAGCACATGCATGCGAAGGACGCGCGCGGCAACAGTGAGAATTTCGGTTTTCCCCCGCTGGGCGAGGGCGAGATCGACTTCGCCTGCCTGATTACAACAATGGTCAACGGCGGTTTCTCCGGTTACATTTCGGTAGAGTATGAAGCGATGGCATGGGGCTACCCAGACGATCCTGTGCAAGTGCTGGCGGATGGCAAGGCCTTTGTAGATGGGATACTTGAACGCAGCTGAAGGAAGCTATTTGCTTGTTGGTGAGTGCCCCTTCATGGCTCAACATATCCAAAAGGAGGCTCGCCCGTGAAAGCGGCCATACTGCAGGAATTCAAGCAGCCGTTGGAATGGAAAGAAGTTAGTACGCCCAGCCCGGAGCCGGATGAGGTGCTTGTGCAGGTGATGGCCTGCGGAATCGACGGCACCGACCTCAAACTTCTGGACGGTTTCGGTTATACGCCTGATTTACCCTTTATCATGGGGCATGAAGTTGCCGGCGTAGTGACCGAAGCCGGCTACCGTGTGACTGGCTTCGAAGAAGGCGACCGGGTGATTGCCTACAATTTCACTACCTGCGGCGACTGCCTTCCCTGTCGGACGTACCGGGAACAGATCTGCGTCAACATGGGGGGCGTGCTTGGCGCCAAAGACAGACACGGCGGCTATGCCGAGTTTGTGGCCATTCCAGGAAGCCAGTTGGTGCATGTGCCGGAGCAGGTCACCTGGCCGGACAGCGCGGTCTGTTGCGACGCCGGCATGACGGCATTCCATGCTATCGATCGCGCCAGTCTGCGTGTGGGAGAGACTGTACTCATAGTCGGGGTGGGTGGCGTCGGATCGATTGCAGTTCAGTTGGCCAGAGCAGCCGGCGCGCGTGTACTGGCGGTTGAGCTTTCCGACGCAAAGCGGGAGTGGGCGCGTCAATTGGGTGTTGATGAACTAATCAGTCCGGAGGAAGGGACCATATCCAGCGCGGTGCGGGACTTGACCGGAGGGCAGGGTGTTGACTGCGTGATAGACATTGTTGGCCAGACGGAAACGATGGGCGCGGGCGTTGAATCTTTACGCAATGGCGGTAGGCTGGTAATTGTTGGTTACACGCCAGATCACTACCCGGTTGAGGGGAAGTACCTGGCACAGAATGAGTTAGAGATTATAGGCACACGCGCAGGGCGAAAGCAGGACTTGATCGAGGTTTCTCGTTTGATGGCGTCCGGAAAGATCCGATCAATCGTCACCCAGACTTTCCCGATGGAGAACGCAAATGAGGCGTTGGCGGTGCTGCGCTCGGGGGAAGTCCTGGGGCGGATCGTGCTGCTGACGCCGGCTGGAAGGCGCGCCATAGACGGGGATTGATGCAGTGAACTGAACGGCGAAAGTCACTGGTTGCCCGGCACATTCCGGCGTCGCGGCTACTAGTCTTTCAGAACTTACGTGCAGCGGTCCTGAGAGAGCACTATGATTGTCGATGCCCATAGCCACATTTTTCCTCGAATCCACGGCCTCAATGCTGCTGGACCGACGCGAGGTAAGGGCTTTGGTCGGGCATCGATCGGCGATGCCGAGGTTCAGGTTACGCCGCCCTTAGGTGATAGCCTGGCACATTCACCTGAGCAAGTGTTGGCCAACTTGGATTGGGCTGGCGTGGAAAAGGCAGTCCTGTTGCAGGGCCCTTTCTACGGCGAGTGCAACCCTTATGTGCTTGGCGCCCTCGAGCAGTACCCCGACAGGTTGGTGGGCGCCGCTTACTTCGACCCCTGGACGGCAGGAAGCCGGCAGACATTCGAATCGACTCTGTCAGCGCCGGGTTATTGCGCGGTCAAGCTGGAGTGTTCCGTTCCTTCCGGTCTGTGTGGCATACACCCGGAGGCTCGGCTTGACTCTTCAGATATAGACTGGCTGTGGTATGAGATGGAGAAGTGCGGCCTGGTCTTGGTGCTCGACCTGGGTGGCATCGGCAGCCGCTCCTATCAGACAGAGGCTGTGCGAATGATCGCCGTTCGGCATCCCAATCTGAAAGTCGTAGTGGCCCACCTGGGGCAGCCAAGGCCTGAAGCCGAGGCAGAACCTGTACTCTGGAAGATGTGGGAGGAGCAAGTAGATCTGGGCCTGTTGCCCAACGTTTGGTTCGACTGTGCCTCGCTTGTCGCTTTTGTAAACGAGGAAGGTTACCCTTTTCCCAGCGCGGCGCGCTTTCTGCGGTTGGGCGTCGAACGCATTGGCGCACACAAGGTTATGTGGGGGACTGATCAGCCGGGGACCTTGTTGCATGCTACCTATCGTCAGTATGTAGAGCTGGCGAAACTTCACACAGCATTTCTCTCATCGCGTGATCAGGCGCTGGTTCTTGGGGAGAACGCGATTCATGTATACGGATGTTGAGCAGTCTTCATTTATGTGTTTTCTTTGGGTGGGTGCCATCGAATACAGGAAACTGAAAGAGTTAAGTCGAGAGGACGGATGGCAATGACCGGTGAAAAAGTCAGACGACAGCTTGAACATTGTATCGAGTCTTTTAGGGCTGGAAAACTTAGCGAGGAGATGCTGAAAGAAGCGCTTGAGACGGCCAAGAGCAGCGACAACAGGTGCCAGGACCTCCTATATCTGCAAGCAGTCAGCACCTCTTTGACCAGCCAAGTTCAAGGAATGCTGTTGATGCAGGACGGCGAAATGGCCGATGAGATTTCCGATCCGGACGAATGGCCATATCAGACTGTGCTGGAGGCGATACGCGACGGGTGGCGGGTCGTCCAGTTTCCCAACCAGGCCTTGTTGCTGGATGAGACGAGGACCTACGGCCTGGGAAGTGAGTTTATCCTTGAAAGATGAAACGCTGAACTCTGTGGCGAAAGGGCGGAATACAGTGAGCATACAAGAGGCAATCGACCATCTGGATCTGTTCGGGTACTGCGTGCTGGAGGAGGCGATTCCGGCAGAACAGGCCGATCGCCTGGCAGAGCAGCTATTTGCGCTTCACGAGGACCCGAAGAGCCGTCCCTACTTCCAGGATGCGAACGACGATCTGTACCAGACGCTGTTCGGCCTACTGAATCTGGATGAGGCAAGCTGGGCCTGTGCTGCCCATCCCGATGTTCTGGCAGTTACGAGGCACTTTCTGGGCCAGGACATACGCGTGGCAGAAGCCTGTTCCAAATGGGTCAAGCCGGGCGCGCCTGCTGGCGGCGTCCACACCGACTCGGCGGCGGATTTGCCGGACCTTCTGCCTGACACTCCCTGGATGATCAATTCGATCTGGATGCTCACGGACTTCACCGAAGAGATCGGGGCGACCCGCATTATGCCTACCAGCCACCGCTTGCGTCGCCGGCCACCACGAGGTATGAAGGCGGACGACCGACGACTCTTGCCGATAACGGGACGGCGGGGCTCGGTCTTTCTGTGGCACGGCGGCGTTTGGCATGCGAACGGCGCCAATACGACACTGGACCAGCATCGTATGGCGCTGAACATTGCCTACTATCCCCCTTGGTGGAATCTGGCGCGGGAGGGAGGGCATCAGCCGGTGTGGCCCGAGACGTTCGAGCGCATGCCTCCAGAGCTGCAAAGACTTACGCGCAACAGGGTCGCGAAAGAGCGTGAAGAGATATACGAGCAGAGGTAGAAGCGAAAGCGTTGCGCAGCTAGTGTAAAGTGGTGTCGTTCAGACTCGGCTGCCTTTTGGTAACTGCGCCCATATGCATTGAGACGTTCGGAGACGAATTCAACCGGTATTTTGGTAAGGAGAAAATTTACCATGAGAACGCACTCTTGCCGACCGGGGCTGAGAGATTCGCAGGTATTGGACTTTTGTAAGCAGGGCTACATGGTGTTGGAAGGGGTCGTGCCTGATGAAATAAACCGGCGCACGGTCGAATTTCTGGAGCAATACTCTTCGCATGAGCCGACGGAGATTCTGCAGGAGGACTGGTTTGTCGACAATGTGATTCTGAACGATCAGGCAGCAGGTGCGGTCCGGTGTCTGTTGGGACAGAATTTTGGCTTGCCGATCATAATGAGCAATCATCGCGTCAACTGCCCTTCGCCGGCACAGAACTGGCACCGGGACGGCAACTCCAAACATGGCCCGGCGCTCAACTATCTCCAAGTTTTCTACTATCCGGAGGATTGTCCGCTCGAACTTGGGCCGACCGAACTGCTGCCAGGGTCCCATTTTCTGTTTAATTTGTCCAAACAGATGGGGCACTATGGCGGAATCCGCGGCTCCTATCGTGCAGTTGCGCCGGCGGGGTCGATCTTTCTCACAGTCTATTCGATCTGGCACCGGCGTTCCACGGCCAGCGGAACGGGGTTGCGCAACCTGCTCAAGTACAACTACTGGCGCACAGAGTCTCCGCACAGGGACTGGATCCGGGAGCCTGACTTTGACATTGCGACGGCAAACTACAAGCTGGAGGATCCGACGTTTCGGGAGCAGTTCCGCGACTGTAACGATGCTGCCGAGATGTTCTTCTGGCTGCTTGGGAAGTCGGATTCGTTTGCGCTGGCGGGAGGCCAAGGTTGGCCTCTGAACCGCAACGTCGGCAAATATATGGAAGGCCCGTATGGAGTTCCAGATTCACTTTAGGGCCCGCATTGCGCCGCCAACGCCGGATTGAAAGAGTGATGCCGTCCCTGATCGGCAATGCAGGCCAGAGTGGGGCATGCCAACTTGAGTAAGCAATTGTGGTAAGAATGCGCTGCGCTGAGGCGCTCGTCAAAGCGCTGGAAATGGAAGGGGTCAGGTACGTATTTGGCCATCCAGGGCATGGCAATACGAACATCCTGGACGCGATTTACGATTCCTCGCAGATCGAGTTCATGCTGACGCGCCATGAACAGGGAGCAGCGCACATCGCAGACGGGTATGCCCGGATAAGCGGAGAAATCGGTGTCTGCTGCGCTTCAGTTGGCCCGGGTCCGGCGAATATGGTGATGGGACTGGCTTCGGCCGCGGCGGCCTCCAGCCCGGTAGTAGCAATTTTCGGCGGCGTGATATCTCGTTGGGTGGGGCGCGGACAGTTACAGGAGACAAGCCCGTTTTACGGCTTCCCGGACCAGAGTTTCGTGCAAGTGTTGCAGCCGGTCGTAAAGAAGGTCTGGCAAGTGCAACACCCGGACCTGATCCCCGAGGTCGTGCGGAAGGCCTGCGCGCTGGCGCGTGCGGGCAACCCCGGTCCGGTCGCCATTGAAATCGCTTGGGATTTGCAGGCTGAATTCCACGACTTCGATGAAATCCCTGATCCGGGCCGCTTCGGCCATGCAGGCGGCGTGCGGGCCGATGCGCACGCGATTGAGAATGCGGCGAGTGCTTTACACCAGGCAGCCCACCCGGTCATCGCGGCCGGCTACGGGGCTGTTCTTGCCGATGCCGGGCCGGAGATTCTGGCGCTGGCAGAAATGCTGGGCGCGCCGGTGGCGACTTCCTACGCCGCCAAGGGCATCCTGGCTGAGGACCACCCGCTGAGTGTTGGAAACCTGGGTTGGCTCGGCCATCCGAGCGCGCACGAGTTGATCCGGCAGTATGCCGATGTCGTGCTGGCGGTGGGATTCAGTTTCTCCGATCTTTCGACTTGCTGGTGGACAGAGGGCATGCCTTTTGTCGAGCAGAATCGGATTATCCAACTCGATATTGACGCTAACCAGATCGGGCGCACTTATCCAGTTGAGATAGGACTGCTGGGAGACGCCAAAGCCACTTTGCAGGAGACGCTGACCGCGCTCTCGGCGAAAGAAGAGCCTCAACAAAGACAGGCCAACCTTGAGCTGGCAACACGTGTCAAAGCTGGTTTTCAACTGGAGGTCCCGGGCGACGAAAGTGATACCCATGGAATGGAGCCGTTGCGTGTGGTCGAAGAACTACGGCGCGTTCTGCCCAGGGAGATCCTTTTCTCGCTGGATACAGGTGACCACAACCACTATTTTGGCGCATTCTTTCCGATATATTCGCCGCGTCGCCTGCTATATCCAGGCGGCTGGACGCCAATGGGCTTCGGCCCTACCTCCATTATCGGAGGCAAGCTGGCGCGGCCAGAGTTGCCGGCCATCTGTGTCAGCGGCGACGGAGGCTTTCTCATGGTCTGCCAGGAGGTAATCACTGCGGTGGAGTGGGGGCTGCCGGTGGTGTGGGTCGTATTTAACAACCAGACGCTTGGCGCGATTCGAGGAGGGCAGCAGGCGAGCTATGGGGGACGAGTGATCGGCACGGAGTTCTGCGAGAGTACGGACTTCGCGGCCCTGGCAAAAGCGCTCAAGGCAGAAGGTGTGGTTGTCAACTGCTATGCCGAAATCGCTGACGCAATGCACTTTGCGCAGGAGTGCGGTAAGCCTTGTGTTGTTGATATGCGCATTGCGCGCGACCCGGTTCCGCCGCCGGTGGCCGGCATGTGGCATGAACCTGGAAGAGATGAGATTCCACCCAAGCCGCGCGAGTAATGCGGACTCATGGTGCGGATCCCCGCCGCGGCGCATTTGAGCACGAAACATGCGGCAAAGGGCGGGCATAGCGGGGTACGATTGCGTAAGAATCCATCACAGAGAGGGGAAGAGGCGATGCGACTCGGGAGTGGACAGTTCGTCTATGAAGAGGTCGAAGGCTGGGGTGATGTTCCTGACGGTTGGAATATAGTGGAGGTTCCGGGGGTGGCAGTGGACTCTCAGGACAGGGTATATGTATTTTGCCGCAGCGAGCATCCGATTATTGTATTCGACCGCGACGGGCAGTTCGTGCGCTCCTGGGGCGAGGGCCTGATAAAGCGCGCCCACGACATTATCGTCGGCCCGGACGACTCGATCTATTGTGTCGACGACTGGGGGCATGCGGTGCACAAGTTTACTACCGAGGGCGAGCTGCTGATGTCGATCGAGACTGCTGACAGTCCAGCTGACACCGGTTACATCTGGGATGTTCAGAAGGAAGTTCTGCGCGCGGGGCCGCCCTTCAACTATCCTACGGGGATTGCGCTGAACGAGGACGGGGAACTGTACGTGTCGGATGGCTACGGCAACGCGCGTGTCCACAAGTTCAGTGCTGAAGGAGACCTACTGCTGTCCTGGGGCGAGCCGGGCGAAAGCGTCGGTCAGTTCGTTACGCCGCACAATGTTTGCATAGACGGCGATGGCACTGTCTATGTAGCCGACCGGCAGAACAGGCGTATGCAGCTATTTGACCCGGAAGGCGAGTTTATCGGCCAGTGGGACGACATCTGGTGGCCTTGCGACATGTGCATTGACGCAGATAATCATATGTACGTTGCCGAGGTGGGCGGCATCTTCATGGGCGAGACGAAGGAGCCTGCATTCGACAATCCGCCGGCCCGCATTACGGTGCGCGATATGAGCGGCAAAATTCTTAGCCAGTGGGGGATGGAGGATCCGTACGGCGTAAAACGCTATTTCAGTCCGCACAATATTGCTTTCGATTCGCGGGGAGACTTGTATGTTGGCGAGGTTGCAGCCTCTTACCCTGATGGGACGACGCCGAAGGATTGGCGGGTGTTGAGGAAGTACGCGCGTGTGTGATTCATTCGCGGCCGACATGATAGTCTGTCGCGACTCGTCATGGAGCAAGGATTCCGGATCCAAAATGAATATAGGCGAAGGGTGACTAAATGCTCGAAAATGAGACGCTAACAGTCCATGGGAAACGGCTTGAAACGGGGTCAGAGAGTTTCGGCGAACTACGCTCTTCCGCGGACGCGCTGGAAGACCTAGATGAACTTCACTTCCGATTTGGAAGGGATGGCTACCTTTATCTGCCGGGACTGCTCGATCGCGATACTCTGTCGGCGGCGAGGAGGACAATGTTGGAGGCGCTGGCTGGCCTGGACTTTGTTGACACGGACTACCCAATTGGCGATGGCGTAGCCAAGCGTGAGCTGGCCGTCTCTGCCAGAGATATGGTTGGGCTTTCCAAAAACAATGATCCGCTACGCCAGGCGCTCTTCGCAGGGCCGATGATCACGTTCTATGAGCGCTTCCTGGGCGGACCGGTCCGTCCGCTCGACTTTACGTGGTGCCGGGTCAAGACGTCAGGCGCGGAAACGGCTACCAACCCTCACTATGACGTAGTTTTCATGGGGCGAGGCACAAAGAATCTGTATACGAGTTGGACTCCACTCGGAGACATTCCTCGACAGATGGGCGGCCTGATGGTCCTGGAAAACTCTCACCGCCAGGAGGAGATTAAGGGCACCTACGGCCAGATGGACGTTGATGAATATTGCACGAATGAGCCAGACGCAACCGGGACTGAGGAAGGGCAGAAACGCTGGCAGGGGAGTGGTTTCGGCACATTCTCCGCTGATGCGGTGGCGCTGCGAGAAGAGTTAAACTGCCGCTGGCTGACGACAGACTATCAGCTTGGCGACCTGTTGGTCTTCAGCATGTACACTATGCACGCCAGCACGGACAATCACACGAACCGGCTGCGGCTGTCGACCGATACGCGCTATCAGCTTGCATCGGAACCGGTGGACGAACGCTGGATTGGTGAGGACCCGATTGCCCATGGCCCAGAGGCCAAGAAGGGAATCATCTGCTGAGAGTGGTTGCCAGTCTCAGAGGGAGGGGTCAGTCTCGAGGCAGCGGCTGTTCAGCCAGTCGAGGACCGCGCTGATAGGCCGTTCGCGCCCCAGGTCATTATGCAGTTCGTGAAAGTAACCCTCATAGAGTCGCAGGCTCTTGTCGACAGAACTGACGTTAGAGAAGAATTCCTGCGTAGCGGCTGGCATGACCACGGCGTCGGCCAGCCCCTGCAACATCAGGATTGGCAGGCGGATTTCGCCGGCCCGACCTCTGACCTCCTGCATGGTTTCAAAGAATTCTACCACCCAGCGGGCACTGCGTTTAGGCACTCCCAAGGAGTCCTGCAGGGCGATTTGAACCTCTTCCCAGTCTCGTGAAATTACGTCCAGACTGCCGCGCTGCTGAAAAGTGAGCGTGGGCTGAAACTTGTGCAGGAGTATGAGCATCAGTTTCAGAATGCGATTGACAGGAGAAAGATTGTGCGACTGCAACGATGGGGAGGCTATGATGGCCAAATCGATGGCGCCCGGCGCCTCCATCAGGTGAAGGAGGCCTAGCAGCCCGCCCATGGAGTGGCCATAGAGGCAGCAAGGGAGGCCGGGGTTGCGCAGTCGGGCCATGGACACAACCTGCGTGATGTCGCTCAGGTAGTCGTGAAAGCCCTGGACGTAGCAGCGAGCGCCGCCGGAGCGACCGAACCCCTGATGGTCATGTGCGTAGACAGTGTAACCGGATTGCTGTAGCGATGACACCAAGTGGCGGTATCGCCCTCCATGTTCGCCAAGCCCGTGCAGGATGAGAACAACGCCGCGGGTTGAAACAGGAGGACTCCAGCGGCTGTAGTAGATCGGGAGGCCGCTTTCGCTGCGCAGGTAGCCGGTCGATTGGGCGGGCAATTTCTCAGGAGGAAACGCTGCTTGGACGGACGAAGTGCGGGCAAACTCTCCAACTGTCGGACAGAGTTGAATGCTCTGTTGACCGAAGGCTGGAGGGGAGGAATTCAGGTTCTCCCCTGAAACGCGGTCAGTCCCATTATTGGCAGGTGATTGTTCAGAGAGGTAATTTCGCTTCTTTGTCGCCTTCATCGTTCTCTTGTTTCTTGACTTTTCCCGGTTGGCTTTCTATGCCGGCGCCGCGGCTATCATCCTCTTGCGTGGCTTGCGGGGGCCAGACAGAATCGTTCTCACCCCTCCATTTTTCGGGCTCCGCGGGCTCCTCTCCGTTCTCGTCCGCTTCCAAGGCAACTACCCAGCGTTGCCAGGGGGATTGTTGCCAGTGAAGTCCCAGTCGCTCGAAAGATTGTCGCGCTCTGTCCAGATGGCCCTCGCTGAAGGTACGCAGCCGAAGCCGTTGGGTATTTCCTTGCAAACTATGTGCGAGGTGGGCGGTCAATTGACGTTCTGCCTCTGTTCCCCACAGTTTGGGTGGCAGTGCAAGCAACAGTCGAAGTTCATCCCTCCAGCGAAACTGTTGCACAAAGCCGATTTCGGTATCTTCTTCAACCACCAGGAACACTTTTGAAGAGCGCACGGTGCTGGTGTGGATGGAGGCAATCATTGCCGTCTCTTCTGCCGCCGCATCGGGATAGGCGGCGGGCAGGAATTCGGACATGCGGGCCCCGAAGCGGGCTGAAATCTGGGGAGCGAGTCTGTAACCGTCGGGCAGAGGAGGAGTCTCTGTCAATGGCAAGTCGCCCACCATCTGTGTGTTCTGGTAGTCCGCCGAGCGCAGACCGATTTCGTCGAGAACTTGTGTTACTGTTGCTGGCGAGGCGGTTGCAAATCCAAAGTAGAAGTATGGGTGAATGCCTTGTTCTTCAACATAGTCCAGGGCCGAATCAATGAGATCGGCGAAATCTTCGCGGTTTTCCTCTACTTCCAATGGTTCGACAAATGCCCAGTCGAACGTACCGGCGGCGTCGCCATCGTACTGGACAATGACGAATCCGATGATGCGATCACCTCTTGTTGCTACAATTGTGTCCATCTGCTTGCCAAGGAAGCGCGGTCCGAACCAGTGCATGAATAGCAGACGCCGCCACCAACTGCCGGCGATGGCTTCCATGCTACTCACATCGCTGGTTACACCCGAGACCAGCAGGTTCAGAACCTCGCGGACCTGACCAGAGTTTGCTTTCCCAATTTCAGTGACCATTCAACAGTTCCATGGCGATTCGCAGACAGTCCCTTTCGCCGTCATAGGCCAGCAGCGCCAGGGCCTCGCCTGCTGAGGCCCACTCGACCTTTTGGACTTCGACACTGGAATCGGACAGACGCCCTCCCACCACTCGGAGCAGAAAAAAGTCCACCTTCTTGAATACTTTCTCCGGCACTGTGCGGGCATATGTATCGAGATACTGATAGTGTACAGTCTTCAGAAAGGACTTATACTCGGTCTCCAGCCCCGTCTCCTCTTCTACTTCGCGCAATGCCGCGGTCAGAGGCTTCTCAGCCGGGTAGAGCCGTCCCTTAGGCAGTTGCCAGCGACGGCATTCTTTATCTGTGGCGATGAGAGCCACCTGAATTGGATCGCGTGCCTCGGCCTGCTGCAGACGATATGCAACACCGCCGGCAGAATGGATGTGCCGAACGGTGTAGTTACTCAAGACTTCACTGGCGGCACCGCCGCGACCATCAGGAAAATCACAATAGCCTCCCCCATGTGGCGCTGAAACAACCTTTATTGCATTCCAACTTTGTTGCGGAGCGTTCATCTTCTATTTTCCGACGGATTCAATGCCCATCTATTTCGTCCGTGTAAATCGCTTGCGTTGCAGTGTGTGATATTAAATCATGATTTCCAGCGCACAAGTACCTCGCTGACCAAGCGTGCCTATTCATTGCTTCGCGTCAGGCATAGCGCCGTCGGAAATGATGGCGGCCAATCCACGAGCCACCTGTTCCCAATTGTTTGGTGGAAAGTGTGCGAGTTGCAGTGGCAGCAGCGATTGCGACGTGAACGGAAGGGCGCCAGCCAACTCGGCGATGGTCCAGACCGAACGGGCGCGCGCGAGAACAACATGTATTTCCATCCACTTCGACAGTAGCACCAGCCACTGGGCCAGACCCTCGCCTGCGCCAACAGCAGGTTGTGGAGCCGGCGCCTCCTCGGGGAATCGGACCGAGATTGTGCCAGCTTGATCGATCCACAGTCGGTGCGGGATTACCGGGCCTGGCGACATTTGCGCTGCGGTCCAACAGGCGAAATTCCGGTGCAGATCCGAAACAATCGGCGGATGCAACCACTCCACCGCGGCGGCGATGGGCCGGCTGCGCGGGGGATGACAAGGCGATGCCGTCAGGCTTTTGGATTCGTCGAACCAGTACCATTTGGCCATGAATTGCGATCAGTCGCTAGGCTTGCAGGAACAGCGAATCTGACATAGTACGACGCTACGATTCAACAGGCGTTGCGCCTTACGGGGCCGGTCCAGCCATCTCAGTTGTGCGCTAATTCCAACTGGACTTTCGGCAGAAAAGAGTGCCCGGCACTCACAGATTAGGGCGCCGTTCGGCAACACAGGTTGGCACAGATAATATCACAGTCGAGAAAATATAGCAGACTGAAAGAATCATTTGGATAGCATTCGGGTCTTGCGAATACCTTGTTTGTTTCAGAAATATTGAGATGGTGCGATTGTCCGGCTGGCCTGAATTGGTCCATTTGCTGGCCGACCAGCAGTGGTGAGTCAAAGATGGTAGCAGTGACCCCATGAATTGGGCGGCTCCAAACGGTCCTGAAGAGTTGGCCAGGCGCCACGTATAGGGTATCATGCAGCCGCTACGTAAGAGGACCTCACTTCAATTTTCCAGGGAGAATACAGCAGAAATGACCCGTCCTGTGCACAAACGCGGGCGCCGAAGTAGAAATTCAGGGAATCGACGGCGTACAGCAATCGCCCCTCCTACGCTCGTGCAGTCCGACAGAGAATATCATCGATTTCTCGAGCATATATCCGGTCAACCATGGCTGGCGTTGGATACCGAAAGTGACAGCCTTTTTCGCTATACACCGCGCGTTTGTCTGATTCAGGTAACGGTTCCGGCCGAAAAAGGCAGCACAAAGGGGTCGGCTGAAAATGGAGCCGTTGTCGACTTCCTGGTTGATCCATTGCGATCGCTCGATCTGTCCGACTTGGGCAAGGTTCTCGCTGATGACTCTACAGAAATCATTCTCCATGCAGCTGAGAACGATATCCTGACCCTGCAGAGGGATTTGGATTTCCGGATCCGAAGGCTTTTTGACACTCAATTGGCTGCACGCATTCTGGGACGGCAGGGCATTGGACTGGCAAAGGTCTTGCAAGATGAATTCAACGTTGAGAGCGATAAACGGATGCAGCGAACAAATTGGGGCCAGCGTCCGTTAACCCAACAGCAGATGACATACGCCCAGATAGACACGCATTACCTGCCCGCCCTGCGAGTCCGGCAGGCAGGGCTCCTGCAGAAGGCAGGTCGCTGGGAAGAAGCCCAGGCTGCATTTCGGATGTTGGAGTTGGTCGAGTTCCGGCCGCCGGAGCCGCGCACTGTCTGGCAGATGAAGCAGATCCGCACTGTGGTGGCGAATGACATGGGAGTCCTAAAGGCAGTCTGGGACTGGCGTGAAAAGTTTTCCAAGCATGCGGAACGGCCCCCGTTCAAAGTAATGGGTGAGGACTCGATGGTAGCAATTGCTCAGAGACGACCGCAAACACTGGACGCGCTAAGGGAAATCCCCGGCTTAAGTGTGCGGCAAATCGAGCGGTTTGGAAAGGAGTTGTTGGCCGCGGTTCGTCTGGGGGAAGAGCAGCCTGTGCCCAAACGGCCATCGCCCGCAAGGAAGGCGGAAACTGTACTCACCGCGGAAGGAAGGGAGCGCTATGAGCACCTGCGCCAGTGGAGGACTAAGACAGCGGCAGCGCGCGGCGTCGATCCTGACATCGTGTTCAGCAACGAAACGCTTATACAGATAACTGCTGGTCAACCTACATCCGTGGCCGCTCTGCAGGAGATTCCATCGGTAGGGCGGTGGAAAGCACAAGCATACGGGCCGGCTCTATTAGAACTCCTCGGTAACAACGTCACGACTTGACAGGCAAATATAAGCGAGGCAGCAAGTAACTCCACGGTGGGCGACCGTGCTGCCAGAGCAGTCCTGATTTGAAAACTTACATAGTTCAGGTCAGGCGGGCTGGAGCGCTAGCGGATCGGGCAGGTCGCCGGAGTCGACCTTCCCTTCGAAGACATCGACAAACTCGTGCTCTTCGAGCGTTTCATGTGCTAGCAGTGCTTCGGCCACTGCGTCCAATCTAAGCCGATGAATCCTGAGAATGTTGCGAACACGATCGTGTTGCTCTCTCACAATAAGCTGCACTTCGCTGTCAAGAGCTTCTGCCACCTCTTCGCTATAATCACGCTGCTCGGTTAACTCGCGGCCAAGGAAGGGGTTTTCTTCCTGGCTTCCGATCTGAAGAGGCCCCATCCTCTTGCTCATCCCATACTTCATCACCATTGCCCTTGCCAAACGGGTGATTGTCTGGATGTCATTGCTGGCGCCGTTGGAAATGTCTCCAAAAACCAGTTCCTCGGCTACGCGGCCACCGAGCCCAACGGCGATGCGGTCAATAAAATATGATCGCGGCAGCAGATAGCGGTCTCGCTCCGGTACCGTCAGAGTGACGCCACCTGTCATGCCGCGAGGGATAATAGTCACCTTGCGCAATGGGTCTGCGCCTTTAACTACATGTGCAATGATTGCATGGCCGGCTTCGTGGTAGGCGACAACGCGCCGCTCACTATCGGTTATCAACCGGCTGCGTCTTTCAGGCCCTCCCATTGCGATTCGCTCAATCGACTCCTGCATCTCGTCCATTGCAATCGTGCGACTATTTCGACGCGCGGCCAGAATTGCAGCTTCGTTTACCAGGTTTTCCAAGTCGGCACCGACAAAGCCGGGCGTCTGTCGAGCGATCAGGTCCAGGTCCACATTGGGGTCGACGGGCTTGCCTTTTACATGAACATCGAGGATGGCCCGTCGTCCCGACAGGTCGGGCCGGTCCATGGTTACGCGTCTGTCAAATCGCCCGGGACGAAGCAGGGCGGGGTCGAGGATGTCCGGACGGTTAGTGGCGGCCACCAGGATGACATTAGTATCGGTGCCAAAACCATCCATTTCCACCAGGATCTGGTTAAGGGTCTGCTCGCGCTCGTCGTGGGAACCTCCCAGACCCGTGCCCCGGTAGCGCCCGACCGCGTCGATTTCGTCAATGAATACAATGCAGGGGCTATTTCGTTTGGCCTGCTCGAACAGGTCGCGCACACGGCTTGCGCCAACGCCGACAAACATTTCGACGAATTCAGAACCACTAATGCTGAAGAATGGAACCCCTGCTTCACCCGACACTGCCTTGGCCATGAGTGTTTTTCCGGTGCCGGGCGGCCCGACCAACAGAACTCCCTTGGGGATGCGTGCGCCCAGAGCAACGAACTTCTGCGGCTCCTTCAGAAACTCTACGATTTCCTCTAGTTCTTCCTTTGCTTCATCGGCTCCGGCCACGTCGCCAAATGTTACAGTGGGCCTATCGCCAACGAACATCCGTGCTTTGCTCTTTCCGAAGGAGAGCGCTTGATTATTGCCGCTCTGGCTCTGGCGGAACAGAAAAAGAAAGAGACCGGCGATCAGGATGAGGGGAAGTAAGTTAATGACCAAGGCGAACCAATTGCCCGAATTGGATGGCGGCTGGACATTGATTTTAACCTGGGCCAGGCTCTCCTCGGAGACGCCCATGCCTTGCAGTGTTCGAGTGAGAGCGACCCCTTCCTCTTTGCGGCTGGATAGCGGTTGGTCGCTGCCATGCGAGAAAATCTGCAATCTTTCCCCGCGTACGTCGATTCGTGCGATATCGCCGCGCTCGACCTGTCTGGCAACGTCACTCAGACTGACATTTTCCGGCCTCTCGTTAGGGCCGTAGACATTCAGAAAGAGGGCGGCGGCTGCCACCAAAATCAGCAGATAAACAAAAGCGTTTCGAGTCCAGTTTCCGCTCACAGAATCTCCTCAAGAATCAGATTTCACTGCGACAGCAGTATAACATGGAGGCCACGGCTTCGCGAAAGCCAGGGCAATTGGGCGGAAGCAGCTTTCGAAAATGACTAGCGTGCTGGCCATGAAGCGTTGCCCATGAAAGGGAGCCACTGGCATGCTTTTGCAGGTTCTTGCGCTTAACACTGAGCAATTGCCTCGCACATTCTTCTGGGGTTTTTTCAGACACCCAGTATACCCAAGGATTGCTCATCCTGGCTGACAAATTCGGCGACTGGACTTTCCACTCGTCCGTAGCCGCTCCAGATCTTGAAGCCCAGCAGTGCCAACAGTTCTGGCGACGCTTCTTCAAGCATTTCGGGTCGGGCGCCAATCGTAAAGTTTTCCTGGGGTCGGAACTGGGGTCCGCAGAAGGTTGTAAGCAACCCATAGCGGTTCCCGTCACTTATGTTGGCGCCGGTTCCGTGCCAGAGCCTGCCGTCGAAAACCATTGCCGTGCCTGCCAACCCTTCCGCGGCCAGCGTATCCTCGTTGTCGTCATTTGCTCTTGGGGGTCGGCCCCGAAGGTGACTACCGGGGACAAAGCGAGTGCCCCCGTTTTCGCTGCTGAAATCGTTGAGCATCCACATGACGTTAGCGCACACGCATGGTGCGACCATTGCTGGTTCTTCATCGCCGGCCAAATTGGGCTGTTCGCGGGAGATTGAACCGACAGGAAGCGGAGAAGGCCCGCGTTCAATGGGGTGAGGCATCCACCACTGATCGGTATGCAGATTCATGGGGGCGCCGCCCGGCTTGGCAATGTTGGCAGAATAGCTCGACAGCAGATAGTCATCGCCCAGGACGTGATCGACGACGGTGCGCACGCTTGGTGTGGAAAGAATTTTGCAGAAAATCTGGCCCTTGTTGACAAGCATCCACACACGTTGATTGACTCCGCCGGCTGTAGCGGTGTAGGCCTGTTGTTTGAGCCGGCCTTTTTTGTCCGTAAATGCACCCCACTGCTGCTTCGGGCCTCCATCCTCGAAGGCCGCGCCCAGCTCGAGTTCGGCGGCCGCCTGTTCCTTGAGCCGTTTCAGTGCAGCCGCCACCTCATCCGGCTCTAAGGCGTTGGCGATCAGGCAATAGCCAAATTCCTCAATATCCAACTTAGCCTGTTCGATATTCGCGGTCGCTGTGGGTAAGTGTCGAGTGGTTTGCATTTGGCTTCTCCGGGCAGCATTGTTTTCGGTACTCTACTTCATTTTCTTCGAATGGGCAACGCTGGCGGCACTTTTTTCCTCGCCTAATGGTTGTACCATTTGGGACCAATTCCGTTGGGGATTTTCAGGATAAGCGAGAAGTAACAGGGCCTTCTCATACCGCCCATTCTGTTGCTTCGGGTACGAGGTTTTCGGCATTCCTTTTCACCTGGTCGGCTCGAATCCTGGTCAGGAAGTTGCTTTGCATTTCCCCACTCAGACAGTGGAAACAGCTTAACTCGCTAACCTGCCATTGTAGTGACGTAAGGAGGAAACTGGAAAGCTTGTAACGGCGCAGCCGCTGCAAGCTAAGTCCCTTGCCGGCAACCTTTTGGAGTTCGGCCAAAATGCGTAACTGTCAGCCATTCCTTCGAGCCAACACACTTGTCAAAGTGTTCAAGGCATTTGCTTTCTCATGTCGGCGCGCCCTGTCTTGCGATATGCAAGATTAGTCGCTTCTTCTCACTTAGATCATTTCGGGAATTTTCAGGGAAATACGCGAAAAAGATTCATTGCTAACTCTGCAGTAAAATGTCCTGAAATGGGTACACAGAGAGATTAGGTCAAGCAAGGCGCGGGTGGGTCAGAACTGGCACTGAAGATGACAAGATTGGCGCCTGTCGCTTGCTACTGCAGTCCTGGAAATCTTTCTAACCTGCAGATTCTCTTACAGACGAGAGTTGCGAACAGAGGTGGAATGAAAGCCAATCCCAGACTGTTTCCAGCGCGGGATTGGCTGTGCTAGAATTGACGGATATGAACGAAATCGCTATGTCATTGTCTGCCATGATAGCCCCTGTGGGCCCTCCTCTTGTCCTGACATTGGGCAGCATTGTTCTCTGGGTTCTTGGCCGATTTTCCCGTCCTATGGCGCGATTGCACTTCATTGGGAGCGCGACTGGGATTCTGAGTGCGGTAGCCTTGCTCTTCTGGGGAGGGGCGGCAGCACTGACAATTGCCCTGCGTGTGCAGCCTGTTGCTCCAACTTTCAGCATACCCTGGCAGCCTTTCTTTTCCAGGGGCGCCGATATTCTGTGGGTCAGCAACGGATGGAACTGGTATGTTTCATGCCTAATCCTTCTGTTGGGAGGCGGAGGTTTGCTGTTCAGCGGCATTTCCGGGCAGAGTCGCGATCTAACTTCCGAAGAGAACTGGCACGGCAGAGCGATGACACTTGCCTTGTCGCTCAATGCAATTGCCAGCGCACTATTTTTTGTCAGCAGCGGAAATCTCCTTACTGTTACGTTGATGTGGGTAGTGATGGATCTTTTTGTCATTGCCCGAAGTGCGGTTGTGCCTGAAGGCCCCGGCCCTTCCCCTACCCGGCAGTTTCAAGGACTGAGCATGATGGGAGCCTTGTTACTTTTGATCGGGCTCCTTCCTGCAGGCCAGAGTGGCCCGGCCGTGCTTCTGGCTGGCGGCCAACTGCCCCAAGAGACAGTAATTCTTATGTTGCTAGCCGGTGTCATTCGGGCCGGCGTCTACCCTCTACACCTGTGGCTGTTGCCGCAGCGCGGGGAACGCCTCTATATGCCGGACCGATTGATCGACCAGATTCCACCTGCGCTTTGCGGGCTGTGGCTTTTGGGCTGGTCAAGCGGGCTGGCAGGCGAGGAGCTACTTGCACGGCCTGAAATCGTGGCGCTGGCTTTATTGGGTTTGCTGGGCTCGGCCATTGCCACGTTCACAACGACGACAAGGCAGGAGCACACGACTTTCGTACTGGTGACCGCGGTTGGAATCGCCGGACTTACGAGCATATTGTCAGAGATCCGAGGGCCTGCAGCCGTGCTGTGGCCGACGACGACGTTCGCTTTGGGAGGCGGCCTGTGGCTGATCGGCGAAAGGATCTGGCGCGCATGGCACTGGCAGATACCAATCAGTGTAGGGGTTTTGGCGCTTGTCGGTGTTCCATTCACTCCGGGATTTCTGACACAGTCTGTGGTCGCACAGCTGCTAATGGTGGGAAATTGCGCCGATGAAACCGGTCTTTGTGGGAAGTTGGGCGCCCTGATGTGGCCCTTATTTGCGGCCTATATTGTAACTCAGATGATATATGTCTCGTCTCTCTTGCGTAGTTGGGACACCGAGCCTGATGGTAATTCCTTGGCGGAACTAAGGCCGGACGGTTGGATCATTGGAAGATTGCTGGTATATGTAGTTGTTCTTGCGATTCCGCTGGCGACTGCAGGTGTGTTTCCAGATATGATTACAAATCTCGCTAATCTGCCGGATGCTATTCCCAGCAGCGCCGGGAACCCCCCTAGTGCGGTGGCGAGTTGGCAGGTTTGGCTGACCTTAGCCGGTCCACTCACATTGGGGATTGGTCTTGCCATCGCCCGTTCACAAGTGAGGGAGCTTTTGAGAACGGATGGAAACAGGGCCGGCGCGTTGGGGTCAATCCGGAGGTGGTCCAGCCGTATCGCCAGGCTCGCGACTCTGGACTGGATTTCAGGCGTCACCAGGTGGGGCACCAGCAGGATGGGGAATGTGTGGGACGTTGGCTTGGAGATTGTCGAAGGGGCGGGTCATATGGGGTGGGTTGTCGTTTTTGGAATTATTGGCTATTTACTGTTGAGTACGTAGTCGTTTCGGCATTTTGAAGACATTGTTGGAACAGCAGTGGTCAGATTCAAGCGATAGCTGCCCGAATTCATTTGGCTTACTTAGACTTAGCCTTACCATCATAATCCATGGAGTTTTCCGCTGGTCGGCAAGAGTGTATTCAATATCGTAAACTCCGATGGGATAGGTGGACTGGTTGAATGGTCAGCGCTCTACTGCAATTGAAAGAATTGGTTAGCGAATTATTCGTTTTATTAGAGAACAGAAATCATGGCTGAGTTATGGGCTTCAGTCCCGGCACATGTGATATTGGGAATTGTCGCGGGTCTCCCTGTTATCTTGTGGGACTGGCGAATAGCCTTGCCCGGACTGCTATTCGTCCAGATTGGAATTAGCGGGTTGGTTGGGGCAGTCTATGGACTTTCGGCGCCTTGGCCGGCGGTCCATTTGGTCGTACTGTTCATAGCCTTTCTGATACTCCTGCTTTCGATTTTGCAGACAAGCAATGTCCATGTCCATCAATCAGGAGAGTTTAGTTCGAGGCTCTTTCGATTGCTTGTACTGGGAATAGCGGCTCTGTTGGTTTGGAACGCCAGCGAGGGGATTGAATTGCCCCTTCTCAGCGATGCTTCCAAAATGCTGTTTCTTTGGTTGGCGGCTGTGGCGTTACTTACCCTCGGCATGACAGAAACAGCTCTCTTTGGAGGCGTCGGTCTTTTGTTGTGGTTGATTCCTGTTCAAGCGTTTCTGTCCGTACTGTTTCCTCTGCCCGCCGTTATAGTGATGCTGGGAATTCTGCAGCTGCTGGTGGCATTGGCCTGTAGCTATCTAATATTGGCCGAGGACGATGTACTGACATCATATGAAGTGCCATCTACCGATCCCGAACTGGCACCAGGGATCCAGCGCCGTCAGAGCATTGCAGCTGGCGCACAGGTCCTCTGGTACGGCTGCGCATACTGGTTTTTTTCCTTGGTCGGCCGCCGGCAGAAGACGGTGGTTCGCAACGGTTGAGAAGCCTCAGATGGCCGTTTAGTTCGAGAGCCAGCCTTTTGCGGGGGAACGCATTGCGCAGCCGAAAGGTCGATAAGTCAGGTCTGACAGATATTATGTTGTTTTCCGGACGGCGAAAGGAAACTTGGTGTCAGCCAGGAATTTCCATGTTTGTATACAAGCTTTAGATGCAACTGATGAGGCAACCGCAGATTTTGGCGAGCGCCTCTCTGGGCTGTCGCCAAACAAGGCGAACGATCGAGGAATGCTCAAAGTGAAGGCCATTAATTGAACAGCTGCGTTCCATGATCCAATTTGCCCTTCCCTCATTTTTGTTCAGCCTCCTATTGCTGGAAGTGTTGTCCAGCTACATCTTTCGCCGCTGGGAAAGGGGCGTCTCGCTCATAAATGGCGGGATACTGAATCTCGTCGCGGTTCTACTTTGGCGGCTTCCCTCCGATACACTCTTGTTTTCCATCCCATTTGTTCCTGTCACTTTGGATCTGCGGGCAGGAATATGGGAATACGGCTTCCGCTTCCAATTGACACAGAATAATGAACCCATAGTGGTTATTGTTCTCCTATTGCTAGGGACCGGCATGCTGTTGACGGCTGTGGCGAGCCAAGGCGTAGTTTTTCCTCCCTCCATGCTACTGATCGGTGCTGGCTATATTGGGATAGCGCTAATGGTCGACGCCCCGATCTCGCCGGTCTTTCTTGCCCCCGTTTCTATTGCAATTCTAATGACGGTAAGCGTCTTTCCCATTCAGGCCGGAATCACCGGTGAAGCGCTGGGTTCCTTAAGAGCGATTCTTCCGCCGATTCTCGCGACTCCGTTTATTCTGCTCGCTGCCTGGAATATGGAACAGTTGCCCCTTAATCCGCAGGATATACGCCTAGCTGCGGGCGGGGCGCAGCTTCTGGGAGTAGGTCTGCTTGTTTTGCTGGCGCCAGTTCCCCTTCATAGTGCCCAACCGCAATTGGGAGAATCTTCTCCACCAATTGCGATGGCTCTGACCATTCTGCTATACCAGACCCTGGCACTTTTTCTTTACTTTCAGGCAACATCGAGTTTTCCAATGCTGTTCGGCAGCACAGCGTTGAACGTGTGGTTGACGTCAACAGCCGCGATCACTCTGGTCTGGGGAGGCGTGGCGGCGGCGGCGGCCAGCCATCCAGGTCGACTATTGGGCTATGCGATGCTGCATGACTGGGGACTGATCCTCCTGCTCCTTGCCGGTTCTGACGACCGCAGTCGTCCGATGGTGGTCTCTCTGTTTGCCTTGCGTATTCTTAGCACCATGAGCGCAGCCGCGGGACTGGCGCAATTGCGGCAGGCGACAGGCAGCCTGGAGCCTGACAGGCTTCAGGGGGTGGGAGCTCGATTGCCATGGAGTACGGCGGCTTTTCTCCTGGGCAGCCTGGGACTGGCCGGTTTTCCACTGACAGCGGGGTTTTCGGGGCACTGGTCGGCAATACAGGCACTGGCAGAGGGCGACTGGCGCTTTGCTGCAGTCGTGCTGATCGCCAGTGGCAGCGTAATCTTCGGTTTCGTACGCATGGTTGGCATTTTCTTTGGCCGATTGGAAAATGCCCATGTTCCCCGTGAACGGCCGTTGGGGGTGGTCTTTTCTGTGCTAGCGATTCTTCTGGTCACGGGAATGGCTATCGTGCCGCAGCTCTTCGAAGGACCGATCTCCAGAACTTTGCTGTCTTTTGACTGACCAAAAACTGTCAGAATCTCCCTTTTCGACATCTGATAGAGAATGATAGTCCGCTCCTGCTAGTCTGATGGATGCAGGGGCTGGACGATCGTTTCTCGTCATACGCGCCTATGCTTATGCGTTCGGTGGATTAGCTATGTCGCGCAAGTAATACTCACTCAAGGAGACTCGTCATCTGCTTTAATTCGGACGCTCGTTCGTCGAGAATCAAGGGCTTTTACAACCGAAGTCTGTCTGCTCGAGTTGCCCTCATTGGCGAGTGGGGGGATCTGACCAGCGATGAGAGGGACCTGCTGTCTGAGAGTATCGCCATAGAACAGGCCGACATGATGATTGAGAACGTCGTTGGCCGGTTTGCGCTGCCGTTGGGAATAGGCGCAAATTTTCAGATTAATGGGCAGGATTATCTCGTTCCAATGGCGATAGAGGAACCTTCTGTCGTGGCGGCCGTCAGTTCCGGCGCTCTACTCGCTCGTTCCGGGGGAGGCTTCTCGACTTCCAGCACAGATCCAGTGATGATTGCCCAGGTTCAATTGCTCGACGTGCCAGATGCCGCGAAGGCAGAGAGCGCAATATTGGCGGCAAAGGATCAGATTTTGGGTGCCGCCGACACCAGCCCAACCTTAACGCGTTTGGGTGGGGGCCCGAAAGAGATTGAGGTGCGCCAGCTGACCGGCACGCCGGCGGGGCCAATGCTTATTGTTCATCTGCTGATTGACTGTCAGGACGCGATGGGCGCCAACGCCGCCAACACCGCCGCGGAAGCAGCTGCGCCTTTGCTGGAACGGCTCAGTGGAGGCCGTGCAGGGCTGCGCATCCTCTCAAATCTCAGTGACAGGCGACGTGCTTGGGCGGAGGTCGAGATACCAGCCGATGCGTTCAGAAGCAATGCCTTTTCCGGCAGCGAGGTTATCCACGGCATCGCTGAGGCAAACGCGTTCGCTTATGCGGATCCTTACCGGGCGGCGACTCACAACAAAGGCATTTTCAATGGTGTGGACGCTGTGCTTCTGGCCACAGGAAACGATTGGCGCGCGGTGGAAGCCGGTGCACACGCCTGGGCTGCACGCGATGGACAGTACCGTGCACTTACCGACTGGCATGTGCGCGGCCGCGCAGATTCGGAGTCTCTGTATGGTCGCCTAGAGCTACCTATTGCGGTCGGTACCGTGGGCGGAGCGACGCGGAGCCATCCGTCAGCCAGATTGGCCTTGAGAATCCTGGGACTGGACTTGCAGGGGGAAGCTCCGATCGAGAGTGAAAAGGGAAGGTCGCAAGCCAATGGAGACGCGGGGGAATGTCAGCAAGGGGCGAGGGCTCTGAGCGAGATTGTCGCGGCAGTCGGCTTGGCACAGAATCTGGCGGCGCTACGGGCCTTAGTAACCACGGGCATTCAGCATGGGCACATGCGTCTTCATGCCCGTCAGATGGCGGCATCCGCAGGAGCAGTAGGGGACGCGGTCGAGCATATTGCCGGGCAGATGGTGGCGGAAGGAAATATAAGGGTGGAACGTGCCAAGGAGTTGCTACAAGAGAAGAACGGCCGCCTTGCCGGCCCATAGGGATGAACTATGTGTTCCAGAGGGATAAACCAATGTTGAATCAGCCAGTAAGACCGGTAGGAATAGTCGGATATGGAGCCTACGTCCCACGCTTCCGCTTGCCGGGAGCAGAAATCAGCCGGATCTGGAGCGGTGAGATTGGCGTGGCAAGCTCACTGTCTGGTCAGAACGGTGAAGCTGCATCGCAGCGAACGGATAGCAGCCCAGTGAAGGAAAAGGCAGTGCCGGGGCTTGATGAAGATACTGCAACCATGAGCATTGAGGCAGCCCGCAACGCGCTTGAGCGCTCGCAGGTCGACCCCCAGGACATCGGTGCCGTGTGGGTGGGGAGCGAAAGTCATCCTTATGCAGTTAAGCCGACCGGAACTATAGTGGCGGAGGCAATTGGCGCAACTCCTTCAATAGTGGCGGGGGACTGGCAGTTTGCTTGCAAGGCCGGGACAGAAGCACTGCAGGCGGCAATTGGTCTTGTAGGGAGCGAAATGGCCCCATATGCTCTGGCAATTGGAATGGACACTGCGCAGAGCCGGCCGGGTGATGCGCTGGAATACACAGCCGGCGCGGGCGGTGCGGCGATTCTGGTCGGAGCCGCCAGTGAGTCTCTTGCCGTCATAGAGCGGAGTTTGAGTTACGTTTCCGATACAACCGATTTCTGGCGAAGGCCCGGAAGTCAGTATCCTAGTCATGCGGAGCGATTCAGTGGGGACCCCGGCTACTTTGGGCACGTCATTCCGGCTGCCGAGCAGATGATGCAGGAGATGGGGCTGACCGCTCCGGAATTCGACCATGTGGTTGTACACCAGCCGAACCTGAAATTTCCGGTACGGGCGATGCGTGCGCTGGGATTCAGGGAGGATCAGTGGAAGAGCGGATTGCTTGTCGGAGAGATAGGCAACACGTACGCAGGTTCCGCGCTTGTCGGTCTGACAGCTATACTTGACACCGCCTCGCCAGGGCAGCTGGTGCTAGTTGTCAGTTACGGCAGCGGAGCCGGTTCGGACGCCTTCCTGCTGCGCACAACTGAGCGTGTTGTTGGGGCACAGAGTCTCGCTCCCCGAACTTGGGATTACCTTAGTCGCCGCATCGAAATAGACTATGCGCAATATGTGCGTTTGCGGGGGAAACTGGCTACCAACTGAGGAGTCCATCTGCGGGTGATTCACTGGAGCGCACAATCGCAGTCTCTGCGGCACTGGTAGTTTATCTGGAAAACTCTAGTTACACATTCAGTCGTAACTACTAGGCCACAGCAGTTGACCAGCCAGTCATCCCTGGAACCATTGAGGCTCTAGGTGAGGAATCTGGTGTACAGCCGCCGCCATGCTCGCCAGCCGACACGTTACGATGAAGGCACATGGTCGGTGAGGCATGTTTTTGTAGGGGGGCGTTGCGGGGGCGCAGCCCCTGCACAAGGGAGGCCGCTTGCGGCCGACCGCCCAAAATACAACAGTGAGGGGGGAAAATACCTTTGCTCGCCTCGTTCAGGGTTGCGAATCAGTTGCGGCTGAGTAGTTACATTAAATCTATGAAAGCAGGACTTGGAGCGGTGCCTTGGGGCCAGTCGAAATTAAGAGAAGAGTGGTTATTGCACCACCTGGCCGTTCAGCCGTTGGCGGACTTCTCAAGCAACGACACTTGCTCAGTTTGTCTCATTACTTAAGGGTTTCAGCAGAAAGCGCTGAAAGGGCGTGCAGCAGAATGGTCCGCCAGCGGCCATCTTCATCGATGGGAATATAGATGGCCTCTCGGCCAACGTGGATTGCGTTGTTGGGCACAAAATCTCCTTCGTCATTGGTGTTTCCAAGTGCCATTCGTAAGGAGTATTGCAACTTGCGCCTGGATCCGACATCAATCTCCCCTTTGACTACTTCGGCGGAGCCGATTACGCGTAAAGGATAACCTTGCGGAATCCGTATGGCGATCTGATCGCGCCTACGGCCGATGTTGAGAATTCCGGCTTTCAACGCCTCCATTTTTACCCTTATCTGGTAGAAAAGATTCTGCATTTCAATTGGGACCGAATTTGTCTCCAAGTCCTTTCCAAATCGGTCCTCAATTTCCCTTTGCATTTCTTCCAGTTCCTGCTGTGAATTCAGACCGGCAATGCGACGGTATAGCTGAAGGCGCAGCCCCTCTTCTTCGACATAAGTAGCCGGGATTTCGGCGCGCAAGGGCAGGTCGAGCGTGACTGGGGGAGCAAGTGGATCGTCCCAGGTACTGGATAGCGTCGAATCTTCTGTCTGCTCCGATGATGGGTGAGGCGCAAGATTCCCATTAGTGGAAACTTGCTGCACAGCGTCGCCGTCAACTCCTTGAGCATCGTTAAATCGTTCCCGTTTCTCTCTCAGCTCGTTGACCGATTGGGTAAGGAGGCGGGTGTACAGATCGAAGCCGACGCTGACGATCTGGCCGTGTTGCTTTGCTCCCAGCAGCTCCCCTGCGCCTCTTATTTCCAAGTCGCGCATGGCGATACGAAAACCTGCGCCCAATTCTTCGCTGCTCTCAAGCAGCGCCTCCAGGCGGCGGCGGGCGTCGAAAGTCAGGGTACTGTGACGATCGTGAAAAAGATAGCAGTAGCCCCTGACTGCCCCGCGGCCTACGCGGCCGCGTAGCTGGTACAATTGGGCCAGGCCAAAATGATCGGCCCTGTTAACGATGATGGTATTGGCGCGACGAATATCGAGGCCGTTCTCGACAATGGTTGTGCAGACAAGCACATCGATTTCACCATCTGCGAAACGCATCATGGTGTCTTCCAGTTCACGCTCAGCCATCTGTCCGTGGGCAATTGCAACAACGGCCTCAGGCACCTCTCGCTGAAGTCGAGATGCCAGCGTTTGCAGTCCCCGCACTCTATTATGGACGAAGAACACCTGCCCGTCCCGCGCCAGCTCCCTCTGAACGGCCTGACGTAAGAGTGTGCTGTCGAATTCAGCCAGGATTGTACGCACTGGCAGCCGCTCTCGTGGGGGCGTATTAATCGCGCTCATGTCGCGTACGCCGCTGAGACTCATATGGAGCGTTCGAGGGATTGGAGTTGCACTAAGAGTGAGTACATCCATTTCTGTCCGCATCTGCTTGAGGCGCTCTTTGTGGCTGACGCCAAAGCGTTGCTCCTCGTCGATAACAAGCAGACCCAGCGATTGGAATTCTACATCTTTTGAGAGCAGACGGTGCGTGCCGATGACGATGTCAACGGTCCCTTCATGCATCTTTTGCAGAACACGCTCCTGCTGAGCCGGAGTCCGAAAACGGGAGAGCATTTCCACCATGATGGGGAATTGGTCCAGGCGCTCGCTGAAGACGCGGAAATGCTGCTGCGCAAGAACTGTGGTTGGTACAAGAACCGCCGCCTGTTTCCCGTCCATCACCGCTTTGAAGGCGGCACGGATGGCAACTTCAGTCTTACCATAGCCGACATCGCCAATGATGATTCGGTCCATTGGGCGATCGGTTTCCATATCGTGTTTGACGTCGATGATTGCATCGATCTGGTCTGCCGTTTCGCGGAAGGGGAAGGCTGCTTCCATCTCTTCCTGCCAAGGACCGTCCGGGCTGAAAGCGTAGCCGCGGACGACCTCCCGTTCGGCATAGAGTTTCAGCAGGTCTTCGGCGATATCTTCCACGGCCTTCTTGGCTCGAGCCTTTACCGTTTGCCAGTCGCTGGTACCAAGGCGGGTGACGGAGGGCGGGATCCCGGCATCCCCTGCCCCTACGTAGCGACTCAGGCGGTCTGCCTGATGCACGGGTATGTAGAGTTTGTCACCCCTGGCGTAGTTCACGTGCAGATATTCCCGCTCCACCCCTCCCATCTCAAGCCTGACAAGGCCTTCATAGAGACCAATGCCATGCTCCATATGAACGACATAGTCGTTGGGGCTGACATCAGCGAAGAATAGTTCGGGCGCCACCGTAGACTGGGTACTACGCCGCTGTTGACTGGATTGTCTGGTCCAGCCGAACAGCTCGGAATCGGTGAAGATACGCAGGCCCGCAGGCTGGAGACCGTTTTCGCCTCCCTGCGAAACCGGTGAGCCACCCATGACGAAACCTTCCGACAGTACGCCCTGCAACAGTGATATACCGCTCTGCGGAGGGTCGTTGAGATCGGTGATGAGATTCGAAGGCAACTGGGCCTCCCGCAGCTCTTCTTGAAGGCGGGCAGTCTGTCGCGAGATAAGCACCACGCGTTCCGAGGTGTTGGCGAACTTGCGCATCTCCTGCAGAATGCGCTTGATTTGTCCGGCAAAGTGTGGACTTGGCACAAACAAGCGTGCAAGGGAGGGAGTTTCGCTTTCTACGGGTTCGCCAGGCAATCCACTTGAGCCCAATACCAGAGGATCGCGATCCTCGATTTGCGTCAAAAGCGTTTCCGGGCTGAAGTAGCTGGTGGTGAAATCTGAGGGAAGTTCAAAGCCGCGCAACAGTTCCTGATAGGTTCGGGCTGCTTCCTCTTCGGAGGCCTTCAAACCGGCGGCCACTTGTTCGCCGTCATCAATTGCAAGCAGTCCATTGTCAGGCAGGTGATTGAGGAGCGATGCCGGCCTGCTGTAGAAGTAGGGCAGGTACCACTCTATGCCGCGGAAAGTGCGGCCGGCACTCAGATCTTCCAACTCCCTGGTAATCTCCTCGCGAATCGCAAGAACCAGGTTGGGCTCACCTAACAAGGTTTCGCGCAGACTTTCAATGCTGCTCTTGTCCTTTGGGGGCGTAGCGGTTCCCTTCCCGTTGCCTGATGCCCGCTCAAGGGCTATTTCCGCACTTGGTGTGTCGGCCAATCTGTCAGGGGCCAAGCTTGAGGAGGAACTGCCTGCGGCAGCTGGTTGCGAGGCGGCAGCAGAAAGTGCACCGCCAAGTGCTTCACTTCCCGGTCCGACCAGCACTTTTTCCAACTGTCGTTCACTACGCTGCGTTGCCGGATCAAAAGCGCGCAGTGTTTCCACTTCGTCGCCGAACAGGTCGATCCGGACAGGGTGGGACAGGTTGGGGGGCCAGATGTCTACAATGCCGCCGCGGCGGGCGAAAGTTCCCGGTTCCTCCACTATTTGAACTGGTTCATAGCCACTCTGCACCCATCGGCCCGTCAAGTCATCCAATTGCACGAAACTGCCCACGCGCAAGGGACGCAGGGCCATGCGAAACGCTCTAGCAGGCAGCGTCTTCTGCATCATTGCACAGGCAGAGGAAACCACGACAGTGGGACGGCGGCTTTTCTGCTGCAGAGCTGCCAGCGCGGTAAGTCTGAGTTGACGAGTACGGCCTGCCCAGGGGATGCGTTCATAGGGCAAGGCGTCAGGCTCCGCGTACAAAGTTACGTGCGGCACTCCATTTGTAGGAGGCAGGAAGAGTTCGAGCCGCTCAACCCAGCGCTGGGCCTGCTCGGCGGTACCGGTCACCACCAAGATTGGGGCCTCTCTCTCAACGGCAAGGCCAGCAATCACGTATGCGCGAGCGGCCGCGTAAAGTTTCTGGGGCGCCGCCGTGTGCCCATTCAGAAAGTCTTGGAAGGGTGTAAGTTTTCTTAACAGAGGCACCAAGCCGGAAAGATTCATGTTTTCTGTCAGATCCCTGTCTGAATAGCAATCGCCGCAACGCCTTTAAGGGTGCGTACGGTGAAGCCAATCGACCTCAAGGAAATACGCGTGGTTTCAGTCCGTTGCCTCGGCAGCAGGGTTAAACCTGTTCATGGCCAGGTCGATTCCGTAAAATAGCCAGCTTTCGACGGCGTCTGCAATGCGCGGGCGCAGAGTTTCGAATTCAGTCTCCTCTTCGACACTGAAGTTCTGCAAAACGTAGTCGGCAGAACTCATAGGCGTGTGGGGGCGGCCGATTCCCACGCGAGCACGGGGAAATTGATCGGTTCCCAACTGCTGGATGAGAGACTTCATACCGTTGTGCCCCCCGCTGCCGCCGAAAGGGCGCAAGCGCAGTTTACCGCTGGGCAAGTCGAGTTCATCATAGACTACAAAGATGTCTAGCGGTTCAATTCTGTGGAATCTTGCGATAGGCGCGACGGCACGGCCGCTCAGATTCATGAAAGTGAGCGGCCTCACAATGAGAACTCTTTGGCCTGCGGCGCTTTCCTTTGGCAAGCGCCTGCTTTCCAATAGCTGGGAATGATTTATTGTACCCACTCCAAAGAGCGCGTTGAATTTGGCTCGAGAAAGTGGAATCCCGTGGCGCCGGGCCAGGAGGTCCACCACTTGAAAGCCGACATTGTGTCGATTGCGCGCGTATTGGGGACCGGGATTGCCCAGCCCCACGATCATTTTCATGGTTAACTGCTTTTAGAGTTACTTGTTTGGCGCCCTTTGAATTGCGCTTACCTCAGGATGCAATCTCCAGTCAGGTCAAGAAAGAGCAATGTGCTTTTTGTCAGAAATGTCGCACAAGGCTGTTGTGAACAACAGATGAAATTGCCGAATGTATTGACGTCACTACAGCAGTTTATTATCTTACAACTGATTTGGGCGGCCAAATGTGGCGGAAGTACAGTCGGTCCTTTATCCGGATGCCATTTGCTGCTCAGCGAAGCCCGGTCGGCGACCCTGTGCTTCGTCACAGAAGCCTTTCAGATCAATCGAGTCGTATTTGCAAACTCTTTTCGTGTTCCAAAATGGGAGAACTGATCGTATCATTCGGTACCGCCTCTGTGCCGTTTATGCCTGCTGTTGTGTCTGCTGGAAACAACCCATGCCTATCTCTACCTTCCACTCATCCATATCAACCTTCCTGCAATTTGATTTCCTTCCCGGGTTACAGCAGCCACTATCCCAGACAGCCGCACTCCCTTATTCATAGCGTACGTTCGGTGAGGGGTAAACTTTCCAGGGGGTTTGCGGAGAGGAACCTAGCCTTAAATTGAAAATCCACTGGCTAGGGAATATGGGCCGGACTTCAGTATTTGGCGGGGCTTCCCCAGTTTATGGTGCGTTAGGGCGACCGCCGGCTGAATGTGGTTGCAGCGGCACGTGTCCCAAATGTGGTGGAGGAGGTATTAGGAGAGAGAATCAGCTTCTGCGTATTCCGCCAAGTAGGAAGGCAGACTATCCAAGTGGGCTTGCATTCCAATTCAGGCCAGCATCGAATGAATTGTGTTCCTTTTGTGAGGCGAATGTCGCGTGTGTTTTCGGAAAATTCAGTCCAAATTTAAGAGGTAACTACTAAGCCATCTACAGTGTCTGTCTTGACCAGCCATTTATTATTGCCGTCATTCATGCAATCTGATTGCGTATTCGGTTGACGGCAGCCAGGTTGCTGGAGCGGTACTGCTGGAATGCGCAGACACGGTCGGAGAGCGATGGTTTTGGAGGGGGGCGTTGCGGGGGCGCAGCCCCTGCACAAGGGAGGCCGCTTGCGGCCGACCGCCCATAAGAGAGTTGAGAGAGGACCTTCGCTCGCCTCGTTCAGGATCGCAAATTAATTGTGGCTGCGTAGTTTCATTAAGAGTACAATCTTCCGAAAACGACTGTACCCGCTGGTAGCGTTTCGCTTGTGAAGGTCTGGTCCTGCAAACCGAAGTGGACAGAGAATCGGTCAGACTGAAAGTGACAACGGGCGATCAAAGGGATCACCAGATGACCGAATCCTTTCTCCAGCAACGTCGGCTGCCATTCAACAACCCATTCATTCCAGGCGCTTGAACGGTAGTGGGGTGTTTGGGCAGAGCGGGACTCATGTCCTGATCTCGGCAGCGAAAACGCGGCGAATACTCCAAGGAAAATTCATTCTCCTGGGTCGAGAGTGCAACCGTATCCTAGATCACTCGGACTTGGTTAAGGCCCACTCCAGAAGGCGTTTTGCAGCGAAGACCGCGGCCAACAGAAGGAACAATCCGGCACTCCAGCGGACTCCTGTGAAAAATCGCGCTCTTAGCCTGTCCAAAGCCAACGATTCGGTCAGGTCTCCCAGGATTCCAGGCTGCGGGACGATCGATGCCTGGTCCGCCGAAGAGGCCTGGCCGCCGGTGGTGCTACTCCCGCTATCCTGGGCGATAGGAGCTGAAGTTGCTGTTGGTTCTTCGGTCGAGCCCTCGACGTTGGGCTGCTCAACCTGGACGTCAGCGACAGTGGGTTGCGGGTAAGGCGTGGGTGTATCGATGGGAATCGGCGTGGGTGTGGGCGCGTCGGGCGTAGGGGTAACCGGGTCGCGGCCTACACTGATGTTGGGCACGAAAAACTCGCCGTAGTTTCCGTCCGGCCGGACAACCCGCATGCGCAGCGTATAGGTGCCGGGCGGCAGGACGTCGGTATGCCAGACACCCAGTTGGCCATCGACCACCTGACGAGTTTCGCCGCCGAAATAGGAGTAGGTCTCGTCTCCACTGGACCCTTGCTTATAGTATAACTCATAGCGCGCGAAGGGAGACCCAGTTGCCGATCCGATGATTGGAACAGGACCGCTGACACTACTGCCAGGAGCCGGTGAGGTTATTCCCGACTGGCCCGTTTGGTTGTTTCGAGCCAGAATCTTGTTCAGTCGAAGGTCCGGCTCGTGGTCGAAGACGTCCTGAACGCCATACTCAGCAACCGCCACCAAGGAAGTGCCAGCTATCTGAGCCAGCCCAACCAGAACCAGGACTAGAATACGAAAATGCACGGGACCCAATGTTCGGAATATCAGCCTCTGAACCATTATGAAATAGTTGCGAATTTCGGTCATCAATGACATGGTCCTTTTTTGGGCGTTCACACAAGTTTCTTGGACCGAAGGGTCCGCAGCCCATTGCCTGTTGCAGCGACTCGATCAAACCCCCCTTGGAGGTACTACTGCCAAGTCTGGATGTAAAGAATTATGTCACTCACTTGTTGGTCGGTCAGGCTTTGCCCGCCAAAGGGCGGCATGGCGATGCCAGTGCGATTCTCTTCCGCATCGGCTGCGCGACCATCCCGGATTGTGCTCAGCAGCTCACTCTCGGTCAGGCCTGAGAAGTAAGGCGAGTTTACCAGCGCGCTTCCCACTCCTTCGATTCCCTCACCGTTTTCTCCGTGGCACGAGGCGCAAGACAGGGCATAGTGTATGGCACCATTTTCCAAGCTTGTCGGTGTAGCTGTCGGCTGTGGCGTCGCGGTCGAGTCCGCAAAGCGGTCGAGGAATGGAAGTTCTGAAACGACAGGAATCGCAACTTCCGGTATCGATACCTGCATTTTTCCGGCGCGGACTGCGCCAGTAATGTACAAGCCTATTGCAATCATGACGATAAAGGGTACCGGCCACCGCGGCCACTGATACTGCCAGACCTTGTTTGCATTTCCTGCATCTGCGGCAATGACTATGAGCATCCCTGTGGTAATGGTCATGAAGCCTATCATGGCCAGAAGCGGAATTGTAATAAACCCATACCAGTTTATCCATACGGTGGTACAGGTTACTCCAACACCACAGGAGGACGGCGCGCCAAACAGCTGCGTCTTCTGCAACAGAAAGTGATATACGGCTACACCTTGCCCCAGCAATGAAAATGGCAGGACAAGATGTGGAAGATGACGGTCCCGGCGCATTATTCCCAATGCAAGCAGGCCGGCGAGAGGATACATCAGAATGCGCTGATACCAACAGAGCGTACAGGGTGTAAAGCCGCTCACCTCGCTAAGGTAGAGGCTGCCCATCGTCGCTATCAATGCAGTGATCAGGGATCCAAAAAGGCCTAACCGGGTCCAGGAAGAAGAATTTTTCATCGGATTGCGTTTCGCTTCGTCATTGACCTGATTGCAGCCGGTCGTCAATCGCCGCCGAAACTGCCTCGTAGTCCAAAGGGTTGTTGACAGGAATACCGTCGACAAGGACGGAGGGTGTGCTGTTGAGTCCGGCCGATCGTGCAGCTAGTGAACTCTCGGAAACCGCCACGAGGTGCGTTTGATTGGTAAGACAAGAAGCAAACGAGTCTTGGTCGAGATTCAGTTCGACTGCATAGTCGATCAACCTCTCCATGATGAATGCGCTCTGGCCTGAGGGCGTTGCCTGGAAGATTCGATCGTGGTAGCTCCAGAAACTGCCCTGATCGGCAGCGCATTCGGCGGCCTGGGCTGCGAGAGATGCGCCGGGTTCGTGCTGTTGCAAAGGCAAGTGACGGAATTCCAACTTTATTTTTCCAGTGACGATATAGTTCTCAACCAGGCCAGGTTTGACGCGTTGATTAAACGCGGCGCATGCCGGACATCGGAAATCTTCCCACGCCTGGACGGTAACCGGTGCGTCTGGATCGCCCAATATGTTACGATTTTGCCATTCAGCTGGAACTCCGGAATATGCGGGCAAATCTTCTGAAGACTGCCGGTCACCTGCAGTCACAGCCAGGACAATGGCAATCAGTCCTGCCAACAAGACTGCTCCGCCCACGACATAGATGACAACCGACTGCAGGTTCCTCTTTTTGGCTGGTGGGTTGTTAGCACTTCTGCTCATAAGTATGCGCTTTATGTCTACAAGAAAGCTCTATTGACAAGGACACTGACAGCCCAACTGCAGGCACAGAGCCCAAATACTTCCTTGCAGGCCGGCCCTTCATGCAGAAAGTTCCTGATATTGGGATAAAGTCCCTGATATTGGAATATAGCACTGATTCCCGTCGATAACAAAACGGTCACAGATTTTTCGGGCAGGAGGCGCGCCTCACTTTCGCTCCGAACCCATACAGAGTAAGCTAGCTGTTGCCGTGGAAGGAAGCCTTTGTCCCTACAGGCAGACCGATTGTCTGCTCCGCAGGTTTGGTGGCTCCTCAGATTTTGCGAGTACTGACGCAGCGGCGTTGGGACAGTTGTTCATGGAGTTTGCTAGTTGAGGCTTGGGCAGGGTTTCCAAGTCGCGAAATTCGATCCCTGATAGTGCTCACCGGCACCCTTGGCTTGAGGGAGGACCCTTCCAGATGAGAGAAAAAAGACCGCGATCACAAAAGGCCGTCCTGGGGGAGACCCTCAGTAGCAGGGTCGCAGTTGTCACCGGCGCGAGTAAGGGCATTGGCGCCGCGATTGCGGAGGCGCTTGCCGCGGAGGGATGCCGGTTGGTCCTGGCCGCACGCAGTGCCGACCGGCTCGAGGAAGTGGCTGAGGAACTGCGGGCGCGCTATAGGGTCGAAGTTCTGAGCGTACCCACCGATATCAGTGACGAACGGCAGGCGCGGAGCCTTATCGAGACGGCAGCGGCGCACTTTGGCTGTGTGGACATCCTGATAAACAACGCCGGGATGGGCATCTACGGGGCCGTAGATGAGTTGAACCTGGACGACCTGCGCCACGTTTTTGAGGTCAACTTTTTCGGTCCACTGGCCGCGCTGCAGGAGGCTGTTGTGCTGATGCGCCGCCAAGGAGGCGGGACGATTGTCAACGTCAGCAGTATCGTTGGCAGGTTTCCCCAACCACTAGGGGGCGGCTACACAGCGACAAAGTTCGCGCTGCAAGGGGCGAGCGGCGCGGCACGCGCAGAGCTAAAACGGGACAATATCGATCTTATTCTTGTTTGCCCCGGACTGACCGAGACCGAGTTTTCGCAGAATAGCCGAATCAGTGTTCCCGGTGCAGAACACAGGCAAGGAGAACGACATTCACTGGGGCGGGGGGTCGAGCCAGCGAAGGTCGGCCGCCGTACAGTCAAGGCGATACGGCGGGGAGAGCGAGAAGTATACATCACGCTGTTCGACCGTATCCTGGTTTTGGCCGCTACACTGCTTCCAGGCCCCTTCCAGTGGGCGCTTGTCTATGTTACCCGGTACAGGCGAAGGCGATTCGAAGAGGGCGGTGCCAACGAATTACTGGAATAGCGGTTTGAGCGTGAGGCCAATAAGCCGCTACCTGCAATTCGCCGTTTCGTCAGACCTGTCTGAACAGCACCCACATTGGACTTTCTCCCACTTCACATACGTGCAGAGGCGCCAGCGTGCCGCTGTCCTGATCGATCGCGTAAGTGGCTGCACGGCCTGAACCTTGTCCGGCGGCGACGAGAAAGCGTCCACTGGGGTCAATGTTGAAGACTCTGGGAATCTCTTCGGTTGGCTGCCAGCCGCGACTAGTAAGCGCACCTGAATCGGTGTCGACTGCGAAAACAGCGATACTGTCATGTCCCCTATTGGAGACGTAGAGCGTGCGGCCGGAAGGATGCAAATGGATTTGCGCACAGGTGTTGGAACCACTGAAATCGTCAGGCAGCGTGGAAATCGTTTGGATCGGTTCCAGAGTTCCGCTCTCCGATTGGTCCTGCGTTTGGGCGTTGGTCGGACCGTCGAAGTTGTATGCAGTGACACCAGATCCGTCTTCATTTGATGTGTAGACGAAGCGCTGGTCCAGAGAGAAGACGAAGTGACGGGGACCATCGCCATCGCCGGCGGCGCGGATAGGGGAAGTTGGGTTGGGTGTCAGCTGGCCGGTGTTTTCGTCGAAGAGAAATTGGTATACGGAGTTGGCGTCGAGGGGGTGCGGCACGAAGGCATAGCGGTTCGACGCATCAGTTTCAACGCAGTGGGCGCGGTCCGCGGTGGAAACTGAACACACTTCAGAGGCGATAGTACCGTCGGACTCAAGGCTGTGTACTGTCACTTTGCCTGCTCGGTAATAGGCGGCCAGGAGATAGCGACCGGTCTTGTCCGGAGCTACGTAACAGGTGTCGCCGTCAAGCTGCTGTTTGCCCAGCAGCCGCAACCCGCCGGATTCCTCGAAGCGAAAAGCCGCGAGCTCGCGGCTGGCCCGCAGTGAGCAATAAAGTGTCTTCCCGTCTGGCGCGCTTGCAAGCGCGGATGGTCCGCCGGGCACGGGGACATCCTGGCAGTTGGTAAGCATGCCGGCATCGTCCATTTCGTAGGCACGGATGAGATTGTCGCCGGAAAGGGAAATGTAAGCTAGTGTGGTCACGTAGTGCTCCTTAGCGAATTGAGTGTAGCGCGGGGAGGAGTTGCCAAACACATGTTGCAATTGTTTTTCGCAGATTCCGCCAGTGCAGTACGACTATCTTCCTCATTGCACCGGCCCGACTGCTTACCGCTTTGCTCCTCATCCGACCTTTGGCTTGTGTGAAAGTAGCGACTGTTGTACTGTTGGCGGAATTGATTCCGCATTGAACTCTCTGAAGAGGTAACTTAAGGATGACAAAGAAAGTATGGATGGAATGGCCGCTGCCGCCAACTCTTGCGACACGCCTTACCGCATTGGCAGAGGTCGTCAGCGACGGAGACTTGGCGAAACTACACGGTTCTACAGTCATTTCCGCCATTCGTCGCTATTACGACGGTGAATTCATGGACCGTGTGGGACCGAACTTGAAAATGATTGCAAAGCCTGGCATTGGGGTCGATAATATCGACCTCGACGCCGCGACAGAGCGAGGCATTCTTGTCTGCAACACGCCGGACGCGCCTTCCGAATCTACCGCTGAACATGCGGTCGCGCTGTTGATGGCGGTTGCCAAACGTGTGATGGTTGGAGATATGCATTTGCGCGGCGCGACGGATCTCGGGCGCGATGAAATGCGGGGCACTGAACTGCTTGGAAGCAGCTTGGGAATCGTCGGGTACGGCCGAATCGGCCGGCGCGTTGCAGAAATGTGTGCCTTGGGGATCAGAATGCATGTGACGGTATTTGATCCCTTTCTGCCTGAAGACGTTGCGCTACCTGCGGGTGTTGCGAGGACGGAAGATGTCGATACGATTTTTGCTGAGAACCGGTTCGTGACTTTGCACACACCGCTTCTGCCGGAGACTCATCATTTGGTCAACGACAGACGATTGCGGCTTATGAAGCCGGGCAGCTATCTGATAAACGCTTCGCGCGGGGGAGTCGTCGACGAGACGGCGTTGGTCAAGGCGCTGCAGGACGGTCATCTGGCCGGTGCTGGATTAGACGTTTTCGACCCAGAACCCCCGCTGGCCGACAATCCTCTCTTGAAGATGAAGAACGTCGTCCTTACGCCACATATCGCCTCCAACACGGAAGCAGGAATGGCCGCCATGCAAGCCGGCACAGTTGATAACATTGTTGACGTCTTGCAGGGCGAACGGCCGACCTGGATCGCCAATGCGGAGGTGTGGCCTGGGCGGATGGGGGCGTAGTCAAGGTGATGGCGCCGCGGCTGCCGCAGCAACCGGCTCACGTCCCGGAATCCTGATTTCAAGCGGAGAAAGTAAGCGCTGCGGCCTTCACCAGCGAATGTGGCTCTGAACTGGCCCCGTATGTTGGTCGGAGCGTTCGGCGATCGGCCAACTGCGCCACTCCTCAACAACGGCGATTAATCCGCCGACTGCGGCCTCGAAAATGACTTTTCCTTTTTCCGGCGTGGCACATGTCGGATCTCCGTGCACGCCAAGATTGGTCCAACGGCCCCAGAAATCGTTGAATCTTACTGGATTGGTGTAGATGCTGTCAGAACTGACGTACTGGCCGCGCACGTCATCATCTGCTGCGGCCTTGTCCATCTGCACGCGCTCGGGCGCAAGGTGAAGATAGAGGGAGGTCTCGAATTCGTCCGCGTGCGCCATCACTTCCGACTCCTTGACTTGATTGAATGCGTCCATGGCCAGCCCAAAGTAGCCCAGAGCGCCGCAAAGAGAGTCAGTTTCGAGTACGGTTTTGCGGGCAACAAGATCGATCAGTGGCGTGTTCGAACCGTGCCCGTTGACGAGCAGAATCTTTTCGAAGCCATGGTAAGCGACACTCTTGGTGATATTCAAGCAGAAGGCAATAAAGACGTCCGGCTCGATATGAATTGTGCCGGGAAAATCTATATGGTGGAGATTCAGTCCATAGGAAATGGGAGGTAGGACAAGAATTGATTCCGGCGCACGGCGACCCGCCTCCAGGCAGACAGATTCGCACAGAAAGACGTCAACGTCGAGTGGAAGATGGCGGCCATGCTGTTCGGTGGAAGCAACAGGCAAAAGCACGACTTTTTGGGCTGCGATGGCGTCGTTCATCTCGGCCCAGGTCAGACGGTTGTAGCGGTATTCGCTGTGGGCATCCATATGTTTGTCTGCTCTACTTTGTGTTTGCTCTTCGTCGTGTTGGCTTAGAGACTGGACTTTTCAGCAATTGAGGCAATTGAGGCAATTGAGGCATTTCAGTGGCTTGTATCAGCGATAGGGGAAGACCGGCATGCCTTTCCCACGGTGTCCAACAGAATGTGGGAAAAGGTCTCAGCGATGAGCTTCGGCCTCGTCTTGCGGTTCGAATCCAACTACGTCGCGGGCGTGGGAAACGTCACGGTAGCCCCACTTGTTGTTAGAGACGGCATAGAAGATATCGTATCGCAGTTCTGCCGGCGCCTGGATGCAACGTTCGACCATCTGACTGATATCCCTTTGGCTGCACCAGACAGAAAACTGGCGCGAATCGGTCGGGCGGTTGACAGCGTTTACCAGCCCAATTCGGAGGCAGATAATTGATAGTTCGGTACTGTCGGTGAAGTGCCTTGCCACTGCTTCACCCCATACTTTCGTCGCCCCGTAAACGCCTGCCGGGCGGACAGGCGTCTCGTGCGTTATCAAAGGCCAAGGGTGATTGACGCATTCATAGTCACCATTTACCAGCGCCCGATATGGTTGCACCTGCTCCCAGCCGGAGATAGTCGAGCCACTGCTGGCATAGATAACCCTTGCCGCGCCTGCTTGACGGGCAGCTTCGAAGACATTGTAGACGCCGATTAGATTCGGGTCGCGTACACGTTCCCAGGGATCACTTCCGCGTGCCGAAGCGGCTAGATGTACCACGGTCTGTTGGTTTTCGAAGGCGGGCCGGATGGAGTCGAAGTCGGCAATATCGGCCTGAAAGGTCGGAACGCCGGGCACGCTGCTGCGATTCAGAGCGGTCAACTCGTAGCTACCTTCCAACTGCTCGCGGACAGCGCCGCCGATGAGGCCGCTCATTCCGGTCACCAGAATTCGTTCAGTCATTTGTAAACTCCTGGCGAAAGATTGTTTGGACGGCGTGCGGGAAGCTGGCTATTCAACTTCAGGACCGCACACCGCCAATTACCGGCGAAGAAAGTCTGGTTGAAGCTTTACACAGTTCTCGCTAGATGCGCATATCAGGCTTGGGTTAGCAAGATTCGACCGCAGGAGGGGCAGCTGAGTAACTCATCGCTATAGCGAATGTTGTTGAGGATTCCTATTGCGACCTGCGTGTGGCAGGCTCCACACATTTCGTCCTCGAGCTGGGCGACTGCTACGCCGTTTTTGCGGCGCCGCAGATGTTCGTACAGTTCCAGATTCTCGGTTGAGAGGATCTCAGCTACGTGTTCGCGTGCCTTTTTCAGATAGACATATTCTTTCTTGCGTTTATCGATTTCCGTCTCGAAGGCAGTTTTTCGGCTGGTCCATTCCTCTTCAACCTTGGCAAGAGCTGCCTGCTTCTCTTCCATAGAGACTTGAAGCGAGTCTACCATGACCAGGCGATCCACGCTCCTGTTTTCAAGGTCCGTACGGTGGCTCTTCATCGTGTCAATGCTGGATTGCAGAGCTTCCAGTTCCTTTGGATTATGCAGTTCGCCGCTCATCAGAGTCTTCTCCTGCTCACGGATTCTGTCGGTGAGTGAACGCGACTCAAGCTCCAGGTCCTGCTGTTCGGTGCGTGTGTTTTGCAGCTCCAGATCGATCGACTCCACTTCCTCGCGGAGCGCATCCAGTTCTGTCGAACCCTCGGCTGCTTTAGTTAAGAGAAGAAGCCGCCGTCGGATTTTGTCATACAGTGAATCTATTTCGTGCATCTTTAGCAATGCAACTTTAGCGTTCACATTTTTCCCCATAACGGTTACAGTTTTCTGAGTTGCGGCGCCGACCATGTGCGAAACGTTGACCAGGGTCGCACTGGAAACAGGTAGAGCCTGGACCAGATATCGACAGCCGAGAAGATCCCGTCTGCAATAATCTGCAGGCCCATACGATGCATCAATCCGGGGGCGCGACTGTGAATAATATGACGATTCGAACGTACTCGCCGTTTGGCAGTTCCACTTCGGTTGGCGTGAGAAGCGCCTAAAGAAGATGCATTCTTGCGAAAGGGGGATTCCGCCCACATCATATCCTATCATCCATTTGCCCAATGTGGCAAAAGAACCACAGAGATACGTCGCGAAATACTTTCTAATCTCAGGGTTAATGACGTTTAGCCTTACCTGGACGAAGGACATTCCTCAGCCCATTTCAGGGTTTCCGGGCTGATCCCATTTGTTTTCAGGGAGGACATGGAAGGGCTGATACAGGGGTCGTGATTCCTGTGCCTGCGACGGACTCGGTACTCTTCGGTATCTGTGCTAACTGTTTTGGAAGGGTTTCAGGCCGCTCCTCGTCCCAACGCATGATCGCTAAGGCGGAGCCGAACCGCTCGTTGGCGCTATCGGCTTTTCTTGGGAGCGCGACTTTGGTTTGAGGGAAGAGTTTCTGCGCTCGAAGTTAGAGATTGACCCCGGACCGACTCTGTCTTGAGAAGCAGAGCAGCCACAGACATCGGGAGTTTGCATTTGGTCCTGGCGGACCTCTCGTACGGGGAAGGAATTGCGCTTCTTGCCAATATCCGTAAGAATAAGTGGGCGAGAAGAGCGCCGTGAGAGTGGTGCGCAACGGTGATTCGGAATTTGATCGCAGCGCAAGAGGAGGGTTGCACACATGTCCATGTTCAGATCTTCGCCAGGTCGTGGAGGACAAAGTTTCGTTGAGTACGCGTTGCTCTTGATCCTGGTGTCGATTGTCCTCTTATCGATCCTACTGATTTTGGGTAACGACTTGCGGACCTTGATAAACGACGTGCTCCAGCGCTGGTTTCCGGCGACGGATGAGGCTCTTCGGCCTTTGCTGTTTAAATTGTTGTGAATTGTATCAATTTCTGGCAGTGGCAAGCCGTCATTTTCAGTAGAAATGCTTAGCAATTTGCGTCAATCCGTCGGATCCTTATTGTTAGACCTGGTCTTTCCTCCCAGTTGCGTCAGTTGCCAGCGAAACGGTCAGTCCATTTGTGATAGCTGTGCGCAGTTGGTGGAGCCTGCTGAACTGCGGCAGGAATGCCTTCATTGCGGCCGTGAGATTCCGGAAGTGGAGGTAGGACTTGGGTCGGAATGTCCTCGCTGCCAGGCGCCGCTTGGGCTGCTCAGGATCGCATCCTTGCACACCGGCCCGATGCAGTCAGCAATACACGCTCTCAAATACGGAGGGCGAGAAGAGCTGGCACCGAGCCTGGCCCGCTATCTACGCGCCGTGTCTGCGGAAACGCCATGGCCTTCTCTCCTGAAAGCGCTGGATGGAATCGTGCCGGTGCCCATGCACGAAGAAAGGTTGCGCGAGAGGAGATACAATCAGGCCGGGCTGCTGGCGGCCTGTTTTGCGGAAAGTGCTGGGAGGCCATTCCTGGAAAAGGCAATTTTGTGCCTCCATCCCACTCGTTCACAAGTTGGTCTTTCGCGGGACGAGCGCGCAGACAATGTCCAGGGCAAGTTCAGGGCAGTTTCCGAGCTGGTAGAAGGGAAGTCCTTACTGCTTGTAGACGATGTATTCACTACTGGTTCGACCATGCGCGCTTGCGCCGAGGCCATGCGCGACGCGGGCGCAGATGCAATACTCGGGCTTGCATTGGCGGGTCCGAGACGGGAATCGAATGTGCAGTTGCACTAAGTCCTGGCGTATGTCTCGGAGTCTCAGCACGAAGTGGTCCGTCATGCCAGCACTTAGCTGATCTGTAAAGGTGATTTGCAATCAATTTGAAGGGAGAAAATAGTATGAACCTGACCGTACACGGAAGAAATGTCGCAGTTTCTGACAGAGTTCAGGAGTATGTTGAGAAAAAAGTCAGCCGGCTGGACAAATATCTACCCCAGATACGTGAGGCGAGAGCGGAGCTTGTCCGAAGCGAGACGCGTGCCTCGGCGGACCGATATACAGCGCAGTTGACCATCTGGGCGGACGGACAGATTTTGCGAGCGGAAGAGTCGAGCGAGGATTTGTTCGCCTCGGTGGATGCCATTGTCGACAAGATGTATCGCCAGATTGAACGCTATAAGGGGCGTCGGTTCAAGAACAAGAGGCGTCATGCAGCTGCTGCGGCGGCGGCCGTCGAGATATCAGCGACACAGCTGCCCGAAGAGACAGTGAACATCGTTCGCACGAAACAGTTCGTTGCAGAGCCAATGATCCCGGAGGAGGCGGTCGAACAGATGGAGCTCCTCGGTCACGATTTTTTTGTCTTTTTCAATGTCGACACGAGTTCCCTGAACATCGTTTATGGCCGGCGCGACGGCAATTACGGGCTTCTTCAACCCCGTTCCAACTGATCGCCTATTTGCCGGTCGCGGGAGGAGTGAATACTTACCTTTTGCAGTGCCAGTAAACCCAAGCCAACCGGCGCCGATGGAGTAGGGTCTGGATTAGCCGACAGCATGGTTCTGGTGCACAATAGGCGCGTGTGTCGAGCATAGTAGGAGAATATCCAGCTTACCAGATTCGGCTCTTGGGATGCGCGCCACTGATGGGCGCGCCTTTTCTTTTCCCGTCTCTGCAGTTGCACGGCAGCCGTTGACCGGTGGATGGATTAGATCTGATGCGCGTTTCTGTTGTAGCCACTGTCTATAATGAAGGGGCCAGCATCCGTACTCTAATGGATTCGCTTCTGGAACAGACCCGCCAGCCTGACGAAACCATTATTTGCGATGGGGGCAGCCGAGACGACACGGTCGCCATTCTGCGGGAATACAGGGGCAAGGTGCCTGAGCTGCGGATTCTTTGCGAGGAAGGCGCCAATATCAGTCAGGGGCGGAACAGGGCGATTTCAGAGGCAAGCGGTCCGATTATTGCAACCACCGACGCCGGCGTGCGGCTGGACAGGCACTGGTTGGAGAAGCTCGTAGAACCGCTCGGGGCCGGCGGGGATGCCCAGAGCGGGCAAGCGGAGGCGGTGGCCGGTTTCTTCCTGGCTGACGTATCGGGACCTTTTCAACTGGCGATGGGGGCGACGGTTTTGCCCCGGGCCGAGGAGATCGATCCTGTTCGTTTTCTACCCAGCAGCCGGTCGATGTCATTCTTCAAAGAGGTGTGGCAGCGGGTTGGCGGTTATCCAGAATGGCTCGACTATTGCGAAGACCTGATTTTTGATCTTCGAATAAAGGCGATGGCGCAAGAGAAGGAGACAGTTTTCGCGTGGGCTCCGCAAGCAGTGGTTTACTTCCGGCCCCGGACAAGCCTCAAGTCCTTCTGGCAGCAGTACTTCCGGTATGCCAGAGGAGATGGCAAGGCTGATCTTTGGCGGCAACGGCATGCGATTCGCTATGCAACCTATCTCCTGCTGGTTCCTGCACTGCTGGGGCATGCGCTGTGGGGCCAGGAGGCACAGTGGTTGGGCTGGCTTGGACTTGGTTTAGGGGGGATTGTCAGTTGCTCACGCCCATGGCGGCGCCTGTTGCTGTTGAGTAAGGGGACTCCCTTCATGGAGAGAGTGCAGTCCATCTTTCTGGTACCGTTGATTCGACTGGTGGGCGACGCGGCGAAAATCGCAGGCTACCCGTTTGGCTTGGTCTGGCGTTGGCGCAATTTGCACAGGGAGGAAGTTCATTGGCGAGACGGGTAAATGCAAGTTCATTGGTCTTCAGAGCGGCGAAGGATTGAGGTGCAATGCCTTTACTCATAGACGGACACAATGTCATTGGTTCGGGTGTCCTCGAAAACATAAGTCTTGAGGACGAAAATGATGAAGAGCAATTTGTATCGCGCCTGCGGGTTTGGCGGAGCAACTACCACGGAAATGTGACGGTGGTATTTGATCGCGGCATCGTTGGCGGGACTTCACGCGAGCTTAGCGGCGGAGGGGTTGAAGTCATTTTTGCCCGAAATCCACAGGAAGCCGACGACTTGATCAGACGGCGCATTGAAAGGCGACCGCAAGGGCTGATTGTAGTTACAAACGATTTTGCTTTACGTCAGGAAGCAAAACTGTATGACGTAGATACTTGGCAGGCGGACGAGTTTGTTCAGCGAATGGGGAGCTCTCGTAAGGGCTCTTCCCGGTTGCATGGCGGGTCCAGGGCAGGGGCAAGAGACGCTTCGACGGCAGATGAAGCGGATGCCGACATTGATGAGGAGGGCTCTGAGAGCCACGTGAGCCTGTCCGATAAGGAGGTATCTGAGTGGATGCACGTCTTCGGCCCTCCAAAACCGGCGGCCAAACGACCAGCTCGTATGGACCGTAAACCTTCATCGAAGGGCAGCGCTTCGTTTACAAAGCACAAGAAGGCCCTGCAGAAGCGATTGAAGGGAAAGCGCCGCGATCGGTAAGCGCCGCCCAGCATGTCGACTCACGACACATTCGGTTTAGTACTGCTCCATGACTTCCGAGTTTGCTCAGGATAGGCGGTAGAAGCACAACCGAGGCAGAAGGAGTGCAGCGGTGACATCCGATGTCGAAACGAAGAAAAAGCTGAGACGACAAGTGAAGGCCGATCTTGTCGAAGCCACACCCCGAGCCGGAGGATGGGGCCACTGGATTTTGTCGGCGCCAGGGATTGGTTTTTCCGGCTGGTTATGGATAGATCTGTTCAGAATCTTAAGCCCGATTCAGTCGCGGCCGATTGAGATTGTTTTGGGTGTACTGTCCTTCGGTTTGTTGATACTGTTTCCCTTTGGATATGGCGCGCACCGCCTGGTTACTTCGTTTCCGCGCATGTTTCAGCAGGCTGGCTGGGATGTGCTGCCCAGGGAAACCGTACGTCCTCAAGAGTTACCTAGCGTCAGATACGAATTCAGTACTAAAGAGCGAGCCGTAACCGATGGCAGACGTGTCATTCTGCGGGTTGCGCAGGGCTGGGTCTACCTGGAAATCGGCGCAATTTTGGCCGGTTTTGTGATAATGATCCCGCTCTTTTTCAGCGCCATTGAATTTGGATTCGGGCGTTAGGACAGGATGCTGCGTTATTGTCATTTTGGTCCATATCAGAACTTGAAACCATCGCTTTGCAGGAGTTGGAAATGTATCCCCGAAATTTGATTTCCTTCTATGAGGATCAGCAGCAGCAGATCCTGGAAACGATCGGAGAGTTGGTAAGAGAGGAGACGCCAACGGACGAGAAGGGCCGCCTGGACAGTTTCGCCGCCCGACTTTCCGACCGTTACGCCGCTGCGGGGCTGGACACGGAAATTGTCCAGAACGAGGGACGCGGCAACCACATTCGCGCCCGTTTCGAACAAGCGGCGCATGTCGAGAAGACTGGCGCGGCGCCGGCGCTGATCCTGTGCCATTATGACACTGTCTGGCCGGTTGGTTCGTTGGACACGCACCCGTTTCGTGTTGATGACCAGGGATGGGCATATGGCCCCGGCATCTTCGATATGCAGTCGAGCCTGGCCTTGGTGGAGTATGTATTGCGGGGCGTGAAGAGCCTGAACCTTCGGCTGCCGCGTCCCGTGACAGTTCTTGTTACTTCAGACGAGGAGGTTGGCAGCCAGACTTCGAGGAAGCTGATAGAAGAGGAGGCGCGCGGCGCCGCTTATGTCCTGGTGATGGAGCCGCCGCTGCCTGGCGGAAAGCTTAAAACGACGCGCAAAGGCGGCGCACACTTTGCCTTGGAGATAACCGGGCGGGCGGCGCACGCAGGTGTCGAGCCGGAAAAGGGCATCAGCGCAATTCAGGAATTGGCGCACCAGGTCCTGGCTCTGCACAGCTTGACCGATCTGGAGGAAGGAACAACGGTCAATGTGGGCGTGGTGGCGGCGGGGACGCGTTCCAACGTTGTGGCGGCGCAGGCGGAGGCGAAGATAGATGTGCGGGCGTGGACTGCGGCAGAGATGGCGCGGGTAAATGCAGCGATTATGGATCTTGAGCCGATGGTAGACGGCGTTGCGTTGGAGGTGACCGGTGGTGAGAACCGTCCTCCGTTGGAGAGGACGGTCACGGGCGCACTATTCGAACAGGCGCAGGAGGTTGGGCGAACGCTCGGCTTGGAATTAGAGGAGGCCGGGACGGGGGGCGGCAGTGACGGCAACCTGACCGGAGCCCTGGGGGTACCTACCCTGGACGGTCTGGGAATCCCGGGGCACGGGGCTCATGCTGACCATGAACATATTGAAGTGGACAAGATAGGCGAACGGGCGGCGCTTTTGACTGCTCTGCTGATGGAGCTAAATTCTTAATCGGGCTTTTACTTCGGCAATGAAGGGAAAACTCTGGTGAGACGGCAGATACGAGCTTTGTTATGGACGTGAAGACCGTGGACTTTAACCACTATTTCAGTAACGACGAGGTCGCCTCCGTACTAAATGCCTGGGCGGAGGAGTTTCCTCAACTGGCTACTGTGACGGAATTGGGCAAGAGTCATGAGGGCAGGGCGATCCTCTTGCTTACTTTGACCAATAGGAATACTGGCACGGACGAGGACAAACCGGCCATCTGGATAGACGCAAATATTCATGCCGAGGAGGTGGCAGGCACGACGGTAGCGCTGCACGCGGCCCACACTTTGTTGTCCGGACATGGCAGCGACTCGCGTTGCACGCGGCTGCTGGACGACGCTGCATTCTACATTGTGCCGCGGTTGAATCCGGACGGGGCGGCGTTGGCGCTGGCCGATAGTCCGCAGTATGTCCGATCCGGCACGCGTCCATATCCCTATGCCGAGAAGTTGGCAGGACTGCATGACGAGGACATCGACGGTGACGGCCGGTTGTTGCAGATGCGTTTACGCGATCCAAATGGTGATTGGAAAGTCAGTTCGCTGGACAACCGTCTGATGGAGAAACGCGGGCCCGACGAGCATGAGGGCGAATTTTACAGGCTCTTGCCAGAGGGCAGACTTGAAGAGTTCGACGGCTTGGAAATCAAGTTGGCCAGGCCGTTGCAGGGGCTCGACTTCAACCGCAATTTCCCGTTTGAATGGCAACCGGAGTCCACGCAGGCCGGCTCGGGGCCGTATCCAGTGTCGGAAAAGGAAATACGCGCGGCGGTCGCCTTTATCAGTGGGCACAACAATATTAGTGTGGCGCTCACATACCATACGCAGGGAGGCATCATCCTGCGGCCTTTCAGCACGAAGCCCGATGAAAAGATGGAGACGAACGACCTTTGGGTGTTTGAGCTTATGGGCGAGCGGGGAAAGGACATTACCGGCTATCCCTGTATATCAGTCTTTCATGACTTTCGCTATCACCCCAAGGAAGTGACGACGGGTGCATTTGACGACTGGGTTTATGATTATTTGGGCATGTTTTCGTTCACGATTGAACTTTGGGACCTGCCGGGCAGGGCTGGCGTGAAGGACAGGGATTTCATCGAGTGGGTTCGCAAACACCCGCATGAGGATGACTTGAAAATCCTTAAATGGCTGGAGGAGAATGGAGATGGACCGCCGCTGGTGGAGTGGTATCCATTTGAGCATCCGCAGTTAGGTCCGATAGAGATTGGCGGCTACGACCGGATGTACACGTGGCGCAATCCGCCGCGCAGCATCATGGGCGAGGAGGCGGCGTTTAATACGGCATACGCTTTGACGCTGGCGGACATGTTGCCGCGTTTGAGGCTGCATACCTTGGAATCGGAGCGACTCACGGGTGAAGGGGATTATCGCCTGCGGCTGGTCGTCGAGAACAGCGGTTTCCTGCCAACTTATACGAGCGCGCAAGGGCGTACACGCAATGCGGCGCGCCCTGTTCGCGCCGAGCTGGACCTGCCGCAAGGCGTCCAGTTGGTCAGCGGCAAGGCAAAGACCGAGTTGGGACATCTGGAGGGGCGCAGCAACAGGCTTGCGGTCAGCACGATGTACGCGGCGAGCCCGACCGACAACCGAGCATGGAGGGAGTGGATATTGCGAGGCGCGCCAGGCGACATAATTCAAGTGCACGTCCTCAGTGACCGCGCCGGAACCTTGCGCGAGACCGTGGTACTGCAGTAGTATCTTTGCGGGTGAGCAGAGGCCGGCAGGATGGTCTGGCTTATTGGGAGAAAAGTGGGAGAGGTTCGCAAGAGTCACTTAGGCAACATTCATAGAGACAAAGGAGGGGCTCACCACTTGGACAAGTCGAAGGTGCTGATTGTTGAGGACGAACCGACGCTGTTGGACACTTTGAAGTACAGTTTGCGAGGGCAGGGGTATGACGTTGTCACTGCCACGGATGGCGTGCAAGCGTTGCCGACGGCGAGAGAAGAAAAGCCGGACCTGGTCATTTTGGACGTGATGTTACCAGGTCTGGACGGCTTCGAAATCTGCCGAATTCTGCGGCAGGAGATGAGCGTGCCGATTCTGATGTTGACGGCAAGGGATGAGGAAGTAGACAAGATTGTTGGCCTTGAAGTTGGCGCAGACGACTATCTGACAAAACCTTTCAGCATGCGGGAGCTCCTGGCGCGTGTAAAGGCCCACTTGCGCCGAGTTCGATTGTTGCGTGAAGAGATGGAAAATGCGGGTCAGGCTGTTCAGGCGGCGAGCGAAAAAGACACAGTCTTTTCATTCGGCGATCTGGTAATAGATGAAAGCCGACGCGAGATTCGGCTCGACAGTGAAGTACTGGCGCTAAAGCCAAAAGAGTTTGAGTTGCTCTTGTTTCTGGCGCGCAACAGGGGCGTTGCCCTGGGGCGAAGCCTGATACTCGAACGGGTGTGGGGATGGGATTTTGCCGGCGGCAGCCGCACTGTAGACGTTCATGTTCGCTGGCTACGAGAAAAGATTGAAATTGATCCGGCTAATCCAAAACGTATTCTGACAATACGGGGATTCGGTTACCGTTTTGACGACTGAGGGTACCCGTCCCGATTCTGGAAATTTTTCCTTTCGAACAGCTCTGGGTGCCAAGGCGTACCCACCACAACAAATGCTTGAGTTTCGCTCGATCCGCTGGCGAATCGCAGTGCCGTTGGCCATCCTGACCGCAGCCATCCTGGCTGGCCTCTATTTCTTTTCCCTTTCACAATTCAGACAGTATTATCTGGAGCAACTGCGTGAGCGCTTGACGGCGGACGCTCTGTTGCTGTCGAACGACATTGGATTGAGCGCGGGGCTGGCTGAGTCGCGCTGGCAAGCGGGCGACATTGAACTGGTTCGGCTTGTGAACGAGTGGAGCGCTCAGCTGGACGCGCGCGTGACAGTCATGCTGGCTGATGGGATGGTACTGGCGGACTCGCAGGTCGATCCCCTCATGATTGGTAATCAGGCGGACCAGCTGGAAGTACAGGACGCTTTGGCGGCTGCTTCGGGGTACTCAATTCGCGTGAGTCGAGCGCTTGGATTCGAGATGATTTATGCCGCCGCGCCGATTACGTTCCGACCAGGCCAGTCTACCAGCGCAGATTCCGGCCAGTCGGGCGAGGCGTTAGGCGTCTTGCGGGTGGCAATGCCGCGATCAGATGTTCTGGCAGTGCTCTCTCCGCTACACAGGGTAATTTTGGTTGCCATGATTCTTGCGCTGGCGGCGGGCGCTGGGATCTCTTATTTGCTGGCTGAAGGGACGGCTCGCCCCTTCCGGCACTTGATCGAGGTTGCGGCAAGACTGGCGCAAGGGGAGCTAGGCGCGCGCATCGAGCCGCGAGGTTCGGAAGAGGCGGGGCAGCTTGCAAGGATTTTCAATCGTATGAGAGACCGGCTGGAGGCGCAGGTTGCCTCGGTATCTCGCGAACGCGAACGGCTGACCTCGGTTCTCAACAATCTTGTCGACGGCGTGTTCATTCTGGACGGCGAGGGGCGCGTTCGGCGCTGCAATCTGGTTGCGGCACGCATGGTGGGCATAGAGAATCAGACGGGGAGTTTTCCATCTGGGACAGGCGGATTGGAGGAGGAAAAGAGAGATGGAGACTCATTCATAAGCGGTACGAATTCCTCTCGCTTCTTTGATTCGAGAACCCCTGTTTCAGATCTCATCACCGAGAGGCTACGGGGACAGCCACTGGCCCAGATCGTTAGGGATCACCGCATTGTAGAGACGTGGCAGGCCTGCCGCGATGACGGCAGGCAGACAGAGGACATTTTTCAGTGGGGACACCGGACAGTGCGAGTAATTGCGCTCCCCTTTGTGGCCGGTGGCAGCGGCGCCTACATGGTGTTGCTCCAGGACATGACTGAGCTACACCGGCTGGAGCGTGTGCGCCGCGATTTCGTCAGCAACATTTCCCACGAACTGCGGACCCCACTGGCATCGCTGCGGGCGCTGACTGAAACGTTGCGCGACGGCGCGCTTGACGATCCGGCTGCGGGCCCGCGCTTTCTGGACAGTATCGAGACTGAAGTGGATGCGCTCGCCCAGATGGTGCAGGAGCTGTTGGAGCTGTCCCGCATCGAATCCGGCCAGGTCCCGTTCCGCTTCAGGCCTGTCCCTGTCAGCGAAACAGTGCTGACACCGGTCGAGAGAATACAGCCACTGGCGGCACGCGGGAATATCGACCTGATTGTCGACTTGCCATCCCGATTACCACGCGTATATGCGGATGCGGAACGCATACACCAGGTGGTCACGAATCTTGTGCACAATGCCTTGAAGTTTTCCTCTGCGGGCGGATCGGTCAGAATATCTGCGAGCAGCGATCATGGGGACCAGCAGGTTACCGTCTCGGTAACAGATACCGGCATGGGCGTCCCGGCTGAGGATAAGGACCGCATTTTCGAGAGATTTTATAAGACCGATCGGGCCCGCGCGGGGGGCGGAACAGGGTTGGGACTTGCTATCGCGAAGCATATTGTCCAGGCGCACGGCGGCCAGATTTGGGTTGACAGTATCGAGAATCGGGGCAGCACTTTTTCGTTTACGCTTGCGGTTGCTGAGAATGGCGCCCAGCCGCGAAGCGAAGGCTAGATTCACGGGAGTCCTGCGATAGGTCATTTCATTACTTCTGCTCAGGATTTCCTTCTCTTCTGGCAGACCACCTATTCGCTGGCCGATTCGAAGCCGCATTTAATTCACACCTTCACAGATGGCCTCCTGAGGCTCAGAAGCCTTCTCGCCCGCAGTCTCCTCATTCGCTTACCAAATTGACGCCCTCTTTGGGGTTCTCTCATTTTTCTGCCTTGGCTACCGGCCTGCCGCTGTTCTGCCGGCGGGGCTTAGGCGCTGTCTTGTGGGGAGGGAAATCGCTCGAAAAATTATACAGTCGATGTGTAATTTTGGGCCCGCGCTTGGACGGTGGGACGCGCCATATTCGCTTGACACCCTTGGTATTTTTTGCACGGCCCATCCTTCTGCGGAGGGAAGCTCCCTCGGAAATTGCAAGAGCGAAATGCAGTTTTGGGCTCCCTCTGAAGCCGACGGACGCTCCTCTTTCCCCAATTGCTCTTGGATATTTTCGACACTGCTCTGCCATTTTTTGCGGCGGGTCTCGCTTCGGATATTATACAGTCGATGTGTAATTTTGGGGCCCTACCCAGGGTGGAGGGAATCCCCTCGCAACCTATCCGGCGTACCGCGATTGGTCGTCGGGACGGAGGCGCTCCAGCAGAGGGGATATCAAACCTAGCGAGGCCTGCCCACAGAGATTCCAGCAGGACGGTTAGAAGATAGTGCCGAGAGAGGTGATCCGATAGATTCGGGTTGCGCGTGAATCCAAAGGCATCGAATCGGTCCTAATGCAGTTTTTCATTTTCAGGTGAAGGTAGACTGTCAGTCCAGCTACAGACCGGCGAGAAACTTTAAGTATATTTTGTTTATTAGTATGCGACGGGAGATATCTCATGTCAGTTCAAGCTAAGCATTTGGACTGGCATTTGCACTTCTTGAGCCGGTTGCCAGTTCCCAATTTGCGGCTCCCGCACTTCGGGTAAATCGAATCCGTTCAGCTCTTATTCCGATATGCACAAACGAAACTACTCAGCCGCATACAGGACCTGTCTTGACCAACTCTTCATCTTTGAGGCCAGTAAGGTTCTCGGGCGGCTATTCGGTTAGCGGCAGTCGGGGTGGTGAAGCGGGGCTGCCGGAATGCGCAGCTATGGTCGGTGAGCGCTGGTTTTGGAGGGGGGGGTGGCGGGGGCGCAGCCCCTGCACAAGGGAGGGCCGAAGGCCCGACCGCCCAGATGCAAAGAAAGGGTATAGATACGAGACAGGGATTCTTCTTCGAGCGGCGGGGGGGGGGCAGAGACAAGTGGAGGGGGGGGAAAAGGGGTTTGGGGTTTGGGGGGACGGGAGGGGGGAGCGGCGGGCGGCGGTCAGATACAAGTGGAGCGGGGTAAAAAGGGCTTCAGGTTTGGGCGGCACGGAAGGAGGCATCGTCAGGAATATTACAGGTTCGCGGCTTGGCAAATGAGGCGAGCGACCGGCGTTAAGCAGTTCTTAACATACCTATTAAGGGATATTAACGCCGGAGATCGGTTTCATCACAAGGCATTTACCTGGAGGAACTAAGATTGTGGCAAGTGAGCGAAGTCCAGCATGCTTTCCTTCGCTCACAGGATTCAGATGCGCGGGCCGATGGTCTGCGCGGGATGCTATGCGAAATCGAATCTCAGACACAACAGTTTCTCAAGGAGGAGTTCAGATGGGTCGTGTATTGTTTGTGTGGATGCTGATAGCTGCGATGGTACTGGCTGCATGCGGCGGTTCGGACGACGCGGCTGGCCCAGTTGATGAACCAGCCGCGGAAGGTGGAACGATGGCGGGGCCGGATTTGAGTGACAGTCTGCCTGAAGTGAATCCGCTGGAAGTAACGGGTGATATCATTTCCGCAGGCAGCTCAACTGTTTTCCCTTTGTCGGAGGCCATGGCTGAACGCTTCAGGGATGAAGGCTACGCCTACAACATTAC
>MKWU01000229.1_pt1 | contig 105593 bp, 104 predicted proteins | sample 809101 | NCBI WGS metagenome assembly MKWU01 (sample SAMN05860141, study PRJNA318959) | sponge metagenome | host: Aplysina aerophoba | place: Slovenia: Piran, Adriatic Sea, Gulf of Piran | collected 2013-05-07
ACCTGGTATTCCAAAACGGAGTTGAGCACGGAGAGTCTGGCTTGTTCTTTTTGGTTCAACGTAACGTCCTTCATCAGGACATTTTCGCTGACCAGTTAGTGGATGACAGAATCGTAGAACAGCAACAAATCTCGGTCAATGACGGTGAAAATTCACAGGTGAAGGTGATCGCCAAAGCCGCGGGGCTGGCGGACTGGGAGTTCTTCAGCGGCCACAGCGGCCGCGTCGGCATGGCCCGGCGCATGGCCCAGAACGGCGCCCCCACCCACGAGATCGAGCGCCAGGGCCGCTGGAAGCAGGGCGGCGGCATGGTCGGCCGCTATACCCGCGGAGAATCTGCCGGGTCGGCGCTCAAGTACCTATGAGATAGGGCCGCGCGTGGAGGAATCAGTTTGGTGATTTTGGACTAACTGCGGCTGTAATCGGCAGCCGTAGAGTGTGGCATGTGGATGGCTTTGATCGCTAACTGATCACGATCGAAAACCGTACCATGCACCGCCACCCCTACAGATTAGCGCATATTGTCCCGCTTCGCATGGGTTCAGCCAGCAGTCAATCCTAGCTCCCCGATGTAAGGCGAGATCACCGATTTGTCGCCTCCCGTACGATCGCTGACAATCATCACGACGCGTTCGCGCGCTCGGGTGAACGCTACATAGAATACACGCCGCTCAGCTTCGAGTTGTTCTGCCGTTTTTGCGTTTTTGTTGGGCCAGATGCCATCAACCACATCCAGCAAGACAACGGTATCGAATTCTTTACCCTTCGCGCGTAGGGCAGTCATCAGATGAACAGGCCGTTTCCACAATTCATCCGTTGGCCCCTCCGCCGTATCGCTGAATGGCGGGGTATAGACCAGTTGGTCTTTGGCTCTCTCAATATCATCGACAAATTGTTCGTAGTCGTCACCATAGGAAGACGCGAATTCGGCTAACTGCAAAAATGGTGGGTCAGTGTAGAAGATATCGTCTTCAGCTTTGCCCATATCAAACTGTAGCCCTTCGAAGTTCAAGCTCAGCGTCAGTAGGGTGTCAGTCACTGTTTTTGCGTCTATGAAATTCCTGATAGCATCAGCCATGGCGATGCTCGTCTTGCCATCAGCGTTCTTCCCTTTCAGATCGCCGCGGTAGTCTGCGAGTGCATCTATCCCGGCTTCAATCGAGGCCGGACGTAAGTCTTGGATGTGCTTTCGCACGCTCGCTTTGTCTTTTTTGTTCAACGGGTATCTTTTGGCTAAATCGCATAGTTGGACAATATCCCCGACGATCTGTGATCTAGTCTGCCGTGTGGCCGCACGGTTTTTGATGTCGATAAGATTGAGAAGGCGGTCGAACGTTTCACTGAGGAACACTGACAGATCCTCAGCGGCGCAGAAGGAAACTTCTCTTGACGCGAAATACACTTGGTAGGGGATGATCTGGCTTCGCTTCCGACCGATGATGGCCACTTGAGCTGGGCTTATCCCGTTGGAGATGGAATCTCTGACTACGTCGTACACGTAGTCTAGGGTGTGCGAAAGGTCGGTGGTCCGCTTCACCTCTATGTATGCATCGTCTTTCGAGAACGCGAGCATTTGCTTTTCAACCCTGCGCTTGTTGTGTTCGATCAAGCACTTCGAATGGGTCACGATGTTGGCCGGTGAGCGATAGTTCATGTCAAGTATATGGGTCGCAAACTCGGCATCGAAAAACTTGCCGGGGTCCAAGACGTACTCGGGGGTTGCCCCACGCCATTCGAAAATGGCTTGGTCATCATCTCCAGCTACCGTTATGGTCGCCCGATTACGCTGCGCGATAGCCTTGATGAGGCTCAAGTCTAACGGATTGATGTCCTGAAACTCATCCACGAATACGTGTGAGTAGCGAGCTGCGCCAGACAAGAAGCTTCCCTCTTCGAGCTTTTGACGTTCATCCAAATATGCAAAGTACTTTTGGTCCTCCAGCGTAAAAGTGGCGTTACTGATGAGGTGTTCAGTAGCGTCACGCCAGAATCTGAAAAACGCCTGATAAATCTCCTGCCTGCCAGCTTTCGGAACCTCCGAACCGCCCTTTGCGGTTTTGGTTTCCAGTACTCCGAGCTTGGTCAGTTCGTCGAATTGTTCCTCCAAGCGCCAATGCAGATTCTGGTCTTGCAGGTAGTCTATATGCTGTCCGAATAGCTCGTAATTTACATGCCGTTGATGGTCGAACCCCAAAGATTTGAACGCGTCGATAACGCTCAGCAGCACCCGAGGAGCCAAGTTCCTGCGATTCTCGATGGCACTTTTGATGCGGTCATATTGTTGCCAGACCGGCTGGAGCTGGTTCAGCACTGTGAAATGGAATTGGGTCTTCCCAGTGATGAGAGTAGGAGCAAACGCCGCTGTCTTGACGCGACGGAACCCCCAGGAATTCAGGGTTGCGACGTCTGTCGTGTCTCGGAGCACCGAGAACTCGCTATCGTCGTTGAGACGGGACTGGACCTCGTCCCTTGCCGCGCGGGTAAAAGCGACGATGAGGAACCTTGGGCGGCTCTGACCACCTTGCTTCGCCAAGTGTAAGCAACGGTACAATATCGAAAGGGTTTTGCCGCATCCTGCTGGGGCAAGTAGGCGGATATTTCCAGCTGGTGCTGAGGAAAAAGCTGTCTGCGCCTCATTAAGTTGTGCGGTCATAAGAGCCTCTCATCCCAGGGTATAAGCATCGTACCGGGGTTGCCGGGGCTCCGTCAAACGACCGTTCCACATTTAGGTTATGCCCACGGCCGAAGTCGTGAAACAGGTTATTTTGTTAGCCCTGAACTCGTTGGTATCTTTGGCTATCAAGGCAGACCAACTCTCCGGTGCATTCTGATATACCGACCGTCAGTTCATCAGCAATTTGGGAGCTCGACAGTGATGGCCAGTTCCTGGTAGCGGCAGAAAGCGTTTGCGAGTTGCATCTGTCGAGGGGAATGACACTCCGGACTGAACAATTCGAGAGAGCCCACCAGAATGCAGATGCAACGCGCCCGGGAGGTGGCCACGTTCAAGCGGTTCAGGCTGTAGAGAAACTCCATGCCGTGGGGAGCCTCTTCAGGAGTCGAGGTAGCCATGGAATAGATGACGACCGGAGCTTCCTGCCCCTGAAACTTGTCGACCGTGCCAACGCTGGCTCCGGGCAATCGTTCCTGTATTTTGAACACCTGGGCGTTGTAGGGAGCGATGATGAGCACATCCGATAGTTTGATTGGGCGCTCATTCCCCTCGTGATCGACCCAGCGTGAATGTCCATCGGTCAAACCACAGACCAGCGAGGCCACCGCCTCAACCTCTTCCGCTGATGAACTCTGATTGCCGCGGTGCGATACCGGAACGAAGCGCAATCCGGTCCCCGAGATGGTTCCGGACGATATGACCCGCTGACTGTCCAGCCCGGGATGCACCACCAGCTTGTCCTCGTAGAATACTTCGGACGTAAAGGTGCAGATGTCGGGGTGAAGCCGCCAGGTTTCTTCCAGGAACAGCCCCTGATCCCCGGTGATAGTCTGCTGGCCCCCGAGCAGGTGGCCGAGGGCGGATACCTCGGTGCCCTCCGGATGGGTGCCCTGCTTGGGCTGCTCCAACTGCTGGGGGTCGCCCACGAGAACCAGATTCGGGCCGGCGTGGGATATGGCCAGAACATTGGCCAGTGACATTTGCGCCGCTTCGTCCACGAACAATACGTCGACAGCATCCTGAGCCTCAGGCCGGGCCCACAGCCAGGCGGTTCCGGCGGCAACCTGACAGGCGCCGCGGAGTTCCTGGAACACCTGCCCGTTGTCTTTCGTCAGTGTCACTCCTGGTGGCGGTTTTTCGTCGGGCTCATCAGTGATTTTGCGTACGGCACGCAGGTCGACGCCGCGTTCCCCGGCCGCGAGCATCACCTCGTCCAACAGATTGGTGATGACCTTGTGGCTGTTGGCGGTGATTCCGACTCGGTTGCCCTTTTGGACCAATTCGCAGATCATCCGGGCGGCGGTGTACGTCTTTCCGGTACCGGGCGGTCCCTGTATGGGCAGGACGCCAAAGTCCGCCGTGCCCGCGATGCGTAGAGCCGCATCCAGCGCGCTATCGCCGTGCCCGCGAATGGGTTCATTCCCGAGGTGCGGAGCCTCACGCTGTAGCAGATCGCGGGCCGCCCGGTACGGCCCATCCCCTGCGATGCCGTGGTCCGCCACGTACTCGCCCAAGCGCAACAGAGCGTCCTGTATGACTTTTGTGTTTACGAGGTCATGGGCAAACACCGCTGCCGGGTGGACATCAGCGGTGTTGCGCCGCTTCTTGATGTCGACCGTAAGATTCTCCGCGTCAATCGACACCAATGTACCGAGGTCATCGCCCCCAGCGGCCCGCAAGCCCAGGTTGCTCCGCAGGTTGGTCTCCTGCACCGGGAATCGGTAACGATGAACCGGCGTTCGCCCAGCGGCGTCCACCTTGCCGATGAACTCCAGACCGGATAGCGCGGCGCGCTCATCCGTCAGTTCCTCCGCCGGAAGTTCACTCAGCCGGAAGTACTCCCACCAGGTGGCTTTTTCTTCCCGCCGGTGCCAGTCCAGCACGTTGGCCAGTACCCATCGCCCATATCCCCCAGGATCCAGATCAGTTCCAAAGGGGTCCACGTCTCCGGCGATGCGCTCGGCAAGGGCCTGGATCATCAACTGCCGCTCGCTGATTGCTTCCGACGGCTGGCCGTCCCCCGGTACAGGCCTTTCGATCACAGCCCCTTTATGCACCAATTGGCTCCGTATGTCCTCCAGCCAGTGGCGTAGATGACGAGCCGAGGCGCAATCATCCCGGTTGTAGCCGGCAACGGCCTCTTGGTGTGCGTCGGCAATGGCGTCTCCGTCCCCGAATTCCAGAAGACGGGACAAGGTGAACAGCGCCGAGTTGGCCTCGCTGAGCGATACCTGCCGGGTGAAATCATAGAACTGTTCCAATTGTTTGATGGAGTAGGTCTCGACACCGGCCCGCAGCCCGCCGCGCACCACCCGGTAGAGGTCAACGAACAACCCGGCGCGAAGCATTTGGTCCACTTCATCTTCGCGCGTGGCGTAGCGGCCCATCAGCCGTTTCAGCGCGCTGGGTTCGTAGGGCGCGTAATGATAGATGTGCAGGTCAGGGTATTGCTCCCAGCGGGCCATCACCCAGTCGACGAAACCCTCGAAGTTGCGCTTCTCCTCCGCTGCAGTGAATCCCCACAGCGCGCCGTATTCCTCCTGCCCCGCCTCGTCAATGGTCAAGTAGCCGAACAGGTATTCCAGACCGGAGCGCCCGACGAAGGGATCGCCCTCCAGGTCCAGGAAAATATCTCCCAGCGACGGTTCGGGCAGCAGAGCCAGGCCGCTTTCCGCCTCAGGGACCAGAGTCTCATAAACCGGTATCGTCTTATCCCGGCTGTCCACCTGAACTCTCGCCTGTTCACGGACCCTCACGTAACTCGATTCAGCGCCGCGGTTCGGCTTCCAGGAAATGGGCAGGGGCTCAACCGCGAGACTGCTGGTGGTCGCAACGTTTTGCTCGACCAACTCGGAGATTTGCAGGGAAGATATTCCGGCCACCAGGCACAGGTGATCGTCCGCCCGTCGCCGCGCCGCGCATTGATCGCGCCAACGGCAAATGTCGCAGTGTCCTTTTGGATCGGGGTAAACGCCGGGGAGGTCGACTTGGTCAACAGACGACTCCAGCATCATCCTGATCAGCCGATAGTAGGCGGCATAATCATCGACGCGGTACTGCTGAGGCTCGAACTCGGTCCAGGGCGCCACCACGTGCATATATTCAGGCTGCATCCCTTGCAAAGCGCCGACCAGGTCCGAATACAACGACAACTGCAGGATCGTGCCGCCGCGGGTTTCACGGGCCAGCTTGGTGTCAATCACCTCGTAGGACCATTCACCCAACGCGCTGGGAACATCCACCCGGCGCAGGATGTCGGCACGGCCGGCGAAACGGTCGTGCCGGAGGGCCGCCTGGTAAATGAACTGGTCTCCGGACCGCATGGCGCCGACGGTGGCAGCAAGCGGGCCATCTTCCACCGCCACGCCTTCAATGGTTGTCACCTGACAACCCTGTTCCTGCAGATGCCCGATATACGCCTGCTCATGGGCCAGGCCCCGGTCGCGCAGCAGCTCCAACTCAGGATCCCAACCGTTCGGCTTGGCCAGGAGGCCGGCCTCGACCTTCAGATTTAGTTCCGTCAGGCGCCGGCAGGCCAGGTGGTTCACCAGGTCGTTGGCGCTGAGCTGAGTGTTACCGTCAACCGTGTACACTATGGTTTGCTCCTCGTGGCGATTTTGTGCCGCAGAATATTGCGGGCGGAGTCCAGCGATTTCATGGTCACTCCCTACCGGCTACGAACCGTAAGCAGCGGCAGGGGGTGTTGAGGCTGAGGCTGCGCGATGGATGAGCATCCAATCCTCCGTGTTGCCCGCAATAGAAGGTCAGGCAACGACGGTCGCAAGCAACCCTCTGCCCCTGTTTCGTCACGTATTGAGCGCACAGTCTCATCTCGTCATATCTCCTTGTCATGAAACACGCGCCATCTGTTGCCAGTGAGGAATGCGGCGTGCCCACCGGTCTGCGTCGCTTCACTTTCGGTCAGAAAGCCAACCGCATTTGGCCCTCATACTCCTGGCGTGATGGAAACAACTGCTTGTCATCGGCCACGTACAGCAGGTTGAGCCTGGTCAACCTCACCGTAAGCGCCGTGATGGTTACCTGGAACAGATCTCGCAACCGGTAGAGGTTGGACCAATTGAGCAGATCAATGCCCTGAATGGTTTCCAGTAGCAAGGAGGTAGGCATGAGCAAAAAGGCCATGAACTTGTGCGCCTGCCTTTCCCGGGGATGCTGGCCAGGACCAGACCCTCGAAACAGGCAACCGAATTGCCGTTCAAAGTGCGGCAGCGGGGTCTGGTCCAGAAGCGCCGGATCCACGTGGGCTTCCCAATGCCCCGCTTCGTGGCCCAGCACCGTGTTGTACAAACCCGGCGTCTCCTCGATCAGCGCCAGCCTCGACTCGTTGAACACCACGGTTTTGTTGTTGGGGTCGAGACCGGCCAGGATGGACTGGCCCGGTTCTTCCGGTATGGCGTCCCACAGGATGCTCAGGTCGAGGACATCCTCCAGGATGCGTTCCACCGGTATCGGGGCACTGCTGATTGGCCCGTATCCAACTTCGTACCGGCCCAACAGACGGTTTGCCCGCCGCTCGATTTCGGCGTCCGCCAAGAACTTGCTCGTCATCATTGTTCTGTTTCCTGCTCATGTATCAGGCTTTGCCATTCTTCTGCCGACCGCACATCCTGGCCCAGGGAACGGAGAAAACGAACCGCTCCCGGATTACGGGCCAATGTCTCCGCCAGGTCCGACGGTATCTTGCCGGCCAGGGTGATCAATTCGTCGGCCAACTCCGTTTCGTCCAATTCCAGCTCTCTGGCCAATTCGCGCGCGATGCTCTTCAGAACGGTCTCGCTGGGCGGTTCCACCCGTGCGTTTTCGATCTTGCTGAGGTAGGTGAAATCGACGCTCACCCGCTCGGCCAGCTCGCGCTGGCTCAGCCGAGCTTCCCGGCGCAGCGTTCGCAGGCGCTCTGGGAATTCCATCTTTCGCCTCCTCCAGTCGATTCTATTGTACGTTGAGTTGATAGTCAACATCAAGTGCGGTACGATGTTGAGCATCCAGTTGACGGGAATAATACATGGCCTCGTTGGAAAGCCTGACGGCCGGCGCGTTGGTCCGAGGCGTGATCGCGGACGGCGACGTCGAAGTGATCACCGCCAAATGGTTCGGTGATTCCGCCGTCGAACTCACCTACAAAGTTCCCGACACCGGCCTGGCGGGAATCCGGCTGCTGTACCGCGACGATGAGGTTGGACTGCACGTCGTAGAGCAGGGACTGCCCTGGTCATTTGACGCCGACGGTGATTTGTTCCGCCTCATTTCCGAGGCGCAGCGTATTGGTCTGGCGCATCTCTTTGACCCCGTCCTGGCGGTGCACACTTCTATTGTAGATCCGCTCCCCCACCAGATCACGGCGGTTTACGAGGCGCTGCTGCCGCGCCAGCCCCTCCGCTTCCTACTGGCGGACGACCCAGGAGCCGGCAAGACCATCATGGCTGGCCTGTTGATCAAAGAGCTCATCGTCCGGGGAGACCTGGAGCGTTGTCTGGTGGTGTGTCCGGGCAGTCTGGCCGAGCAGTGGCAGGATGAACTCTACCGTAGGTTCCAGTTGCCCTTCGAAATCATGACCAATGACAAACTGGAAGCCGCCCGCACCGGCAACTGGTTTGTGGAAACGCCCCTGGCCATCGCGCGCCTGGACAAGCTGGCGCGCGACGAGGCGGTCCAGGACCTGCTCAATGCCGGTGACAGCGCCTGGGACCTGGTGATCTGTGACGAAGCCCACAAGATGTCGGCCTCCTTCTTCGGAGGCGAGGTCAGATATACCAAGCGGTACCATCTGGGGCAGCTCCTATCGACGCGCACCCGCAACTTCCTGCTGTTGACCGCCACGCCGCACAACGGCAAGGAAGAGGATTTCCAGTTGTTCATGGCCCTCCTGGACCCCGACCGGTTCGAAGGCCGCTTCCGCGACGGCGTCCACACGGCGGACGTCTCGGACCTGATGCGCCGGATGGTCAAGGAAAACCTGTACAAGTTCGACGCGACACCCCTGTTTCCCGAGCGGAAAGCATACGCCGTACCGTACCGGCTATCCGACGGTGAGGCGCAACTCTATAGCGAAGTTACGGACTACGTGAAGGAAGGTTTCAACCGGGCCGAAGCCTTGCAGAATGACCGTCGGGCAGGGACGGTTGGCTTCGCACTGACCATTCTCCAACGCAGGTTGGCGTCTTCGCCGGACGCCATTTACCAATCCCTGCGCCGACGCAAGGAGCGTCTGGAGAACCGCCTGGAAGAATTGAGGCAACCGCAACGCGGATCGTCGGTGTCGGCCGTCCTCAGCCGTGGTTTCGCTCTACTGGATCCGGACGATATTGAGGATCTGGAAGACGCTCCCCCAGAAGAGCTCCTGGTCGTGGAGGATGAGGTGCTCGACCAGGCCACCACGGCCCGCACGGTGGAAGAGCTCGAAACTGAGATCAATACCCTGCGCCGGCTGGAATCATTGGCCCACACGGTGCGCCAGAGCGGCGAGGACCGCAAGTGGCGGGAGTTGGCTGACCTACTGCAAAGACTCTTCGCCTCAGTGGAGGATGGGGTTCCGCCCCTGGTAAACGGGACACATGAAGGAGGGACGCCGGCGGTCAGCTTTCCCATACCCTCACCACAGCAGAAGCTGGTTATCTTCACCGAACATCGCGATACGCTGAATTATCTGCACCGCAAGATAACCACCCTGCTGGGCCGCGAAGACTCCGTGGTGATGATACACGGGGGCGTCGGGCGACAGGGCCGGCGACAGATCCAGGAGTCCTTCCTGAACGACCCCGGTATACGGATACTGCTGGCCAACGACGCAGCATCAGAGGGCATCAACCTGCAGCGCGCCCACCTGATGGTCAACTACGACCTTCCGTGGAATCCAAACCGCATTGAACAGCGCTTCGGTCGCATTCACCGCATCGGCCAGACCGAAGTCTGCCACCTGTGGAACCTCATTGCAGAGGGCACCCGGGAAGGCGACGTTTACCAGACACTGCTGACCAAACTGGATGAAGCCAGGCAGGCGCTGGGCGGCCAGGTGTTCGACGTGCTGGGACGGCTGCAATACGGAGGCAAACCCCTGCGCGAGCTGTTGTTGGAAGCCATCCGGTACGGCGAGCAGACGGACGTTCGGGAGCGCCTGACGCGAGAGGTGAGCGAGGCTTTCGACCGGGGGCAGGTCCAGGATCTCATTGAAGAATCGGCTCTGGCTCGCGATGTCATGGATACCAGCCAGGTTCTCCGGATCCATGAGGATATGGAACGGGCCGAGGCCAGGAGAATGCAGCCGCATTACGTGGAATCGTTTTTCATCGAGGCCTTCAACAATCTGGGCGGGAGAATCCGGGAGCGGGAGCACCGGCGCTACCAGATCAGCCACGTGCCGGCTCAGGTACGCGAACGGGGCCGCCAGATGGGCCTGGGGGATCCGGTGGTGTCCAGATACGAACGCGTCACCTTCGAAAAGTCTCTAATGGCGCCGCCAAACGGTACCCCGGCTGTGTTCCTGTGCCCGGGGCATCCCCTCCTGGACGCAACCATAGACCTGATCCTGGAGCGGCACCGCGGATTGCTCCGGCAGGGCTCCGTACTGGTGGACGATGCCGATGCCGGTGACCAGCCGCACATCCTCATCTACCTGGAGCACAGTATCCAGGACGGCAGCAGAACCCGTTCCGGGGAGCAGCACACCATCTCCAAGAAGGCGCTCTATATAGGAATGGACAGCGACGGCAACTCCGTTAGCCAGGACTACGCCCCTTATCTCGATTACCGCCCTCTGCAGGACGGCGAGCCGAACGCGGCCGCGGTGCTCGCCCGACCCGAGTGCGGCTGGATCACAGCCGACGTTGAGACGGAGGCGGTCGGCTTCGCCATCTCCCATGCGGTTCCCCAGCATCTTGAAGAGGTCCGGTCCCGGAAGCTTGAGTTGCTGGCCAAAACCGAAGCCCAGGTCAAGGATCGCCTGACCAAAGAAATCGCCTACTGGGATCACCGGGCGACCGAACTGCAGGAGCAGGAGCGTGCCGGCAAAACCAACGCCCGCCTCAACTCTGATGAAACCCGCCGGCGCGCCGACCAACTCCAGCAACGTCTGCAACGGCGCATGGATGAGATCCAGCGCGAGCGGCAGTTGGCAGCGTTGCCTCCGGTGGTTCTGGGCGGAGCGCTGATCGTACCGGCCGGACTGCTTCGGAAGATGTCGGGCTCGGCCGCAACCGCGCCAGCCCGGGACACGCAGGCTGCCGCGGCCCGCGCCAGAGCAGCAGTAATACAGGTCGAGAAGGGATTGGGGTTCGACCCCGTGGACCGAGAATTCGACAAGCTCGGCTACGACATCGAGAGCCGAGTTCCAGGGACCGGCAAACTTCGCTTTATCGAGGTGAAGGGGAGAGCGCCAGGAGCCGCAACTGTCACGGTCACGAAGAACGAGATCCTCACCTCGTTGAACAAGCCGGATGACTATATCCTCGCCATCGTGGAATTCCAGGATGCCGGAGCCGACCGGGTCAACTATATTCGGCAGCCTTTCCGGCGTGAGCCGGACTTCGGCGTTACCAGCGTCAATTACGACCTGCCGGAACTGCTGGCCAAAGCCGAGACGCCGTCATGAGCCTGGCGAGGGCACAAAAAAGAGACGTCCTTTGCAGGACGTCGGCCCAGCGATGCTATCGCTGGGGTGGTAGATATTACGTTACCATCATCGCAAGCAGAGCGTCAACTCCAAACGGGCCAATCGTCTTGGACGTATACCCTGCCCGCGAGAGTAAGCCATGACAAGGCGCGTGGCAGTTTATGTGGACGGGTTCAACCTGTACTACGGCCTCCGATCAAAGCGTTGGCGGCGTTACTACTGGCTGGACCTGCGCCGCCTGTCCGAGCAATTCCTGAGGACGGGACAGCGATTGGTCCTGGTTCGCTATTTCACCGCGGGGATTTTCGCGGAACCCCACGATCCGGACAAGCCGTTGCGGCAGAACACCTACCTGGAAGCTCTGGAAACTCTCCCGGACCTCCATATCCACAAGGGATATTTTGTAGCGAAACAGCAACATTGCGCAGCTTGCGGTACCATCTGGCAAATCTATGAAGAGAAGACCACCGACGTGAACATCGCGGTTGAACTACTGGGCGACGCACAGGACGACGTGTTTGACACCGCCATCGTCGTCTCCGGCGACGGCGACCTGGCCGGTCCCATACGCGAGGTGCGACGGCGCTATCCCCAGAAACGGATCGTTGTCGCATTCCCACCGGGCCGTCATTCCGCCGGTCTCCGCAACGCAGCATCGGCTTTCTTCACCATTGGCCGCGACGCGCTGCGAGACAGCCAATTCCCGCCGCAGGTTACCAAGGCCGACGGCTACGTGCTCACGCGGCCGCAGAAATGGAATTGAATCAGGGCGGGGATCCGTGATAACGACTAACGCAATTCAACGAACGTTCCACATCAAGCGCGGCGATGCAACAGGAACGGCTTTCGCCATCGACCGAGCGAGCAGACAGTACCTGGTAACGGCTCGTCATGTGGTGGATGGCGTCGCTTCCGGTGACACGATCGCAGTTTTCCACGAAAATCAGTGGAAGAACGTTACCGTAGATGTTGTCGGCATTGGTAATAGCGATGTGGATGTGGCTGTCCTATCGTGTCCGATCCAACTGGCCCCGATGTATCCACTGGAAGCGTCTGCCGCTGGATTAGCCTATGGGCAGACGGTCTATTTTCTCGGCTTTCCGTTCGGCTGGGATGGCGGAGCAGAGAACATGAACCGAGATTTCCCCATGCCGTTCGTGAAAACAGGGATTATCAGCGCTTTGATTTTCGGGAACCCCACGCGTTTCTTTATTGACGGTCACGGGAACAGGGGATTCAGCGGTGGCCCGGTTGTCTTTGTACCAAATGGTCAACCTCAGACTGAGCTCCGAGTCGCAGGCATCGTCGCAAACTACCCAACGCCCTTACGGGAACCTATCGTAGATAGGAGAGGGAATCCTATCGTAGACGACCACGGTAAACCCGCTGCCTTTTTCAGCGAGAATCCCGGCTTTGTAGTAGCCATGGCTATTGGCCACGCTACCGATCTGATCGACGCGAACCCCGTTGGCTTCCAACTACCCCCCAGATAGGTCTGCTAATGACTATGATTACAACCCGCAAAAAACTTATCGAAGTCGCTCTGCCACTGGTAGCCATAAACGCAGCGGCGGCGCATGAAAAAATGCCTGGCATAGGGTCTCATCCACGCGGCCTGCACTTATGGTGGGCACGGCGCCCGTTGGCGTCAGCTCGGGCGGTGATCTTTGCCCAAATGGTGGATGACCCGTCGTCGTGTCCTGAGCTTTTTTGTACTGAGGAAGCCCAGTCGATCGAGCGTCAACGCCTGTTCGGAATAATTGAGGAGTTGGTCAAGTGGGGAAATACCACCAACGAGGCGGTCCTCGAAACAGCACGCGAAGAGATTCGCAAGAGCTGGCGACGCGCCTGCGAAGACAACCAAGATCACCCCACAGCGTCGGAGTTATTCAACCCTGACCGTCTCCCCGCCTTCCATGATCCCTTCGCCGGCGGCGGAAGCATACCAATGGAGGCACAGCGGTTGGGCCTCGAAGCCTACGCCAGTGACCTGAACCCGGTGGCCGTACTCATCAACAAGGCCATGATCGAAATACCGCCCAAGTTCGAAGGGAGGTCACCGGTCAACCCTGATACCCTACAGGGCAAAGGCTCGACTGACGCTGCGTGGAAGGGTGCGGCAGGACTCGCCGAGGATGTGCGGTTCTACGGACAATGGATGCGGGACGAGGCCGAAAAGCGCATTGGGCATCTGTACCCAAAGGTGGACGTTTCCGAGGAGATGGTCCGCGAGCGTCCGGATTTAGAACAGTATAAAGGCCGCAAATTAACCGTCATCGCCTGGCTGTGGGCGCGCACCGTGAAGAGCCCCAATCCGGCCTTCGCTACCGTGGACGTGCCGCTAGTGTCAACTTTTGTGCTCTCCAACAGGAAGGGCAAGGAGTCTTATGTAGAACCGGTGATCGACGATAGTGCCTTCTGGTTCACAGTCAAGACAGGCATGCCACCAGCATCAGCGAAGCTGGGGACGACGGCAGGTAAACGTAGCGCTTTTCTATGTTTGATGTCAGGCGTACCAGTGCCATACGACCACATCCGTACCGAAGGCAAGGCAGGACGCATGGGTACACGTTTGATGGCGATCGTAGCCGAAGGTGACCGCGGTCGACTCTATCTCCCTCCCACCTCCGAACATGCAGAAATCGTACAAGAAGCGCGTCCCGAATGGATGCCGGATATCGCATTGCCCGACAATCCGCGTGATTTCAAAACGCCGAACTATGGGCTGAATACCTTCGGAGATCTCTTCACCCAGCGCCAAGCAATGGCGCTGACCACCTTCTCTGACCTGGTGACGGAAGCGCGGGACCTTGTCCGACAACATGCCGTGGCGGCGGGCGTACCAGACGACGGTGCAGCCTTGCAGGATGGCGGGATAGGTGCAACGGCCTACGCGGATGCGGTTGGAGTGTATCTGGCATTTGCTGTTGACCGGTGTGCCGATTTTTCGAACTCCTGCACTCGATGGGTCCCCAGTAATGAAAAGGGTATGAATCTATTCGGAAAACAAGCAATCGCCATGACATGGGATTTCCCAGAAGCAGCGATTTTGAATCACGTGGTGGGCGGTTTCGGTCCCGCGACAGAGTTCATTGCCAAATGCGTTGCGACACTACCTCAGCGTGGCGTCGGCCATGCTTCGGCGCAAAATGCCACAGCTAGTCAGCTGGCCACTGGGAAGATCATTTCAACCGACCCTCCTTATTATGACAACATCGGGTACGCTGATCTATCGGACTTCTTCTATGTGTGGCTGAGGCGTTCCTTGCAAAAGGTATTCCCGGATGTGTTTGCCACCATGACAGTGCCCAAGGCGGAAGAGTTGGTAGCGACACCTTACCGTCATGGAAGCAAAGAGCAGGCGGAAGCGTTCTTTCTATATGGTATGACCTCGGCAATGCAGCGGCTTGCCGAACAATCGCATCCGACTTGCCCTGTTACGATCTACTACGCCTTTAAACAGTCCGAAAGGAAGGGTGAATCGGGCGTCGTCAATACTGGTTGGGCAACATTCTTGGATGCGGTAATCCAAGCGGGCTTCGGTATCAGCGGCACTTGGCCTATACGTAGCGAACAGCAGTACCGGATGGTTGGAATGGGCACCAATGCCCTGGCTTCAAGCATCATTCTGGTCTGTCGCCCGCTTTCCGCCGATGCGCCTGTCGCAACACGTCGGGAATTTATTGAAGCCCTCAAATCAGAATTGCCCGATGCCCTTCACAAGATGCAGCAGGGCAGTATCGCTCCGGTGGACCTAGCGCAGGCCTCCATTGGACCCGGCATGGCGATTTTCACTCGTTATGCGCGGGTGCTGGACTCTAGCGGCGAGGCCGTAACGGTGCGGGAGGCCTTATCCCTCATCAACCAAACCCTTGATGAAGTGCTTGCTGAACAAGCGGGAGACTTCGACGCCGAAACTCGCTGGGCTCTGGCCTGGTTCGAGCAATCAGGTTTTGACCAGGGCGAATACGGTGCCGCTGAGACGCTATCAACAGCCAAGAACACCAGCGTTTCTGGAATGGTGGAAGCAGGCATCCTTGATGCAGCCGCAGGCAGGGTTCGCCTCCTCAAATCAGATGAGTTACCGGATGATTGGGACCCCGAAAAGGAGCAAAGGCTCACCATTTGGGAATCGGTCCATCATCTGGTACGCGTTCTGGACCAAGGGGAAGAAACCGCCGCCGAGCTAATGGCCGCGTTGGGACCCAACGCGGAAGCCGCCCGGGAATTGGCTTATCGTCTCTACCGCATCTGTGAGCAGAAGAACCGCGCCCAGGAAGCGCTGGGCTACAACGCGCTGGTGCAGAGTTGGCCGGAGATGGTCAGGCTGACGCGGCAGGTTACCCGGGTCCAGCAAGGCACCATGTTCAGCCAGGAGTAAGACGATGGCCATCACCAATCAAGAGCGGGTGGGCAAAGCGATGGAATCGCTCAAGGACGGGCTGGCTCCGTTCGCTGCGCGTGAGTTCGGCAATCGCTATAAGGACGAAGCTATTCGGGAACTGCAGCATATCCTGGGTGAGCCGATCAGGGACCGGGAACACTCCTTCCACCACATGGACGCCGCGGCGCTGCTGAAAGTCATGTGGGATTCGTGGAATGACGTCTACCGCGACACCCTTGGACATGCGGAACGCAGCCTGGTGAGCGAGCTGCGGGACGTCCGCAACCGCTGGGCCCATCAGGAACAATTCTCCAGCGACGACACCTACCGAGCGCTCGACTCCACACACCGGCTGTTGACCGCTGTTTCCGCGCCGGAGGCCGTAGAGGTCGAGGCTTCCAAGATGGAGCTGCTCCGGATACGCTTCGATGAGCAGGCCCGGGCGCAACGGCGCCGGACCTCCGGCACCACCATCGAGAGCGCGGCCACGGGAACCCTTCCTCCATGGCGCGAGGTGGTCAACCCTCACCAGGACGTGGCCACGGGACATTACCAACAGGCAGAGTTCGCTGCGGACCTGTGGCAGGTTCATCTGGGCGAGGGATCTCCCGAATACCTGGACCCAGCTGAATTCTTCCGCCGCACCTATGTAACGGAAAGCCTGAAACGACTCCTGACCGGAGCAATGCTGAGGTTGGTCGGCAATGGCGGTGACCCGGTGGTCCAGTTGCAGACGAACTTCGGCGGTGGCAAGACGCACTCAATGCTGGCCCTCTATCATCTCTTTTCCGGAGCGCCAGTGGGCGATCTGTCAGGCATGGATACGTTGGCGCAGGAGACCAGCGTTTCCGAGCTGCCAGCGGTGAACCGGGTAGTCCTGGTCGGCAACCGGATCTCCCCGGGCAATCCGGTGGTCAAGGCTGACGGCACTGAAGTGCGTACCCTTTGGGGAGAACTGGCCTGGCAATTGGGATATGCCACCGGTGGATTGTCCGAGGCTCGCAAAGCTTACCAGCGGATACAAGCCGACGATGAGCGAGCTACGAACCCTGGCGACGCCCTGCGAGTACTGCTGAACGAATATGGTCCCTCGCTCATCCTGATTGACGAATGGGTCGCCTATGCTCGTCAACTTCATGACGAGGGAGATCTTCCAGCGGGAAGTTTCGAGACCCAGTTCACCTTTGCTCAGGCGCTGTCGGAATCGGCCAAGCTGGCCAACAACTGCCTGTTGGTGATCAGCCTGCCGGCATCAGATACCAACGATTCTCAACAACCACAGACCGACGACGTCGAGGTAGGGGGACTTAGAGGCAGAGCGGCACTGAGTCGCCTTCGTAACGTGATAGGACGGGTGGACTCTTCCTGGCGACCGGCGAACGCCGAGGAGAGTTTCGAGATCGTGCGCCGTCGCCTGTTCCAGCCGATCATGGCTCAGGCCAACTTTGTAACCCGGGACAACGTGGCCCGCGCTTTTGGCGACCTTTACCGCGGCAACCAGCAGGAGTTCCCTCCTGATTGCGCAGAGCCGGACTACGAAAAGCGGATCCGAGATGCTTACCCCATCCACCCGGAGGTCTTCGAGCGACTGTATTCTGACTGGTCCACGTTGCAAAGTTTCCAGCGAACCCGCGGCGTCCTGCGGCTGATGGCATCGGTGATTCACAGCCTGTGGGAGAAGGGGGACCGGAATCCGCTGATTTTGCCCGCCAATGTACCCTTGGATGATCCACGGGTGCAGTTCGAGCTAACACGGTACCTGCCCGACAACTGGATCCCAGTGATAGAGCGCGACATCGATGGCGCGAATGCGTTGCCCCTCCGCATTGACGGGGAAGTGCCCAACCTGGGCCGATACGGAGCCTGCCGTAGGGTGGCCCGATCAATCTATCTGGGATCAGCGCCCATACCTGCGGCAGCCAACCAGGGGTTGGAGGATCGACGCATCAAACTCGGCTGCGTTATCCCTGGTGAGCCGGCAGCAGTGTTCGGGGATGCGATGCGGCGACTGGGCGCCTCCGCCACCTACTTGTACCAGGATGGCTCTCGGTACTGGTACTCCACCCAACCGACGGTTGCCACGCTGGCTGAAGCCCGCGCGGAAGAGTACCGGCGAAATCGGGACGAGGTCGACCAAGAGATCAAAAGGCGACTGGATGCGGACCTTCGCAGCCGTGGAGATTTCAATCGCATCCATGTCTTTCCCTCGTCTGGCCATGAAGTCCAGGACAATCTTGATGCGAGTCTAGTGGTGCTTGGTCCCAGTCACCCCCATACACGGGAAGGAACATCCGACAGTCGTGCAATCGCCGCCGCCCAATCCATACTGGAATCTAGAGGCAATACTCCGCGTCTGTTCAGGAACGCCCTTGCCTTCCTGGCGGCTGACGACACCCGATTGCAGGACTTGGAGGAGGCCATCAGACGATACCTGGCCTGGAAATCCATAATCGCCGACAAAGAAACTCTCGACCTTCCGCCTCACCAAGTGCGCCAGGCCGAGGTCCAGCAGACTGCTGCGGAAGACGCCGTGGTCGCCCGCATTGGGGAGACGTACCAGTGGCTGGTGGTTCCGACACAATCCACCCCACAGTCGGAAGTTCAGTTGAGCGCCATCAGATTGACCGGGCACGGAGCGCTGGCCGAACGAGCCGGTCGGCGGATGCTCAACGACGAACTGCTGGTCAACAGTTTCGCCGGCACACGCCTGCGTATGGAGCTGGACCGAATACCGCTATGGCGTGGCAACCACGTTGCGATACGGCAATTGTTGGATGACTTTGCGCGCTACATCTACCTGCCCCGGCTCAAGGAACCGGCGGTGTTGCTCCAAGCCATCGGAAACGGATTGTCCCTGATGACGTGGGAGCAGGATTCTTTCGCATACGCCGACGACTACGATGATCGTTCGAAGAGGTATCAGGGTCTGCACCACGGAGCACGAGCCGTACTGTTGGAGCACGATTCCGGCCTCCTGGTCCGCCCTGACGTTACGCGCCGTCAACTCGACTCCGAGGCCCAGGCCTCCGAAGCTACGCCCAAGCCGTCTGAGAGCGCCAGTTATCAACGGACCGACCACTCAGGGGAAATGCGTGAGCTTTCAAATGAGCAGGCGGAGTCGCCTCCGGAACAACCCAAAGCGAGACGCTACCATGGGTCGGTCAAGCTGGATCCTACCCGTGTCGGAAGAGACGCCGGCCTGATAGCCGATGAGGTGGTCGCTCATCTTTCCGGCCTGATGGGGGCAGATGTAAACCTAACTTTGGAAATCGAAGCCAATATTCCGGACGGCACTCCCGAGCACGTTGTACGGATCGTTATAGAAAACAGCCGAAGCCTAAAATTCGAGGACAGCGGCTTCGAAAACGCATAACCGGAATGAAAGCCTATTTGTCGGAGTGACCAGATCCTTTCGGTGGATTTGGGCTAAACGTACGATTGTGATGGGTGAACTATATGGGGATGGCCATGCTACCCTAAATTGACCTGCGCCGTGAGACCCGCTGAAATTTCCCCGCTACTAGTGAATCCTTAACCGAGCACAACGATGACTTTGGGAGCTGGCATGCCTGAAGAAGAAAAAGGATCCAGTCTGGTTGATCAGATCTTGGCAAAAGCGATTGAAGGATTATCACAAGATCCTGCGTTCGACGCCGATGTATTGGCACGACTAAAATCCTTGGTGGACGCCAATCGCTTGGTGGACGCCGAAAAGGTAGCAAGCACGCTGCAAACCGGAGCGGACCAATAGATGCAATTGCTAAATTTGACGATAAAGAACGTCCGCGGTCTTCGAGATACTATCCTCACGTTTGACGGGGCCAACTCGGTGATATGGGGCCCGAACGGTGCGGGGAAAAGCTGTGTAGTAGACGCCATCGATTTCCTATTTACGGGTCGGATTTCGCGTTTGACGGGTCCGGGCACGCAAGGCATCACTTTGAACAGGCATGGCCCTCATATTGATCATGCACCTGAAAATGCCAGCGTGTCGGCGGTTGTACGTTTGGACGGTGTGGCTGATCCAGTGGCGATCGAACGACGCATGAGCCAGCCAGATAAGTTGATGTGCCCCGATGGCGTTAAACCGGTGTTGGTCACAATAGGTGACTCCATCAACAAGGGTGGGGTCATATTGACTCGGAGAGATATCCTACGTTACATCACTGCAGAGGCCGGGACACGAGCGGATGAGATCCAGGCGTTGTTGCGACTCGACGATGTGGAAAAAGTAAGGTCAAGCTTGCGCAGTGCCAAAACGACGCTGACTCGAAATGCAACGGCATCCCGAAAGGCAATCGAAACGGCCAAGCAAGAGGTCAACGCAACCCTTACACTTCCCAATTACAGCGATCCTGGCTTACTGGATGCCGTGAATGAAGCCCGGGCACATTTAGGTGGAGAACCACTGAGCATCATCAGATCGTCTGATTTCAAACAGGCTCTTTCCCCTCCCGCTGCCAACGCAACGGATGGGGAACAGGTCAACAAAGATTTATTACGGCGATACGTGGCAAACCTACGTCAGCGCACGGAAATGATCCACAGCGGGCCACAAGCGACCCATGACATGACATTGAGAACGACAATTACTGAACTCCGTGATAATCCTGAGTTGCTTGCCGAGATCGAGCGCCTGGAGTTGACCCAATGCGCAAGCCAGTTTGTTGACGAGTCAACTTTGGAATGCCCCGTCTGCGGAGCCACGTGGCCCCAGGGAGATCTGAGGTCTCACCTAGACGCTAGGATTGCGGCTGCCCACGAAGCTCAAGCAAAGAAAACCAGCATAGACACATCTGCTGAATCCTTGGCGGGGTTGGCAAGACCGCTAGTTGCTCAGATTAATGCGTTGCTTAGTGGCGTGAACGCTGCTCAGATAGAGGGTCTCGACGCAGAAAAGGCAGCGTTAGAAAGTTGGAATGCGCAGTTCACGAACTTTATCACCGCTCTAAATGAACCGGTGGGACTTTACCTTGGTGGAGATTTCACGGCCGATATGGTGAGCACATTGTTCGCACCAGACAGCATGAGTGATCTGCTCAATCAAGTAGAGTTACTCGTAGAGGACTCGGTGCCGGAGTCCACGGTAGAGCAGACGGCGTGGGACACTTTGACGAAGTTGCAAGAGAGCTACAGGGTCGTCGAAAATAGGATAATCGACCACAACGAAGCTCGGCTATTTGCCCAACGCTCCAATATTCTTTTGTCAGAATATGAGAAAGCACGTGACACTCTTCTGGAAGGCTTGTACACTCGCGTTTCTGACCGGTTCGTAGGCTTGTACAACGCTCTGCACGACCATGAAAGCCAATATTTCAACGCAGGGTTGCGTCCGAACGGCGCATCGCTAAATTTTGAGGTTGATTTTATGGGCCGCGGGACCCATCCGCCTCACGCGCTGCACAGCGAGGGTCATCAGGATAGCATGGGTGTGTGTTTATTCCTGGCCCTCAATGAAGAGGTTACTAACCCTAATCTGAATGTGATTGTACTAGACGACGTGATGATGTCGGTTGACGCTGGCCATCGGCGAGAATTGTGCAGCTTGATCAACGACCAGTTCGGTCATTGTCAATTTATTATCACTACTCACGACAAAACATGGGCGTCTCAATTGAAACAAGAACGGGTGGTCCGACCTAATCAAATAATCGAATTCACGTCCTGGACCGTCGATGATGGGCCTAGTACGCGCGGCCAGACGGAGTTGTGGGACCAAATTCAGGTTGATTTGGACAAAGGCGACGTGAAGGAAGCGGCCTTCAAACTTCGTAGGAGTACCGAGGACGTTTTTGAAAGTGTCTGCGATGCATTGGGTGCCAAAATCCCTTATAACTCCCGGATGGTGTGGCAATTAGACGATTGGCTGTTCCCCGCGATGTCAGAGTACAAAGATGTACTCAATCTGGCTGGGCGAGCCGCTCGTTCGTGGGACCAAAAAGAACTAGTCGCAGAGTTCACCGAAAAAGAAACGGTTAGAAAGCAAGTGTACAGTCGGATTGCCGATGATCAATGGGCGATCAACGCGGCAGTGCACTACAACAATTGGGAGAACATGGAGAAGGAAGACTTCCTGCCAGTGGTAGAGGCCTTCAGAGATCTATATGGACTGTTCGTATGTTCTTCCTGCCGAAGGCTACTAGAGAAAACCCCTAGGAAAGGTAATCCTGAAGCAGTAAAGTGTCCATGCGGGACAGTTTCTTGGAATCTGCGACGGCGTCCCGGCAATGGCTGATCAAAGGAACGTCGATTAGCAACCGATCCGCATTGCCTCAATGCAAATGTTACTGAACTTCGGTCACACCAGGTCTACCGTCAAATCTCAGCCACGAAATGGGAGACGGCCGGCCACCGTCCCCAAAAGACCCGTTGCATCGCCTTGGTGAAACCTGATTTGCCATGCGCCGTGCGTATCTCCCCTGCCTTATTGATACCAGCGGTGGTTCGCGCAATATAGTCATTACGTTAAATTTGCATCCACCAAGCCAGGTATCCAGGGCGAAAACGCGTCGGTCATTTCAGAATGGTCGCCAGCAGAGCGGCCGTATCCTCCCGGTCGCATACCACTGCGCTCGGCAACCGGTCCACCTGCTCCAGCAACTCCAGCACCGGCTCCTGCCGCTCCGCCGACGACGGCACCCGGCCCAGCATACGCACGGTGAGGATCAACCCAGAGCCGCTCTCGACCACCATCACCAGCGTGGGCAGGTAGGGTCTGGTGTCTTTACTGTCCTGCACTCCCGTGGGAATGTACGACGCCGTAACCTCCCACACCGCCGTGCCCATGGGCGTCGACCCACTGATCGACTGCAGCCGGTCCGTGTCTACCCGATGATCCTCAGCGGGCAGCGCCGGCGGCCGCAGCGCTTCCCATTCGTCCCGCCAGACGCCGTCCCGCAGCGACCGGGTCAGCACCTCGCTGGGGTCCCGTCCGGCGTAGAGGTCGAGCACGCCCTGCTCGATCCGTTCCGCAACGTCCCGGACGTTGTCCAGCGCGGCGGTCAGAAATCGGGCCTCGTCGCCGCTCAGGTACCAGGGCCAGTGCCCCGGAATTACACTGCGGAAAACCGGCCATCTGCCACGGCCACGATACCTGAGACCCAGGTCGCGCATTCCCTTTCGTTCCCCGTTGCCCAGTTCTTCACGATCCCCCAGCACCGCAGACAGCGCCACACCCCGTTCCAGCGCCTCCACGCCGCACGGTTCATCCTCCGACGTCATGGTCGCTAGGTAGTTGAGGAGTCCCCGATCACCCAGATAAATTCCCAGGCCATACGCGATGCCACCGTCACCCAGCGCCACGCAGTATCCCTTGAAGTGTCCCAGGGGATCATTGACCACCAGCACATCCTCGTTGGCCAGCCGTTCCCATGGCCTGGCTTCGCAATAGCTCCGGAAAGCGTGGTGCAGCGCGAGCCACTGTTCACGAGACGGGCTCACCTCCGTCTGGGTCTCCTCCTGATCCAAAGCAATGCCTCCCCAGCCGCGGCGTTACGGTAACCTCTGGTGTTGCCGCACGTTTTGAGCTTTCCATTCCAACCACGGCTGAGCGTCTATTCGCCGCTGCAGTTCCTCGTCAATCGTCAGCAACGCCCCATCGATCTCACCATGGTCCAGCAACCGGTCCAGGAAAGCACGTTCCTCCTCGTCGAAGGGAAGCAGTGCGGATAAGGCTTCCCGGCAATCCTCAACCAGGATGCGGCCGTATTCGGCAGCATCCATGCCGGCAACCGCGCTGGCCGGCAGCGAGGGCAACAACTGGCTGGAAAGCTCCCGGGGATCGAACGCCACGTCCTCAACGGCAACCGTGCGCCAGTCCCGCCGGTTCATCGCGCCGTAGACGACGAAGGCCGTCCTCAACCGGCTCAGGTCGAGGGTATCGAGCGCGAGCAGATGTCGGCAGTCGAACAGGTCCCGGGCCCGACGACGGCTCAGCAGAGCCGCCAGCTTTCCCGCCGCCAACTCGTGAATGTCCAGCACGGGGATGTCCGTTGCCCGCCAACTGCCCACCGGGTGCGAGTCCATTTGATCTACGGGCCACAGCGGAACGCGGTACATGTAGTTGACGTCCACGTCGATCCGGCCGGTCTGGCCCGCCGCCGTCGGGTAGCGCAGCGACCACTTGCCTCCGGCGTGTTCCGAGGGCATCCGCCGGACCGTGAAGTCCTCCCGGCTGAAGACCACCTGCAGAGCCGCTTCCAGCATCGGGCGCTCCTCCAGCATCGCGGACCGGCTCGCGGCGCCCACGTAGTTCAGGTCGATGTCCACGGACAACCTGGGCACGTCGAAAACGAACAGGTTGAGCGCGGTACCGCCCTTGAGGGCCAGCTTGCCCCGCAGAAACGGGTGGCTCCGAATGGCGTTCAGCAACCCCAGCAGCTGGGCCACCTTCTCCAGCACGTCCGGACGAAAACCCGTGGCCTGGGCTTCCGCAAGCAGCCTCTCCGGCGAGATCCTCACGCCACGTCCGCCCAGGACTGCGTGAGTACCTCCTCGGGCACCATGAGGTTCCATTCGGGAACCAGCTTCCCACCGCTGCGCCGGCTCCGGTCCAGGTAATGGGGCTGCCCTGGACCACGGTCCCGCAGCGCCTTGAGATGTCGCTCTTCCACCATCAGAGGCTCCCGGTTCTGATCCAGAAAGAACCCCACCTTCGCAGTCGTGGTGGCGTTCCCCAGCAGCAGCGCGTACTCCACGACCTCATCCAGATCGAAGAACTCCACCGCTTCCAGCGAACGCCACACCTCCTCCCATCCGCCCGCAAGGTCCGGACGGTCCAGCGCGTCCACCAGGGTCCGTTCCAGGCTGGCGACCCGCAGCGGCATGCCGAACCTCTCCACGGTCAGCACGCCGTGATATTCCGCCCCCGAGCGCACCAGCGCTTGCGGGAACTTGGTCCCCCGAAAGACCTGATCTCGGAAGGTCAGCGTCTCCGTCGGACGCTCCGAAGAGTAGACGAATCGCTGCCAGACCGAGTACGCCCGGCCGTGGAGCTCCAGGGCCGTGTGGTGCGACAGCACCGCATCCGGCGTCATCTTAGCTGCCACCAGATACGGGTCCACCGGGTAGGTATCGCCATCTACTCCAGGTGGTATCACCGCATACAGTCCCTGCCGCACCCGCCGCAGCCGGCCGGACTTGATATGGTAGCCAAGCACCCTCTCCGGCGTCCTCACCCCGTGGCTGCCGATGCGCGCCAGGTGGCGCGCCAGCTCGTCTCCGGTGAACACCGGATGCTGCCTGAAGAAAACGTCGTGTTTGAGGACGGGCACCGTTGGTTCCTCTTATCCGGTTTGCCAGATCGCTGCGCCGGCGTCTCGCCAAACTGGAGTCACGGTGATACCCGGCTTTGACCAAGTATCTGGATGTTCCATCTGTATCATGGGGAACACAGGTATCACTGTCAAGTCGGCATGCCCATAAAGCACGACCACGGCGAACCCGGGAGCGGATCGACGTCCCGAATACCGCACACGCGGGCGGGTGAGCCTCATTGACACTCGACGTGTTTCGCCAAACCGACGTTACCTTACGCCAGAGTTCGTTATGTGCCAGGGCGTCTCTGCGACTGTCACCAGGGCCAAAGACGAACCCCGACTCCGATATTGCCATGCGCCCGACGGGCGTCGGGTGAAGCTCCATTCTGGCCATCGGCATAACCGATCGTATAACCCTCTTCGACTCCGTATCCGTATCCGTCCAGAAACCCCTGGGCTTCCCCAAACGACCAGGCGACCCAAGACGCTCCCGTAACCACCAGGATTGCCAGGGCGATACCGGATGCCCATTTGAGTGGGACGTTACGATTCATCGAGTTCACTTCCTCTGGTCCGCGCAACCATTGTTACGCTGTTGGCCATGACCGCCGCCGTCAGTCTTATTGATACTCTCGTCGGTTCGCATAATATAGGATCATTATGCAAATCGCTCCGTGCGGGACAACCATCGCCAGGGAACCGGGGATCGCACGAGACATCAGGTGCAGGTCGCCTGCACCGAGGAGCCCCCCACTGGGTGCGCCCGGACCCCTCGTCCGGCAGCGGAAGTGCGCGGAGCTGAAGGGAGGCAGTACAATACCAGAGCTGTCTCGTCAAAAGGACCGTCCGATGTCCAGGGTGTCCGCCCCGCCCAAACCGCAGACCCCCCGGCCAGGCGGACCCACCCCTCCGGCCCCGCGCGGAGACCGGCAGGAGTAAACTCCAGACTTGGCGACGGTGGCCCTCCCGGCTCGGCGCCTTCACCTGGGGAGAAGTGGTGGAGAGTTTTCTGGGCCATCCTCCCCTGGTTGGCCTTCCTGAGGTCGTTGACCATCCTGGGTCTCGGCGAGGTGGAACTGTCCAACTCGGCTCGCCTGGGGCTGAAGAACGCCATCGCCGCGATGTTGTGTATGTATTGTTCGCTGGACCCCAGATGGCAACGCTGCCGCGCCCACTTCAGGGCCAACCTGCTCGCCTCCTGCTGGGCCCACATCCCGCTCACCGGCGAATACCGGTGGCCAAGGCGCCGATAGCGACCTTGGCGTACAATTCTGCCCCCTGCCGGAGTCGATCCCGCGCGGAGTCTCAGCAGCAGCGGCGGGGCGATCCAACGATGGTTTCGGGAGGCATACCAGTTCAGGCGCGATGGCAACTCAGCGTTTTCCCATCGCTCGATGCGCGCGGTAACCGATAACCGGCGCGGCCAGCCCTTGCCGGCTGTGCTTGGGGAGGGGCATCCGTCACCGGGGGCCGTGATCAGCCGTATCATCCGGCCGCCCCGCGATGTTTCGCCGGTTGCGACCCGGCCCCGCCCCATCCCGGCAGGATACGCAGCGCAACCTGCGGCTGATAAACCGAGACCGGGCGCCGGCCGGCGCCACGTTCAGCCTGGAGAGCGGTGTTATTCACGTCAGCAGTACCTGACTTCGCCAAACGGAACCCTGCGGGGTACGGGAGGATGCTGTGAACACTGAAAAAGACGACACGGTCCCACGACCGCAACGGGCAACCCCCAACCTGGCGGGACGCATTGAGGGACACTTCCAGGGCAAAACGCTGGCGGGGCTCATGCAATTGGCGCCGCTGCTGCTGACAATATTCCTGATCGCGTTCATCGTCGGCCACGTCGATGCCCTGGTGAGGCCCCTGCCCTACATCTCCGGCCATCCCTGGGATTTCCCCGGCATCGGCCTGATCGCCGTCATCGTCATTTTCTATCTCGTTGGGCTGCTGATTTCCACCGCCGTCGGGCGACGCATCATGCGGTGGAACAGCGCGGCGCTCGGTCATATCCCCGTTATCAAGACCATATTCGGGGCCACCGAGCAGGTGATCGCGCTGATGGCCTCCGACCTTCATTTCAGCCGCGTGGTGTTCCTGGAGTGGCCCCGAGAGGGCACGGTGGCCATGGGGTTCGTGACCGGCCGCGCCTATTCGCAGAGCGGCGACCACGCGTTGGCCATCGTGTACATACCCACCGTGCCCAACCCGACCTCGGGGAACATGGCCTTCGTCAATGAGGACGACCTTCTGGAAACCGACATCACCGTGGAGGACGCCGTCAGGCTGATTTTCTCCGGCGGGATCATCCTCCCGGAGACAATGGCCCTCGCGCGGCTGCCTCGCAAGGCGCGGGAGGGCGAGTTCATCGGCCGCTTTGAAACCCACCCCAAATGAGCGCAATACCACTGGAATGCAGACCGCGGCGAGACGTGGTGGGCCGGGAGCTGCTGGCCCAAGCCTGAGCCGGCGGCGGGCTTGACGGCGAGCCGTTGACCATCGACCCGGACCCCACCGTCTGCGAGACCTTTGGACTGGCCAGTGGGGCGCCCAGCGCCACAACTACGCCGGCCGGCGTGGCTATCACCATCCGCCAGCACCAGAGCCGGCGCAATCTCATCGAGGCTATACCCGACACCGGCCGGACGCCCCCGACTCCAGCCGTATCCGGCAGTTGAACCGGTCGAGCTCCGCCAAGATCCGCCTCCTGACCCGGGGAGACAACTCGTCGATCCCCGTGGTGGCATCCAGCGCCGCCCAGTCCGTCATCCGGGCCAATCTGCCGGCCAGCTCGATCAGCGGATCCGGCGATCCGGTCGCCTCCGTCGGTATCAACCGGCCGGTGGGCGCATGGGACAGACTGTAGACCCTCGGGTCGTCTCCATTCCGGTGCACCACCAGGCTGGCATCGTCGGTCACGTAGCAACTGACGTCCCGCCACTCCACCCCGCCTTCCTCATCCCCCGACACCTCCCCCTCCGACGGGACCACAAACGCCAGACGGCAGGTTCTCATCGGTCGTTCGTCCACCGCTTCGCCTCCCTGCTCATGGCGCCGGCTATGCAGCTTTCCCTCTCCGGATGTCCCGCTGCCCTCTGCGGTTCAGATTGTAAATCAGTTTCCATAGCTCTGTATGCTGGCAAAGCGCACGTCGGTGGATGCCCGCGGTACCGGCCCGCCACGCGTGGAGCGCCACACGCCTGGCCACGGCGTCCAGGCTCGCCGTGAAGTCGGCGGCCAATTCCTCCGTCCAGCCTCCCGACAGTGGCGCTGGGGAGATTTCCGCCGCCGAAGGTTCCGACACGGGGTTGGTCTCCGGCCGATCCTGCCCTCCGACCGTTCCTGCTCCATCGCGGGGACCTGTTCCCCATCAGGAACACGGACGGTTCCGCCGCCCGGGTGGCCCAGGACCCGGATCACCTCGTCAGCGTCACCCACCACCTCCACTCGTGTCCACACCATACTGCTCGCTCTGCTGGCCGGACGACGGTGGATGGGCCACCGTCGATTGCGCGCCGTCGACTATAACCCACGCGGCACGTGCTCGCCCATCGCCATGGGTCTCAATGTGGCGATGTCGCCAACCGTCCGCATGGCGCCTGACCGGCCGCGGCCTGCGTCTGCGCGGTCCGACTGGCGACGTCACGCTGTCCTACGGCGACGTGCATCGATGGGAGCCCTGCCAGGACGGCATCGGCGCCGCCGTGTCGCGGCCGGACCGGCCGGACCGGCTGGCGGTCTTCCAGAGCGGCGACCACCGGTTCACCCACAACCTCGTCCGCAACCTGGCGGCATTGGCCCCATGACCGCAGGTCGCTATGGGAACCCCCAGTTCAGTCCCTCAGCTTCCGCGCGACCTCGGAGGGCTCGTTCGCGGGCCTGCCGGCAGGCTCGGGAAACACCGTCACGGGCGTCAGCAATACGCACCACTGTGGCGGAGTAAAACCGGGTGGATGCCAGCATCGGTTGCCCGCGGCGCTGGCGCTGGACGATGTCGAGCCGGTCGATTGCGCCGCAGGGCGTGGCCACAGGCGCTGCTCCGATCGGGCACCGGTGGAGCGTCCGTGCCACTGAGTGTCCGTGCCACTGGCCCCACGACGAAGGTGGCCCGGGTCAGTCGGGCGATTGGATGGGGCGGCGGCGTCCTTGCCCGTTGACCTACGGCTCCGGTTTGTCGAGGAGTGTCTCAATGTCTCGTAGTCCTCGTTCCACGCGGCCGGCGCCTTACCGATCTTCGTGGAAGTTTGTCTGGAGGGCGCCGGCCAGCTCGAAGAGACGGTCGATGCCCTCGTCGCCGGTTTACGTCGCGTGGAGGTGCAGTTCGCGGGTTTCGCCGCCGGCCATGGAGTTCACGGCGGCGTCTATGACGGCAACCGCGTTGGACACCGCGTAACTGCAGGGCAGTTCGCTGGAGCAGGGATGGATCTACACAATATCTGCACTAAAACCGCCCAATAATTCACGCCCTTTTCACACCGTTGGGCTACCCTGAACGCAATACGTCAAATAAGACGTGGGCATGGGCTCGCCCGACCGGTCGGTGGGTTCGATGTTATCCACGGCATAACGTGGATGAGGTGAGTGGTTCGTGTGGCGTCGCCGGGTCAGTGGGTGTCCTCCGATGGTGACGCTGCGCGAACTCAATAACTGCGTAGACGTTCACGGGAATAAGGGGAGCGTCATGTCTCACGTCCTTCGCGTTGCCGCGGCTTACGTCGTTCTGGTCGGTGTGGCCGTTGCCGTCCATTTCATCGTCACACCGTTCTATCACGCGGGCGACGCGCCGTTCACGGCGTGGCAATACATGAACTGGTTCATCGCGGCCGCGCTGCTGGTCACGCTGGGAGCGAGCTACGCCGGGAAGCGGCGGATGGAGTCCGACGGCGCTGCGGAGATAAAACGGTACCTGGAGGCCAACGTGGTCTTCTACGGCACGGTGGCCGCGTCCATCATCTTTTTCTGGAACTGGTTCCTGGAGCTGACTCCGGCCAACGTGTCGGACCATCAATTCTGGCACGTGCTGGGCGCGGCGCTGCCCATCCTGATGGTGGTTGCCGGCTTGCGGCTCTGGAGTATGCCCAAAGGGCGCGGCGTTGCCGATTGACGGGCAAGGTTATCCGGGAGGCTGTCCGGCCGAGCCTCGGGCATCCGGAGCCGGTCATGCAACCGGCCGTCTCCAACCACGAAAGACGGGGTCCGTCACCGCCTCGAAATCCGGCCGGAAAGCCCGATTGACGGGCGACGAGCCCTACTCCGGATCGGTGGAAACTGCGTCCATGTTCAGGACCTCCCTCCCGGAGTCATGAACTTATCAGCACCGGATGTGACGCCGGCCCCTCGCTGAAACCCAGGGCACGCCGCACCGTCTCATTGGTGCGCGCCAGCCGGATCGCCGACGTGGGCCAGTCGGGGTTGCTCCGGTTGATCACGTCGTGACGCTCCACGATCCCAGCCTGCTGGTACTCGTCGACCAGCTGGCGGCACTCGTACTCGTTCCAGGCGATCCCCCAGTCCCGCATCCACTGGTTGACCAGCATGCTGTAGCCCACGAAGTTCAGCCGGCCCTCCAGCCGGTCCATCTCCCGCACGAACCGCTCCAGGGCGTCCTCAACGCCCGCGCCATCCTCCTCCGGCGCCTGCTGAACTGACACGGGCACATCGCCATGCTCTGCCGTCCGGATGCCCAGCTCCGCCTCCAGCGGGAACAGCGGCGCCGTGGCCAGCATGTCCCGGGACACCGACTGGCTGAAGGCGCACAGCACGATGCGCGTGCCGTGGAGCTTCGCCCGGTCCACCAGCGACTGGTAGTCGGCGTCCCCCGAACCCAGGATCACCGCGCCGCAGTCCTCCCGGTCCCGGATCCACTGATAGACCTCCAGCAGCACGGCCGGTTCCGTCCGATCCTTCCCCGCGCCGGTGCGGGGAGCGTGGTAGAGGACCATGCCCTCCTCGGTGAACTCCCGACCGTCATCGGCACGGAGCGTCCAGTCCCCGAAGGCCTTTCCACCCGCCACCTCGCCGAATATGCCCCCCACAGCCCGCATGGCGCGGCACAGCTCGGCCGGCGTGACCGTGCGCTGGTACATCCGGGCGCCCCGCCTGATGCTCTCCCAGTCGATGGCCACCAGGACGCCCTGGTGTTGCCGGCTCATCTCATCGCTCCCCGTGGCCATGGCGTGCGTTGAAAATGCATCCGTTCCGGTCCTGGCGATCCGCCTGAGGCCGGCAGGAAGCCCAGGCGATCAACCGGCGGACATTCCGTTGCTCCGTCCAAGGATAGCGGAACGCCGCGTCGTCGGTCATCAACCGTATCGCTGATCACTATCATGGCCGTCGCCCGCAGCGCTGGAATTACCATGGCGGTACCGCCCTCACGGCGCAGGGGGCCAAGTATCCCGGAATGGTCCGCTCCAACACGAGCGCGCCAGAAAGGCCACCACCGGTCTGATGCCGGATCTCCGCCGGTCCACCCCTCCACAGCCGCGCCGGACACAACAGAGAACCGCCCGCAGATTATCCCCGCCGACGGCTCTCCTGTAGAGGGTGTCGCGCAAATGCCACAGTCGCGCAACATCACCATTCTATAGCCGCCCGGCCCATCAACGCCGACGAAGCTCCGACCTGAATTCCCCGTTTTGGAATTGACCAACCCCGTTCCCACCGGCGATTTGGTCACTGGCGGCAGCTGTCGACGGCCACCATCGACGCCGCTCCATTGATGCTCGCTCCGGTGGTGTTCGCTCCGGGAACGGCAGGACGTCAATCGGCCAGTCCGGCCATGGCCCCCAACGTTGTCGCCGCAGACGCGGGACAGCGCACCGCCACCGGCGCCACAACCTCTTTGTGCAGTCCACTGCGGGCGATCAGCCGTTGGTCAGCCGCGCCGCCCGCAGCGGTGAGACCATTGTACCGGCCCAGCGGCATGTCTCGTCAGGGGCCGGTTGTCATCAATTTCAGCGCGACCGAACCCCGAGGCGCCGTCAGCTCTCGCCCGCTGCTATTTGCAGTAGCGCGCGTGGTTGGCACGGATCTCCGACATCGTGATCTCCCCTCGTTCCAGTTGAACACGCAACCGCTCCTCCATCGCCTCCGCGCTCAGCGCCACGGTCCCGACCGATCCGGACACGGTCAGCCGGTGCAGCGTGGTGTTGGGATCCGCCATGCACTCCGCGTACCGGCGCACCATCCGGTCGTCGCCGTCCGCCCAGCATACCAGCGCCAGCCATACGCAGGCCGTCATCGTCAGCGCCTTCCACCATCGTCCCACATCGGCTATCCCGGGCGCCCCGCAACCGGAACCCGTCAGGGGCGCCCCGCGCCGTCGGCCAGCCGATCATTGACCAGCCGGTCCGGCATCCCATCGCCGAACATCTGGGCATTCGCCGCCGCGGCGAAATCGAGGTCGACGAAGTAGCTCTGCAGCGGGCTGTTGGCCGCCACCGGCCGGGACAGGGTCATCCCCCGCTCTCGTTGGAACCTCCGCAGCGCGTGACCCATCCGCATCAGCAGTGAGCGCAGCTCCGCTGGCGTCAACCCCGTACGCTGGCACAGGACGCTCCGGTGGATGCCCGCCGCGCCGGCCCGCCACACGTGCAGCGCCATATGCCTAGCCATCGGCTCCAACTCAGCCAGAAAATCGCCGGCCAGCGACTCCGTCCATGGCACGGGAGCCAGCCCTTGGGATTCCACCACACTTTTCGTCACGGTGACCGGCAGCGCATCCTCGTCGCTGCTGGCCAGCGTCTCGATTGTCCCTGCGGCATCGCCCACGGTTCCGTCGTGCCCCTCACTCCCGAGTTGCCGCAGGACCCGGACCACCTCATCGGCGCCGCCCTCGATTTCCACGCGCACGTGCGTCATCGTCACACTTCCTTGATCGCTCTCGTCCAGACAACCACACCGCAGAGGACGCCGCCTGAAAACGCGGTCGCCGATACTGCGGCATCGTCGGTTGGCATTATGTCATTGCGCGCCGGAGCGTTCACCCATTGCCAGGCCGCCTGCAGCCGCGGAGATTCACTGCGCCAAGCACATGGTCCAGGCCACCTCTGACCATCAGCCCATCGCGACCGGGGTTGCTATGGGCCCGTCCGCAAAACCCAAGGCACGCCGCACCCTCTCGTCACTCCGCACCAGCCGGATCGCCGACGTGGGCCAGTCGGGGTTGTTCCGGTTGATCACCTCGTGACGCTACACGATGCCCGCCTGCTGGTACTCGTCTATCAGCTTGCGGCACTCTAACTCGTTCCAAACCAACCCCCAGTCCAGCATCCACCTGGTTGACCAGCGTGTTGTAGCCCACGAAGTTCAACCGGCCCTCCAGCCGGTCCATCTCTCGCACGACCGCTCCAGGGCATCGTCGGCGCCATCTTCATCCTCGTCCGGAGCCTGTTGAACGGACACATCGACATCACCGTGCTCCGCAAGCTGGATGCCCAGCTCCGCCTCCAGCGGGAACAGCGGCGCGGTGGCCAGCATGTCCCCGGACACCGACCGGCTGAAGGCGCACAGCACGATGCGCCTCCCGCGGGGCCGGGCCCGAGGCCTCATCATGGGCCAGTCCAGACCTCCACGACCTTACGGCACTCTTCCGGCTCTTCGCGTACCGTCCGTCCGTAAGTGGACCGGCCGTCGGGTGTGAATGCTAGCCCCAGGAAATACTCGCAAGTACCGTCTATCCTCTCGCCGTTCAGTATGATCCTTGGCGCCGCCCTCACGTCGACCGGCCCGCGCCGGCTCTCCGGGCTGTTCTCGTCCCACACCACATAGTCGGGCTTGCCAGACTGCCCCGACAACCAATGCGCCGCCATGAACAGCAACCCCGCCAATACTATGAGGAGGGCGAGGCATCCGAACACCGACGCGATCAGTACGACGGGCGCCATCCGTTTATCCATTGCCTTCCCCGCCATCGCGCCCGGGGCAGGTGGACGAGGATATCGCAGGACTCATCCTGTTGATTGTTTCAGTATGTGGCACGGATCTCTATGATGAATTCGCAATTCTCGCGGTCCTGCCAAACCGTCTGGGTGCGCGTCCCGGAAGTCCCTGGGGAACTGGCTAGCCCGAAAGACTTCGTGCAACCATGCGCCGATTGGTCCCCCCGAATGACCACCCGGGGTGAGTTGCGCTGTTCGCTATCCACGAAAAGGCTGAAGGGGAAAACGTTGCCCCAATTGATGACCTGACCTTTACCCACCGTCCCCACAAAGACGAGAATCCCGATGTACATCACGGCGGCCACCGCGAGACAGAGCGCTGTGCCCCCAATAACGGTGCCGATAATCGCGGCTGCATAGCCGATTCTGCCCCACATGCTCACGGGTTCCGTCCCTTTTCGTGCTGGGTTGCGCCAGCATCACGCTACGTGAATTATAGCATCGGCCCCGGAAGCCCCCACTCTCGACCGCGCTGCCGTGTGCCCATGGAAGACGCCGGAACCCTGATTGTTTTGCCCGGGGTTACACTCCGGGGCATCCGATCAGCCGGGAAACCGCAGCCGTGGGGTACACTTGCCTCCGCCATTCCCTTCCCAGGAGCTGTCAACGATGACCACCCCATCCGCGAGCGTTGAGATTTACTGCGTCAAGTGCAAGGCCAAGACCGCCTCGAAAGACATCGAGGCCGTGACCATGAAGAACGGCCGGCCCGCCACCCGGTCCACCTGCACCGAGTGCGGCACCAAAAAGTTCCGCATCGGCGTCCTGCCCTGATCATCCTCATCACCTGTCCATCATGGCGCTGGACCTGGGCCTGACCACTCACCAGCTGCTGTCCACCCTGGACGGCGTGGTGTCCGACGCACGCACCCGAGCCCACCGTCTGGACGGCGTCGTCGAACGGGCCCTCGACGTGCCCGCCGACAAGGCCGCCTTCCGCACCGCCGCGGTGGGCCGTCGTCCCTACATCTCCGCCCGCACCGGCTCCGAGGGCCTGCTGGGCAGCCGCCCGCCGCCGGAGGTTCCCCACGACTGGACCGCCATCTCCGTGGACGGCTCCCACATCGACGTGGACCGCCACCTCATCAACCTGGGCGGCTGCATCATCACCTACGGGCGTGATTTCGGCTGCCAGCTATTCAGCGAGCCCACCCTGGCCGTGGATGACGCTGACCTGTACCTCCGCTCTCCCGACGGCGCGCGCGGTGAGACCCTGACCGCCGGCCCGCTGCTCGGCGCGCTGCGCACCGTGCGGGAGGTGGAGCGCCTGGCCGACGCCGTCGAAAGCCTGCCCGACGACCGGCCGGTACTGGTCCTGCTGGACGGCACCCTGGCCTTCTGGGACCTGCAGCGGGGCCAATATCCCCGCTACGTCGCCGACCTGCTCATCGGAGAGCGCCTCCAGCCCGCCCTGGCCCGCCTGCGGACGGCGGCCACCCACCGGCGTCCCGTGGCGGTGGCCGCCTACACCTCCAGGCCCCGCACCAACGAGGCGGCCGGCGCCGTGCGCCTCATGCTCTGCGACCAGGGCGACGCCGACTGCAACCGCCTCTGCACCGCCCGCCGCTCCGACCGGGCGTCCTGCGACGCCGCCGCCGGCTTCGACGACCGGGAGGTGTTCGATCTGCTGCTGGAGCCGGGGCACCGCTCGCCCCTGTACCGCTCCAGCCACCTGGCGGCACGCTTCGCCCTGGGGCTCGCCACCGGCCAGGAGTGGATCCACTTCTACTACCTGAACGGCGGCTCCGAGATCGCCTGCGTCGAGGTCCCCGACTGGCTGGCCCAGGATCCCGAGCTGCTGGCGCTCAGCCACGCCATGCTGGTGAAACAGTGCCAGCTGGGCCTGGGCTATCCGGTGGCCATCTCCGAGGCCCACGAGCAGGCCGTCATCACCGGCCACGACCGGGAGGTTGGGATTATGTCATCCCATACCGGAACGTTCCACCCATGCGGGTGTCCACCTTGCGGACCCGCCGGAAGATCGGATTGCCCGTACCGGCAGGCCCCGCCGCCAAACCCGGCACCCGGACCAACCCAAGCCGGACCCGGTGGCCTTTCGGTCGCCGGCTCAAAGTCCCGCGCGGCCGCCTCATCGTGCCGGCATCACGAACGCATCCCCGCCCGCCCAGCACCGAACGCCGTCGTCCAATCGTATCCCGCAGGTAAACTCCCCTCCCGAGCTGATTGCGCGAAACTGCTCGGCCGGCGCTTGGAAGTCGAATACATTACCCACATAGCCCCAGCAGAGCAAGTTGCCGTCGGCCTGTTCGGCGCAACCGTGATGATCAGCGACGGTGATCGACAGGTATTCTCCCGGCGGCGGCTCAGATTGCCCCGCGAATTCCCCGTTATGGGTTTCATTGCTCCCCCAACAGGCCACGGCGCCGTCCGCTCGTAATCCACAAGTATGCTGCATCCCGGCATCGACCGAACGGAACGTTCCTTCCGGCGGGGTGGCCTGCCCCACGAAATTGCCGTAGTAGTCCAGGTTCCTGCCCCAGCAAACCACGGCGCCGTCGAGCCCTATTCCGCAGGTGTGATTTTCTCCGGCGGTCACCGACCGGAATTTCCCCGCCGGCGGCGTCGCCTGCCCAGCCCGGACGCCGGTATACGAACAGCTTCTCCGGGTCGAGTGCGGCCTTGCCCGTAAAATGTTCTTCTGCCCGTAAAATCGAAAATCTGCCCGTAAAATCCGCGAAGTAGCCGACGAGAGCGTGGCGTCGTTAGCGCTACGCTCTCATTTTCAGGGATCTGCCGCGTTTTAGATTACCGTCACCATACCATCCGGGTCGGCAGTTCGGAACTGACAGGGCGCGGCGATGCTGTCGGTGTGTACGGCAGGTCGAGGCGCTGGGACTGAGCGCCTCGGCCCGTTGCCGGTTTCAGCTGATGCCTGGCCAGCGGCTCCCGACTGCCCGGGGAGGATGGTAGGCGGTGGAAGCGGTGCTGATTGTAGAGACCCTGGCGCCGGGCTTGCCAGACATGGCGCGTCGGGTTTTGGGAAATGGTCGCGAGCCCGGCGATTGTTGCATTTAGGCCCCGCCGCGCCACACACGGAGGGGCCATCAAAGCCCCCTGCTATAGGGAAGGCCATATGATCCGCGCTGCGAATGGATCCTTGGCGCTCCAGAAGTGGAAGGGTAAGTAATCCAACGAAGTGAGTCGCCGGAGCGCCGGCGGGGATTTGGAAGGTCGCTGGTACGCCGACGCATCGAGCCGTGGAGTGAAAAGCCCGAAGATCCGCAACCATGCGAATTTGGGACTACCCGTGCCCGTGACCCTGCGCCGCGGGCAAACACCGGGCAAAATGTTGGTAGGCATCCGGGTAGTCAGGCAGGACAGAACACCAGCGGATTGGATGACCCTGTTCGTCCGAGAGGGACTGAAAGCCATGCTCTACCTGATGCCGATGGGCATCATCTTCGATTTCTTCATCACGATGAGCGATCCCGACCGACAATGTTCACTGCCCGACCGCTTCACCGGCACCATGGTGGTGCGCAGCCAGGCACACAATCCCTAGCTTGGACTTCGTACAAAAGCTAGCAAATATACCAAAACAGGGTAAGCTGGCTTGATCTCCTTCTCACAGTAGGTCAGGCTGGAATTGACCACCGCCAGCTACAACCTGGTCAGGCTGTCCAAACTGACGCCGGTGTGAACCGTGGGTTCAGCCTGTACCAACCACCCCCAATCAACCACCGGTGCCAATCAATCGACCCTCAACCAGCGTCGATCAGCCCGCCGCCCTGACGAACTACACGCCCACACTGACCCGTACGACCCTTCATTACCTACGCCACCTACGCCCCACCCAACAACACCCCATTTCAACACCCTGCTATTGGCCTTGACGCCATGAAACCACACGGGTAGTGTAACCTCCTTCAAATGACACGGAAATCCCATCAGCGACCGCAGTCTGGACCTCAAACGAGTCAAACTTTTGACTTCTCTCAATCTGCGATCACTTCAGTATAGGCCCGTGTCATCGGCGTACTGCCGAGAAGCCCGGAGAGGCTAAAGATGACTACATTCAAAACACTCGAAGTCGCCGATTGGCGCCAGTTCGGCTCGGTGCAGATTGAACTGCATCCCCGAGCGACGGTCATTACTGGCGCGAATGGAGCTGGCAAAACAACACTCCTCAGTATTTTGAGCCAGCACTTCGGGTGGGTGCCTGCCTTCATAGGTACTCTCCGAATCGACCGCAGGGGAGCTCAAAGATACTTCTCCGGAGTCACTAGGGACATCGACGACAGTAGTAACGGCTACGTCAATGTGGGTTCGCTCACATACGGCAACGGTACTATCGCGTTACTCCAAGCACCCACAGAGGGTGCCTCCTTCAATGTCGAGATCAATGGCTTGCAGATAGTACCGGGCGTGTACATCACATCACATCGCCCAGTTTACAGCTATCAAATGGTGACAGAAATTCCCACCCGCGTCCAAGCAAGTAGCCAGCTGTTCAGCCAGTATTTGGACAACCTAAGGCAGTTCTACCAACCCGGTGCTCGGATTCAGTCTCCTAGCCACAGGCTAAAAGCAGCACTGATCTCTCTGGCGATGTTTGGATACGGAAACCAAGTCGTTGCACCAAATGACGACGCGCGCATGACATTCGAGGGATTCTCGGAAGTGCTGAGTCGAGTGCTACCTGCCGATCTCGACTTCCGCCGGATCGCAATCCGAATGCCCGAAGTGATCTTGGAGACAGGAACCGGCGATTTCTCGCTGGACGCATCTTCCGGTGGAATCGCCGCACTCGTGGATGTCGCTTGGCAGATCTATATGCAGTCTCGATCAGATGCAGCCTTCACCGTCCTTATGGACGAACCCGAAAACCACCTGCATCCCAGTCTCCAGCGATCCGTGCTTCCCGGTCTTCTTACGGCGTTCCCCCAAGCGCAATTCATAGTGGCCACACACAATCCGTTTGTGGTGACATCAGTCAAGGATTCCAACGTCATAGTCCTTGAATTCATTGACGGCCGTGTGGCGTCCACGAAGCTCGAGGACATTGACAGGTCAGCCACCGCAAATAAGATCCTTACAGACGTTCTCGGGGTGCCGTTCCCCGTACCCCTCTGGGTCGAAGATGAGGTCGAGAAAATTGTGAATTCCGTCCGGGACGAAGATCTCAATGGAGAACTACTGACCAGACTCAAGACGCAGCTCAACTCAATCGGACTTGGAGACCTGTTTCCAGAGGTCATCGACCGTCTCCTACCAGCCGACGGTGCTGACTAAGGAGGCCAACGTGATCCGCCTGAACCAAGCAGCGCAGCCTCAGATCCTCGCCGACAACGGTGAGACATGGACTGCTGAGTATGTGCGTTGGTACGTGAACCCCATAGGTGCGGCACCGCGACGCTACGCACACCCACAGATACGCTCAGCACTCGAGGCAGAAACAGCTTCGAAGTGTGCGTACTGCGAGGGACGAATTAGTGATGTTGCATACACGCACATCGAGCACAAGCGACCGAAGTCGAAATACCCGAAGCTGGTTTGTGCTTGGGAGAACCTGACCATCGCCTGCCCCAAGTGCAACACGAACAAGGGCGACTACGACGTACCCGAATACTCACTCCTCGACCCGTACTTAGACGACGTAGAAGAAGAGGTGGCGTTCGGCGGCCCGCTCGCATTGCCACGAGGTGGAGCCCGAGCGCGTGCCACAATCACGCTATTAGATCTAAACCGGAAAGACTTACTCTTCGCGCGCGGCGAAGTTCTCACGGGTCTTCATAGGCTGCTCGATCTCGTGGAGCGGGCAGGCGGCGAACCAGACCTACAGAAATCTCTCTGGCTTGACATCGAAGCTGCGACGGCCGCGAAGGGAGAATTTGCTTCCGCGTGCCGCCAGTTCCTCGCGTCGCAAACGGCGGCGCGAGGCCTTACAAAGCCCTGAAGCGAACCATCACTAACCGAATAAACTGGAGGCGAGCCGTCGCAGACGCACGGGAAAGGTCACACAGAAGTAGGCGATATTGAGTCTAGAAGGGTCGGACAACCTTCCCGATTGCGCACACGTCTAGACAGCGGGTAAAGTTGGCCTACATTCCCTTTGATATTCGGCTACGACGACACGAGCCAATTCCATCAAGAAGCGAGTGCATGGTGGGTAGAACTGGTCAACGGCACAGAAACCATCGGGATGCCATGGCAGGTGGCCAAGGCGGCGGATAGATTACCACTTGGGTGGCGTATTCTGGAATTGCAGAGATAGCGCGAAACAAGTGCCGGAGCGCCAGCGCAAGGCGACACTTGATACTTCTGGCACAGGCTGGCACCTTTTCGGAATGCCACTCAACTGGACCAGCCGAAGCAAGGCACCGGACCAAACACAGGGAATCGACAATTCCCGAAAATCATGTCCTTACATGCCTACTACCGGCTTTATAACGAGTCACGCTGCCTGGCACTAACCCGTCCATGTACAGACGTCGGTCCAAGACGTCAAGCAAGTCGCCGATACCGTCTTCAGCGAACTCCAGTTTCCCGTTTACCAGCGAGTAGCGGACTTCATTTTGGTCGCAAGCGTCGCGCAACGAATCCAATGTAATGCCGCTGAGCTGCTGCTGCTTGACCGCAGCAATCTGCCGCGCCGTGGTGATGTTGAACGACTGTGGATCCACCGCACTGATGTCAACGAATGGCAACTCGCTACCCAGAGATTGCACATTGTCAGTCGCTGCCTCTTTTTGTGGCATCCTGCAATCCGCCAATGAGCTCGAAACCAGCCACCCGTAATATGAGGCGATTTCGCTACTTTAAAATCCTTTTGGCCGCGACGAATATCGTAAGAAATCTGACGCTTGTCGTTTTCTGGCATCTAGGGATCGTGTGCCTCACGCCGCAGAACCATGGTTCCGGTGAAACGGTCGGCCAACGAGTACGGCTGGTTGGCGTTGCTCATCGTTACGAAGAAATCAAACACGATGCCGAAGGGCATCAGGTAGAGCATGGTTTTCAGTCCCTCACGGATGAACAGGGTCATCCAGTCCGCTGGTGTTCCGTTCTGCCTGACTACCCAGATGCCCACCAACATTTTGCCCGGCGTTTGCCCGCGGCGCAGGGTGATGGACCACCACATGATGTAGGCGATGGCGCCCAAGACCAATCCCATCAATAGGAACAGCAGCAGCGTGAGGGCATAAAGGAACAGGTTGCCCAGGTGTCTGAGCCACGCCGTAGCGTTCAGCACTATGCCGGCGGCGCTGCTGGCGACGTCCTCAGCACTGGCGTAGGGGTCCAGGGCGGCGCGGATGTTCTTCTCCAGGCATTCCAGGTCGCAGACGGGCGCAACCGGTGGCGCGGCCACCGGCAGAAGCGCCCACACGATGAATGCAGCCAGCGGGCCGACGGCCCAAAGCAGAATGCAGTCGATGAGCCACCCGACGTACCTGCGGATGGGAGTGGCGAATTGCAGGGGGGCTGTCGCCGGTCCGTTACCTGACGTCAATGAACACACTCGGCGGGTCGATCCGCACGCTCTCGTTGAAATCGGACAACAGCAGTTGCCTCGTGGTGCCGGGGTCATCGTGTTCCCCGATTGCTCCGATCAAGTGCACCTGGCGAGGCAGGTGGTCTTGGCGGTCGATCCAGAGGATGATGTCCGCCTGGGCGTTCTCGCTGAGGTCGATGGACAGCCAATCCACAGCGGCCGCTGGAATGTGTCCAGACACCTCGTAGGTTTCACGGCCGTCGATATCTTCGACGCCTTCCAGGTTGGGCGCTTCAATTTGGGACACGAGATCAGCCGTCGTCTCGTTCAGCTCCCCAACCGGGATTATTGCCAGCTCCGGCGATTGCAGCACCCATTGGCCGGACAGCGGGTCGGTGATGTAGAGGCCTTCGGACACGAGCACCATTTGCAGGGGGAAGTAGGTGCCCGAGGTAGGTTCAACATCGCGGCCTCGTACCAGATACGCGTCGATGACGAGAGAAAGACCGGCTTCGGCGTCCCATTCGCCGGTGATCTCAGTGGCTTTGATATGTGCTCCGGCGTCGCGGTAGTAGATGCTGCCCCGCTGGTGGGTAAGGCTGAACTTCAGAGAACTTATGCTCTGTAAAGCTGCGGCACTCTCGCGCAGCAGGTCCTGCGGATTCGGCGGGGGCGTGTACGCCTCTTCCTGCGGAGTGTATACGCAAGCGCTGATGACCAGCGTAAACGTGAGCCCCGCCATTAGTCGCCACATTAGCTTTGCTTTTCCCCAAGATCGCATAGCTCCTTTCCTCCATTATTGCGCCCTACGCCCACTTGACACGGCCCGGGCGTAGACGGCTGGTCGATTCAAGATATGGTCCTGTGCGCCATGAGAGGTGAGATCGTGGAAGGGAACCTATTGGTCATTACCATGGCTGTCATCAGCCGGCTACACTGCGCATTAGCGCACAGTGTCCTTATAGGCCGCATATGAAAAGATCAGCGGCGACTACAAGGCCCAAGAGCCCTCCCCGCACAAACGCCCAGCGCCTCCTGAAGGACAGCAGACCTGAGGTAGCCAATAGCCCGGAGACAACGACGCCAAAAAAAGCCTATAACTGTGCAGGCTATCGAAAGCGCCGATAGTTGTCCTGACGCGTCATTCAATCTATACACTCCGTCTGCCGTATCAGGGTTGTTTGACGGGCTCGCATGCCAGCAATTCCTGGGAGGTCCCGCCTGACCACAGGCACAATGTCAGACCGGGATGCGAGGCCGCGACCGGATCGATTTGCAGGCGAACCGTCAACAAGTTGCCCACGTATCGATAGGTTTCGGCGACTCGGTCTCCAGGGAAAGCTCCGCACGCGATATCCATACCGTGCGGGACGATGGCTCCATAGAAGTCGCCGCTATTGTCAGTCAGTGTCAGATTTTCAAACCCACAACTGCCGCTAGCGGGGACGAAGTTTGCGCGCTCGTTTATCCTGGCCCTGAAAGCCATTACTCCCGCCTGTGATACCTTGGGTTCTCGTACCCACTCGACATTGCCATCGGCTGGCGGCTCCGGAATGGCACAGGCAGGGCATTCCACCGTAGGCAGGCGGTCCAACGTCAGTGAGGGAGGCAACGTGTTTGCTGCGGTTAGATTGGAAGATTGCGGTTCATGTTGGGGCGGCGTTGCGATTGGAGTTACAGGAGGAGTGGGCAAAGCCGCAGCCACCGCTGCCATGATGGTGGCTCCCAGGTCGGGGGTTGCCTGAATAACTGGTTCCGGCGCGGAAGTGGTTGGCAGTAACAGATAGACCACACCGAAGATAATGGCGGCAAATGCCCCAAGCGCAGCGACTGAGGAAGCAATAACTACGCCCGCAAACCATGCCTTTTGCGCCGCTTGTGGTTGTGCAGAAGCCGGTGAACTCTGCACAACCACAAGCGCTGTCGTGAAAATCTCATCACTTTCTTCCCGCCCGTATCCTTCATGTGGTTCAGGCGATTCTGGCTGGCTTGCTGATTCCCGCAAGCGCTCTTCGGCCTGGCGCCGATAGCGGTCCTCCGCTGCCCGGCGTACTCTTTCCTCTCGTTGTCTGCGTTCCTCCGCTCGTCGTTGCTGTTGCTCGGCTTCCTCGCGTCGCAAGCGTTCAGCTTCGGCTCGCCTGCGGCGCTCCTCCGCTGCCTGGCGAGCCCTCTCCTCGCTTTGCCTCCGTTCCTCTGCTTCACGCTGCTGCCGTTCAGCTTCCTGTTCCTGTCGTTCGATGCATCGGTCGTAATCAATCCGCGCACTCTCGTCATTGAGAACCTGATAAGCCTCGTTGATTTCTTTGAACCGCTCCTCTGTGTCAGGGGCATCACTGCGGTCTGGATGAAATTGCAGAGCCAGCCTGCGATACGCTTGGCGGATATCATCGTCGGTGGCTTCTCGGTCCACTCCGAGGATTTCGTAGTAATTGTCCGGCATGGCGGGATCAGGCGACACTTGTCAGTCGATTCATTCAATGGAGCCGCTCAGGGCTCTTGTACCCGTACGCAGTCTAACAGGGAATTCTCACCCTCAGACCTGCCACTCCACAGGCATAGACGCAGTCCCGGATGGGTCGCAGCGGCGGGGTCTATTTGAGCTCGAACTCGGAGCGTGTTGGCAACATAGTCGAACTGCTCTGCAATCCATAGGCCGGGCTGGGGAACCCAGTGCCTACCCGGGATAGAGGGCGCCACGATGGTGCCATAGAGATTGCTGTCGCTGTCGGTCACGGAGAGTTTGCCGCCGTCCACCGTGCCCAGCGCGCCCATATCAAGGTCTTCATCCAGCCGCGCCACCAACTCGATCACCCCATTCTTGGAAACCGTCGGGGCACTTATCCACTCAACGCGCCCCCAGACCGGTTCGTAATCCGAGGTACAGTTCGGCCCGCATTCTACTGTCTGCAACGGGCGCGGCAGTACAGGCGTCGGCGTGGGTAGAACGGTGACACGGGCTTGTGGGGGTTGAACTATTATGACCCGCGTGATGGGAGGGATGGGAGGGATGCGCGTGGAAACGGTTATCGGCGCAGGCGGTATGGTTGGGATGGGCACGGGATCGTAGATTGATCTGGGCGTAGGCGTCGGTCTGGGCGTATAGGTCGGCGCTGGCGTCGTTGCGGTTGCCAATGTGGCGTCTACTGACGCTTTTACCATGGATTGGACGTCCGGAGTCGGGGGCGGGGTCGGTGCGAATGCTGTAGCGACCGCCGCTTCGATCACAGGCCGGAGGTCCAGGGTTGGAGTCGCCATCGGCTCTGGAGCTGCGGGACCGAAGCATCCTGCTGTGTAGGCCACTACGATTACCGCAACCGCCGTTATTCGTGCGTGATTTTGCATCATCCAGTAGTTCCTCTGCCTTGTCTGAGCATCGGCAAATGAGACCAGTTCCCGTCTAGTGACGCACACCTTGGCTCCGATGAAGCGGTCGGCCAAATCGGAGTATTGGAACAACACCGTCTTCGAGTTCTCTTAGTCATCGAAGCATGTCATTGCGTTGGATGTGAGGGCGGTCAGTAGATTGCTGACGTCATAAGTGGAGGACAAATCTGGGTCGTCCCGCAGGGCCAGCCTGAACTCGTCCGCGCTCCTCCCATCGATCTCTTGCACGAAGCGAACCGCGTCAGCCCCTCTGAGCCGGATGCGGTCCGCCCGGTTTGGCCAAGTGCGCCATTCCACTGGTATGCTTACGCCACTTACTGTGGTAACGGCGTCTACAAATCCCTGGTATTCGCCGAACTGGTTGATCACAACCGTGTAGGTGAGATCCCTGTTGAAAGTGAGGTTGACCCTTGGGACCTGCCGGCCGTCCTCGTAGACAACGCAGGAGTACTGCTGTCCTCTCGCGTCATTGACCCCTTGCCCTCCGGCGATTCCGCTGTGCGCTCTCTGCTCAGGGGGGGTGGCGCTCGTCATCATCTTCCACTGATGATGGATGCCCGTATTCTTGACCAAGTCAATTATCTGCGGGATTGCGAAGGTCACGGTCGGTGCGAATCTGGTTCTTTGGGCGGCGAAATCTTGCTCTCTAGTATTCAGTCAACCTGGCATCGTCATATCTAAGAGGGCGTGTGACAAAGGGCCAACCGTGCACCGGTTGTTCTTGGGGTGAGGGTGGGATGGTGTTTACGCTGGTGGTATGAATAGAAAACCATACCCCAGCGATTTGACCGATGCCCAGTGGGAAGAACTGGCTCCTCTGCTGCCGCCCGACACCAGAAGAGGTCATCCCAGGACCACGGACCTGCGGGAGGTGGTCAACGGCATCCTGTACGTGTTGCGGGGCGGCATCCCCTGGCGGCTGATGCCCCACGACCTGCCGCCGTGGGGCACGGTCTGGTGGTACTTCCGCAAGTGGCGGGATGATGGGACCTGGGAACGTGCTGAGGCCGCTTTGCGGGCCCGGGTGCGGGAAGCGGCGGGACGGGAGGCCACACCCAGCGCGGCCATCATTGACAGCCAGTCGGTGAAGACCACGGAAAAAGGGGGCCCAGAGGTTACGACGCTGGCAAACGGGTAACCGGACGCAAGCGGCATATCGTGGTGGACACCATGGGATTGCTGCTGGCCGTGGTGGTGCATGCCGCCAATATTCAGGACCGGGACGGCGCCAAGTTGGTGCTGGCCAAACTGTTGGACCGGTTCGCTCGTCTGAGGGTGATCTGGGCGGATGCTGGCTATGCGGGCCGACTGGTGTCCTGGGCCTGGACCACCGGCGGGTGGCTCTTGACCGTGGTGAGGCGCAAGCCGGACAGCCACTGCTTCGAGGTACTGCCCAGACGATGGGTAGTGGAACGCACCCTGGGGTGGCTGAGCCGATGCCGACGGTTGAGCAAAGACTACGAGGAGCGCACCCACAGCAGCGAAGCGTGGGTACATATCGCCATGGTCAACCTGATGCTCAAACGGCTCCAACCTACTTGAAACCCTTTGTCACACACCCTCTAAGAAGAAACCGGCCATGGTCGCTATCGTGAGTGGCAAACAGCGGTGCGGGAGGTGCGGCATTCATGGCTCAGGAGAAATTTGCGGTACGGTTGTCAGAGGAAGATCGGACCCAACTGGAGCGGTTGATCCGTAGCGGCCAACGCTCGGCGCGGGTCATCAATCGGGCGCGCATCCTGCTCAAGACCGATGCAGGATGGAGCGCGTCCCAGGTGGCGGCGGCGCTGGACACGTCGCAGCGCACGGTGTTTCGCACCAAGCGGCGGTACGCCGAGGAGGGATTGGACGGTGTGCTCCACGACCATCCCCAGGCCAACCGGTATCGCAAGCTGGATGATCGTGGGGAAGCCCACCTGATTGCCCTGGCGTGCAGCGACGCTCCCGAAGGCCGCGACCACTGGACCCTGCGCCTGCTGGCCGACAAGGTGGTGGAGTTGGGCGTGGTGGAGAGCCTGTCATACGAGACGGTCAGGCTCCGGCTCAAAAAAACACCCTCAAGCCCTGGCAGAAACAGCAGTGGTGCATCTCCCAGATGAACGGGGAGTTCGTGGCGGCGATGGAGGACGTGCTGGACCTGTATGCCGAGCCCTACGACCCCAGCCGACCGGTGGTGTGCTTCGACGAGACCTCCACCCAACTGCTGGCCGATGTGCGGGAACCTTTGCCGGCCCAGCCGGGGCGACCCCGACGTCAGGACTACGAGTACCGACGCGGCGGCACCCGCAACCTCTTCCTGTTCTGCGAACCTCTGGCTGGTTGGCGCCACGTAGCGATCACCGAACGCCGCACCATGGTGGACTTCGCCCAGCAGATGCGCTGGCTGGTGGACGTGGCCTATCCCGACGCCACCGTCGTCCGCGTCGTTCTCGACAACTTGAACACTCACCGCATGGCTTCCCTGTACGAGACCTTCCCTGCCGCCGAAGCCAGGCGCATCGTGAAACGTCTGGAGTTTCACCACACCCCCAAGCACGCCAGTTGGCTGAACATGGCGGAGATTGAGTTCAGCGCATTGAGCCGCGCCTGTCTCAAAGGGAGAAACCCTGACGCCGACGCCCTGCAACGCGCCATCACCGCCTACCAGACCCGACGCAACGCCACGCGCATCCCGATCAACTGGCGCTTCGGAACCGACGACGCCAGGATCAAACTCCATCGTTTCTACCCCTGCCCTTCCAACGTTGACTGACTACTAGTCAGGGTTGCGGTGGCACAGCGGACCGCCTCCGCCTGTAAGATCGCCATCTGCTGCGCCTGTTCGGCGATTTCCTCGGCGGTCTGGATGTGCAGTTGCACCTCGGCGTGCCACGTCTCGCAGTCCACCGCAATGCTGCCCTTCGTCATGCGAATCGTGTCGACGCGATAAGCCCAACGTCCGGGCTCCGCGGGACCGGTCCACGTCCGCTCCGTCGTCTCAGCCAACGTCGTCCAGCCCAGCGGTGTGTTGTCCCGGGCCGTCGCGGAACGCTGGACACGATAGACGACCGTGTCGGCCTTGAAGGTGGCTGCATCCCGTCCCCAGCCCCGGAGGTCGTCCTCTACATATTCGTAGAAGTGGTCCAGGCTGTCCTCCCATTTGAGCATGAGTGAGCCGTCATCCGGGCGAACGACCTTCAACCGGACGACTTCGGATCTCTCGCAGAGTAATCCCAGCAATTCCGGCGCTAACTCGGCCTCAGTGGGAAGATCGAGCGTCGTCTCAGCGACAACGCCGTTACATGTCTCGGTGTCCCCGTTCGCACGGAGAGAGACGAGGCCCACGTGATAGACCCATCGTCCGGGGCTGGGCGCGCCTTCCCAATGTGTTCCGTCGTTCACGGTGGCGACGAATTCCCATATTTTGCTGTCCGCCGGCCGGCGCTGGATGTTGTAGACTTCTTCCTCCAAGTAGAAATCATCAGGCCACGGATTGATGTCAAGGGACCACCCCAACTCCATGTAGCCTGGATCCTCGATCCCCGCAGGATGGCCGTCTGCGTAGAAACTGACAATACGGGCATTCTCGCATTGCTCCGCCTCCGCTTCTCTGGGCAGAACAAGGGCGAGAATGACGGCAACCGCCAGCAGAGCGAGGATAGAGGATAGGACAGGAAATCGAGTTCGCATTTGGAACCTCCGGTTGGATTATTGTAGAGATTGTTAAAAAATCTGATCTCGGTTGCGACCACTGAATCGCAGCCGAGATCGAAGGCAGAGGCTACACCAGCAGTCCGGGGCGGCACAATATCAGGCGAGATTCCGACTTTTGAAAGTGGCTCCGATGCGATTGACACACCGTCATCTTATGCCGTTCTGGCTCCGTGTGGTACGATGGCCTAGTACGCCGGGTGGGCCTTGAACCCACGACTTCCCGCTTAGCAGGCGGGTGTTCTTTCCTACTGAACTACCGGCGCACGATCGAGGCGAGCAGTTCGCACCTGCTCGCCTCAAACGTATCACCGATTTCGCGGTCTGGGTAGTTGACGGCGTGTCATCCCCCACGCAAACGCGATACTAACTATTCGATGTGGTTGGTGTCCCGGCGGATGCCAAAAGACTGGATTGCAGCAGCCGTGGCGGGCATGACACCCGGCATCCAGACGGTGATAACCCACAACGCGATAAGCTCCATCGGCGATATCCACGAGTTTCCGCGTGCGATCGCGATGCCAACCCAAATTCCGGCGATGAAGGCGGTCCAGGTCAATACGGCACCACCGAGGATGAACCAACGGCCTATCAGTCTTCGTCTCCACAGAAAGGTGACGCCAGACCAAACGAACGCAAAAGCCAGGAAAGATGCGATCCCCACAACCATCGACAAAGGATATTCGTCGTTGTCGATTACGAACATGCCGCAAAGGCCGCTATTGCAGAGGCCCGTCGTCGCGATGATGCACAGGATGAGGATGGGTTTCACGTTGATTTAGATACCTGAATGTGCCATACCAGAATATACTGTCAACGCCGACGAAATTCTGACCCAGGTTCGCCGATGTGGAGTTGACCCACCTCTTCGATCACTCCCGCGATCGCCGGTTTAAAATTGACCCACCTCCTTGTTTATTGTTCAGCGACTTTGTCAGTCGGCATAGTTGTCGCCGGCCTCCTCCGGCGCTGCGCCCAGTTGTTGGTGCGACGGGAATAGCCCCGCCTGGCGTTTCTCTCTGAGCCGGTAGCTCTCGCCGCGGATGTTCAGCACGTGGCTGTGGTGCAGCAGCCGGTCCAGCACCGCCGAGGCGATCACGCTGTCGCCCAGCAGCTCGCCCCACTCGCCGAAGCCTTTGTTGGAAGTCAGGATGATACTTCCCCGCTCGTAGCGCGCCGACACTAGGGTGAAGAAGGCGGTGGCCGACTCCCGGTCGTAGGGCCAGATGCCGAATTCGTCCACGACGAGGACCTTGGGAGCCAGGTAGACTTTCATCCGCCGGTTCAGGTTGTGCTCGGCCCTGGCCTTGCGCAGGTCTTCCATCAGGTCGTAGGCGCGGACGAAGTAGGCGCCTTGCCCGTTCTCGATGGCTCTGAGGGCCAGAGCGATGGCCAGGTGGGTCTTGCCTACGCCGGGCGGTCCCAGCAGGATGACATTGGTGGCCTCGGCGACGAAGGCCAGGTTGGCCAGTTCCTTGACCAGCCGTTCGTCGATGGAGGGCTGGAAGCCGAAGTCGAATTGCTCCAGGGTGCGCTGGAAGGGCAGGTGAGCCAGCCTGGTTCGGGTGGTGAGGTAGCGTTCCCTACGGGCGGCGACCTCGACGCCCAGCAGTTCGGCGAGCATCTCGGGATAGGGCAGTTGCCTGCTGGCGGCGGCGTCCAGAGTGTTGTCCAGGACCTCCACCGCCTGCTTGAGACCCAGTGTTTCCAAATGTTGACGAGCCTGTTCCAGGGCGATCATGCCACACCCCCCGCCACCAGTTCGTACACGTCCAGCGAGCGGCGTTCCACCTCGCCCACCGGGATCTGCACCGCCACGGCCTCCCTGCGGGGCCGGTTGTCGCCCCTGGGCAATCCCGACCACTGGCCCGGCAGGATGAAACGCTGCTTGGGCTGCTGAGCGCGGGGATGTACGGCAATCCGCTCATCGCCGGCCCAGACTTCCACCGTCCCCTGACGCTCGCCCACCTGCACCGTGGTTTCCACCCACTTCCAATGGACACCGTAGTGGGAGCCCTCCCAGCTGACGAAACCGTCCCGGGACACCTTCCGGTCCTGCCGCAGGTACGGCGCCAGCCTGGCCCGATCCGGCAACCGTCCCAAGCGGGGCCGCTCTTCGGCCAGCGCCTCCCAGGGCACCCGGTTGGTCGTCCCGTGGATCCGGGCGTTGGCCACCGCGTCACACCACTCCAGCGCCTGACCATTCAGGTCCGCGTCATCGGTGAAGCGGATGCTGGGCCACATGTTGTACCGCACGTACTTCACCCCGCTCTCCACCTTGCCCTTGGTCTGCGGTCGGTATTCCCGACACAGCCGGGCCTCAAACCCAACTCGCAAAGCGAAGTCCAGCATCCGCTGGTTCCAGATGGGACGCTTCGCCTCGTCCTTGCCCAGGGTGACCACCTTGGCATTGTCGTACAGGCACCGGCGTGGCACGCCACCCAGGTACTCGAAGGCGTTGACGTGGCACTGGATGAAAGCGGCCGTGTCCGCCCGGCGAACCAGTTCCACATAGCAGGCCCTGGACCACCCCATGGTCATCACAAACACCCAGACGCTACGCCGCTTCCCGTCCTCGCCGATGTACGACAAGCTGCCCCAGTCCACCTGCGCCTGCTCTCCAGGCGCGGTCTCAAACCGCATCGTCGCCTCTGGCTGGCGCTTCCGCCGCCGCGGCGACACGTAACCCTTCAGGATCGAATAGCCACCGTCATATCCGCGCGCCGCCAACTCCCGGTGCAGCACCACGCAATTTTCCAACCCCTCGGCCATCCGCCGGTCGACGTACTCGGTGTACGGATCCAGCTTCGAAGCCCGCTGACGCCGTGGCTTGGGCCGCATTGCCTCCGGCGACTTCAGGTACCTCCGCACCGTGTTGCGCGATATGTCCAACTCCCGGGCGATCTCCCGGATCGAACACCCCGCTCCTTTCAGCTCGTAAATCTCTTTCATAATTCCCACCGTTAGCACGTTGTTTGAGGCACCTCCGCAGCGTGTCCGCGGATGATGCCATTGCCATCGGGTGGGTCAATTCCATTTCGGCGATTTTGCACATTTTAATATCGGCGGTAACAATACTCGTAGGAGGACAGAGGATGCCAACGGGCCGCGTGACTGGACGTTTGAGGGCCACACCATCGCTGAGCGGCGGGACATGTTCAGAGAGTAGCACCCGCACTCACCGAGCGGCGGCTTGTTGACGCCGGGTTTTATCCATCAACTTGACGGGATCAACAAAACAGGAGCAACCAAAATGAGGATCCGTAACATTCTGATTATTACCACGCTGGCGACCATGATAGCGTTTGTCCTGATGGCCTACGCCAGCGTCACAAGTGCCCAATCCGCCACGTGTCAGGTTAGGGATTATACGGCAGCAACAGAAGAGCAAGTATTCGCCCTCACGACCCAGCACCAAATCGGCAACGTTGTGTTCTACGAGTCGAAGTGGACCCGCGATTGGGCCACGAGCCAGTCGATGTTCGACATCGACCATCATGTGAGTAAATCCGAGGCCATTGCGCTTGAACTGTGCGCCAAATCCGCAGCGGTCCAGAAACAGTTCGCCCAAGACCCGCTCAACCTGTACGCGACGAACCCTGGGTTCAACCGTGGTAAGGGGAACCGCACGCCGGCGCAGATCGCAGATATCCGTAAGACAAATAGTCTCGTGAAGACGACGCTCAGGGACCAGGACAAGGCAACCGCGTACTGTGCTATTCGCCACGCCGTTCTGGACAAGTACGACCTCGGGGAACCGGAGACCGAGACTGCTTGCGTCAATTGGCTGGTCTATGGTCAGGCGACAGCTCCGACTCCTGTGCCTACGGCCGCGCCGTAATCACTGCCATAATTGACGCGTTTCCCGCCGCAGGTATTTCCTGGGATTATCCCACATATAGGAGGAATACCAATGACCGCAACGCAAGAGCCCCAGTTCACCGTGCCGGAGATCCGATGCGCGATCGAAGTCACCAGGCTCGGTCGAGCTTACGACGTTCCCGAGCCGCTGCGCAGTCTGGCCGAGGAGCTTACCCAGCGCTGTCAGTACGTCTACCGGATCACCGACGATGATTTGACAACCTACCTCGACGATTGCCCGGACCTGAACGAACGACAACGGACGTTCTTCCTGGAACGCGCCCGGAAGTACATCGACAACTCGGACGCGTTCGGTGAGTCACTGCAAATCTGCCTCGAATTGGCCTACACCGACGCCCTGGGTGAAGCCGAGGAAAAGTAGAACCGCTCGTCTTGGGGGCCTGTCCGAGGAAATGAGCGGGCCCCCTAAAATTGGACACGCGGGCGCGATCTCCTAATGTCTCAATCTCGCCAAGATCGCGCCAGCAATCGCCCAAGCGGCCCAGAACATAGCAAAGACGGCGACCACGAGGTCTAGGAATGGCACCCCTGTGACCCGCCCGATGACGCCGACGATACCCAAGACGACCAGGACGATCAGGAAGACTTTGACACCGGGAAACAGGGTAGGCATACAGCGCCTTTACGGATCGGGTTGATGCCCGTCACTATATCAGAGGGAACCAACACGCCCGAACGAACTGAACGCAGGAGACCATTCACTCCACAATACCCGCCGGTGGCATCCTATCCTACCGCCCCAACCGACTTTGTGCGACTGCCAATTGTTCATCAGTGAACAAACTACGCCAGGGTTCTTCCAACACGAAGGCTTCCACTGACAAGTCCGGTCGGCCTGCTTCCCATAGCTCGACGAACCCGTCCCCTGGCGTTGGGCCATCTAACAGCCGGATTGCGGTGGCCAGACCACCGAAGTTACCAAGCATGCCCCTAAACCGAAGCGGACGACGGATCACCCCGCACTGCCTTTCATAGAGTAAGAACATCGCTGCATCGAATCTCTCTTCCAAATTCTCGCTGTCCATTGCGTGGCCTCCGTGGTGCCGTTCCCCTCGCGGTATGATCCCAACCTAGCCTGCCTCCACCCACTGGAAGCGCTGGTATGGCGGGCACGCATTTGAAAGGACGGGCGTCATCCGGCGCACAACATTATAGGTTTTTGTTGCAGGACTTGCTGGTTGAGTTGGCATCCTACTGTCTTGCGTAGAGTTGATGAAAAGCCTCAAGATTCAGGAGACATTTTGGTTTTTCCATACTAGCTGGAGACCGGTTACGGTATCGTTGGTCCCGTGCTCTATCTCAGGTGGACAGCCATCAGGTACGACCGCCAAGTCGAGTTGCTCTTGGGTCAGTGAAGTGTACGCTGGTGTTACGCCTATAAGTAATATGCCCCCTGAGTTGTCTTCGTCGCGCCGTCTTCCGTGCCCGAATTCGGTACCGGAAACTTGAACGCCGGAAAGTTTCACCCTCGTCAAATCCGCCCCCCTCAATTTGGTCCGTGAAAGATTGGCACCCTGCAACTCTGCGTCATAGCAGATGGCACCGTCGAGATTGGCTCCGGTAAAATTAGCATGATGCGCTTCTATCCCACTGAGCCTCGCTAACCTGCAAATGGATCGGCTGAAGTCAGCACTGGCCATTTTAGCACCAGAAAGATCGGCATATGTGAGATCAGCACCTACCAACGTAGCGCTTTCTAAAACAGACCTCTCCAAGTCTGCCCAAGTTAGGTCTGCCTGGTCCAATGAGCACCAACGAACATCTGCCATGTTCAAGTTCGCTCCGTGTAGATCAATTCTGAACCCATCCTCTTCCTCGAGCGAAATTACCCCACAATCCCGTCGGCCTATCGCGGATAAGGCGGCTTGAGCATCCTCTCGGATGCGCTGCGGCATTGCCTCTCCTTCAATGACGTACGGTTTGTCTAGGATGTCATCTTTGGTTGGGTTCCTCACGAAAGCGCAGAACAGGCGCATGATTTGAATGTGGTACTGATTCGGGTGATCCGACGCTAATTGTTGAAGAGCGTAGATCCCCCCTAGACGTACTGCTAGCACAGGGCTACCCAGCATTTCCGCCCCGCGCTGATAACGTTCGTTCGACAACGCCCGTAGCGCAATATCGGCTTGGTTCTGAGCAGTTTCCACTTGGCGCTTTGCCGCGTCCGTCTGACGTTCAGCCACTAACGCGCGCCACCAAGCGAATACGAACGCAAGAACTCCACCGATTACTAATCCAACGTTCCTGATCGTATCTATGGGTGATACTTCAAACGGCGTATCGGGATGGATCTCATCTTTGTAACTCCAAGCGAGACCGACGCCTATGACCAGCAGGAAGAAAAATCCGGTCGTGAACCAAAAACCGGTGGACTTGAAGATCTCCAATTTCCGAGACTTCGCCATGATTAGGCTGCTATCCCCAGTTCCCGCAATCTGGCCACCAAGTATTCCTGCGGCCGGTCGCCCTTGACGCTGTTGCAGTGTCCGCATAGCAACTGGAGGTTTTCGATGTGGTCGGTGCCGCCGCGGCTCTCCGGAATAATGTGGTCGATGGTGAAATTGCGAAAGGGGAACTCGCTGCGGCATCCGTTGCACCGGCCCTCCTGCTGGCCGAACAGCACGTGCTTGTTCTGGCGGTACGGCACCGGCGCGTCGATGTCAGTGCGCCTGGGGATGTCGGTGCGGGCGGTAACGAGCCGGTTGTGGAACAGATCACCCATGGACTGCTGCAGGCGCATGTTGACCAGCTCGACGGCCTTGGGCGAAATGTCGATGCCGATCCAGCGCCGGCCCAGGTTCTCAGCAGCAACGCAGGCGGTGGCACATCCGCAGAACGGGTCCAGCACAACGTCGCCCTCGTTGGACGACGCCTTGATGATGCGCTCGAGGAGGGCCAATGGCTTCTGCGTTGGGTAGCCGACGCGTTCTTTGGACTGAGCTTCGAGGCGATTGATGTCTGCGAATATATCCTCGACCGCCGTGCCTTTTGTGGATGCGAGATAGCGCTTGAGGCGCGGAACTCCCTTTCCCCGTTCTGGCCAATAGATGAGACCTGCGGCGTTCAGTGCATCAAGACGGCTGTGCACGCCTGGGTAATCGTCTGGCCAACCAGGGATGAGGTCCTGTTCGATTATGTAGTCGTTCATTCCCCCCTGGGTCGGCGTCCGCCAGTGGTTACCGACATTGCTCGGATCGTTACCGCGCCAAGGTTCGCCCGATTAACCGGAGCGGAGGCCGCTGGCTGTCAACTGATCAGGTTGCCAGGGACCCCGTTCGTCTCGATGACGGTACGCACGGTTCACGTATTCCTCGGAGTGGGGCAACCATTGGGTGTTCCAAGTGAAATTGTCAGTTTTGCAATAGAACAGGATCGTATCGTGAACGCGGCCGAATCCTTTGGCATCTGACCTGCCCGCTGTGCGTTTCCAAACTATCTCATTTCGGAAACTGGCCTGCCCGTAGATACTATCCATGAGCAACTTCAGGTAATGGCCGGCTGTAGGATCGCAGTGCAGGTAGACGCTACCGGTGTCCTTGAGCACTCGCCGCATTTCGAGCAGGCGTACCGCCATCATGCACAGGTAGGACTGCATACCTTTCCCGTGGGTGAGCCCCGCCGTTTGCAAGACCTGATACATCGCGGGCTGTTCGTCGGCGATCAGCCCCATCCAGGCCACGTCCAGGTCTGAGAGCGTCCAAGTGTCTTTGAACGCGGCGCCTGCCGCAGCGCTGCCGACCGGAGCGGCGTAGTTGCGGTTGGAGTTGAACGGCGGGTCCAGGTAGATGAGGTCAACGGACGCGGAGTTGAGGCCGCGCAGGATATCAAGGTTGTCCCCGGTCCAGATGGTTCGGTCGGCGAAGTTGGTCATGGCACTGATCCCGTGGGAAGTATCCCACAAGGTCAAGCGCCACAACAACACCGGGAAGCTGAGCCAGGGGGTGCCGTTCCCCCTCACGGGATGACCCTGCGTTACGGCAGAGGGTGGGTGAGCCCGCCTACTCCTCCTCGCGTCCCCTCCGCAATCCCCGCCGGTACGCAATGGCAGTCGCCAAAGGCAACGCTCCCAGCACCAGCAGCCGAATGATGACGCTACATCCCCACAAGAAGTCCCAAGTGCCGCGGAACAGGTCGGGCAACCCGGGCGCACTCGCTCCCGGGACGAAATCCGGGAACACGAACGCATAGGCGGCATGAACGGGCAAAGCTGCCTGACCGAGGCCGCTACTGTTCCCACCAGTCCGGGCCTCGTGGCCGAGGAAAACGAGCAGGACGAGCAACAGCAGGAACAGGAGCGCCAGCAGAATTAGGCCAAGCCTGACGAGCGTGCGACGGTCAGGTCTTGGTCGAGGGCGTCGATCCGGCCCCAAACTCCACGACAAGTAGTAATTTCTGGCCATTGCTGTCGCTCCAACCTCAACCGATTCTTCGCTTACTGCTGCCCCAAGCGATGGCGTATCCGTAACTCTGGCTGGGGAGCGTTCGCTATTCGATGGTTTTTATGGTCTCGCAGGTGGTGATCCAACCATCCAGGGTTTCCTCAGCTTGTATTAACCGCTCGGAACGTTCGGCATCAGTTATTTCAATCGGCGGATCGACAAAATCTTGCATGACATTCACAAGGTAGTCTCTCCCGTCCCACATCCACCTAGGATTTCCGGTTGTGCTTTTCAAACGTTCGTGGAAGCCGGGATTCCCTTCGAGGCAATCCCACAACTGATTGGATTTGCTCGTGATGCGGCCCTCCGAACTGCACGCCAGAAGTACAACGAGCAGAGCCACGCCGAAAAATAAACTCGCCAATTTCATGACTGCCCCCCAGCCCACCCGGTGTAGCAACTCTCCGGGAACCGCTCCTCAAGTTGTGCGCGAACGTCATCGGAGAGGGAGAACGTGTAAGTTTCCGCCATCGTGATCGTGAAACTGTCCACATCCGATTCGATCATGTGCTGGAAAATCTCAAACTCCAGAGGGCGCGTGGCTCTGCGTTGGAGGCCACCCCGATAACCAGGATATGGCTTTGTTTCCCACACACTCTCGGTGCTCCAATCACCGATCTGGACGCGCCAATTAGCATCGAGCGCGCTCGCCCGATCACTTCCCGCGTATATCACCAGCGTTGGGCGTGATAACCCCACCACACAACTGATTTCCATGTAAGGCGCGTCTTTTTGGGATGTACCATGGAACGTAATCCATCCCGGGCCGGTATCCTCAATCAGTGAAGATGCGGTACGTCCCGGGTTGGTATCCTCAATCGGTGAGGATGCGACGCAACCGATAGATGCAGCCAGTAAGACGGCAACCAGGGCGAATGTGGGCGCAAGGGCACGACGGGTGAAGACGGATCTCATGGAGTTCATGGTCTAGCCTCCGTGGTCTGGTGAGCACCCACTCTTTTTTCCAGGGGGCAGTCCGGTGGTGTCATCTGTCAATTAGTAGATCCATTTCTGATTCCAATCGCGTGAATTTCGCGCCGTAACCAGATTTAGTTAGCGGCCTGTGATATGTCGTCTGCAGCGGCGGGTCCTCTGTACAGGCATTTGAAATGCTTGCCCCAAGCGCCTTTGAGCATGGCGTCGATCCGTTCCCTGATTTTGCCCCGGTGGCATTCCTGGGACATGATGATGAAAACGAGACAGTGACCCGCTTTCGTGAAATGCAGAACGTCGATGGCGGCGTCGGGTACGGCTTCGCTTACCATGTCAATGGCGCGACGGACCATGCCGCTCACATTGTTCGTCTGGTGATAAATGACGAGGCTGTGTCCCCGCTGCCAGAACGCCTTGATCTCGTCCATGTGGACGTACATGGGACCGCTCTTGCTAATCCTGGATTTGTCCCCAGTGATCTTGTGGTCGGGGTCCAGGAAAACGATGTCGGCATCCTGGGCGCGTTCGATGGCACCGTCTAACCACTGGTCGGCTTTCGCCAGACGGGCATCGCGTTGGTTTGGCTTATCGTTTGGGGTGCCCCAAATCGGAGTGATTTCGCGGTAATACCTGCATCCGGCGCGGAGGAAGTCCAACTTCTCGACGTTGGCGACCGTGCGACGGTCGTTGTGCACTAGCCCCTTCAAGGCATCCCACAACGCAGGATCGCAACGTTGGTATTGCTTGGATTGATTTCCGAACAAATATTTTATGTTGTCGCCGCCCGTCCTTACCGAGCCAAGTCGGTAATACCACGCCACACCCAGCTTTAGATCCGGGTCGTGTTCGTCGTCGTCGCCTTCCCTGGTGATCCCGCACAGCCGGCGCAGTAGGCCGTACTTGCCGAAATCGTTCACATCGGCCACAAATTGATCGCGCATGATGGTTGCCTCCGTATGTCCGGGGCAACCGGACACGAAAAAACGGTTGCCCTGTGGTTCTTACTGTCCGCATTCGGCAGACAGATCGGCTTTCGGTGCGAGATTCGCACCCATGCCGGTTTGAACCAAGGGGCAACCGCAGATATAATCTCGTGCGGCCTGTTTCGGGCCTATGGGCGTCCCGGCATGGATGCCCAAGCAGACGGCCCCTTCTCGTGCGAGGAGAAGGGGCCGTCAATGTTCAAATATGGATTGCCATTGTCTCCCCAGGGAGACCGTCAACACCAAGCAGCGCGGCGATCGGGCGCATCGTGGAACCCCCCTTGCGGCCATGAGGATGGCGTCATGCTACTGCCGCCGGGTTCCCGATGTGAGGTTCGCAAGGGAGGCATAAAGCCATCCCAAGCGGATACCTCAAAAAACGTCGGGTGGAACGAATGCTCCGAAACCCTCGGCAGTAGCGGGGATTTTGTAACACGCGGATTTACCGGTGTCAAATATTCGGGATCATGATAAAGATTAGGGCCGATCCTCGCGAGGATCGGCCCTATTAGGACGCCGGTGGTTGTGGTTATCGGATTAGTGGTTCCAGCTTGTCCAACAGCCGCTCCACGTCGTCCAGCCCTTCGGCGACGTTCGCCGCGCTGCGCCAATCTTCGTAGAAGTTGGCATGCAGGGCGCTGGCCACGTCAAAAAGGGCGCGGATTTCCCGGTCCCTGGTTTCGGCGCGAAGGTCGTCAACCACGTCGAACAGTTGCGAATGACCGCGATGTCGCCAGCCCCGCTGCTCGGCGATAGCCTTCACCATTTGAGCGGCGGCACCCCACCCTTTTTCTGAGGCTTGGCGCACGTCGCCGGCGGCGAGTTCGGTTCGGGCCTGTGCCAGCAGGTGACGGCTTGCCATTTGGTATGTGGTTACCAATTTAGTGCCTCCGGGTGTGCGGATTTGAGTAGGGAAACCGCACCCCAATGGTACAACAATGCACAACGGGTGCGCTAGCCACCCCACCCACCCCACCCGCACATCACCATCGACCAGACAAAGTTCGGCCCCGCCTGGCCACACACGGCGGGGCCATCAAAAATCCCTTGCTATCGCAGGGGGCGGCATCATATCACAGGATGCTTACATATGGCGCAATCGGGAATCGCTAGATTTCGCCGGTTTTATTGTCCGGTGAAACGATCGCGTCCGCGACCTGCCAAAGCACCGTCTCGGCGCGCTCAGCGTTATCCAATGCCCCCACGATGAAGGTCTGATCGCCCGCAATATGCACGCCGATTTTGTAACCCAGCTGCCTCAATTGAGAGCCCACCCACTCCGTTATGTACACCCCGACCCAGGCATATCGAGCCGTGCTATACTCCGGCACCATTTAGATTTTCAGGGCAAGGCGGACAATATGGCTGGCTCAAAGAGAACGTATGCAGGCATAGCGATTATCGTGGTCGCGTTGCTGACAATCGCCGCGTTCGCCTTGGTCGCAATGGTTGGCCTCGGTGGCTCGCCAGCGCAAGCCCACGAGGACGGTACCCTCCACTACCATCCCACGCCTACACCGCCACTGGTGGGATTGGACGAGCAAGTGGTCTTACATCCCTCCGCGTACTATCACGAGGACGACCACATCCTCAAGATAACTACGGTGATCGAGGGCGCGCCGTTGCCCGAGGAATGGCAATACGCGGAATCGTATGTGGAAGTCTCCATCCAAGACAGCGGGTGGTCAGTCTTGGGGACGTGCGATACCTATAATTCAACCAGTAAATCCCACTATGAGGACGATGTAGCCGTTTGCGATATGACGTTGCCGGATTATTTTGCCCTCGATAATCGAACGGAGCCATTGGTAACGCGGATCCAAGTCAATGTGACTTTTTGGTCGATTGGTCGATCCCAGCATTTAAGCCCGAGTTCAACCTTCTACATCGACCTGTATAACCGGGCCAATTGGAAATGAGGCAACTGTGATGGGGCGGACGCGCTCGCCCGGACAGTAGGGTATGCGGTTGTCCCACTGGAACTCCTCAGCGGGAATTGCCGTGCGCCCGGACCAAGGTTCAGATTGGTCGGAGAGTGAGAGCGGATACGTCCGTTGCCAATTGTTCCATCACCGCCTGAACCGTGAGTTCAGTGGGCCACGTGAACGGTTCAGGTGAAAGTGTGCCAATCACGAAGTCACTGTTGCCGTCAACATGATAGCCCAACTGCCGTGCCCGTTCCCGGGCTTGTGGTGCGAATACGCCTGCGCTGTCTCCCACCAGTAGGAACCCCGCCGGACGACGAACCCGCAGGAACCGGGCAAGCCCCAAAGTGCGTCCTGATCCATCGCCCGGCAACGAGGGCAAAGTGGGCGCGGATGGCGGACATGCGACGCCGCTAGGTATATCCCCATGACGCAGTAGTGGAGGACCGGAAAGTGCCTAAAATAAGTGAAGCCGCGTTACGTGAAGTACGAACTGCGCTTGAACAATATTTGGCCGAATTGCGAGAGTCTCCGCTCACTGCGGGAACGGTTGGAACTCATTCCAGCGGGGCCAATATGTTCGTCAATTGGCTGGCGGACAACTACACGCCGGGTGACGGCCTTCGCAGGCGACGACGCTAACTAGTGGGGTGATCAAATGCTAAATGCTCATCAGATCGCAACAATGAACGACGCCCAGATGGACGAATTTCTCAAAACGCTACTCGTTCGATACTTGAAAAAGAAGCATGGTATGACCAGCCTTGAACTTCTCAATGACCTTCTGAATTTCGCATTGGATGAGGGGATAATCGAGAACCAAGACAATGATCACCAAAATCTTGTCTTGAACTGTGTTTACCCAGCGCTGACGAAAACTTCAACATAACATGGGCGGGTTGTGTTCAATCCCAGGGTATTCGACTAGCGGCAAAGCCAAAGGGATCACACGGATAGCGCGACACTATGATGAGCTAGAGCGAGGCTCCAGCCCGTGTCCTTGCCGATAACGCGAATGATCCAATGCGAACGGTGTGGTTCAACTGAATAGCATGCTCGTAGGCGACAGCGGCTCCAATCTTTCGTGGAATACCTCTAGCGGGAAATGACTTGGCAACTCCGTCGCTACAAGGCTGATAGTTTCTAATCCCCTTAGGTTCTCCCGTCTTGACCCGACTTCATTTATCCCAAGTATTATGTCGCCTATCGCCTCGCCGGGCGAACCGGCTATTACGTAAAACGTCCTTGGTCTACTCCCTGAAGCCGCGTCAACCCGATAAAGCGACAATTTCGGCTTTCCTTCCTCTTCGCTCATGACTTGGATTGCGATGTCGTGTTGGGATGGCTTGAAACCGGTCGCGGTGTCTGCCGGTAAATTGACGCCTCTGATATCGCCCCACGGTGCACTACCGATGACCCGTCCGGTATGCCCGCCGATGTGGATAATTTCGCCAACCTTGGGTTTATTTGCCACGTCGGATCTGGCGATCACGATGTTGCCGCTGCCATTCCGGTGAATGTGGTCTTGAGCCATGCTAATCTCCGTTTATTTGAGTCAGACTAGGCCAGAAGCCTTGAATTCTTGAAACAACCGCATCGACCACTGGCCTTCCAATTGAATGTAAGCCAAGCCCTGGAGGTTGCTAGGTATTTCGACTTGGTCCTCCCGCAGGATCGCCAAACGTCCCGGCCAATTCAGGTTGGCGACCAACGTCTCGGCGATGGCGTTCTGCCGTGCCCGTTGCTTCCCTTCGATGGTTGTCTCGTCGTGCGTCAGGACGGCAACGTAGAAATCCGAGGCAGACATATTGTCTCGGAGTTTATCGGGTAAGGTCCTGCCCTGATTGGATTGCTCCATCATCCTGACAGGGTCGAGACCGAAATTGCGGCATGCGTCCTCGACCTGGTCCACGTAACCGTTAGGGTCTGTGCCATGAATAATGAACGCCTTCGCCGCGGCATTCGGAACAGGTTGTTGCTGGGGTGGGTCGCCCCCAAGCAAATGCCGGTAGGCGTCAAGGTATTCCTCGCCGTCATTGGTAATCTCGTATGCGTAAATGCCCTCGGGTGACCAACGGCTCGCTGGATCGCCACCCATAAACGAACGGCTAGCGATATGGCCGGCATGGAACAAGACGACGATATCTTGATGTTCCTGCCCACCAAACCCAGCAAAGTCGAATCTTGAATGTCCGTCCGCTTCTTCCTGTATGGCTTCGGGGTCCCCGCGCTTTAATCTCGCAAGTCTATCCAACAATCCAAGCAGACGCCGTTGCTGGCTTGGGCTAAGGGTCATTTGTCGGCTCCTCTGCTGCAATTCTTTTTTGCCACGTCAATATTAAGTCAATATGGATCGTTGTGCGATGTTCTATGGTTATCATTGATGTCGTCGCGGCGGCGGGGACGACCCCGCGCGATTTTCGTGTGCTCATTATAGCCGTGCGGTGGCAGACTCGCCATTTCAGCCCGACCCCAGATCAAACAGCCGCGTCTTATCTTTCTGCAAGTTGGAGTGCGAAAGCGTGTAAGCAGCATCGATCCACCATAGCGTCGGGTCATATACGGGTCATAGCGGGACGATTGGATTGGGTCGAGGATCCGCTCCGAGCAATTCTCAATTGGTGGCTGCAAAACGATTCCAGATAGAACGTGCCCACGTCGAGTTTGCCCATCGGCTCCACCGTGTAACCCAGACGGTTCAATTGGCATACCTGCTCGGCGAAGGCTCGGGCCGGAGCGTGAAGCTCCGGCCCTTTGAGGCCGGTCGATGTTGCCGGCTGGTTATCCCAACGACGCGTCCAGCATCGCGCGAATTCTGCCGTCTGAGTCCGGATGTCCAAGCATCCCAACTATTACATGGTCATTACCATAAACTCGATAACCCAAGCCGTGTGTTCTGCCCCGCACCGTGTGTAGGAACTCGTCCGCTTGGGGCAATTCCTGGCGCACCGACGGCAATAGGAACATCTCAGGGCGTCTCACCCGCAAGAACCTGAGGGCAAACGAAAGGGCATCAGTTTCCTGGCCATCCGGTAAGTTGACGCAGAGCACGTCAAATGGCGGGATCAAATCGTGGCTCGCGATATCGGCTCCAATCAGCGATTGGGTGTCCGCTGTTTGATGGCGATACACGACCGACAGCTTAGCGTCCGCCCGGTCGAAGTCGCCCAAATCCGCGTATAGCAGCGCCACGCGCGGAATGCCGTCCGGCGCAGGGCCAGTAGTAGGGCGCACCAGCGCACGGAGCGTGTCTCTGATGGCATCCCAAACGTTCTCATCCATATCCTCTGTCTCCTCTCGGCAGGCCGTCTCGCTCACCTGCCATGCCCCCCAATCGTCAAATTCCCTGAGTTGCGCTGTCAATAATCCCAGCGGCCTCATACGGAGTGATGCGCTTAAAATTTGATGACCTGATGTCGAATTTCGTCTTATGATAGCGAAGGCCCCAACTATTTGCGTTGGGGCCTTCGCCGTGTGATTCCCATCATTCGATGGGGAGTCCGACTCTGGATGAACGTTTTTGGGAATGAGTCGGGTTTGACAGCGGTCTGGAGTCGTCGTTTAGGGTTGGTGGTGTGGGTGGGTTGGTCAGCGGCCGCCGTGAGAAGCCCGTCGCCCGGGTTCGAGCCCCGGCACCTACACCACCAGAGGAGGTGTCACCATGACTTGATGACAAAGAGCGGGGCCAGATGACGTGCTTTGCCGGCGCTAATCCGGCCCCTACCAACAGTGGGGGTATTTGGAAGCAGGGAGTGTTGATGGCACCGTCTGCCCGGGTTCGATTCCCGGTACCTCCACCAAATGCGGGAGTACAGTCCATTTGGGCGCGGGGTACCAATCCCGCCTGCGCTGCCGCACCACCATCGTACCACGGCCTGGGCCGCCGAATAATGGATGGAATCAGTGGTTCCCACTCACAAAAACGGATACTTGACAGCCGACTACGCCATTGCTCTCTTGGAAAAAAAGAGGGGATCCGGCGGGTCGGAAGATGACCAATAAAGGAGAATAGTCATCATGACCAGGGGCAGAGCGTCAATCACACCAGACGGCGAAATTTATTTCGAGGGCGAAGAACGCCCAAACACCCTACCGGATCGCGCGGGCACGCCACCGCCGCGTCGTGGGCAGACCAAGAAAGAAAAGCAGGACATCATTGGCTTTTTCCAATTCGAGAAGCGGATATCCAACGAGGCCGCCGCGATTGCCTTTGTGGAGGAAGCCATTTGGGGCGACGACGGGCCATGGTGTCCTCGTTGCGGTGGCGACAACGTGCGCCGCGTTCCCAGTGGCAAACCATCGAGCCATCATTGCCGCGACTGCAACCGGTTCTTCTCGGTCCGCGTCGGTACGACCATGGAGAGCACCAACCTGCCGCTGCGCAAGTGGTTGCTGGCGATCCATCTGATGCTCACCGCTCGCAAGGGGATGAGCAGCATCCAACTGTCGAAGCACCTGGAGATTATGCAATCTACGGCGTGGTTCCTGGAACAGCGCATCCGCGAGGCGATGGAACAGGGCGATCCCGTGTTTACAGGTATCGTGCAGGTGGACGAAACGTTCGTGGGTGGCAAAGAGAAGAACAAGCATGCCAACAAGAAACTGCATGGTCACTGGACGGACGGCAAGACGGCGGTGTTCGGCATCCGCGAAGATGCTCCAGCCGGATTTGTCATCGCATTCCCAATCAGTGACACCAACCGGCGCACTCTCCTCGATGCCGTGGCCGACCACGTGGAAGAAGGGTCGATGGTTTTCACGGACGGCTATCCGGGTTACAACGGATTAAGCGATATGGGCTACGAACATGGGAAGGTGAACCATAGTATCGGTCAGTACGTAAATGGCTATATCAGCACTAATGGGATTGAAAGCTTTTGGGCACTCGTCAAACGCGGCTACATCGGTATTTTCCACTTCATGTCGCCAAAACATCTGCACCGCTATATGGATGAGTTCACGTATCGGCACAACGTCGGACCCGGCAATGGGTTCCGTACCATAGCCGCGGTTCTGGTACGAATGGTAGGACGGCGGATCACTTACGAGGAGTTGATCGCGACGCCGGAACGCGAGGACGTGCAGCAGTAGAAATTGTTCGGCCCGCTCGTTGATTGCGAGCGGGCCGAAAGTTCAGGCCCCTTCGACATCGCGTGGGGCCATTTACGAGTGTGGAACTGCTATGGGATTAATTCCCACGCACGATCCCACGGGTCTACCATAGTATTTTAATCCGAGGCGGAACAATGCTCTGGAGTCCCAATATGAACCAGACTAGTCCAAAAGAAGTAGCGAACGCCATCATCACAAACATCAGTGACATGGAACAGAGACGCGCCCGCAATGCCGACTTCGCCCACGACGTGGAGCCGCTCATAATTGCTGGGTGGGAGGTCGCCAGTGGGCTTGCCTCCAAGCGAGTGACCCCTGATGTCCCCGTTTATGTGATGAGACACGAACAAGGCGGATATAAGCTTTGGGGAAATTGGACAATGCCACCGTCCAATTCGGTCAAATTGGACACCGTGCCGGAAATACTGGCGTTCATGGCGGAAGTCGAGGCGGAACTGGCATCAGTTGGCGTCTAGCTCAGCTTCGATTTCATTGGCCGTCTCGACCAACAAAGTGGCGACGCCGCCATCTGCTCCTCGGCTCCGCATTTCTCCGCCCAATTGTCGTAGGACATTTGCGACTTTGCGCATCGATGTTTCCAAACGTTCTATACGTTGAACTTGGGCGGCGGCGCTTGCCATGACAAATCTCTCTTGCACATTGATCCAGTTACCGGATCTTATCGGCCATAAGGCAACGTACGGAGAAATCCAACGGTTCAATCCCGTCCACAACCTTCGATAAGATTGGCGCATTGTCCCACGACGCACCTGGTTTGTCGAATTGGCAATCCTCTCGTCACAATCCAACTGAGAAGCAAACGCACCGGCGTGTTTTCACCCAGGCTAAGCGCATTTGTCCGTGGTTCGACGACGCTAATGGCCGCTCCTCTGTTGGAGATTACGGTCCGGGTGGGCGTTCATAACGGCCTGGATAGGCCCCCGCCCAACCGCTCCAGTTGGGTCCGATCTTCCTCTGACAACCGTACCGCAAATTTCTCCTGAGCCATGAATGCCGCACCTCCCGCACCGCTGTTTGCCACTCACGATAGCGACCATGGCCGGTTTCTTCTTAGATATGACGATGCCAGGTTGACTGAATACTAGTGTCGGTATTCCAGTAGCTGTCTCTCGACACGATCGGGCCCGTATTCACTAGGTCGCCGGTCAGCCCGCCAACGCCGCCCCTTCCTGAGGAATTGCCGCGCCTGTTCCGCAAGTTCTCCCGCACGGCGGACGGCGACACGGCTGGCGACACCGGTCTGGGGCTCGCCATCTGCAAGGGCATCGTGGAGGCCCACGGGGGCCGCATCCGGGCCGAGAGCGATGGGCCAGGCTTGGGCGCGCGGTTCACCTTCACCCTGCCGGAGGTGCCGGACGCCGAACCCGCGCGTCGTCCTGCCCGTTCCCGGGGCGACGCGCCGTCTGCGGGAACGGTACTGGTGGTGGACGACGACCCCCTGACGCCGCGGTCGGTGCGGGACGCCCTCTCCGCCGCCGGCTTCCGGCCGGTGGCGACCGCCGACCCGGATGAGGCCCTGCTCCTGATGGCGGAACACCGCCCGTGCCTGGCCCTGCTGGACCTGATGCTGCCGGAGCGCGACGGCGTGGAGCTGATGGGGGACCTGCTGGCCGTATCCCGGATCCCGGTGATCTTCCTGTCGGCGTACGGTCGGGACGAGGTGGTCGCCCGGGTGCTGGAGCAGGGGGCCACCGACTACATCGTCAAGCCCTTCTCGCCCACGGAGCTGGTGGCCCGGGTGCGGGCGGCCCTGCGCCGGTCCGGGGAACCCGAGCGTCCCGAACCGGCGGAGCCCTTCGTGCTGGGCGACCTCACCATCGACTACGAAAGACGCCGGGTGATGCTTTCAGGGAACCCGGTGGAGTTGACGCCCACCGAGTACGACCTCCTGGCGGTACTGGCGACGGAGGCCGGGCGGGTGGTGACCCACGACCGGCTGCTGAGGCGGGTGTGGAGTCCGGGAAAGCCCGGCAACCTGCGGGTGCTGCGCACCCACCTGATGCGGCTGCGCCACAAGCTGGGCGAGGACGGCGAGAACCCCAGGTACGTCTTGGCCGAGCCCCGGGTGGGATACTGGATGCCCGAGGGCGACGCGGGAGAAGGCGGATAGGCGGTCCGGCTCGGCAACGAGGGCTCCTGCTCCACATGACAGCGGGACAATCGAAACTTTCGGATGGCCGGGTCCGGCCGGCGGCGAAAATGACTAGACACGCCAACGGCGCGGCCAGAGGCGGCAAATGGCCCAGGCGCTGGCCGCACTGGGAAAGGGCAGCAGGACGTACCCGAGGAGGTCTGCGAAACTCTCTGGGAGCCGGAACGAAAGGCAAACCCAGGCGATGGCAACCGCTACTCCCAGGATGCGGTCACCCACCCCCGCGGCAAGTCCCTTCTGCCAGGTGATGCCGGCCATTTTCCATCCGCAAAGCCAGGCCGTGAGCAGCGCGGGCACGAGCGTGAGCGCTAGCAGAATGGGCCAGTAGTGGAAGATTACGAAGAAAAGGGAATCCAACATAGGGACCTCTACGTTACCAGCGTACGTTCGCGCCGGGTTTCAAAGGCGCTGTCTGCGACACTTCTGTTGCCCACGCACGACCGCATGATGAACTTCAGTGTCGTAGCCGGCAGGGGTTCGGCGTCAGGGCGCATATCAGCCAGCCCTGCGGCAAGCCCCTTCCGCCAAGTCATGACCGCCATTCTCCAGCCGCAGGCCAGGCCGACGACGATGGCTGGGACGAAGGTGAGCAGCAACCGCAGCCACTACGGGAAGATGAGCAGGGAAAAGTAGGTTCTCATCCGATTGACTGCTTCCGTGACACCGAGTTCGTCGGCCGTGCCGCGGGAGCAAGCGGTATCACATGCGCCAGTCGTTGGCCGGCAGGGTCCGAATGTCCATGCTCGTTTTCTGTACATCGGGGCGGAACTGGTGAGTCAATTGCCCGGCCGCCGTGGAAATGGCCTAATTGCAGGCGGAAACGCCCCCAGGCGCGTTTTCGCGGCCTTGGTGTCATTCACGGGTTTAAACTGAGCCAAAAATCACGGGTTGGAATTGAGCCACCTCGATAGCGAAGGCATCATCGCCAGACCTTTGGCGGAGGTGCCGGGAAGATTGCTAAGAGGTGGAGAAGTGAAACAGATTTACGAGATGAAAGGCGCCGGTCATTCGGCGCGGGAGATTGCCCGTGAGCTGGGTCTGGCGCGGAACACGGTACTGCGGTATCTGAAGTCCCCGGAGGCGATGAATCCCAAAGCGAGATCTCGGCGAGGGTCGAAACTGGATCCTTACGCCGAGCATATCGACCGGCGGATGGGGGAGGGGCTGGAAAACTGCGTAGTGTTGCTCCGGGAGTTGCGGGAGTTGGGGTACGACGGCAGTTACACGATCTTGTCGGAATACGTGAGGCCGCGTCGCCGGCGGCGTCAGCCCGAGGCGACGATGCGGTTTGAGACGGGGCCGGGCGAGCAGGCGCAGGTGGACTGGGGGAGCTTGTCGTACCGCAGCGAGGACGGCAAGCGGCGTAGCGTGTGGGTGTTTGTGATGACCATGGGTTACTCCCGAGCCTGCTACGTGGAGCTGGTGCGCCGAGCGGACACCGCCGCCTTCATCCAGTGCCACGTCAACGCCTTCGAGTACCTGGGCGGCGTGCCCAGGCGGTGTCTTTACGACAATGCCAAGGTGGTCACCCTGGGCAAGGACGAGGCGAAGCGTCCCATCTGGAACCAACGGATGCTGGACTTTGCCCTGCGGGTGGGCTTCGAGGCTCGGCTGTGCCGGGAATACCGACCGCAGACCAAGGGCAAGGTGGAGAGCGGGGTGAAGTACGTGCGGTACAACATGTGGCCCAGCATCCGCTTCACCGACGATGCGGACCTGAACGGCCAGGCGCTGGAGTGGTGCGACGTGGTGGCCAACGCCCGGGTCCACGGGACAACCAACCGGGTGCCCTGGGAGGCGCTGGCCGAGGAGCGGCCCCACTTGGGCCGGTTGCCGGATCGGGCCACGCTGGGGCCATACCTGCGGCAGGACCGCAAGGTGTCACGGGACGGCTTCGTCAGCTGGGAAGGCTCCCTGTACGGCGTCCACTGGAAGTGGGTGGAAACCACGGTGCAGGTGGGCGAGCGTCAGGGGACGGTGGAAGTCTGGGCCGGCGATGAGCGGATCGCGGTGCACCCCAGAGCGCAAAAGCCCAAGCAGCGTTTCATCCTGCCGGGCCAGTGGTCGGGCTTGCCCAGGGGTGACAACCGGCCTCGGAAGGAAGCGGTCGCGGTGCAGATCCCCGCGGGCGAGGTGGAACGGCGCTCGTTGGACGTGTACGAGCTGGTAGCGGGAGGTGTGGCATGATCGCCCTGGAACAGGCCCGCCAACACCTGGAAACCCTGGGCCTCAAGCAGGCGGTCGAGGTCCTGGACAACACCCTGGACGCCGCCGCCAACAAACAGCTGCCCTATCCCGAGATGCTGGCCGAACTGCTGGGCGCCGAAGTGGTCGCCCGCCGGGAACGCTACCTCACCACCAAGACCCGGATGGCCCATCTGCCCTTCCAGCGCACCCTGGAGCAATTCGACTTCGGCTTCCAGCCCTCCATCGACGAACGGCTGGTCAAGGAACTGGCGAATTTAGCCTTCGTCGCCGAGGCCACTAATGTCATTCTGCTGGGACCGCCCGGCGTGGGCAAGACCCACCTGGCCATCGCTCTGGCTCTCAGAGCCATCGAAAACGGCCAGGGCGCCTACTTCGTCCGCGCCTACGACCTGATGGAGGATCTGCGCAAAGCCCGCGTCGAGCACAACCTTGACCGGCGGATGAAAGTCTACCTGGCCCCCAAGGTCCTCGTCGTGGACGAATTCGGCATCTGGCCCTACGACCGGGAATCGGCCACCGCCTTCTTCACCCTGGTGTCAGCTCGGTACGAACGCGGCAGCATCATCCTGACTTCCAACAAGGGCTTCGGGGAGTGGGGCGAGCTGCTGGGCGACAGCGTGATCGCCTCGGCGGTGCTGGACCGGCTGCTGCACCACAGCCACGTGCTGAACATCCGCGGCGAGAGCTACCGGCTCCGGGAGAAACGCCAGGCCGGGCTATTCCCGTCGCACCAACAACTCAACGCGTCGCAGGAGGAGGCTGGCGACAACTATGCCGACTGACCAAATCGCTGAACAATAACCAAGTGGCTCAATTTTAAACCGTAAAAACGGCTCATTTCCAACCCGTCATTGACATTGGGGCCAATGTCTCTTCGGGAGTGGAAAAGGCGCCACAGAACGCCATTCGGGCAAAAGCGATGGGTTCGTAACGAAACAGGCCGCCCCGTAGTCGGGGCGGCCTGCTCTTCTCCTGATTTCTGGATCGCCTGCCCGAGCCGCCTACTCGAACAATCCTATTGTTCAGAGGCGGTCAGTTCTCGTCGCGGTCCGCACTGGAGGCAGCTGATGAACATGCCGCATGTGTCCAGTCACAACCGCAGGTTGCTGTGGCATTTCGCGCCAGCCTTGAACTTCAGCTTCATGTTCACCTCCTTCCGAATATGGCGGTGATAATACGCCGCAGGACACCGGGTTGACGGCGGATATTGTGGTCGTATCCACACGTGTAGCGGCTGCAGCGGTGATGCTGCGTAGTGTGCAACATGGTGCATCCTCCCGGTTCAGACTGTCCTGATTCTGAAATTGAACGCCTTTTATTCGAGTGATAGCCTCCTTGCTCTGTTTGACGGGAGTTTCCAATTGGTTAGCTGGTTCGATGCGTCGCCTGTATTGACTGGTCAGTTGTTGATAATATGTATCATGCCAACTGATATTGAATATGTCAATATGCTTTACGTTCAACCTGACAGCATCGGCGGACAATGACCATCCGCTCGGGTCAGATCTGAGTTGCTATTGACACCATCTCCTGCGACGGCGGATGCGACGGCGCCCAGGGTGCCGTCCCGAACGCCCGGCAGACGGGCGCTGGTGGGGGCATTTTCCCCGGTGCCGATGGATGATGATGCTTGCCCGATTGACAGGAAAACGGGCGTTCAGCGCCATTGTCGTCACTTTGCGTCTGAGAGGCGCGGTTGCGGCGGCGGCTGTTTGCCTTTCGATTTTGGTGATTGCCTGTGCTTCCGGCGCGACGCCGCCGGAAGCGTGCGCGGACGGGAACCGGGAACTGAGGCTCGGCTTCTACGCGCACTTCGCTCCGGTCAGCCACAGCGCGGACGGTGAGCCGGGTTCTCCAGGCTTCGATGTTCACCTCGGGTACGAAGCTGACCTGCTGACCGCGCTGGAAGCCATGGACGGCGTGGGGGTGTCCTTCTCGCGGCGGGGCATCGGCATCTGGGACGACATCTGGCTGGCCTCGGCGGGTCCCGAGTTCGAGGTCATCGGCGGCGGAATAACGATCCTGAACTCCCGTACCCGCGACGCCCAGGGTAGGGAAGCGGTGGTCTTCACGTCGGGGCACATCGCCTTTCGGCAGTCGCTGCTGGTGCGGGCTGGGGAGGAAAGCCGCTTCACAGCCTACGACGACCTGACGTCGGACGTGCGGGTGGGCGCGTTGGCCGGCACCACCGGAGAGGCACGCCTGCTGGAGTTGACGGGCCTCACCGATTCGAACGGCGCGCTTGCCGCTGGTGTGATCATCGACACTCCGCGCGGCGAGGTCGTCGCGGACGGCGCCTCGAACTACCGCATCACCGCCGCCGCTGCGTCGGAGAACCTGGCGGGAAGAAGCCGCATCCGTCCACCTGCCGACAACATGCCCGAGGTCGTGTATCTGGGCGACCGGCTGGGTGAGTCGGCGCTACTAAACCAAAGCCAAGGTGAAACCCGCATAGTGTTGGGGTAGGATAGAGGCGGTTGAGATGGCCGGAAAGGATCAGGAAAGCGGAGTGGGGGTGGTTGGTGAGCCTGCCGGAGATGGGAGCGCTGCTGGGTCGGTGGCGCATGGACGAGGCGGAGGTGCGGCGGCGGATGTACCGAGCGCCGACGCCCCGAGAGCGGGAAAGGTGGCACGCGGTGTGGTTGCTGACGCAGGGCTGGACGGCCGCGGCGGTAGCCCAGGCGTTGGAACGGGATGCCCATACGATTGGCGAATGGGCCCGGGCATTCGCGGAGGGCGGCCCCAAGGCGCTGGTTTTTGAACAGAGTGGTGGTCCCCCCCGCGCTGGACGTGGAGCAGCGGGCCGAGTTGAAGGCGGCGGTGCCGGGGTCTCCATCGCAAGCGGGCATCGATCTGTCCAACTGGAACTGGAAGGTGGTGCGCCGGTTTGTAGAGGAACGGTTCAGGCTGCAGCTGAGCCGGAGCAGTTGTTTGAACTACCTGCACCGGCTGGGGTTTGTGCTGAAGCGTCCCAAGAAACGGTTGGTCAAGGCGGACCCGGTACGGCGGGAAGCCTTTGTGGCGGAGTATGTCGCGCTGACAGAGGCGGCCCGGCGAACTGGGGCCAAGATATTCTTCGCTGACGAGGCCCACTTTCGTGCAGACGCGGACCTGCGTGGCAAGTGGGTGCTGAAGGGAGAACCTGCGTTGGTGGACTCCACCAGCCCGCGACGTGGTGAGAAGGCCAGCTACTACTCGGCGGTGTGCCTGGAGACCGGAGAGGTGGAGGTGATGGAACTGGAGGGCAACAGCAACTCCGCCACCTCAGCCGCCTTCCTGAAACAGTTGCGGGCGCAACACACCGAACCGCTGACCGTGATCTGGGACAATTCACCAGCCCATCGTGGCGACGCCCTGCGAGCCTATCTGGCCACGCCGGACTTGAACCTGCGCCTGGTGAACCTGCCCAACTACAGCCCCGATTTCAACGCTGACGAGGCCATCTGGGGCTGGGTGCGCCAGGAGGCGACTGCCAACCAGTGCCTGGGCACTCGTGCCGCGGTGCGAGAGAAGGTGGGCGATTTTTTCATCAACTTGGCCGGCCGACGGGAGGAAGTCAAACGGCGCTGCCGGACCGCACTGCAAACACGAGCGGAAGCAATGATTGGCCGCGCCCCAGCCGATTTTACCCGCTACCCAAATGTAGATTTCACCTTGGCTTCAGTTTAGGCAACACCGTATTTCGTCAGTTTGGGAATTGATTCCTTGGCTAAATTAAAGTATTCGGCATCCTTCTCCACACCCACGCTCGAATATCCCACCACGTTGCACGCTGCCAAGGTGGACCCTGCTCCCGCGAAGGGATCCAGTACGACGCCTTCACCCGTGGGCAGGACTCCCCTTACCAGCGTTCGCATGTAGGATTGCGGTTTCAGGCTGGGATGGGGTGCAATACGCCGTTCCGCTGCCTGAGTCGGTGCCGATGGCAACACGTCGCCAAAGGGTTTGTCCTGGCTGGGCCTCCTGAATCCTCCCGTGCCCCATTTTCGTAAATTGTCCTGCGCCCTGCCATCCAGCGGCTTCCGGAACAAAAGCCAAGGCTCCCACATCGACCTGGGCAACACGCTGACATCCGGGAATTCCCGGTGGGCTCCCTTCGGCCGGTCGCCGCCACGCATCGTCGTGGTCAGGCGAATGATTTCACCACGACGTTCCAAACCGGAAGCGGCCAAGGCTCCGGACACCAGGTAGGACACCAGGGGATTGGAGGCAACGACCACGTTGGCCCCCGGGACGATCACGCGGCGGACCAACTTACCCCACAATTCAAAGAACTCCTTGATACGGACCAACTGTTGGTGGTTCAGGATGGTGAATCGTGGTATCGGGGTCCTCACTACTCCGTCAAAGGAAGGCGGAATTCTCCATACCCCTCCCCTACCGGAGCGGAGCTTGGCTTGCTGGCGGTCACTGTATTCAAACAACCCGTACGGCGGGTCGGTCACAACCGCTTGAAACGAGTTGCCGGGCTGTCGTTCCAACCATGAAAGGCAATCGTCGTGATGTAGAGTGGACAGGAGGTGGAGGAAGGGTTTCTGGCGTTCCTTCACGGAGAAACCGGACGCTTCTACTGCAGACTTGGGGTTGCTTGACCGGTACAATCCCCGTCCTTCCCTGAGAAAAAGCCCCGGCGTGTTGAGGCGAAGATAGGAACGGACCGAAGAAGTGGGGGTCTCCCCGATGTCTTCATTGACCCGGGCGGAAATCTGACCTACGGACAGCGGCCCGACAGCCTCTTCTAGAATACGGATAATGGAGTCCCGCACCTTGCCTGGAGCGTTTTTGGTGCGCTTTTGCATTGTCCGATCGTACGACGTCGGGACGTCATAGGTCAATGCTTGATCAACACGCCATTTCGCAACAACCCTGTGGACGTTCCCTTGAACGTGCAGACGCACCGGCGGTCCCGCCGCTAAACCCGAAGCCACCGATGGCCCTGAGCCGGGGCAGTCAGACTGGAGACGGAAGGTGAGGCGAAGATTCGGTAGGGCGTTGATGCCGTTGGATAAGGGCAGGTGCTGCTTGTTTCAGTGGCGAGAAGGGGTTTTTGAACGTCCACAGCCCCCGGCGATGAGCGAGATCCAGGCGCAGATGGCAGCAGAAGACACGCGGCGTCCAGCCTGACACGGGACAGCCGTGCGTTCAGGAATGCTTCCGGACAATCCGACGCTGTGCGCGGTCAGGAACATAGCTGCAGGGCGCGCAGTTTGGCAAGAGCGTGGCCGAACTGGTTTTGCCAGGACCAGCCCTGTGGCAGATGCAGGGTGAGGGGGCGTGCCTTTCGGGTGATGCGTCCGGCCAGGAAGAAGAAGCGCCGCCGCAGGGTTTTGGTGGTCGCCACCAGCTCGCCCAGACTAATGCGGCGGATCCAGCGGGCGGGGTTGTGGGCGATGACTTGGACCGCCAGCCAGGCACCGTTGGCGGGGAAGCGTCCCGAACGTAGATGGTTCGGCCCCACGCCGTATTTCAGAGCCCGTCCCGCACTTGATCCGGGGTCGCGGATGGCGTTCTCGATCTCGGCGTGGCGGCGATAGTCAGCCTCCAGTTCCCAGGTGTCACCCGCTCGGTCGGTGATGAAGGCGTGATAGCCGTAGTTGGCGAACAGCGCCAGTTGAGAGCCGGGGTGGGCTTGACCCGCCGGACGATGAGGCGCACGGCTGTCGTGTCGGGCTCATACGGGAAGGGCGTGTATTCAGTCTCGGCCACGTCGGCGGCGCCCTCCGTCCAGTACGGGATGGGCGTCCGGTCGGCCTCGGGTATGGTCTCGATGATGTTCCGCAAACTGTGTTGCTGACGGACGGTGATGGAGTAGCGGACCTTCGCCATGCGTCAGTCGGCGACAATGGCATGGTTGTAGAAGCCGCTGTTGGCCCGCACGGTGAGTTGACCCGTGGCGCGGACATGGCGTACCCGGCTCACCGTCTCTCGCAGGAAGTCGGCCGCGCCTCGGGGCCGTGTTGGCCCGGCCCTGGCGCAGCCGTGCCATCAACACCTCTCCGGCACCCGCGGCCACGGCCAACATCAGATGATAGCCTCGCTGGCCGGCGTAGCTGTGGCGCTGCGCGCCCTCCTTGCACAGCCCGTAGGTCTCGTCCACCTGCGGCGGATGGAGTCCCAGGTCGATGGTCAACGGATCAGTGCCAGGGCCGGCGCCAGCGGCCCAGCCTCGGGCCAGCGCCTCCCAGGTCATCCGATCGAGCTGGCGGACATGGCCCCACCAGAAACTCCGCAGAAAGGTCCCCAGCGTGGATGGCGCCTTCACGACACAACCCAGCACCCGCTCGGTCCTGCCAGCGCACAGCGCATCGGCGTCATCGATGTCCGCCACAGGCGGACCACCGGCCAGCGACACCGCCGCCAGGGTCAGCAGCTTATCCCCTGGGTTTGCCCGACCCGGCACATCTCCCAGATCAACGCGGTTGTCCAGCAGCTCTCCCGGTCCCAGATGACGGGCCAAGGTGACCAGCAGGATCAGTCCAGCGTTCGCCACCAAGCGGTGATCATCGAAGGCGACGGTGATGTGGTCAGGGCGCTCGCGAGGTAGCATCCATCGGGTGCTCCTCGTTTCGGGTTGGTTTCTTGTTTCAAAAACCATTATCCTCGAAGCCGGGAGCACTTTCTCACCCCTTCAGCACCCCGCCACATTCATCTCTGCGGTGGATTCGGGCTAACGTTCTGCGCCGGATGACGCGTCCCGCCAGATATGCTCGTCGGCAACGATATACCCCGCTTCTTCGGCTGCTGCCCGGCACGCCAGTTCTTGAGTCTCCAGCGATGTGCCGGAACGGCTTTGTGCACTGGTGCTGACTCTTTTATAGACTCCGGTACGCATCATACGACATCCTGATTTGTGAACTAAATTCTGAAGATCCCTCGGCGACCAAACCGTCGCTGCTTGACCGAAGGCCGCCCAGACCACGCTTTAGGGCTGAGCGGCCTTCGGTACGGGCCCAATCAACCTTGGGGGTTTTTTCGGGTGTAGCGCGACAGCACGTGTGAGACCCATCGTCGCTTGCTGCCTCCGTCCGGAAGCCGGTACCACCGCACCCTGACGTTGGACCCACACCGAGAGGACCAACCGGGATCGTCGACCGGCGTTGTGGGCAGAGATTCAACGCTGTCATGGCGCACAACGTCTGATTGGTGCGCAATGTCAGGATAGCCCTGCGATTGAGTTCCCGCCGGATTGTCATTATCATGCGGGCCAGACGACTGCGGCCCGAACCGGTCCAGGTGGTGGGCCGCGCCGGAGCTGCCAAACTCACGCGGCCCTTTTTGTTTGCTCGTCATAAGACTTCTCCTATTGATTTCGTCGTCCGGAAGCCGCGCCGCAGGTCTGCCAGGAGCAGCAATTGCGCCGTGCCGCGGACCGCTGGCAGTTTCACGCCAGACATGTTGGTCATCAACCTCGCAGCCGTCAGCGGCAGCCCGTGCCCGGCATGCCGCCTGCTGAGCATAGAAAGACTTATTTCCCTCCGGGTCGGGGTTGATACAGCGAGCGTAAATTCCGACAGCCATTCTCATCCTCCGCGCAAAGTGCGCTCACCCAGGAGGCTGCGTGGAATACGCAGTCAGTAGCGCGGAAGCCTACTGGCCCTGCACGAAATGCACCTCCACATCGCGCGACTTGAACTCGCGCATCAGCATCAGCAGATCGACGAAGTCACGAGACAATCGTGCGAGATCGTCAACAAACAGCGCGTCAAATTCGCCATTTGCTGCCATGAGGCGCACCTTGTTCATCTGTGGCCGGTCCAGGTCTGAACCCGAACCAACCTCGGTGAGAATGTCCCTAGAGCCGATCACGTACCCCAGGGATTCCGCCAGCTTGGTGCATGCCTCAACCTGTGCGTACAGCGGCGCTCTGCCTTCCTGTCCTAGGGTTGCACTTCGGGCGTATATTTTCCCCTTCCTTTCCTTTGCCGACATGTCGATCCTCCTTTCCTCCCGGGTCTTGTCCTTCCGGGTCTCGGTTGTCCCAAGTCCGCCGACTTGGCATCGGACTTTCTGCGTTCGACCGCTCTGCGATCTCGTGCAGACCGTCTCCCATGATGTACCGCCTATAGATCACCTGAAGTCCCGGTTCTTTGACCGAAATCGCGACTAGATGCCGTCTGGGTGCTATGCCGGCGGCCTTTCAGTCATTTTACCCTGACCGCGGTCTTGGCAAATCGGACGTCCGATCCGCCAAGACTGCGATGATCTTTTTGCCTCACCGAAGAATATTACCGAGACTTTAGCACCGGGTGTCCCGCGTCAACCATATTTGCCTATTTGGCGTCAATCAGTTTTGCCGGTTCACCTCCTCGGCCGCGGCAGTCTCGCCCCGTTGCTGTGCTGCGTCAGTCCGGTAGCTGGGGACGTCAAACTCCAGGATGACGGAGTGGTGGACGACCCGGTCGATGGCCGCGGCGGTGGCCATGGGGTTGGCGAATTTTCCTTGCCGCCGGCTGCTGACGACGGTGGGCCGGCCGCAGGTGTGTTGGTGCGGTTCGGGAGCGTCGGCCGGCTACTCGGTGACGGCCGGCGCCGTGAGGGTTACCGATAGCGGCCAACTGCGCGACGGTTTTTGAAACGACCGGTTGAGGTCCTCCGCGCGGGATTTCTCCCCTGCCGGTCAGGTCAGTTTGCTCTGTATCTGTACTTCTTCCGAGTTTCCGGCACGCTCCGGTTACGGCGACTGGGCAGGTCCAAGGACCCGGTAGCCATTCTTCTCCTCTGTCCGCTCAGCCATCGGCAATATCTCGACCACCACATTGGCTAGGCCGACGACCTCGCCGTTCTCGGCGAATCTGTAGCCATCACCGATTGCGCCGCTCCAGGTTATTCCGTAGAGGCAGTCCCTGAACGCATCGGCGTCCTGGTCGTCGTCGGTGATTAACGACAATAGGGGGTGCGGGCGCGCCGATCTGGCTGCCGCCGACGATTCCTTGTCGGCCGCACGTCTCCCCGGGCCGATCCCGGAGGGGACACGACGCACGTCGCCCGGGCCGATCCCGGAGGGGACACGACGCACGTCGCCCCGGGCCGATACCAGACGACAGGCTCTCTTGGCGGCGTGTCCGCCATCCGCACCGTGGTCTTGCTGCGCTTGCACCAATTCCCCTTCAGCGCGAAACGCCGCAGCGGCGGGTCCGATACCTGGCATCCCCGCATGGCCAGCAGCTCGTGGATTCGGGTCATCTGCGGCCGGTCTTTGGTGATCCACTGGTAGATCTGGTCCGACCACGGCTCCAATTGGTCCTGCCGAGGCATCGCCAGCCGGCTCAGTTGGTCCTCGGTCGTCGCCGGCCCACCTTGCGTGATGCCCTGCAACTCTCAGGCTTACCCATTTTGTCATCGCGCGGAGCGAATCGACGGGGTGATCTCGTTACTACAGTAGCGTTCCTTGCCTCAACGAGATTGCCGCGCTTCGCTCGCAATGACGGTTCCAGTGAAACTGGGTACGCATGAGCCTGCAACCGCGCCGCCGCCAGGCACTTGCGTACCGTATTGCGCGACAACCCGGTGCCCGTCGCGGTCCGCCGCTGACTGTTTCCCGCCTTCCAAAGGCGGATGACTTCTCGTAGCTCCATTCGGTGAACCTACCGGTACGCCATCGCTGCACCTCAATGTCGAAGTGCAACAATGGTCGCCGATCTGGCCCCCCAAGTGGACTAATGACCCTGTGAATCTGTGTTGCTGTTCTACGATTCTGTCATCAGCTAACTGGTCAGCGAAAATGTCACCCCATGATGGAAGTGACATTGAAACAGCGAGAACAGGCAAGGATCAAAGTGCTCAACACCGTACTGGAATACCACCTTCCCATCGCCCAGGCCGCCGAGATCATGGGAGTCAGTGAACGCCACACCAAGCGCCTGGTGGCGGCCTACCGCAAGGACGGTCCTGCGGCGCTCGAATTTGTGACGTGCGTCACAAATTCAGTCGGGTCCTTGCATGGGCCTGGCCGTCGGGGGCTAGATTAGAAACGCCACGGCCCAGGACCACCATGCCCCTGGCCGAGCATCCGAAACGGCTTGCCCACAGCAGTGGGCGATCGAAGCATCTCCCTCGCGATGATTCGAAACGACGTCCGATTTGCAAAATCGCGGTTACGGTAGAATTATGAACGGACATGGCCAACCCGGGCACTTAGTTGCGAAATCGGCCAAGGCCAGCCCGATACAGGAGGTGAAAACCGAATTTGCAAGACGTCTAGCGCACGGGCTTTGCACTGGGCGCGACGCTAGCACCGCGTTTACCGAAAAGGAGCATTAGCATGAGCAACGAGATTGGGCCGCACAGAGTTGGACGCTGCGGTACGGCCCTCGACACGAGCCGAAATGGCTCTCCATCGGTCGCCTTCGATGATAGCGAAAGCGCTATCGCAACGCAAGGCGCTGATGCCGCGGGCCACGACGAGATAGCCGGCGCCGGCTCCCCAACGGGAGCCTCACCTCCGGCTTTCCCCATCATCTATGATTCCGGCTGGGCCGCCCAGGGGGGATTCCAAGTCCGGGTGCAGTGGCGCGGAGTCCCCGACGACGGCCGCCGCCGGAGGTTCTTCAGGGACATCCTGTCGCGCACGCCCGTCCCTGGCAGCCAAGAATAATCACTCATGGCGCCCAGGGCCTTTCGGGTCCGGAATGCCGGCTCTCAGGTCCTGGGCCCACCACCTTCAGGATCACATCATGAAGCGCGGAGCAATGTACGTCCGGACCGGCAGCCTCACGATGGATGGAGAGGTAGAGGCATCGCTTCGTCATCAGTGCGTCGCCTGACGGGACCCCTGATGATCGAATTCGACGCAGAGGGTCTGCCCGCCCTACTGGTCAGACCCCTGGACCTCGGTACCCGATGGTGCGCTCGGTTCCGGAGAAGTTCGACCAACCCATTACATCAATACCGGGTGCGTCGCAACGGCCTAGCACCGATTGCCTATCTCACACCATTGGAGTAACCATGATTGTCCGAGAGATCTTCGATCGGGCGATATCAGGGGAGGCCCTGTCCCACATCGCCCAAGATTTGAACCGGCACGGAGTGCCGACGAAGCAAGCCGGCCGTTGGGCGGCTACTTACGTCAAGGCAATGCTTCGTCGGACTTCATAACTATGGGGTCCATCACTGCTTGCCATCAATGCCGAATACATCGCGATATTCGGTTCCCAAATCAACTCAAACCCTAGGAGGAACTATGATCGCAGCGATCTACGTGACCGAATCAGAGACCACGAGTTCGTCGTGCTCCGCCCAAGAAGCTGCATGCCGCGCCGCGGCCGCTGCTGCGGGTTACGAAGTCGTCGGCGGTCAGGTCTGGCGGGAAATACGCTCCGGCGTGACCGCCGACCGGCCGCAGTTGGACCACATGATGGCCGCAGTCCAAAAAGGTCAGATAGACACAATTTGGGTATGCGCACCGGCTTGCGCAATCGAAATCATCAACCGCCTCCACGATATCGGTATCCAACCCGAGGTTGCCCTGACATGTGAACGGTCAGATGTAATCAACTTCCTCGCCGCTGGACGGCGGGCTGAGCAGCAAAGACGCGCCTGGGCGGAGCGGTCACAGAGGGGAAAGGAAGCAGTCGCTCAACAAGATCGTCTACCGGTCGGCACCATCGTGTTCGGGTACGACTACGACGCCAGCAGCAAGCGCCGGGTCGTCAACTTTTCCGAAGCGGTGATTGTTCGAGAAATATTCGACAGGGTGATAGCAGGGGAAGGCCTTTCCCGCATCGCCCAAGATTTGAACCGGCGCGGCGTGCCGACAAAACGCGGCGACCGTTGGGTGGGCGCCGCCGTAAAGGCACTTGTCCAACGCACTTCCTACTACGGAGTGGATTACTACGGTGGTTCACGTCGTATTGGGACAGGCTCAACAAAATCGGCACGTGTTGAAGTCCCTCACGAAGAGTGGGTGAAGATCGAGGGCTACTCTCCGACCATTGTCGACAGAAAGATCTTCGAAGCCGCTCAGAACGCATTGCGGGCGCAAGGACGTATCCTACCTCCGAACGGTCGCCAGTCCGACGGGTCCTGAGTCGGGTATCTCGATGCGCTAGGCCTGCTGCCCGGTCGCGTGCAGATGGTCAGGGAGCGTGGCGTTGCCACGCTCCCGTTGGCACAGCGATGCAGACTGACCCCGTTCTCCCGACCAGAACGCTCCCAATTTCGTGGTCGGGGAGCGTAAAGGATGACGCAGTCACCATATGGAGACGGCGGTGATTTTTCGGGGGCGCGCGTCAAACTCCCACTGACAAGACCAGACCAAAGAACGGAGCCGGGGCGTTATGGAACCGCCGGCTCGGTGGCACCGATGACGCACAATAAGGCCGAATGGAGACCCAGATGAATTTTATGACCGACAACCCTAGGCAACCTCCCGAGGGTTGCCGCTTCGCCCCGGGAAACCGCGGCATTGGTACGCCATGAGAGCAGCGATATACCTGAGAGTCAGCACCCAACAACAAAGCGACTGGGGCACGTCACTCGATAGCCAAGAAGCCCGTTGCAGAGCGGTTGCGGCTGAGTCCGGATATGAAGTGCTCGACAAGCACATCTTTCGCGACGTCGGTTCTGGAACGAACCTCGAACGGGATGGACTCTCCGCTTTGCGGCGGGCCGTTCAGCAAAGGGAGGTGGACGCTATATGGATTCATGATACGGACCGCATCGCCAGGAACGCTGTCGATTTTATGACCATCTTTCGGGAATTTTTGGATCACGACGTCTCTCTGAAATCCGTCCGCAAAGCAGTGAACACAGGCCCCTACGGCGACCTGATCGCATTTATCGACGCCTGGGTTGATGAGCAAGAGCACAAATCCATTTTACGGAGGTCGAAAGATGGCAAGAACCACTCGGCCAGAGGAGGGCTCCTCAGGATCGGCGATCTCCGAGGTATCTACGGGTATGACTACGTACCCGAGACGAAAGGAAGGGTCATCAACCAAAACGAGGCAGAAATCGTACGGGAAATTTTCGCCAGAGTAACCGCAGGCGACAGTTCCAACTCAATCGCACGTGATTTGCAGAGACGCGGCGTCCCCACGAAACGGGGCGGATTGTGGGACTTTTCGACCATCAAGGCGATTGTGAATCGCACCTCCTATTATGGGCTGGATCTGTACTGCCGCACCCGTCGTCAGGTCGTGAATGGCAAGGTCAAAAGGGTCAAATTGCCAGAACAGGATTGGATCCGAGCGTACGACTACTCGCCGGCAATTATCACTCAGCAGGAGTATGAGGCAGCCCACCAGTCCCTCCAGGCAAAGAACAGGAGACGACCCAGAAAGGGACACCACCCGTTGAACGGGTACGTTACTTGCGGAGCATGTGGCGGGAAAGTCTCTGGACGCTCCAGTATCTATTACCGCTGCGTGCGGTCTGTTGCCAAAAGGAACTCACCGAAGCGGTGCGACGCCGGACACATCAGGAAGGACGCTCTCGAAATGTGGGTATGGGCAACGGTGTGCGCCACGATCCGGGATCCCCAAACGATTTTCCCTATTCTGTTTCCCAGAATGATGGGTGACCCCGAGCAAATCGAAGCCAAGCTCGCGGCAACGCACCGGGCAATTGAGCAGAACGAACGGCATCATCATCAATTACTCGATCTTTGGCAGTCGGACACGATAGAGGACGCCGTTCTCCACGCCGGTCTCGCAGACCTGAGGGCAGAATGGGAACAACTGCAACAAGACGTTGAGGAGTTGGAAAACCAACGGTCCAAGTCCCTTGACCTAGCCGCACGTGCGGCCCAGTTTACACGCGCGTGCAGGGAGGTTGCTGACCGAGTAGATCGTTTCAATCCCGAAGAATTGCCAGCAATCCTCTCCACATTTGGCGTACGCATCACGGCGACTAGGGAAAAGGCCACATGCACCATATCCGTTGACCCGGACACCGTTGCCGGCACTTTATCGCCTGTGGTCCGTTAACGCAGAAACTGTCCAGCACCTGCACCGGGGTGCGATCATGCAATGGCATATCGTAGCAGCACGGAAACAACAAGCTGCGAGTGACCTGAACAATTCACCCGAAATCAAAAAAGGAGTCCAACATGATCGCTGCCACATATTCGAGAGTCAGCACGACGCAGCAGGAAGAAGGAACGTCGCTAGCATCTCAAGAATTGAGGTGCCGCCAAGAGGCGGAAAAAGACGGCTACACCGTCCCTGAACGATTGATGTGGAGAGACCAAGCGAGCGGCGCGGATTTGCACAGGGACGCCCTGAATGAAGTGCGTCGCGCTGCAAAAGAAGGGGAGTTCAACGCGCTGTATGTGTACGCTATCGACCGCCTATCGAGAGAACCCTTAGAACTCGGAACGCTTCTGAAAGAATTTGAGGAAATTGGGGTCCATGTGCATTTTGTCGTAGATCACATAGGCGACGGTACGGAGGCACCATTGATCGCTTACGTTCTTGGCCACGCTGCCAAGCAGGAACGGTTGCGATTCAGGGAGCGCAGTATGAGGGGAAAGGAGACTGTTGCCAGAGAAGGGAAGCGACTGCCTCATGGAGACGGAAAGGGAGTATTAGGCTACAGATACGACCCAATCACAAAAAAAAGAACCGTCATTCCGGAGGAAGCAAAAATCGTCAAAAGGATATTCCACGAGGTGGCTGAGGGCCACACGCTCAATGGAATCCGCAATAGCCTCATGGACGACGGTATCCCGACCAAACAGGGCAACAAGGTCTGGCACGTCACGACGTTGCGACAGATTCTCAGTCACACCATGTACATCGGGGTTGACACTTACGGGAAAAATCGTGTCATAACTTCCAACAAGACCACGGAGGACAAGACAAAGAGAGGCGAGCCCAAGAAAAGAATTTTTCCGCAGCCTGAGAGCGATTGGATTTGGATCACGGGATATACGGAGCCCATCATCACTCGGGAAGAATGGGACGCGGCCCAGGCCCAACTCGCCAGGCACCAATCGGTCCGTAGAGAAGGACAGAAAGTCAATTTCCTGACGGGAATTGTGACCTGCGGCGCTTGCGGCCACGCTGTCAGATCAGCGCATCTGAAATATTATCGCTGCCAGAAAACTCATACGGGAAGGCACATTGAGCGCACATGTTACGAGTCCAATATCCCCAAATCAGCGTTGGAGAATTTGGTGTGGGAGAAGTTTTGCGATATGCTCCTCCAGCCTGACGCTCTTCTAAACGCGGTCCGATCCACCATGGAAACGGCACACCGAGACTTGCCTGCCGAGATAGATGAGGCCAGGAGAGCACTCGAAAAAACTGAACGCCAATACGGCCAGTTGCTGGATCTGAAAGGAGCAGTGCCAGAGACAGTATTCGACGACCGCCTCAAAAGGCTAAATGACCAACATCATCACCAGCAGGTTGAGTTGGAAACTCTCGGACGCCTGCAAGAAAACCAAGTCGATGTCGCTTCTGAGGAAGCCGGAATCCTCAAAAGGTGTCAGGAGGTTGCCGCCAGAATTGACGCAGCAGATGACGAGGAAAAAGGGAAAGCACTCAGGCTATTTGGAGCGAGCGTCGTCGCGACCCGTGAGAGAGTGGAAATCCAGCTGGCGGTGGACTTTCACTCAAATAGTGTGACCGTTTTATCGCCATCAACAGGTTGATCACCACAAAGGTTCCGACCACCACGAAGCTGACGAAATAGACCCACGCGAAGGGATGCTTCCGCATCGCCGTGTCCATGACCTCGGTCCAGCCGTCCAGCGTGATGATGTTGAACAGGGTGAGGAGCGATATCGCGAGGCTGCCCCAATGTTCCGGATCGTGGGCGTGGAAGAGATGGAAACCCATGATGGCGTAGATGTACACCACGACGCTCATCAACATGATCACGTGACCGACGCTTGGAATGGAGCGCACCAGCGCCGCCACGATGAGCCTCAGGTCCCGGATCGCTGAGATCAGGCGCACCACGCGGAGCAGGCGGGCCAGCCGGGCGATCATCGCAAACTGGCCGGTGGCCGGTATCAGGGCAAACACAATCACCATGAAGTCGAAGATGTTCCAGCCGTCGCGGAAATAATCCTGCATGCGCGGCCACAACGCCACCATCTTGAGGATGGCTTCAACGATGAAGATCCCCAGGGCTACCTGGTTTCCCAACTCCAGCCAATGCCCGTAGGTGTCGGCAATGAACGCGGAAGTTTCCAGGCCCAGCAGGGCGCCGTTGACGATAATAACGGCGATGATGAAATATTCGAACCAGTTGGAGTTGACCAGGCCGGCCGAGATTTTGACCAGTTGATTCATGGGACCGCGCTACAGCGTTGAAAATCGCACCTATTTTACGGCAGTTCATCCCCGATGCCGTGTCTGCGGCGTGGGATGAATATCCCTGAAACCCCCACACGCCGTCGAAATCGGCGACACCAAACGCGCCTTGAGCGCGGCTCGGCGCGATCAAGAGCACCGGGCCGGCCCAATACCCAGCGCATGGTCTGCGTCAGGCATTCAGCGCCAGCGTCTAGCGCGGAAGGCGAGCTCGGGACTAAGGAAGCAGAAACTGCGAACCGACCCCGAGAAGCTCCAATCCGTCAGCCGCAGGGCATTACCGGCTGGCCGTCCTCGATTCGCAGCACGAACCGGTAGTCGTAGCCCAGTTCGCGAATGCGGTCACCGCCGTCCCCCCGGTCGAACACGGCCACAACCTGCCTGACGACGGACCCGGCTTCCTCAACGGCCCTGATGCATTCGATGATCGAATCGCCCGTGTAGCAGGTGTCATCGACAATGGCCACCTGCGGCTCGAGGTTGCCTTCGATCCGGTTGAGCATTCCGTAGCCTTTCGCCTCGCCTCGCACGTAGAAACCGGTGCGCGGTACGCCGGACTGGTGCACCACCGCCGTCACCACGGGGATCGCCGCCGTGGCCGGCCCGCCCACGCAACGGACGTCGTCGGCAAGCATGTCGCCAATGATGCGGCCGGCCAGGATGCTGCCCTCGGGACTGAGCATGAATGCTCGCCCGTTGACGTACCAGTCGGTCGTCTGGTCGTCCTCCAGGACAAAGCGTCCCCTATGGATGTGCTGCCGGACCAGCTCGGCCATGGCTTGCAGATTGTCCATTCTCGATACCAGGTGAGTGAAGCATTCGCCCGGTCACCAACTCCGGGCACCGACGGCCGGCGCCCGAACGGAGATCCGGTGTACGCAAAAGCCAAACCCTTGTCCCCGGTTGTTTCGTGACGCCGGCCGGGCGTTTTCCGGCAATTGTAAACCATGGGAAACTCATGTGGTTGGGTCCACTCGTCCAGTCTGTCGACGCCATGCAGCGTCGCGATACGTGCGCCGGATATAGTTATGTAACCATATCAGTGAGATGCCCACCTCATCATGCGTCTGGCGTAGTGACCCTCCTTTCTCCGGCAACCGGGCTGCGCCAGAGGCGCAACCCGCCGCGCATTTACGGTCATCCCTGGAACCACCAGGCAGGCAGGACGAGAGTCCGTTACTGATTCGTTACAAATTCGACATACTTGCGTAATGAATGTTTGACTCCGATGATTGAAGTGGGTATGATACCGCCGACGCAGGCGATCACTCTACGAGTCACCTATCGAGACTCTGTGAAAGACACTCGTTCTCAGAGCCACGGGATAAGTCGACGTTAGATTGGCATGTCACGCCCGCGAGTCCAGCACGCCAGACATTAACACGGATTGATCATGCCTGCACATATATCGACTGACGCCTCGACCAGGATGGCCGGGCCCCAGGGAATTGACCAGGAGCCTCCAGGCAGAACCAACGACCTTTTAGAAGCATGCCTCCGCGTCTCCGAAAGCTTGGAGACCGAGATTGTCCTGCAAAGGGTGATCGATAACGCGCGCTGGCTCACCAATGCTCGCTATGGAGTGCTTCTGGCATACAGCGCTTCGGCTGAAGTCGAAGGCATATTCTTATCCGGCGACACCGAAGGAGAATTCCATGGTGTCCAAACTCCGCCGCAGGGCAAGGGACTACTCGGCTACCTGAACGAAGTCCAGGGCCCGTTGCGGGTGGCAGACATTGCCAGCCATCCCCGGTCGGTTGGGTTGCCCGACGGACATCCTCCAATGCGGACGTTCCTGGGCATGCCGATCCGTCGCGACGGGGTCCACATCGGCAACATTTACCTGACCGAATCCGAAACCGGCGAAGAGTTCACGCCGGATGACGCAGACATCATCGAGCGCTTCGCCACGCACGCGGCAAACGCAATCTCCAACGCGCGCAAATTCGAAGCCGTACTGCGAAGAAAGACCGACCTGCAAGCGTTGGTCGATATAGCCCCGATGGGCGTAATCGTCTTCGATGCCAAAAGCGGGCGACTGCTGGTCGCAAACCGCGAATGCCAGCGCATGGTTGACGATCTGCAGCTCCCTGGAGGGTCCTTCGAGCGGCTGCCGGAGGTGGCTTCGTTCCGGCGGGCTGACGGTCGGGAAGTCTCTTTCGGTGAGCTGCCGACCTCCCGGGTTATGCAGAGTGGCGAAACGGTGCGCGCCGAGGAAATTGTCATCTGTTTGCCCAGCGGACGTTCCATTACCACCCTGGTCAACGCCGCGCCCATCTACTCAGATAAGGGCGAAATTGTGTCGGTAGTGGTGGCCATGCAGGACATGAGCCCCCATTTGGACGACGAAAAGTTGCGATCCGATCTCCTCGGCATGGTCAGCCAGGAGCTGCGCACGCCGTTGAGCACGATCAAGGGCTCTATCGTCGCTTTGACCGATGTGGTCGGCTCGATGCACTCGCCCGAGCCTTTGCAACTGCTGCGGATAATTGACCACCAGGCGGAACTGATGCGCACGCAAATCAACAGCCTGATTGATTTGTCTCGCATCGACGCTGGCACGCTGCAACTTTCCCTGGAAAACACCGACGTGCATCAGCTGGCTTCTGACGCGATCAATGAATTTCGGCGCAACCACGCCGGCCAGACCTTTGACGCTCGAATCCCATCAGACCTGCCCCACATTCTCGCGGACCGGGAGCGGGTCGACCGGGTCCTGCGCGACCTGTTCGCCCACAGCTTCAGGTATTCCACCGAATTGGCCACCATCACGGTCAGCGCTGAATTGCAGGACTCTGAGGTCGCCATCTCAGTGTCCACCGTCGGAGATTGCGGCCACAGCACCCAACCTCCCCAGCTATTCGAAAGGTTGCGGGTGGCCCGAATGGGCGAAGGCCACGAAGGCGCGGAGGACGGTGGATTAGCCCTGGCGATCGCCCAAGGTGTGGTCAACGCCCATGGGGGACGGTTCCGCGTTGTGCGCAGCGAGGATCAGCACGGGGTGACGTTCTCGCTGACCATTCCTGTCGCCGAAGTAGAGTCAGTTACGACAACATCCGAAACCAGCAATGGCGCTGTCCCTGTTCACCCGCCGGCTGCCGAGAAGCCCAGGGTCCTGGTGATCGCCGAGGATCCGCACATCCTCAGCACGATGCGCCGAACCCTGTCACGCGCCGATTTTGCCCCCATGGCCGTGTTTGACCGCGCCGACTTGGAGCGGCTGGTTGCCGAGCAAAAGCCGGAAGTCGCAGTGATCGACCTGGCCAGATCGGACGAAAGCGGGTTTGCGCTGGTGGAATGGCTCACGACGTCGCATCGAGTCTCGGTGATCGGCATCCTGGAACCGGGCGACGAAGCGAGCGCGGTCCTGGCCTACGAAAAAGGCGCTGACGGTTACATCGTCAAGCCTTTCTCGCCCACCGAACTGGTGGCAAGGATCAAGGCCTCCCTGCGCAGAAAAGTGATCTCCCACCCGACGGATGCGGACGACGGATACGCCATGGGACGGGTGAGCATCGACTACACGTCCCATCGGGTCACGGTATCGGGCCAACCGGTGCAGTTGACGGCGACCGAGTACAAACTGCTGCACGAACTCTCCGGCAGCGCCGGGCGGGTAATGACACAGGACGAGTTGCTGCACCGAGTCTGGGGACCCGAGTATGCCGGCGAATCGCAACTCCTGCGCGCTTACGTGAAAACCCTGCGGCAAAAGCTGGGCGACAACGCCCGAAAGCCGTCGTACATCTTCACCGAGCACGGCATCGGTTACCGGATGGCAAAGGCATAGCCGCCAATCGAACCTCCGATCCGTCTCGATTACGCCGGCCAGACGTTCAGCAGAACAAGCGCGATCAAAAAGGCGGCGCCGGGAGATCTCCCGGCGCCGCCGATCATTGTGCGCTAACGGCGTGGAGTTTACCGACCCATGGCGTAGCCGTCCCGCCGCAGGTCAGCGCCACCGAACAGGCTCCCACGCTCGCGATCAACCTCGATGGCACACAGCGAGCCCATGCGCGGCGTCCACTCGTTCCACACGTCCACGTCATGGCCGCGCTTGCGAAGGTCGTCCACCACTGACGGTTCGATGCGGGACTCGACACCCACGAGGCCGGGGCGGTAAGCGTGCGGCCAGAAGGAGTTGGGGAAACTCCATGTCGACGCTCGCGGGGCTTCGATGGCTTGCTGCACGTCCATGCCAAACTCAGCAACGTTCAGGAAGAGTTGCACCATCGACTGGGGCTGTACGTCGCCGCCCGGCGTTCCGAAAGGCATCCACGGCTTGCCATCCTTGAACGCCATCGCCGGATTGGGAGTGAGGCGCGGCCGCTTGCCAGGCGCAAGACCGGCAGGATGGTCTTCATCCAGCCAGTTCTGCGCGCCGCGGGCCGACACCATGAAGCCAAGACCGGGAACAATCGGCGCGCCGCCGAACCCATCGCTGGGCGTGGCCGAGAACGCATTGCCCCATCGATCCACCGCGCAGATATACGACGTGTCGGCTGACAGTGGACCGGCCACCGGTTCGGGTTTTACGGCCGCGCGGCCGCTCCCCGACTGGTGCGCCCAGGGATCGCCGGCATCGGGCATCTCGGGGTGGGCCCGGCGGGAATCGATCTCTCGCCGACGGATTTCCGCATACTCCCGGGAGAGCAGGCCGGCCATGGGCACGTCCACGAAGTCGGGGTCGCCGTAGTAAGCATGTCGGTCGGCGAAAGCCAGCTTAAGCGCCTCCAGAACCGTGTGGATGTATTCCGCGGAGTTGTGGCCCATGCCCTGCAGGTCACACCCTTCCAGTATGCGCAGCGCGTGGAGGTTCATGGGTCCCTGGCACCACGGCCCACATGCGTAGACATCTATACCCTTGTAGTCGATCATGGGCGGAGTATCCACGCCCACGGAGAAGGCTGCCAGGTCGTCCATGGACAGCCACCCACCCTGGCTCCGGATGAACGCGACCATCTCCTCGGCAATGTCACCCTTGTAAAACAGGTCGCGTGCGGCCTGGATGGCGGCCTCGCGGCCCTGTCCCGCCGCAGTTTGCTCGGCGTCAATCATGCGCCGGAAAGTCCGGGCCAGGTCGGACTGTACCAGCAGATCGCCGATGCCCAGGGCTTTGCCTCCGGGATAGAAGATCTCCATGGTGCTGGTCCACTGGCTGGTGTCCCCTTCGTCGAGGATGATGTTGTCGCCGCTGCTGGCCAGCGCCCGGTTCAGCGTGGCGGGTATCGGGAAACCGCCGGCGGCGATTTCCAGCGCCGGCGTGACCACCTGCTCGAAGGTCATTGTGCCGTAACGGCTGAGGGTGGTGAGCCATGCGTCCGGCGCGGCCGGCGTCACGGTGCGCATCACACCGTGCGGCATGTCTCCGCCGTGTTCGCTCCGGAAATAGTCGATCGACGCTTCGGCAGGCCACCGACCGAGGCCGCTGATCTCCCTGGTGTCGCCCGTCTCGGCGTGATGGATGATGATCGGAGCCACGCCACCGAAGCTGGTGTACTGGGGCAGCGTCACATTGATCACGATGCCGGCGGCAACGCCGGCGTCAATAGCATTACCCCCCTGCTCAAGGATCCGGTAGCCGGCCGCGGTTGCCAGGTAGTGACCGGTGCTTACCATGTGGGTAACGCCGCCCACCAGTGGGCGATAGCTTCTCAATCCCAATACCATAGTGCCCTCCGCGGCACGGGCCGCGTTCGAATTCGGTGGCCATTGCCTGGGCGCAGTATAGGGCATCGGCGTGGGGGCCGCCAGTTTGAGGTCAACCCGGTCCCACCCGGCGAAGAAACAGAACGGGGGATTATCACAGGGCAATCGCGTCTTCAATACATCGGATACAAGGGTCTGGATTGTATCCCGGTAAGCCATCACGCGCAGACATCTCCGCGCCTGGAAGTTCCAGAAACCCCTCACGCGTACCCATTCTGTCATCGCGCGCCCATTCTGCATTCGCGTGTGCCCATCCTGTCATCGCGAGGAGCGGAGCGACGTGGCGATCTCGTTCCCGCAGTAGCGTTCCTTGCCCCAACGAGATTGCCGCGCTTCGCTCGCAATGACAAGCCGCGGAAAGCGGGGACGTGCTCGCTTGCAACGACAGGTTTGCAGAAACTGGGTACGCGTGACCCAAAAACCCTCCTGTCACTCAAAAACCCCGCGTCGAAATATCCTGCCCATCCCGTTCATCCTGTTTATCCAGGTAAATTTCACCGTTCACCGCTGCCAATTTCAACCCCGGAGCCATCGCTGACTAAGACGCGATTGCCCTGGGGATTCTCACAGTTGTTGCCACAAGCCGATGCAATCGGGATACAATGCAATTCAGTTCGGGTAACTCGGCGCGACGACACTTGGCAAGTCAGAAGGTTCACACCCGCGGGTCATCGTGATGCCAGACCGTGACACACAACGCTCCCGATCAACCCAGGTTGGCATCCTGATGAAGGCCTACCGGGAGGCATTTTCATCCGGTAACGGAAACCGGGGACTGACGCAAGAAGAATTGTTGCGGCGCATGGCGATGGTGGACAGTCAGTATGCCGACCGTTCCAGCCATACGATGGTTTCCCGCTGGGAATCGGGCGTCACCCGACCCAACAAACAGCGGATAGAAGTATTCTGCAGGGCCCTCGACCTTTCCGAGGCCGAGGTGGACGGGCTGATGACGCTGGCTGGGTTCAAGACCGGTACCGCCGCCCGCCCAGAGCGCGTGGAGGAACCCGTCGCATCCGACGCCTTGACGAGCGTCCCGTCGGAAACGCCGACCGCAAACCCCGCGGCCGAACTGGAACCTCCCGTGGGTCTCATTGTCTCGGTGGGCATTGGGGAGGCGCTCCGGTTCAGCGTTATGAGCTGCCTCCTCCCCGGTCTGTGCATCCTCGCCAGCGGTTACATATTGATGGCGGCGGGCCTCATGGACCCGTGGCTGCCCACCGTCTACGTCGTTTCAGTCATGAGCTTGATGCTGGCATACAAGTTCATGCGAATGCGCGGCGCCTATGCCCTCCAGGAATTCCTTTCCGTATCACTGTTCTTTCTGCTGAGCGCGCAACTGCTGGCATCGGCCATGACGCGCATGGACATCTACGGGTTCTACACCCTGGGTGAATTCGCGGTGAAGCCGTTCCCGTACATGCTGGCGCTATTGGTGAATTTGATAATCTCCTCAGCCTCGGCGCTGGTATTCCACCTCCTCTGGAACTGGCAATACGGCTCAGGCCGTGGCGCGAATGACCCGTTGCGACGGGCGATTACGGTGGTGGTGCCTCCTGCGGCGCTGGCGTACCTCAGCATACTGGTGCTCTCGAACATCGGAGTGTGGATAGAGTTCGGCGTCCAACTGGCCGCGCTGTCCGGGACGTTCATCATTTTGCTTTTGTTGCGAGACCCTGATGTCGATCCTCCCGAACGAGACCGCAGGTTCTTCCTGTACGTGACCGTGGCTGTATCCGCGACGATGGCAATAGTGGGTGGCGCGGCCGCGCTGGCGATTTACCTGGTGCCAGGATTGCCCGCTATCCTTCCCGACCACAACCTCCTGTACTCGTGGACCATCGATTTCGCCGCGTTGGGATATCCGGCTGAAGAAGCGATGGACAGGCTCAACGTGGGATACCTCTGGCAGAATGCGTGCATCTACGCCTACATGGTGCTCGTGGTGGGTGGAAGCTTGATTGCCGCAATGTATCGCTTCACCAGCCGGGCGGCAGCAGCAGCGGAACCAGAAGCCCTGGTTTCCCCGACCGAAACGCTGGCAGATCGGACCCAGGCATGAGGGATGCCCGGCACGGCCGGCCATTCCTGGTGCATCGGTCTTTTTACGCCGACGATCCGTAGTGGTCCCGACCGGTCCAGGGATGGTCAACCCACCCTGGCCGCGAAAACCGACGCGCGTTTCACGCTGCCAACGGGATCCCGCAAACGGCTGACCTGATCGGGCGGAAGTCGCTTGACTCCGTTGATGGCCCTGACTACGCTGGCATCGGCATCCCCCGACCCATCCTCCCAAGGCCTTTTCAATTCACCGACCCCACGTCATGGAGGGACCCGCCCATGTACGACCTGCTCATCAAAGGCGGCACGGTAATCGACCCCACGCAGAACCTGAACGGCGCATATGACGTCGCGATCACCGATGGCATGATTTCCGCGGTGGCTGCGGATATCTCGTCCGACGAGGCATCTCGCGTCGTGGAGGTACGGGGAAAATACGTAACGCCCGGCCTGATCGACCTGCACACCCATGTTTACGAGGGTGTGAACGGCAACGGCGTCAACGCGGATGTGGGCGGAGTCCGCGCCGGCGTAACCACCATGGTGGACGCCGGCAGCAGCGGGTGCGACACCTACGGTGGCTTTCCCGCACACATCATTCCCAACAACGCCACCGAGGTGATCCCCTTCCTGCACATCTGCCGCACCGGCCTGGCCACCACGCCGGACATCTTCTCGCCCAGCAGCATCGACCTGGAACGGACGATCCAGGTGGTGGAGGAAAGCAACGGCACCATCCGCGGAATCAAGGCCCGCATGGTCTCGCCGGCCCTGGAAATCATGGGCATGGAGATGCCGCGCATGGCCAAGCGCGCGGCCCGGGAGGCCGGCGTACGCCTCATGGTCCACATCGGCGACACCGAAAAGCGCTATCCCGCCGAGGTGATCCGGGACCTGCTTCCCCTGATGGAGCCGGGAGACATCGTCACCCACTTCTTCACCGCCAACCCGGGCGGCGTGCTGGACAGCGACGGCAACCTGGTGCCCGAGGCCAGGGAGGCCCACGAACGCGGGGTCTGGCTGGACACGGCCCACGGGCGCGCCAACTTCAGCTTTGACATCGGCGAACGCGTGCTCGACCAGGGGGTGGAACCCCACTGCATCAGCACCGACCTCACTGTGCCGGGACGCGTCCGCACCGTCCACAGCATGACCGAGATGATGACCCGGTTCCTAGCCATGGGCTTCACCCTGGACCGGGTGGTGGAGATGTGCACCATCAACCCGGCGCGGGCCATCGGCGAAGAGGAGCGCCTGGGCAGCCTGGAGGTCGGCAAGCAGGCCGACGTTTCGGTGCTGGACATCCAGGACGGCGACTGGGTGGTCTACGACGTGCTGGGCAACGGGCGGAACTCGGAACGCGCGGTGACGCCCGTGCTGTCGGTGAAGCGGGGCGAAGTGTTCGAAGCCGGCTGGGGACCCCGACCCTGGGGTTGGGAACCGGACAACGCCTAGGGCCGATATCGAACGTACACGAGCAAAGATAAGCAGGATTTACTGAATGAGCATTCAAGGAACCGTGGGCCGCAGGGGCGATGATGCGCTGCGAGAGGATTACAAAATGGTTGAAGTGATATTGAGTTCCCCGAGAGGGTTCTGCGCCGGGGTGGTGCGGGCCATTGACGTTGTGGAGGAATGCCTGGAGCGGTTCGGTCCTCCCGTTTATGTCAAGCATCAGATCGTGCACAACCCGTACGTGGTCGCCGAGTTGGAGCAGAAAGGGGCAATCACGGTTGAGGAGGTGGACGAGGTACCCGACGGCTCCCTGGTGGTGTTCTCGGCGCACGGCTCGCCCCCGGAGGATTTCGAGAAAGCGGCCGAGCGCAACCTCAGGGTGATCGATGCAGTGTGCCCATTGGTGACCCGGGTGCACAACGAGGCCAAAAAGTACCACCGCGAAGGCAAGAAAGTGCTCCTGGTGGGGCACCAGGGCCACCAGGAAGTTCGCGGGACCATGGGGCAGGCTCCCATGACCCTTATTAACGACTCCGCTCCGCTGGCAGAGCAGGAGGTCAGCGCTGACATGGACTGGTCCGACGACACCGAGGTGGCCGTCATAACCCAGACGACGCTGTCCGTCGGCGACACGGCCAACGCCATCGGCGCCATCCAGGATCGGTTCCCCGGCGCCGTGGTGCGGAACGATATCTGCTATGCCACCACCAACCGCCAGGACGCGGTCACGCAGATGGCCGGTCTGGTCGACGTGGTGCTGGTGATCGGCGCGCAGAACTCATCGAACTGCAACCGGTTGCGGGAGGTCGCCGAAGCCAACGGGACGCCGGCATATCTGATCAACGGCCCGGACGAAATCAACCCCGACTGGCTCGTGGGACGCCAGCGGGCCGGCATAACCTCCGGCGCATCGACTCCGGAAGTGCTGGTGGAAGCGGTGATCGCCGAGCTCAGGCCGGAAAAAGTCACCCTGTTGGAAGGCGCCGAAGAGGACATCACCTTCACGCTTCCCCGGGATTTGAGGTAACCCTCGTTCCGCCGGCGCATCCGCACCAGAGCGCGGCACTTCAGGATGGACGACCCGTTTGACGCCCGTCTTTGGGGTCAGATCACAAGGGGCCGGTGACGGTTTCGGGCCCGTCCGGCCGCAGCAGGGCCATCCCGGAAAGCTGGCTATCCCTCGGTCAGATACTTGTCAGCAATCGCGCGAATGCGATCCTCATAACGCATGATGTCGTAGATGGCATCAATGTCCACAAGCTCTCTGTCGCTCAACTCCATCTTTTTGGCGTTGGGGTTTTTGAAGTGAAGCCTGCACAAGCGCTTTCTACTCTTAGTGCTCTCATCCATTTGGATCGTGCAGTAGGTTTTACCCTCATTGCGGAAAATGTTCGCCCCGTCTATCTTGTCTCGCAAGATATACCGTATGAGCTGATGCCCTTCCACTTCCTCGGCGGTGACATGCTGCCCCTCCAACCGTTCCTCGACCAATCGATCAGCGAATTCGGCAAAGGCAGCTTTGATGTGTTCTTCGAATTCCTGCAACGCAGCGTCTCTCCATTGACGCCGTTCCGGGTCACCTTGGCGGGCAAGCAATCTGGCAAAGTCATCGTCCATCCGATCTTGGTGCACCTGGCTGAACAGGTATTCGACAATTTTATCGCGATATTGCGTGTTGACCGTCTCTTCCCGGCAGCGCTCCATGATTCGCTGGGCATCGAATTCCGTTTTCGAGAAAAGGCTCATTATTTCCACTTCACGGTCATCCACGTCATCTTCGAGGTCAACGGAAGCAAAAGGGATCATGTTCATTTGATTGACCGCACCCGGCAGGTTACCGAAAAACAGGTATTGGGCTCCGTTCGTGAGCACTCCTATATGCGCAGAAGGAACGCGACCGAAGTAGTCGTAGAGCTGCCCTGCCTTCTTGCCATCTAATTCTTCCCTGATGCGTTTGCATTCAACCAAAATGACCGGTTTCCCATCGCTCTTGATTACCAAATCTGCTTTGGCTCTGCCGCCGGACACTGGGTATTCATTCTCAACTTCATTGGTGCTAGCAGTATCGTAGCCAAGCGTTTGAATAAGCGGTATCACGATCGTCCGCATAGTGTTGCGTTCGTCAGGGTCGTTTTGCCTCTCGATCACTATACGATCTCGGATTGCATTCAACGATGTCTTCAAGTCCATTTCCAGCCTCCGCAATGATCTTTGATGTCGGGTAGTGTACGGCATGCACGCGCTAGGCACCAGCAGCCAACCATGTTGTACAGTGGGTCGAAACAAGCACTCTCGTCAATCTCGACTCACGTTTTTACAGTAGCACGAACTTCCTAGTTCTCTTTGGGTATCCCGCCAGAGTGCAACGAATATCACCAACCGGATCGGGACGCGTTTCACACGAGATCTTCTGATACCTTCGAATAGTATTATCGCCGTTGGCTGGACGCAGGTTTAGCCCAGCGCGGGCGGCCAGTGCGACTGCCTCCGCTGAGCCGCGTTTTGCACCCGGCAGGTGCTCAACTCGATCCGCCCCGCGTTTTCCCGCACCTGCTGGTACGCCTCCATGAAATTGGAAGTCAGGATGCCGGCCGGCAGCGCGAACAGCCCGATGCCCAGCAGGGCGATGAAGCCGGCGATAACACGCCCAACCAGAGTGCCCGGCACCACCTCCAGCGACGGCAGCGTGGTCAGGATCACCACCGAGGCCCACAGCGAATCGCCGATGGACCCGAACTGTTCGTGGTTCCCGTTGGGCAGATTGGTTTCCGCCGAGTGCATCAGGTAGCCCGCGGCCAGCCAGAACACGCTCAGGGTCACCAGCACGCTGACCAGTTGCGACGCCGACCGCATCATCACCCGTCCCATCAGGCGCATCGCCGGGAATCGCCTTCCGGTCATGATCAGGCGGGACACCAGCCGAAAGATCGGCAGCACCTCAACCTCGCCGAAGATGATCATCACCACCAGCGTCGGCCAGATGGCGATGAAGTCGATAATCGCCGCCACGTTGGTGGTGGCGTACCGCAGCCGGATCTTCCATCCCCCCTGCCGGTAGTTTTGGTGCCAGACGATGCACCATAACCGGATGAGGTACTCGGCGGCGAACACGCTGATGAAGAAGAACTCCAGCTTGGTGTTGCCGATGGCCAGGTTGACCGCGCTGAACATCACCAGCCCGAAGATGGTGAAATCCACGATCCGCGCCGCGCCGCCGCTGTCCGCCTCCAGCACGTGAAACACTGCATGCTGGAGCCGCACGTAGAGGTGGGCGTCGGGCAGCCGGCATTGCAGCTGGGAAGACCCGCTGGAAAATATCCCCATGGGCTAATGTGAAACAGTGTGGTCGAGAAGCAGATTAATCGGGACAGGATCCCGTCGCTGCAGGAAATCCTTTATACGGGCAATCCCCGTAATCCAGCGAGTCCTGCTTCTTACAAACCTGGGAACTGGCTTACCGCAGCTACATCGCCGTCCGCCCGCCGTCGATGACCAGCTCGCTGCCAGTCATGAACGAGGCCTCGTCCGACGCCAGGAACAGCACGCCGTACGCGATGTCTTCGGCCTGGCCCAACCGGCCCAGCGGCGTCCGGTTCATCCGGTCCTCGCGGCCGCCGGCGGCCAGCAGGTCGGCGGTCATGTCGGTCTCGATGGTGCCGGGATGCACGCTGTTGCAGCGGATGCCGTCACCGGCATGCTGGATGGCCGTGGACTTGGTGAAGAGCCGCACCGCGCCCTTGGATGCGGTATACGCCGAGGAGATGTGGTTGCCCACCAGGCCGGCGACGCTGGAGATGTTCACGATGGAGCCGCCGCCGTTGCGCCGCATTTCGGGAATGGCCGCCTTGGTGCCCAGGAACACGCCCTTCGCATTCACGCTCATCGTGACGTCCCAGTTCTCCATCGTGGTGTCCTCAACGCGCTCCGGCATGTATACGCCGGCGTTGTTCACCAGGATGTCCAGCTTGCCGAACCGCCCCACGGCGGCCGCGATGCCGTCCTTCCAGGACTGCTCGTCGGTCACGTCCAGGTGGACGAACAGGCACTCGCCGCCCAGTTCATTGATCTCGGCCTCAACCTGTCGCCCCAGTTCGTCCCGCAGGTCGCCGATGACCACCTTGCAACCCTCGCGGGAGAACATCCGCGCCTCGGTGGCGCCCATGCCCCGGGCGCCGCCGCTGATGAAAGCCACCTTGTTTTCCAATCGCATTGTTGTAGCCTCACTGTCATGATTGCTGTCGCAGTTGTTCCAGTTGCTCCCGGAGCCGGGCGTTTTCGGCCTCGGCGGCACGGCGGGCAGCTTCGCTTTCGCGACGGGCAGATTCGGTTTCCTGATGCGTCCGGAGCCATTCGGCCGTCGTGGGGTCAAACAGCCGCAACCTCAAGTCCGGCGTTACGCAAAGATCCAAATCCAGCACCGCGCTGTGGGCTCGCAGGACGCCGTCGGCGTCGGTCGTCAACGGCTGTTCCCGGTATTCCGTGCCTTCCAGGGTTTCGAATACTAGAGCCGGCGTAAAGTAGGCTCCGGTCGGATCGAAGCGCACATACTCCGTTACGCCCATTTCGGCGTAGATACGGCGCTTTTCAGTAGCATCCCGCTGCCAGGTGCCGGATGAGGCGATTTCCATGACAAAGTCCGGCGCTTTACCTTCACGCCAAACCAGCCACGAATCCCGGGGATGGGTCCCCGTTACGCCGAAGACGGCGAAAACATCGGGCGCGACGCTGACGTCGTTCCGATTCATCCGGTAGTAGATCAGCATATCGCCACCGACATACACGTCGTCGCGCTCGTGGTAGCGGACACGCAGCGTGGAGACCGTTTCAGTCAGAGGCGTGTACTGCCACTCGGATTCAGCCATGGGTTCACCGTCGGAGGATGGGTATTCGATAGTGAGGTCATCAACCTCATCCTCGTAAGAAACCTGTACTTTTGCGGGTTTGCTGACCATAGGATTAGCTCCCAATGTCTCCGGAGGAATGAGCAACGGTCTGCTGCCGACGGCAGTTTCGCATCTTCATTATAGGCGAGGCCGGCGCCGGATGCCCAAGGCTATAACGCCTGCCAGCAATCCCACGGTGGCGACCCCCATCCGCTGGTCGCCATTTCCCGCCGCCGCGCCGCAAACCATTCCGTTGCCGGTACTTTTCGTCGGGACGGATTCCGGCCGCGATCCCGGGCCCAGCGCCACGAGATCCTGGAATGCCCGCCAGGCCGGCGATGTGCGGGTGCACGACCCGGCTCTGCCATCGTGTACGTACACGATGTACGTTCCGCCCTTTTTGAACTCGTACCCGCAGGATATCTCGCTTAACTCGGTCTCGATGACCGTTGTTTCCAGGCGAGGGCCTTTCCAGACCCGGCTCAACTGAAACTCCACCTCCACCGGGTCGGCCGACGAGAGCCGGAATGGAGGATGACCCAGGGGTCTGATGAGGGTCACTTCTCCGGCAAACACCGCATCGGCCTCCGCAAGAGCTTCGGCCGGCGATCCGGGTGGCGCGCACGAGCAGGCGTGGGCGGGTCTCGGGAGCACCAACGCGGTCAGCAGACACGTGGCGGTTGCCAGCGCCACGGCCCAGCCGACGAGATTGCCGCGCTTCAGTGGCAATGAGACCCCCGGCTCGGCCGGCTGGGACGCTACTGCGCGAACAGACCGCCGTCGATCACCAGTTCGCTGCCCGTCATGAAGGACGACTCGTCCGACGCCAGGAACAACACGCCGTAAGCCACGTCCTCCGCCTGCCCGACTCTGCCGATGGGCGTCCGGTCCAGCGAGGCCTGTCGGGCCGCATCGTCCCGCAGCAGGGTCGGCGTGGTCATCGGCGTTTCGATGATGCCCGGATGCACCGAGTTGCAGCGGATTCCCTCGGCGGCGTACTGGATGGCGGTGGACTTGGTGAACAGGCGCACCGCGCCCTTGGTGGCCCCGTACGCCGGCGCCCGCCAGCTGCCGATCAGGCCGGCCACGCTGGAGATGTTGATGATCGACCCGCCGCCGGCCCGGCGCATTTCGGGAATCGCGGCCTTGGTGCCCAGGAACACGCCCTTGGCGTTGATGTCGAAGATGTTGTCCCAAAGCTCTTCGCTGGTGTCCTCGATGCCCACCTGCCGGTAGATGCCAGCGTTGTTCACCAGGATGTCCAACTTCCCGAACCGCGCCACGGCGGTGTTGACGGCGGCGTTCCACTCCTCTTCGCTGGTGACGTCCAGCTTCACAAAGACGCACTCGCCGCCGGTCTCGTTGATCTCGGCTTCAAGCTGCCGGCCCTCGTCTTCGAGCACATCGGCGATTACTACCTTGCACCCCTCGCCGGCGAACAGGCGGGCCTCGGCAGCCCCCTGTCCCCGCGAGCCGCCGCTGATCAGGGCAACCTTGTTTTCCAGACGCATACAAACACCTCCAGGATGACCGCCCGTTTGACGGCTGACGTTGGCTCCGGGATAAGGCTTCCACTGGACGCTAAGATTGTAGCCGAGCATGATAGGCAGTCAAGCGCGGCAGTGCGGAGTCTTGCCACCGAATGAGCTGGAGCAATGCGCGGGGATGGCGCTCCGGGTGGGCATACACGCACTATGGGCTATAATTGCGGGCGGACATTATTATCGGCGCGTTGACAATCGCCAGGCAAACCGCCGGCCCCGTCAGGCGTATCCGGAGCAAACCCTGAGGCCGGCGGGTCGTCAACAACTCAGACCTGCCGGCTCCAGTTTTGTCGCCACCCAGAAAAGGTACCAACGACATCAGAACGCAAACGGCACAAGCAGGGCAGAGAGAGATTAACAAAGCATGGTTCATGGCCGTGTTGGCGCTCACCGTTTTTGCGACGATAAGCGCGATCCTGATCGTCCCGCCGCTGCTGGTGGAAATCGCGACCGACCTGGACATATCGGTGGCCGTGGCCGGGCAGCTGGCGACAGCGACCTTTGCAGCTTGGGCGGTCACCGGGGTGTCGGCCGCTCCACTGTCCGACTCCTTCGGGCGCCGGCCGGTGGCCCTGGTGAGTCTGGCAGTGCTCTCGTTATCCACCCTGGGTTGCGCATTCGCGCCCAATCTGGAGACACTGATGGCGCTGCGGGTCCTGACCGGTCTGGGTGGAGGAGTGATCCCTCCCAACATCGTGGGGTCGGTTGCCGATGTCATTTCCCCCGCCAGGCGGGCGCGGGCGGTGAGCGCCCTGCTGTCGATCCAGGGGTTGGCCGCAGCCATCAGCGTACCGCTGGTTGCGGTGCTGGCCGAAGTGGGCGGCTGGCAGTTTGCGTTTGTCTTGTACGGAAGCGTGCTGGTGCTCGCGCTGGTGGCGAACTTCCTGTGGCTCCCCAAACAGCAGGGAGAGCGGGTCCGGAATTTCGCATACTTTTCCAGATACAAGGCGCTGGTGTCGATACGATACTTCCGCGTGGCGGTGCCGGTGAACGTGACGCAGCGTATCGCCTTTTGGGGGAGCATCAGTTTCTTCGCCGCTTACCTGATAAATACTTTCGGCCTGAGCGTGGGGTTCGTGGCCCTGCCGTTGGCGATAACCTCGATCGGGCAGATGGTCGGCACCTACAGCGCATCCTACGGAGCCAACCTGAGGTATCGCGCGCTGATCATCGCCGCCTGTGGCATCGTCGGCGGGGCGTTGGGGTTCGTGGTGTTTTCAGTGGAGATGGGGCTGTGGGCAACGGTGGCCGTTGCGACGCTCAGTACCGGCCTGTTGAGCGTGACCTTTCCGATCCTGATCTCCGCCAGCACCGAGTATTCCGGCGAGTCCAAGGCCACCGGTGTGGGCCTCATGGGTTTCAGCAACCAGGGCGGCGGCATGCTGGGCGCAGCCATAGCGGGGGCGCTGTTGGCCAACGTCGGCTACGGCGGAATCGGCTACATGTGCGTCGGCGCAACCGTCGTCAGCGCACTGCTGACCAGCCTGTTCGGCCGCCAATTCGGGGAAACGGCGGGCCAGAGCAAAGGGTAGATGCTCCTGCGTATCCGGTTTGTCATCGCGCGGAGCACGGCGACGTGGCGATCTCATGGCCGGAAAATGCGCGGTCACCCCGCCGAGATTGCCGCACTGCGTTCGCATTGGCGGTTTGATGGTAAGTGGGTACCTGCGTGAGGGTGGATGGGCTTGGCCGGCCCGTATGCGCCGGTTTCGATACGGTGCTGGTCCCCGGCCGCCGAGCGCGCTCCTGTAAAATGTATCCATGCTCGCAATGCTGCGCGTCCCCGGCCGCCCGTTCCGGTTGCTTTCTTTTCCGCGACGCACTCTGGTCACGGTGCTGGTGGTCCTGGCTTTCTCGATCTCCCTGGCCGCCTGCTCCACCGGCCAACCCGCCGCCGACTTCGCCCTGAAAACCTTTGCCGGCGAGGAATTTCGCCTGTCTGAGCAACGCGGCCAGGCGGTGGTGATCAACTTCTGGTACCCGTCATGCCCGCCCTGCCGGGACGAGATGCCCGCCTTTCAGGAGGTCTGGGAGGAGTACCAGGGCCGGGATGTGCGCTTCATCGGGCTGTTCGTGCCTCAAGGTTTCGACACGGAGGTCGAGGCGCGGCAGTTCGTGGATGAGTTCGGGCTGACTTTCGACTTCGCCACCGACGTGCGCGCCCGAGTGGCCCAGGAATACGCGGTGCAGTACTTCCCCACCACGTACTTCATCGACCAGGGCGGCCGGATCCACAAGATGGAGATCAGCCGCATGGACGTCGACACGCTGACCGAAATACTGGACGACCTGCTCTGATGGTCGACGTGCTGGGCATCATCCTGCTCATCATCCGCTGGGCGCACGCGCTGGCGGCGGTGGTGTGGATCGGCGGTAGCCTGTTCATGCTGCTGGCCGGCCGGTCCGCGCTGCGCACCACTGACTCGGGCGGACTGGTAGGTCGTGCGCTGGCTGCCGAGTTCCGGCCCATCGTGGTGACCGCCATCGCCGTTCTCATCGTGTCCGGCGTGATCCTGACGGTGGACCGACTGACCTCTGATGCCGCCGGCATGGCCTATACGGTGGCCCTGGTCGCCAAAATCCTGCTGGCGGTGTACGCTTTTGTGGTCGCCTGGCTCCTGCCCCGACACCGTGACCGGCCCGCCGGTGGCATTCCCGGCGCAATGACCGGACCGGTGGCGTTGACCATCGCCGGCGTTCTGGTGATCGGCCTGGCCGACGTACTCACCTGGTTATTCGAGAAAGGACTGGCCGGCTGAATTCAGCTGAGGTGAACGAATTGAGAACCGACCTGCTGGACATACTGGCCTGCCCGGTCTGCCGGGGCATACTGACCCTCGATGCGGAGACCATCGCCCCGGACGACGCGCCCGACGCTGGCGAAGTCATAACCGGCGCCCTGACCTGTTCGGCGTGTCCTGAGGTCTACCCCATCCGCGACGGCATTCCCAACCTGCTGCCGCCCGACCTGCGGGACGCTGAGGAGATGAGAGGCTAATATGCACGGAAGCCTTGAACCTGGAGGCGCACCATGACGATTGACCTGGACAAGCTGTACCTAGCAGCCCGTCTGAGGATTACTGACGGGGCCTGATACCGACGGGGATAAAGGACTGATCACGCCGTCCCCCTGAATGAAAGTTGCCCCGGCAAAAACCCAGGGGTGGGGATGTGAGGTGGCCGACCTTTGCCGCGAGCCCGCCCGCCGAAGTGGAACAGCTTGAGCAGGTTGTGGCCGGTGCAGATCAGCGACCACTCGCCCTGGACCTTCTCCAAACCCCGCAGCAGGAACTGCCGGAACCCTCGGCCCTGCTTGATCTGGCCGAACACCGGCTCCACCGTTCCCATGCGTAACGCGTAACGTTGCCGACCCCGCTTGGTCTGCAACTTGCGGCGCATCCGGTCTCTGGGCGAGAGATCCTTGGGGATGCGTCCTCGTGGCGCGGGCGGCGGTTGGTGGCCGTGGCGGGTCTTTTCCGGCGCGACGAAGGGGTCGGTGCCCAAGGCCTGCAAATCGGCCACGGCCGGGGCCGAGTAGTAACCGGCATCGGCGGACACCTCCCGGGGCACCGCGCCGGTGTTGGCAATGGCCTCCTCGATCATCACCACCGCCTGCT